>Ga0065165_1000497_pt1 | contig 60783 bp, 62 predicted proteins | sample AraplaMF_Cvi_mMF_FD_63813 | JGI IMG/M metagenome (GOLD analysis project Ga0065165, IMG submission 63813) | Arabidopsis root microbial communities from the University of North Carolina, USA - plate scrape MF_Cvi_mMF (version 2) (version 3) | ecosystem: Host-associated > Plants > Roots >...
GGGCAATTCGATGCCGATCGCGTTCTTGCCCTGCACCACCGCCACGCGCGCCGACACCGCGCTCATCGACCGCGCAATGTCGTCGGCAAGCGAAATCACCCGCGAGCTCTTGGTGCCGGGCGCTGGCTCGAGCTCGTACAAGGTGACCACAGGACCGGGCCGAACCTGGCTGATCTCGCCGCGCACGCCGAAATCTTCGAGCACGCCTTCGAGCAAGGTGGCGTTCTGTTCCAGCGCGTCGGTGGAGATGGTGTTGGTCGGCACCTTCTTCGGCTCGGCCAGATAGGTCAGCGGCGGTAGCTCGAAGCCGTCGCGGTCGAGCAGCGAGGGCTGCGCCTCGCGCGACAGGCGCTTGCCCGGCTTGGGCGCACGCACGGGCGCTGCGACGCGCGGCGCGTTGAGGTCGCGCAGGTCCTGTGCCTCGAAGGGCTCGTCTTCCTCATCATAGGCCGGACGAGCGCTCGGCACCGGTCTGGCCGAAGCAGGGCGCGCGAGCTCGGGCGCGACGACAGGGGACCGGTAGGCTTCCGGATCGCCGGTGAAGTTCGGCTCGCGGCGGACACGCCCGGACTGAGTCGGCACAGGCATCGAGGCGGCGGCGGCGGAGGCCGGCTGGGGCGGGCGCGGCAGGCGGCGCAGGATCGCGCCCTTCAGCGCCATGGCGCCATGGGCGATCCAGCCGATCAGGATGACCGAGAAGCCCGGTTCGTCGTCGCGGCGCTCCTCGCCATCGGCGAAGGCGGCATCGTCGTCCTGATCGGGCTCGGGATCCTCGTCGGTGACGAAGCCGAAGCCGGCGGCAGCGGTGACGGAGAGAATGGCGATGCCGGCGAAAACGAAGGCGACGAGGCCGCCGAGCGCGGTGCCGCCGAGGCCGACGATGTTGCGGGTGCCCTGCAGCAAGGCATCGCCGATCACGCCGCCCATGCCGGTCGGCAGCGGCCAGCGCGGCGTCGCCGGCAGGGCGCTCGCCACCGCGGCAGTCGATACGACGCCGACGACCCAGAGGACGAGCTTGAGCGCGCTGCGATCGAAGAGATGGAAGCGAATCAGCCGGAGTGACCAGAGCAGCGGCGGCAGCAGCAGCGCGACGACGCCGAGGCCGAGCAATTGCATGGCGAGATCGGCGATCATGGCGCCGGGCCGGCCGAGCAGATTGTGCACAGTGCCGCGCGTGGCGTTGTTGAGGCTGGGATCGTCGACCGACCAGGTGGCGAGGGCCACGGCGACGGCGACCATCAGCGCGAGCATCGCCATGCCGCCGATCTCGGCGGCGCGGCGCGAGAGGAACTCGCGCACCGGATCGGGCAGGCGGTCGATCAGCGATGAGGAACGTCGGATCGTGCGCATCGGGCCGTGTCTGCGGGCATCGGTCAGGAAGGCGGCGTGAACCGCCCCATCGAACCGGCAGGTTAGGAAGGTCCGGTTAAGGCGCGCTTAACCTTGCGCTGCCGCCGCCCATTGTCAGGAGATCAGGGAACGATGGCGCGGCCAACGCATTCTTCGAGGAGCAACAGCAAGGAGGGCGAAATGACCGATGGCGACGACAGGATCGCGAGAATTGCCCGGATCTGGCGCGGCCGCACCGTGCCTGAGAAGGCCGATGCCTATGCAGCCTATCTGCTCGAGGTCGGCGTCAGGCCGTTGGCGAAGAAGGCCCTCGGCGCGCAGATGTTCCGCGAGGATCGCGCCGATCAGAGCGAGTTCGTGACGATCTCCTATTGGGAGAGCGTCGAGGCGATGTCGCGCTTCGCCGGGCCCGATCCACGCAAGATCCATCATCTCGAGCGCGACGCGGAGTTCCTGATCGAATTGCCAGAGGCGGTGCAGGTGCTCGAGATCGTGCTCGATCGCGCCGAGAGCCGCGACTGAGACAGCCAAAAGAAAAGCCCCGGCGGTGTCCCGCCGGGGCAATGTTTCGAGATCGGCCGATCAGCGCTCAGTCGTGATAGGCGCGCTCACCGTGCTCGGCGATGTCGAGACCTTCGCGCTCCTGGTCGGAGGTGACGCGCAGGCCGACGATCACATCGACGATCTTGTAGAGGATCGCCGAGCCGACGCCGCTGAAGACCAGCGTGAACAGCACCGCCTTGAGCTGGGCCAGGAAGGCCGGACCGAACTCGTAGGTCGCCGCAACCAGCTCGCCGGGCTTGGTCGAATAGTCGGGGATGCCGGCGCCGCCGAGCGCTTGGTTGACCAGGATGCCGGTCGCCAGCGCGCCGATGATGCCGCCGATGCAGTGGATGCCGAAGACGTCGAGCGAGTCGTCGTAGCCGAGCGCATTCTTCACGGTCGAGCAGAACATGAAGCAGACCGGGCTGACGACGAGGCCGAGCAGGATCGAGCCCATCGGGCCGGCAAAGCCCGCGGCCGGGGTGACGGCGACGAGGCCGGCGACCGCGCCCGAGACCATGCCGAGCATGGAGGGCTTGCCCTTGACCGCCCATTCGACGAACAGCCAGGCGACCGCCGCCGCCGCCGTGGCAACGAAGGTGTTGATCATGGCGAGCGCGGCGGTGCCGTTGGCTTCGAGGTTGGAGCCGGCGTTGAAGCCGAACCAGCCGACCCAGAGCAGGGCGGCGCCGATCAAGGTCATGGTCAGCGAGTGCGGGGCCATCAGCTCCTTGCCGAAGCCGATGCGCTTGCCGATCAGGACGCAGCCGACGAGGCCCGCGATACCGGCATTGATATGGACGACGGTGCCGCCGGCGAAGTCGAGCGCGCCCCATTTGAAGAGCATGCCGGCATCGGCGTTGACCGCGTCGAGCGCCGCCTGGGCGGCGGTCTTGCCGTCGGCGCCGGCCTCGGCGAGCGCCTTGGCGGCGTTGCCGACCGCGTCAGGACCACCCCAGTACCAGACCATGTGGGCCATCGGGAAATAGATGAAGCTGACCCAGAGCACGATGAAGAGCAGCAAGGCTGAGAACTTCATGCGCTCGGCGAAGGCGCCGACGATCAGCGCCGGCGTGATGCAGGCGAAGGTCATCTGGAAGGCGATGTAGACGTATTCCGGGATGACGACGCCGTTGGAGAAGGTCGCGGCGGTCGAGTTGCCGTCGACGCCGCGCAGGAAGGCCTTGGAGAAGCCGCCGACGATGTCGTTGAGGCCGCCGCCATTGGTAAAGGCGAGCGAGTAGCCGAAGACGATCCACATCAGGCAGACGATGCAGACGATGGCGAAGACCTGGGTCAGCACCGAGAGCATGTTCTTGGAGCGGACGAGGCCGCCATAGAACAGGGCAAGGCCCGGCACCGTCATCAGCAGGACGAGGATCGTCGAGCTCATCATGAAGGCGACGTCGCCCTTGTTGGGCACGGGAGCGGGCGGTGCTGCCGGGGTCTGGGCCATCGCGGCGCCAGCCATCGCGGCCAAGGTCAGCCCGACTAGCCCGGCCCGGTTAAGGGTCTTTTTGTTCATCGTTAAACTCCTGGAAGGTCGGGATCAGAGGGCGTCGCCGTCGGTCTCGCCGGTGCGGATGCGCACGGCCTTCTCGATCGACGAGACGAAGATCTTGCCGTCGCCGATCTGGCCGGTGCGGGCGGCGGCGGTGATGGCCTCGATCACCTTGGGGACGAGATCGTCGGTGACGGCGACCTCGATCTTGATCTTGGGCAGGAAGCTCACGGCGTATTCGGCGCCGCGGTAGATCTCGGTATGGCCCTTCTGGCGGCCATAGCCCTTGACTTCGGTCACGGTCAGTCCGTGCACGCCGATGGCGGTGAGCCCGTCGCGCACCTCCTCCAGCTTGAACGGCTTGATGATGGCCATCACGATCTTCATGGCTGGGTTATCCCCCGCTTGTGCGCCGTCGGACCGCGATCCAAACGACGTCGTTGCGCCTCTCGCGCCCTTTCGAGCCAGGCGCGCCGAAGTGAGCCTTTCAAGCTCCGTGCCAACCAGCGGATGTGGCGCGCGAGCGGGCAATGCCGCGATTCCGCCATGATCGAGCGCCGATCAGCAGGATAAATTGATTATAAATTAGGCAGATGCCGCGAAAGCGGGCGGTTGCCTGCTCAGGTGCGGTCGGGACGCGGCCGGATCAGGCCTTCCTGCGCGACCGAGGCGACGAGATGCCCCGTCCGATCGTAGATCAGGCCACGCGAGAAGCCGCGCGCGCCCGAGGCGGAGGGACTGTCCTGCGCGTAGAGCAGCCAGTCATCGGCGCGGAACGGCCGGTGGAACCAGAGCGCATGGTCGAGGCTGGCGCCCTGGATGCGCCGGTCGAAGACGCTGGTGCCATGGGCGATCAGGCTCGAATCGAGCAACATGAGGTCCGAGGCATAGGCGAGCACGCTCTGATGCAGGGCCGGATCGTCCGGCAGCGTCTGCGAAGCCCTGACCCAGACGTTGAATTTCGGCTCGCGCGAAGCATCTGCCGCATAGCGGCTCATCTCGACGGGACGGATCTCGATCGGCCGCTCGCGCCGGTAATAGGCGCGCACCGCCTCGGGCATGTGCGGCAGCACGTCGCGCTCCATGCCGTCGCGATCGGGAAGCTCCACCGGCATCGGCACGGCAGGCATCGGCATCTGGTGATCGTAGCCGGGTTCGGCGATCTGGAACGAGACCGACATCGCGAAGATCGCCGCATCCTTCTGCAGCGCCAGCACGCGTCGTGTCGAGAACGAGCCGCCGTCGCGCAGCCGTTCGACCTCGTAGACGATCGGGATCGCAGGATCGCCGGGCAGCATGAAATAGGCGTGCAGCGAATGAGGCTGACGGTCCTCGACCGTCTTGCAGGCAGCATAGAGCGCTTGGCCAATCACCTGGCCGCCGAAGACGCGGGTCCAGCCATTGTCGGGGCTGCGACCCTGGAACCGGTTGTCTGCGAGCGGTTCGAGATCGAAGATCGAGAGCAGAGTGTTCGGGGCTGAGGTCATCGGCTGGAAACCGGCGCGGCTCGGGCTTGCAGCCCGGGCCGGCTCTGGGCAAGACGGCAAGGTTGCATCAGCGACGAGCGATCCGGCCGCGTCAAGCGGCGCGATACAGGGAATGCCATGGCGCAAGGTTCCGAGGGCGCGAGCCAACGCATCGTCATCGCCGGCGGCGGCGTCGCCGGTTTGACTCTGGCAGTCGCGTTGAAGCAGGCGCTGGGCGAGAGCTTTGGCGTGATCGTCGCCGATCCGGCGCTGGCCGGGCCGCCGCGCACCGATGACCGTGCCTATGCGGTCGCGGCGGCGGCGCGCAACATGCTGGAGGCGCTCGGCATCTGGCGTCTGGCGGACGCAACCGCGACGGCGATGACCGAAATGATCATCACCGACAGCCGTACGCCCGATCTGGTACGGCCGGTCTTCCTGACCTTCGACGGCGAGATCGAACCCGGCCAGCCCTTCGCCCATATGGTCGAGAACGGGGCTTTGGTGACAGCACTGCTCCGGGTCGCGCGAGCCAATGGCGTCGAGCTGCGGGCCGAGGGCGTCCGCTCCGGCACGGAAGAGGATGGTGCGATCGCGGTCGCCTTCACCGGTGGCGAAAAGCTCGATGCGGCGCTGCTGGTCGCCGCCGATGGTGCTCGCTCCAAACTGCGCGAGCAGGCCGGCATCGGCTGGGTCGGCTGGTCCTATCCGCAATCGGGGATCGTCGCGACCATCGGCCATGAGCGGCCGCATGAGGGGCGCGCGGTCGAGCATTTCCTGCCGTCCGGCCCCTTCGCGATCCTGCCATTGGCGGATGGGGGCAAGCTCGGACATCGCTCCTCGATCGTCTGGACGGAGCGCAGCGAGAACGTCCCGGCCTTACTGGCGCTCGATGAGAGCGATCTTCTGCTCGAGGTGGAGCGTCGTTTCGGCCTCGAACTCGGCGAAATCGCATTGGAAAGCCGGCTGGGAGCCTATCCCCTGTCCTTCGGCGTAGCGCGCCGTTTCGTCGGCGACAGGCTGGCCCTGCTCGGCGATGCCGCGCATGTCATCCATCCGATCGCCGGACAGGGGCTCAATCTCGGGCTGAAGGATGTCGCGGCGCTGGCCGAGGCGATCGTCGACGCTGCCCGGCTCGGCCTTGATGTCGGCGGTTCCGAGGTGCTCGAAGCCTATGAGAAGGGGCGGCGCTTCGACACGGTCGCCATGGGCGTCGTCACCGACGGGCTCAACCGGTTGTTCTCGAACGATTCGACACCGTTACGATTGGCACGCGATCTCGGCCTTGGGCTGGTCGAGCGCATGCCAGGGTTGAAGCGCTTCTTCATTCGCGAGGCGGCCGGCTTGGCCGGGCCGACGCCGCGGCTGCTCAAGGGCGAGATGCTGTAGGACGCAGGGTTCCTTCTCCCCTCGGGGGAGAAGGTGCCGGTAGGCGGATGAGGGCGGTACGACCGGGTAAGGCCGGGGCAGGTAGTGCCGGTCCTTCCCTCATCCGTCAGCGCTGCGCGCTGCCACCTTCTCCCCCGAGGGGAGAAGGAAGAAGCACTACCCCTCCAGCTGCCGCGCCTCTTCGGGCAGCATGATCGGGATGCCGTCGCGGATCGGATAGGCCAGCTTGGCGGCGCGGCTGATCAGCTCCTGGCGCGCGGCATCGTATTCCAGCGTCGCCTTGCTGACCGGGCAAACGAGGATCTCCAGCAGCTTCGGGTCGATCCGGGTCGCGGCCGCGCTGTCTTCTTCGGGATTCATCGCTACTTTTTCTCCTGCGGTCGCCGCACACCGCCAGGGCCGCGGCGACCAATACTTTGATGGCTGATCTCAGCGGCGCGGCAGATCGGCCAGCATACCAGCCGCCACCATCAGCTTTGGCAGGGAGAGGCCCGACATGGCAATGGCCGAGACGGTTGCGCGGGTGCGTTCCGCATCGGCGCCGCGTTCCGCCAGCCAGTCCTTCAGCGCGTCGGGACCGGACTTGCCGGTGGCGATCTCCTGCGTCAGCCCGGCATGGGCATCGGTCAGGGTCTCGACCGCGCGCTGGCGGGCCAGGCGCTCGTAATCGTCCGTCGCCGGCACAGATGCGGCAGCCGAGGCCAGTGTCGAGAAGCCGAAGGTCGAATCGGTACCGAAATGAATCCGGGCGACTTCGACGATGTCGCGCTTGGTCCGGCTGGCGATGTCGACGATGTCGGTCGCCTCGGCGAGCCAAGGCAGGCTGGCGACGCGGATCGCCAGGGCCTCAGGCACCCCCTCGCTCGTGAGCGCGGCGATGCGGGCGTTACGCGCCTGGGCGGCCGCTTCGGGCAGCAATTCGCCGAGTGCGCCTTCGAGGGCCGCAACGCCCTTGGCATAATGCGCCACGGTCTGCTCGATCTCGCCGGGCTTGGCCACGCCGCGCCGCAGGAACCAGCGCATGCGGTCGACGACCAGTTCCTGAGCGGAGGCATAGAGCCCGGTCTGGGTCTTGCCCGGCAGCTTGGCGTCTAGCGCGTCGATGGCGCCGTTCAGCGCGATCAAGTCGAAGGAATCGCGGGCGACGGCATAGGCTGCCGCGATCTCCGGCGCTTCGGCGCGGGCCTGGTCGGCCAGCATCGAGACGATGGCCGGGCCGCCGCGGTTGATGATGGCGTTGGCGAGCTGGGTCGCGACGATTTCGCGGCGCAGCCTGTGCCCGGCGATCTCGGCGCCATAGCCCTCGCGCAGCGCCTGCGGGAAATAGCGGACGAGCTCGCTCTTCAAATAGGGATCGTCAGGGATCGCCGATTCGAGCAGCGCGTCGTGCAGCGCGAGCTTGGCATAGGCGAGCAGAACGGCGAGTTCCGGCCGGGTCAGACCCTCGCCGCGCTTCTCGCGCTCGATCAGCACTGCATCGGGTGGCAGGTATTCGACGCCGCGGTCGAGCCGGCCCTCGTTCTCGAGTTGCACCATCAGCCGGCGCAGATGCGGCGTCGCCTGGATGCCCTGCGCCTCGGTCAGCGAGAGCGCCAGCGTCTGCAGGTAGTTGTTGCGCAGGACGAGCAGGCCGACCTCGTCGGTCATTTGCGCCAGCAGGGCGTTGCGCTTGTCCTCGGGCAGGCGGCCGTCGCGAACGGGATCGGCGAGCGCGATCTTGATGTTGACCTCGACGTCGGAGGTGTTGACGCCGGCGGAGTTGTCGATCGCGTCGGTGTTGAGGCGCACGCCGTTGCGGGCCGCCTCGATGCGGCCGCGCTGGGTGCTACCCAGATTGGCGCCCTCGCCGATCACGCGGGCACGGACATCGGTGCCGGTGATGCGGATCGTGTCGTTGGCGCGATCGCCGACCTGGGCATCGCTCTCGTCGCCGGCGCGGATATAGGTGCCGATGCCGCCGAACCAGAGCAGATCGACCGGAGCCTTCAGGATCGCGGTCATCAGCTCGGCCGGGGTGACCTGTGCCTTGTCGAAGCCGATGGCCTGCCGGATCTCGGGCGAGAGCGCGATGCTTTTGGCCTGGCGCGAGAAGATGCCGCCGCCCTTGGAGATCAGCGCCTTGTCGTAGTCCTGCCAGGAGGAGCGTGGCAGGGCGAACAGGCGCTGGCGCTCGATCAGGCTCTTCGTCGGGTCGGGATTGGGATCGAGGAAGATGTCGCGATGGTCGAAGGCGGCGACCAGCTTGATCGCCGGAGAGAGCAGCATGCCGTTGCCGAAGACGTCGCCGGACATGTCGCCGACGCCGACCACGGTGAAGGGCGTCCTCTGGATGTCGACGTCCATCTCGCGGAAATGGCGCTTCACCGCCTCCCAGCCGCCGCGCGCAGTGATGCCCATGCCCTTATGGTCATAGCCCTGCGAGCCGCCGGAGGCGAAAGCATCACCGAGCCAGTGATGCTTCTCGGCCGAGAGCGCATTGGCGGTGTCGGAGAATGTCGCCGTGCCCTTGTCGGCGGCGACGACGAGATAGGGATCGTCGCCGTCATGACGGACAGTGTCCGGCGGCGGCAGAATCTTCTCGCCATCGAGATTGTCGGTGAGCTCGAGCAAGGTGCGGATGAAGATGCGGTAGCTCTCGGTGCCTTCGGCCAGCCAGGCGGCGCGGTCGGAGGCCGGCGGCAATTGCTTGGGCACGAAGCCGCCCTTGGCGCCGACCGGGACGATGACGGCATTCTTGACCTGCTGAGCCTTGACCAGGCCGAGCACCTCGGTGCGGAAGTCCTGCGGCCGGTCCGACCAGCGCAGGCCGCCGCGCGCGACCTTGCCGAAGCGCATGTGGATGCCCTCGACGCGCGGTGAATAGACGAAGATCTCGTAGAGCGGGCGCGGCAGCGGCATGCCGTCGACCTGGCCGGAGGCGAATTTGAACGAGATCGTGCCGCGCGGCTGTCCGTCGGGGCCGATCTGGAAGAAGTTGGTGCGCTGGCCTGCGTCGATCAGGTTGACGAAGCGGCGCAGGATGCGGTCCTCGTCCAGGCTGGTGACGTCGGCGAGTGCCGCTTCGATCTGTTCGCGCTCGGCCTTCATCTGCTCGGCGCGCTTCTTCTCGGAGAGACGCGGATCGAACTTGGCGATGAAGAGCTTGACCAGCCTGGTGGCGATGCCGGAATGGCGCGTCAGCGCGTCGGCGATGTAGTCCTGCGCATAGGGCGCGCCGACCTGGCGCAGATAGCGGCCGAGCGCCCGCAGCAGCGCAGCCTCCCGCCAGGCGAGACCGGCGGCGAGGACGAGCTGGTCGAAGCGGTCGGATTCGCTGAAGCCGCGGAACTGCGCCATCAGCGCCGCCTCGATCGTCGGATCGAGATGCTCGATGTCGATCTCGCCGCCGCTGGCGCGCTCCAGCGTCATGTCGTGCAGCCAGACACGGGTGTCGGTGCTGGCCCCGCCATTCTGCTGCGGCGTGATGTTGAAGGTCCGCTCGTTGACGACGCGGAAGCCCATGTTCTCCAGCATCGGCACGCGCTCGGAGAGCGAGATCGCCGCGCCGCGTGAAAACAGCTTGAGATTGGCTCTCGTCGGCCCGTCGCCCTCGCGGCGGTAAAGGTTGACCGCGCGCGGCCGCTCATCCGACAGCTTCTGCAGCATGTCGACGTCGACCAAGGCGTCCTCGGCCGAGTAGCGCTCGCGATAGGCGGCGCCGAAGGCCTCGGCATAGCGTTCGGCGAGGGCGCGGGCGGCCGGCCCGGCCTTCTGCGAATCGAGCGCATCCTTGAGGCCGTCGCTCCAGGTGCGGACGATCGCGGTGATGCCGGCTTCCAGCGTGTTGCGGTCGACCTTGGGCGTGCGGCCCTCGTCGCGGCCGATGATGTAGTGGGTGCGAGCGAGCGGCCCCTCCGGATAGGCCGGATAGGCGGCGGAGACGCGGCCCTGGTAGACGCGGGCGAGGAACTCGCCGACCCGGCGGCGCACCGTGGTGTCGTAGCGGTCCTTCGGAATGAAGACGAGCGCCGAGACGAAGCGGTCGAACTCGTCGGCACGGGCGAGCGCCCGCAGGCGCGGCCGCTCGGTCAACTGCATGATGTCGAGGGCGAAGCGCTCCAGCGTCTCGACGTCGATCTGGAAGAGCTCGTCGCGCGGGAAGGCGTCGAGCACGTTGTAGAGAGCGCGGCCGGAATAGCTCGACGGGTCGAAGCCGGTGCTCTTGAGCACACGGGCGACCTTGAGGCGCAGATAGGGAATGGCGCGGGCGCTGCCGGTATAAGCGTTCGAAGTGAGCAGGCCGACGATGCGCAGTTCGCCGTCGAGCCGCCCGTCCGGGGTGAAAAGCTTGACCCCGACATAGTCGAGATGGACGCGCCGGTGGACGCGGCTCTTGACGTTGGCCTTGGTGATGATCAGCGCCAGGGGCTTGGCCAGGAAGGCACGAATCTCCGGCGTCATCACCACGAGCTCGCGATTCTTGCGCAGCACGCGGACATCGGGATCGCGCAGGATGCCGAGGCCGGAGGAATCGACCGGGTCGGCGGCGGTGTCGCCACCGGCGAAGCGATAGGCGCGCACGCCGAGCAAAGTGAAATTGTCGCTGGCGATCCATTCGAGGAAGTTCAGCGCCTCGGCGACCTCGTCCTCCGGCAGCGGAGGCGGATTGGCCCGATAGGACTGGATGACCTCGGTGATGCGCCCGCGCATCGCGGCCCAGTCGTCGACAGCGAGGCCGACATCGACATAGACGCGGGCGAGCCCGGCTGCGAGCCGCTCGCGCGCCTCGGCCGTGTCGATCCGGTCGAGATGGATATGAATCAGGCTCTCGCGCCGCGTGCCTTCGACCGCACGGCTGCCGGCTTCGCCAGCGAGCGATTCGAAGGTGCCGTTGTCCTTGCGCACCACGGCGAGGATGGGGTGGGCGACGAGGCGCGGTTCATAGCCCTGCTCGGCAAGCTCGGCCAGGGTCGAATCGAGCAGGAACGGCTTGTTGTCGTTGACCACCTCGAGAATGGTGATCTGGCGCTCGCGCCCTTCCTCTTTAACCGCCTCGTCGCGGAAGCGCAGATTGGGCTCGCCGGGTTTGCGCTTGCTGGTGAGATGGGCATAGGCGGCGTCGGCGGCGTGGGCCAGCAGGTCCGGCGGCAGCGCGACGAGGTCCTCGGCGACGGTTCGGCCATAGAGCAGCTTGGGGAAGTCCGCGGGCATCGCCGAGCCGAGCTCGCGGGCGGCAGCCTCGATCGCGGTGACGGCTGCAGCCGTGGCATTCGCTTCACGCTTGGCCATAGTCTTCTTCCCCCTGCTATTTTGCCGAAGCGATGACATAGCTCACCGGCCGCTGCAACTTTCGTCGGATGCCAGCAGCCAGAATGCACCAATATGGCGCGGAAGCGGCAGAGCCCTGCCCGATCCGTGCGGATATCAGCGTAGGGAGTGCAGAGATGACGAAGAAGCATGACAAAGCGATGGTGGGCGAAGCGCCTGCGAAGCAGGACGCGCCGCCCGCCGTCATGGCGCTCGCGCTGCCAAGGGCCGAGTTATCGCCGGAGATGCAGGCCTATTTCGCCAAATGCGAGGAAAAGCTCGGCTATGTCCCGAACGTCCTTGCCGCCTATGCCCATGACGACGCCAAGCTCTCGGCCTTCGCTGCCTTCTACAACGATCTGATGCTGGCCCCGTCCGGCCTGTCGAAGCTCGAGCGCGAGATGATCGCGGTCGCGGTCTCCAGCGTGAACCGCTGCTATTACTGCCTGACGGCGCATGGCCAGGCGGTGCGCCAGCTTTCCGGCGATCCGGTGCTCGGCGAGATGATGGTGATGAACTATCGCGCCGCGCAGCTCTCGCCGCGTCATCGCGCCATGCTCGATTTCTCGGTGAAGCTGACCGAGACGCCGCACGAGATCGAGGAAGGGGACCGCGAGGGCCTGCGCAAGGTCGGCTTTGGCGAGCGCGATATCTGGGATATCGGCGCGGTTGCCGCGTTCTACAATATGTCGAACCGGATCGCCTCGGCCGTCGATATGCGGCCCAATGCCGAGTATCACGGCGCGTCTCGATAGGCGGGCCCCAAAGAAAACGGCCGGCGGAAGACCGCCAGCCGTGAGTTGGCTTCGACTCGTTGGCCCGGCCCGCCGCAGCGCCGGAGGGGCTGGGGGGCTGACGTGTCCGGAACCGGACAGGCCGGGCCGCCGAAGCAACGAATCGGAGTTGAATGCCGCAACGGGGCGCTCGCTTGGCGCAAGCGCGGCAAAATCATGGCAATCGCGACAAGGGCGGGGAAAGGCGCGCAGCGCCGTCATCAAGCTGTCTTGCCAGCGCCGGGGGGCAGGCGCATCATCCCTTGCCGGATAACGGCAGCGATGAAGAGGAGGCGCGATGAGCGAAAGCGAAACTCCGCCAGGTCAGCGAGCGGGCGCGGTCGTCGCCTTTCCGGCTGCCACGCCTTCCTCGGTCACCTTCGACCGGCGCGAGCTGAACGAGCTGTTCAACCTCTATGGTCGGATGGTCGCGGCGGGCGAATGGCGCGACTACGCCATCGATTTCCTGCGCGACAAGGCACAATTCTCGGTCTTCCGCCGGACGGCGGAGGTGCCGCTCTACCGGATCGTCAAGGATCCCTCGTTGGCGCGGCGCCAGGGCGCCTATTCGGTGGTGACCGCGACCGGGCTGATCCTGAAGCGCGGCGCCGAGCTCGGCCGGGTGCTCAAGGTGCTCGACAAGCGGCTGAGCGTGGTGAGCTGATCTCGTCCGCGATGTGAGCCGCCCAAAGGAAAAGCCCCGGCCGTGAGGCCGGGGCTTCGCGTTTCTCAGGCTGCCGCCATCATCACTCCTGGCGCGAGCCGAAGAGCGAGAGCAGCATCTGGAACATGTTGACGAAGTTCAGGTAGAGCGACAGCGCGCCGTTCACCGAGAGCTTGGCGGCCGACTCGGAGTCGAGGTCCGAGTACAGGTACATTTCCTTCAGGCGCTGCGTATCCCAGGCGGTCAGGCCGGCGAAGACCAGCACGCCGATCACCGATATGGCGAAGGACAGAGCGCTCGAGGCCAGGAAGATGTTCACGACCGAGGCGATCACCAGGCCGATCAGGCCCATGATCAGGAACGAGCCCATGCCCGACAGCGACTTCTTCGTGGTATAGCCGAACAGGCTGAGGCCACCGAAGGCCGCCGAGGTGATGAAGAACACCTTGGCGATCGATTCACCGGTGAAGACGACGAAGATCGACGACAGCGAGACACCCATCACCGCCGCGAAGGCGAAGAACATGGCGCGGGCCGTCGACGAGCTCATGCTCTCGGCCTTGAACGAGAAGAAGAAGATGAAGGCCAGCGGCGCCAGCATCACCACCCACTTCAGCGGCGACAGGTAAAGCGCCTGCCCGAGCGGCGTCAGCGCAGTGACCTTGCCCGAGGGCGAGTAGCCGGCGATCGCCAGCATCGAGATGCCGATCGCCATCAGGCCGGTGATGGCCAGGCCGATGGTCATGTTGTTGTAGACGCCGAGCATGAACGAGCGCAGGCCCTGGTCCATCTCGACGGCGCTGGTCTGCTGGGCGCGGCCGGCGCCCCAGACCTGAGCGTTGCGGTCGAAATCGCTCATGGAGAGAGTTCCCCTTGAAACTTTGCCTGGCGAACATCGCCGTTGCGACGCCCACCGCCGCGCACCAACGTCGCGACATCGCAGAATATGAGGGGGATCACGCGACCTTACAAGAGGCAAGCATGGTTAGCGCCGGCAGTGACATAGAAATTCGGCCGCTAGACGATGCAACATTACCGTTCGTTCATGTTTATGATGCGCCGCGATGAGTCAGAACTCATAAATTCCTCAGATGAGAAGCTGGCGCCTTCGATAGTATTTGTAGCGTTCCGATCAATCCGAACACGACCGTGACCACGACAGCTGCAGTCGCAGCGATGATAGCGCCGGTCGGATCGGGGACGAAATCTATCTTCATCACTTGCGTGACGACACCCCAGCCGGCTGCGGCACCTGCCAGCAGCCCGAACAGGGCGGAAACGACGCCGATGCCTGCGTATTCGAGGATGTACGACGAAAGTATGAAGCGGCGGGTGGCGCCGAGGGTCTTGAGGATCATCGCGTCATAGAGCCGCGCCCTCTGCCCAGCTGCCAGAGCGCCCGCCAGGACCAGCAGGCTGGCGCTGATGGCGAGCCCGGAGGCGCCGCGAATCGCGCCGGCGAGCTGGCCGACGATGGTATTGACCGCCTCCAGCGCGTCCTTGACCCGGACCGCGGTCACCGCCGGGAAGGCGATGGCGAGCTGGCGCATCAGGGCAGGATCGCCGGTTGTGGGCGTCGTGCCGTTGTCGGTCACGGTGGCGAGGTTGGTATGCGGCGCGCCTGCGAAGGTGTTCGGCGAGAACACCATGACGAAGTTGATGCCGAGCGAGCGCCATTCGATGTCGCGGAAATTACTGATGCGCGCGCTGATGTTGCGGCCGAGCACGTTGACGGTGAGCTTGTCGCCGAGCTTGAGGCCGAGGCCCTCGACGGCGCGGGCGTCGAAGGAGACCAGCGGCTCGCCGCGATAATTCTCCGGCCACCATTCGCCCGAGGCGAGCCTGGAGGCCTCTGGCATGGTGGCGGAATAGGTAATGCCGCGATCGCCCTCGAGCACCCAGGCCATCTGCTCGCTCGCCTTGATCTGCTCGGCCGGCACGTCGTTCACGCTGACGATGCGCCCGCGCATCATCGGGACGCGCTCGACATGGGCGCCAGGGCGTTGCTCGGCGAGGAAGCGGTCGAAGGCGGCCGACTGGGCGTTGGGGATGTCGAGGAAGAAGAAGCTCGGCGCCTTCTGAGGCAGCGACTGGGTCAGTTGCCGGCGCAGGCTGACATCAATGAAGGCGAGCGTCGACAGCAGCGCGACGCCCAGGCCCAGCGAGAGCACCAGCGAGGGCGTCAGCGCGCCGGGGCGATAGGTGTTGGCGAGCGCCATACGCAGCGCCGGTGCTCGCGGGCGTCCGGCGCGGCGGGCCAGCGCCATCAGCCCCCATGCGACGAGGCGCAGCAGCAGGAAGACGAAGCCGGCGGCGCCGATATAGATCAGCGCGATGCGCCGGTCATAGGCGAAGCCGAGCGCGACGCCGACGAGGCCGGCGAGCGCGGTAAGGAAGATCGCGCGGTAGAGCCAGCGGGGCTGGCGCCGGTCGGGCTCGACCTGGTCGCGAAACAGAGCCGAGACCGGCACGTCATGGGCGCGGCCGAGCGGGATCACGGCGAAGACCAGCGCCGTCAGCAGGCCGTAGAGCGCGGCGATGGCGAGCTCGGCCGGAGCGAGCGTCGGCTCGAATGGCAGCGGCAGGATGTCGGCGAGCGCATAGCCGAGCGCGAAGGGCGCGGCCGCGCCGAGCGCCAGCCCGATCGCGATGCCGAAGCTGGCGACGAGCATGACCTCGATGAGGTGGATGGCGACGACGCGGCCGCCGGTGGCGCCGATCGCCTTCAGCGTGGCGAAGTCGAGCCGCTTGGCTTCGACGAAGCGACGCACCGCATTGGCGACACCGACGCCGCCGACCAGCAGCGCGGTCAGGCCGACCAGGGTCAGGAACTGGGTGAAGCGCTCGATATTGCGCTGGAAGTTCGGCGCGGCATTGGCGCGCGAGCGGATCTCCCAGCCGGCATTGGGCTGCTCCTTGCCGGCATTGGCCAGGAGTGCGTCGAGCGCGGCGTCGGTGTTCGTGCCCTCGGGCAGGATGACGCGCGCGGTCCAGCGCACCAGGCTGCCGGGTTGGAGCAGCTCTGAGGCCCGCAGCGCCTCCTGCGAGAGGATCAGGCGCGGGCCGAAGCCGACGCCGGCGGCGATCTTGTCGGGCTCGGAAGTCAGGCTGGCGCGCAGTTGCACCCGGGCCGAGCCGATCAGAACAGTGTCGCCGGGCTTGAGGTCGAGCCGGCCGAAAAGCACGGGATCGGCGATGCCGCCATAGGCGCCGTCGCGCAAGGCGAGCAGGTCGGCGGTAGGCTGGGCCGGATCGGTGCGCAGTTCGCCGATGCTGGGGTAGGAGCCGTCGACGGCTTTGACTTCGACGAGGGCTGCGCCCTTCTCGCTGGCATTGGCCATGCTGCGCAGCGTCGCGATGGTCGAGACCTTGCCATGGCGGGCGAGGAAGGCGTGTTCCTCGGCGGTCGGTTCGCGATGGATCAGGCTGAAGGCGGCATCGCCGCCGAGAATGCGCCGGCCCTCGCGGCCGAGACCTTCACTCAGGCCGCGCGAGGCCGAGGAGACGGCGGCGATCGCCATGACGCCGAGCGCGAGGCAGGCGATGAAGACGCCGAAGCCGCGCAGCCCGCCGCGCAGATCGCGCCAGGCGAGGCGCAAGGCGAGCTTCAGGCCGAAGGGGCGGCGCGTAGGGCTGGAAGCCGACGGTTTGACGGGGGCGTGCATCTCAGATCGCCAGCGCCTCGGTGCCGGCTTCGGTCTCGATGCGGCCGGCACGCAGGCGCACTGTACGGTCGCAGTTCGCGGCGAGCGCGAGATCATGGGTGACCAGCACGAGAGTGGCGCCGCGTTCGCGCCGGAGCGCGAAGATCAGGTCGACGATCGAGCGGCCGGTGCTCTCGTCGAGATTGCCGGTCGGCTCGTCGGCCACGAGGATCGCCGGATCGGGCGCGACGGCCCGCGCAATGGCGACGCGCTGCTGCTCGCCGCCGGAGAGCTGGGCGGGGTAATGGTCGAGGCGCTCGCCCAAGCCGACATTGCGCAATTCGGCGGCGGCGCGCTCGAAGGCGTCGTCGACACCGGCGAGTTCGAGCGGCAATGCGACGTTCTCGCGCGCCGTCATGGTCGGAACCAGATGGAAAGACTGGAAGACGATGCCGATATGACGGCCGCGGAAGAGGGCAAGGCCGTCCTCGCCGAGCGCGCCGAGATCCTGGCCGGCGACCTTGACCAGCCCGGAATCGGGTCGTTCCAGCCCGGCCATGGTCATCAGCAGGGTCGATTTGCCGGAGCCGGAGGGGCCGACAAGGCCGGTGGCCTGGCCCTGCGGGATGGTCAGCGAGACGCCTTTGAGGATATGGACGCGAGCCGCGCCGCGCCCCAGACTGAGCTCGACGTCGCTGAGTTCGATCGCCGGAGTTGCCTCGCTCGCCGCCATGTTTCCGCTTTCATTCCATCCGATGCCGCCGCTTCGGCTGCCATTCCGAGCCGAAGGGACCAGAACCGCCATGCGTCGCGCCGCCAACCGATATGGGCGCTCAGCCGCACGAGTCCAGCTGTTGACCCGGGTTTGGGCGGCATTGCTGCTCGTCTTCGCCAGCCTGGGCTATTTTATGATGAACACCGCGCCTTTCGCCCAGACCAGGCCGCTCAAGCTGGTCGCGCTCGGCGACAGCCTGAGCGCCGGCTACAATCTGCCAGGCAGCGCCGCTTTCCCGACCGTGCTGGAGAAGGCATTGCGCGACAAGGGGATTTCGGTCGAGATCGCCAATGCCGGCGTCTCCGGCGATACCTCGCAGGGCGGGCTGGAGCGGCTCGACTGGTCGGTGCCGGAGGGGACCGACGGCGTCATCCTCGAGCTCGGCGCCAATGACGCGCTCCGCGGCGTCGATCCGGCGCTGACGGAACAATCGCTTGACGCGATCGTGACCAGGCTGAAGGCACGGGGCATCCCAGTGCTGCTCGCCGGCATGTATGCGCCGCGCAGCAACGGCCCGGACTATGTCGCCCGGTTCGACGCGATCTTTCCCGGGCTCGCCGAGAAGCACGGGCTGATCCTCTATCCCTTCTTTCTGGACGGGATCGCTGGCGACCGGATATTGAACCAACCCGACATGCTGCATCCGACGGCAGAGGGCGTGCGCGTCATCGTGCAACGCATCCTGCCGACGGTGGAGCGGTTCCTCGCCTCCCTGCGCCCGCGCTCCTGAGCCTGGCGTATCCTGCCATCGTCCTGTCACGTGCGGCGCCTCTCCGATGCGCCCGCCACCGGAGCTTTTCGCCATGGAATACCGTCGTCTCGGCCGCACCGATCTGAAGGTCTCGGCGATCTGCCTGGGCACGATGACCTTCGGCCAGCAGAACACCGAGGCCGAGGGCCATGAGCAGATGGACTACGCGCTCGACCAGGGCGTGACCTTCTTCGACACGGCCGAGCTCTATTCAATTCCGCCGAAGGCCGAGACGCAGGGCTCGACCGAGCGGATCATCGGCAGCTGGTTCAAGGCGCGCGGTAGTCGCGACAAGGTGATCCTCGCCTCGAAGGTGATCGGCCGCTCGGCCAATGACTGGTTCCGCGACGACAAGGGCCCGACCCGCGTCAATCGCCGGCAGATCGAGGAAGCGGTCGACAAGAGCCTGAAGCGGCTGCAGACCGATTATATCGACCTCTACCAGATCCATTTTCCCGACCGGCCGATGCAGTGGGGCTCGAACCCGACGCGCTTCAACCAGTCGGCGTTCACGCAGGCCGAGGACGAGACGCCGTTCGCCGAGCAGCTCGACGCCTTCGCTGGAATCGTCAAGGCCGGCAAGATCCGCCATCTCGGCCTCTCCAATGAGAGCGCCTGGGGCACGATGAACTTCCTCGCCGAGGCGAAGGGGACCGACCGGCCGCGGGTGCAGTCGATCCAGAACGCCTACAACCTCCTGAACCGCACCTTCGAGACGGCGCTGGCAGAGATCGCCATGCGCGAAGAGGTCGGGCTGCTCGCCTATTCGCCGCTGGCCCAGGGCTATCTCTCCGGCAAATACCTGGACGGCGCGCGGCCCGCGGGGGCGCGCACCACGCTGTTCGACCGGGCTCAGCGCTACCAGACGGCGGGGTCGGAGCTGGCGATCAAGGCCTATATCGCGCTCGCCGAAGAGGCCGGGCTCGACGCCGTTCAGATGGCGCTGGCCTTCGTGACCTCGCGCTGCTTCCTGACCTCGAACATCATCGGGGCGACCAGCATGGACCAGCTCAGGACGGCGATCGGCTCGGCCGAGGTCGCGATCTCGCCGGAGATCGAGGCGAAGATCGACGCGATCCATCAGCGCGTCGGCAATCCCTGTCCATGAGCGGAAAGCAGAGCCGGCTTGTGAACTGCGGCTGACGATGCAAGGCTGCCGTCTCGCCAGAGTCACAAATGCTTGGCACTGATTCGTCATGCCTAGGCTGTTCACCGCGCTAGAGATTCCCGCCGAGGTCGCCTCGAGCCTGACGCTGCATCGCGGCGGAATGGTCGGCGCCCGCTGGATCGAGCCTGCCGACTACCACATCACCTTGCGCTTCCTCGGCGATGTCGACCGGCGCATGGCCCATGATGTCGACAGCTTTCTCAATGATGTCGGCGGCGAGCCGCTGACGATCACGCTCGATCAGCTCGGCAGCTTCGGCGGCGACCGGCCGCGCGCGGTGTTCGCGCGTGTCCAGCCCTCGCAGAAGCTCAACGAGTTGCAGGTCGAGCTCGAACGCCTGATGCGGCGGCTCGGCCTGCCGGCCGAATCACGCAAGTTCACGCCGCATGTCACGCTCGCGCGATTGCGCGATGTCTCGCCGGTCGATGTCGCGCACTACCTTGCCCTGCATCCGATCGTGCGGCCGATCAGCTTCACGGCGCGGCGCTTTGCGCTGATGTCCTCGCGCGATTCGATCGGCGGCGGACCTTATGTGCTGGAGGCGGCCTATCCGCTTGGCCTGTCCTATCCGAATCGGCCGAGCGGTGTGATGTCGCAGCGGAGGTGACAATGGGACATGATCGTCCGAAGCGCTTGAGCCCCGAGGCCCGTAAGGAGGCTCTGTCGGTCCTCAGCGGCTGGACGCTGGTCGAAGGCCGGGAGGCGATGAGCAAGCGCTTCGTCTTCGGCGACTTCAACGAGGCGTTCGGCTGGATGAGCCGCGTCGCGTTGCTGGCGGAGAAGCTCGACCATCACCCGGAATGGTCGAATGTCTACAAGACGGTCGAGGTGACGCTGACGACGCATGATGCCGGCGGCCTCTCCGAGCTCGACGTCAGGCTGGCGCGCGCCATGGACGCGATGGCGAGCTAGCCGGGATTAGCGAGACGCCGGACCCAGGCTGCCGGCAGGCGCTTGGCGATCGCCTTCAAGGTCGGGCGCAGACGCGGCAAGGCGAGATCGCAGGCGAGCTGCCCGCGCCAGCTCAATGGCACGGTGAAATCGCGCACCGGCACGGCTCCGTCGGCATGCTCGCGCTTGTAGGGATCGGCAGGAGCCAGCAGGTCGAAGATCGAGTTGCCGCGCGCCCTGGCGCTGGCGAAGGCGTGGTGGACCAGGACCCGGCCGAGGCCTTCCCGCTCGAAAGCGGGATCGCTGGCGATGACATGGCCGAAGCTCCGGCCCTTGCAATCGAAGGAGAGGTCGATCCCGATCGGGCGCTCGTCGCAGGTGATGACGGAGAGACGCAGGCTCGTCTCGTCGGCCGGATCGGCTGCCAGCGCGGCGAAGAAGCGCGCAAAGCGCGGATCCGCGACAGCAGGTGCGACGATGCCATGCTGGCTCAGCGCCGCGCGCTTCATCGCTACGGCCTGCTCCGCCAGGGCGCGGGCGGTTTCGCCCGACGCGGCACTGGTGAAGACGATTTCGCCGCGCTCGGTGAGACGGCGCAGGCGGCGGCGATAGCTCGAGCGATCACGCGGCGGATAGGCAAGGCTTGGCCCGTCCGGCGCCACCCGCAAGGCGAGATCGGCGAAGGGCGCTTCCTCGCTCACCACCGGAGCGGTCAGGCCGAGCCTGCTACAATGGCCGAGCACGCCGTCGGCGCGGACCTGTCGCAGTTCGACGAGGTCGACGCCATGCCGGCGCAAGGCCTCCCAGCCACGCTCCAGCCAGCGCTCGCGCTGCGGCCCCGGCTCGACCAGGATATCGCCGAACTGCGCGACCGGCGCGCCCAGCAGGCGCACCAGTTCGAGCCCGAGGCGACGCCGGCGCTCCAGCGGCCAGAGCATGACCAGGCGGCCGCCCTCGCGCCCCGCGATAAGGCAGATGCGATCATCGGCGGCGAGATAATGGTCGCACCAATGCCGCAGGAAGGCGTGGCGTTGGAAGAGCTGGTGCGGCAGGCCGGCCCGGGCGAAGAGGCTGTCCCATTCCGGCTTCAAGGCGATAAAGGCGGCGTGCCCGCGGAGAATCTCGACGGAAAAGCTGGCAACCGGCTCCCGATTAGGCGAGACCGATCCCTCCGTATCCCGGCGCTTGGGCTTGGCGAGCATGCTCAACCCTGGCCGCGGAGGTGGTCGATCAGGCGCTTTGCAGCGGTGAGGCGGAACTTTGCCAGATAGGGCGCGAGCAGGAGCGGGTGACGGGCGGCAAAAGGCGCATCATGCTCGACCATGTGGCGGATCGCGAGGACCGGCAGCGGCGCGCGCAGAGGCCGGAAATCGCGGTTCCACAGGCCTGGAGCGTCGGAGCCTTGATACATCAGCCCGATCATGCGGCCGCGCGCGAGCGAATAGAACTTATGCCGCTTCTGAATGCGCTGCAGCATGGCGACGCCGCGCTCGTCGGAGCAGTTCGGGAAGCCGACGATGACGGTGCGGAAATGCACCATGCCGGGCTTGCAGGGAATGGCCTCGAGCGCGCCGAAGCTGGCGCGGATCAGGGCGAAGGCGCGTTCTTCCTCCTCGGGACCGGCCGTGCAGATGGCGAGCCTGGCGGTGTCGATGCGGGCGGCCTGGCGGGTAAAGGGGCAGACTGCCCCGGTGCGGCCGAGATCGGGATGCTCGCGCATCAGATAGCTTTCGACCCAGCCCAGCAACATCGCGAGCTCGGCATTCCCCGCCGGCTCGGCGGCGATATCGGCGCGCGCCTGCGCGAAGCTCAACAGCGCATCGCGCGCTTCCGCCGTTCTCGCCACCCTGTCCAGCATGAAAAGCCCCACGCTCCCTGCAACCGGGGATAGCAGCTGCGCCTTAGGGAATGGTTGACGAGGTCTTGTCGCAGATAGCGGCGGCGTTAGGGTTTAGGAAAGCTTATCGCCTTCCATCCAGCCGCAAGCCGCGAGCGCAGCGCGCATATGCGGCGGGGGCGGAGCGCGGACGAAGATCGGTTCACGCTTGGGATTGAGCGGAATCGAGATACTCCGAGCGTGCAAATGCAGGCCCGGGCCTGCATCACGCTGCGCGGTGCCGTAGACTTCGTCGCCCATGATCGGCCCAAAGCTTGCGACGCAGTGCACGCGCAACTGGTGCGTGCGGCCGGTCAGCGGCTCCAGCGCCAGCCAGGCGATGGCCGCGCCATCCAACTGGCCGCGGCCGAGCACCTTATAACGCGTCTGCGAGGGCAGGCCGTCAGGGTCCGGCTTCATCCACCAGCCCCGCTCAGGCGAGCGTTTGGCCAAGGCCAAGTCGATCAATCCTGCGTCCTCGGCTGGATTGCCTTCGATCACCGCCCAGTAGGTCTTATCAATGCGGCCGTCGCGAAAAAGCTGATTGAGCTGCGCCATGGCACGGGGATGCCGGCCGAGCACGAGGCAGCCGGAGGTGTCCTTGTCGAGCCGGTGCGCGGCTTCGGGCCGGCGCGGCAGGCCGAAGCGCAGGACGTCGAGATGATCGGTCAGCACTGGGATGATGCGGCCTTTCGCCGCCGGGCCGCGATGCACGGGAAGCCCCGCCGGCTTGTCGATGACGAGCATCATCGCGTCGCGATGCAGCAAAGCGAAGGGCAGATCGTCCTGCGAAAGGGCTGGTCGCTCGGGGCTCGTCATGGCATTGCGCTAAATAAGACCGCACGCCGGTGCAACCCCATACGTCGCCGCTTGCGGCGGCAGGACGAGTGATGAGCGAGACCGAACCGAAGAAACGCGGCTTCTTCTCGAAGCTGTTCGGACTGGATCAGCCGGCGGAGACGCCGCTGCCGGAACCGGCGCCTGCTCCTGTTCCCGAACCATCGGTCGAGCCAGCGGCGGAGATCGTGCCGGCAGCGGAGCCGGAGGCACCGGTCGCGCCCGAAATCCTGCTCGGCGAGGATGCGCCGCTGCCGATCGCGCCGCCGGAGCCATCGACGCAGCCTGAACCGGTCCAGCCCAAGCGCAGCTGGTGGCGCCGGCTGCGCGACGGGCTGTCGCGGACCTCATCGGCGCTCACCACCGGCATCAGCGACCTCTTCACCAAGCGCAAGCTCGATGCCGGGACGCTGGAGGACCTGGAAGACATCCTGATCCAGGCCGATCTCGGCCTTGCGACTTCGGCCCGGATCGCCAAGGCGGTCGGCGAGGGCCGCTATGACAAGCAGATCGAGCCGGAGGAGGTGAAGGCGATCCTGGCCCGCGAGGTCGAGGCGATCCTGACCCCGGTCGCGACCCCGCTGGCGATCGATGCCACCAAAAAGCCGTTCGTGATCCTGATGGTCGGGGTCAACGGCTCGGGCAAGACGACGACGATCGGCAAGCTCGCGGCCAAGTTCCGGGCCGAAGGCAAGTCGGTGATGCTGGCGGCGGGCGACACTTTCCGCGCCGCTGCGATCGAGCAGCTCAAGGTCTGGGGCGAACGGACCGGCGCCGAAGTCGTTTCCGGCCAGCAGGGTGCGGACGCGGCCGGATTGGCTTTCGAGGCGCTGCAGAAGGCGAAAGCCAATGGCACCGACGTGCTGCTGATCGACACGGCCGGGCGCCTGCAGAACAAGACGGGGCTGATGGACGAACTGGCCAAGGTGGTGCGGGTGATCCGCAAGCTGGACCCGCAGACGCCGCATGCGGCGCTGCTCGTGCTCGATGCGACCGTCGGCCAGAACGCGGTCAGCCAGGTCGAAGCCTTCCGCGAGACGGCCGGGGTCACCGGCTTGGTGATGACCAAGCTCGACGGCACGGCCCGTGGCGGCATCCTCGTCGCGCTGGCGGCGCAGTTCGGCCTGCCCGTGCATTTCATCGGCGTCGGCGAAAGCGTCGATGACCTCGAACCATTCTCGGCGCGCGATTTCGCCCGCGCCGTGGCAGGGCTGGGAGAAGCGGCATGAGCGGGACGGCGGCGAGCCCGAGCGAGGCAAAACCGATCAATCCGCTTCTGAAGCTCGCGCTCGAATTCGGGCCGCTGGCGATCTTCTTCTTCGCCAATTCCTATGGCGACCGCTGGTTCGGCGCCGCCGAGGACCGGCGCATCTTCGTCGCCACCGGCATCTTCATCGCGGCGTCGCTGATCGCGCTGGCACTGTCGAAGATCGTGATGAACCACCTACCGCGCATGGCGATCGTCAATGCCGTGGTGGTGACGGTGTTTGGCGGGCTGACGCTGGCGCTCGACGACGCCTTCTTCATCAAGGTCAAGCCGACGATCGTGAACACGCTGTTCGGCTGCATCCTGCTCGGCGGGCTCTATTTCGGCCGCTCGCTGCTGGCCTTGGTGCTCGACAGCGTGCTGCAGCTCGACGAGGAGGGCTGGCGCAGGCTGACCCTCCGCTGGGGGCTGTTCTTCTTCGTGCTGGCGGCGCTGAACGAGGTGGTCTGGCGCACCCAGACCCAGGATTTCTGGGTCGCCTTCAAGGTCTGGGGCGTGATGCCGCTGACCATGATCTTCGCGCTGGCCCAGACGCCGCTGATCCTCAAGCACGAGATCAAGCGCGAGGGCGCGGAGTAAAGCTTCCGCACCGTCATTCCGGGGCCTCGCAAAGCGAGGAGCCTGGAATCCACGACTGGCTTGTGCGCTGTCGATCTCGCGATGAAGGGTTCGCCCCGTCGTGGGTTCCGGGTTCGCCGCTGCGCTGCGCCCCGGAATGACGAGCGGGGGCGGCCCTATTTCGGCGCGAGGCGGATCGCGCCGTCCAAGCGGATCGCGGTGCCGTTCAGCATATCGTTCTCGACGATGCTCTTGACCAGAGCGGCATATTCCGAGGCCCGGCCGAGGCGCGAGGGGTGCGGCACCGAGACAGCGAGCGAGGCCCGGGCCTCGTCGGGCAGGCCGGCGAACATCGGGGTCTCGAACAGGCCCGGCATGATCGTGACGATGCGGATGCCGACGCCGGCGAGATCGCGGGCGACCGGCAGCGTCAGGCCGACGACGCCGGCCTTGGAAGCGGCATAGGCAGCCTGGCCGATCTGGCCGTCCTCGGCGGCGACCGACGCCGTGCACACGAAGACGCCACGGCCGCCATCCTCGGTGACCGGATCGAGCGCGGCGAGCGCCACCGCCGATTTGGCGATCAGGCGGAAGGTGCCGGTCAGGTTGATCGCGACCGCCTTCTCGAAGGTGGCAAGGTCATGGGCGACGAACTCGCCGGTGTCGCGCTTCTTCGAGACGACGCGGCGGCCCGGCGCGATGCCGGCGCAGTTGACGACGATGCGGGCGACGCCATGGGCGGCGCGCGCCTTCTCCAGGGCTGCATCGACCGATTGCTCGCTGGTGACGTCGCAGGGGCAGAACAGCCCACCGATCTCCTTGGCGACTTCCTCGCCGCGTTCGGCATTGAGGTCGAACAAGGCGACCTTGACGCCATGGCTGGCGAGCATGCGGGCCGTGCCTTCGCCGAGGCCGGAGGCACCGCCGGTGACGATGGCGGCGATGGAGGAGTCGAGCTTCATGGCGTCCCTCGCGTCTTTTGACATTGCTGCATGGGCTTTAGAGGCGCGATGCTCGCCGTCCAAGAGGGATGCGCGTGCGAATCTGAGTCGATCCCTTGTGCAGCCCTTCATGCGGGGCCACATTTTCGCGTCGACGGCGGGCTAGAGATTCAGCTCGCTTAGGGAGAGAGGAATGAGCGACAGCTTCGGTTTCGGCCAGCGTTTCACCGCCGACGAGATGGCGGCGATCCGTAAGAGCCTGCGCGACGAGGCGCGTTTCGGGTCCGAATTCATCGGCCGGCTGAAGCGGGTGGCGAAGCGCATCCCCTTCGCCGAGGACCTGCTCGCTGCCTGGGTGTGCACGCGCGACCCCTCGACGCCGCGGCGGGTCAAGCTGACGCTGCTGGCGGCGCTCGGCTATTTCGTGCTGCCGCTCGATGCGATCCCCGATGTGATGCCGCTGCTCGGCTTCACCGACGATGCCGCGGTGATTGCGGCGGCGCTCGCCGCCGTCGCGGGCTCGATCACGCCACAGCACCGCGAAAAGGCCAAGGAGATGCTGGCCGATCTCTGATGGGTCAGGGCACCAGCACGACCTTGCCCTGGACCTTGCGCTCGGCGATCAGCGCGAGCGCCTCGGCCGCTTGCTCCAGCGGGAAGGCGCCATGGACATGGGCGCGGATCTGGCCGGCGGCGGCCCAGGCCAGCAGGCGCTCCATATTGGCGCGATGGCCGGCCGGGTCGCGCCGGACGAAATCGCCCCAGAACACGCCGCGCAGGTCGCAACCCTTCAGCAGCAGCAGGTTGAGGGGGATCCTCGGGATCTCGCCGCCGGCGAAGCCGACGACGAGATAGCGTCCGCCCCAGCCCATCGAGCGCAGCGCCGGTTCGGCGAGTTCGCCGCCGACCGTGTCGTAGAGCGCGTCGAGACCGTTGGGAACAAGGCGCCGCAAGCCAGCCCGAAGATCGTCAGCGGCGTAATCAATTCCGTCCGCCGCACCATGCTCGCGGGCGAGCGCCAGTTTTTCCGGTGAGGAGGCACAGGCGATCACACGCGCGCCGAGCAAGGCGCCGATCTCGACCGCGGCGAGGCCGGCGCCGCCGGCGGCACCGAGGATGGCGAGCGTCTCGCCCGGCTGGATGGCGCCGCGCTGAATCAGCCCGTGCATCGCCGTGCCGTAGGTGACGAAGAGGCCGGCGGCCTGATGGTCGCTCAGCTTGTCGGGAATCCGGATCGCGGCCTGCGTCGGAACCACGACGGTCTCGCGGGCTGCACCGTAACCGAGCCAGGCGGCGACGCGCTCGCCGACGCGCCAATCCGTGACGCCGTCGCCGACGGCGCTGACCACGCCGGCGCACTCGGCCGAGGGCGAGAAGGGCAGCGGCGGCTTCACCTGATAACGGCCCTGGATCACCAGAGTATCGAAGAAGTTGAGCGCCGCGGCCCTGACCCGAATCGCGATTTCGCCGGGTCCGGGCTCCGGCTCGGGCAGGTCGCGGATCACCAGGGTCTCGGCCGGTCCGAGGGCTTCGCACAGCAGTGCCTTCATCGATCCTCCACCCCATCCGGCCGGTGTCTTCGCAGCTGCACAAGGCTGGCACAGCTGAAGGGCGAACGGAACCAGGCGCACGCTTGCCCTAAACTATTGAAGCAGAAGGCGTCATCCGGTCGGCGAACCCGCTGCGGGCATTCGCAATTTCGCCAGGATCGTGACATTCTATCCGTCGCGTTGCGTCAATCCGGATCGCCGATCCCGCGCATTCTCCATTCGGCGTTAAGGTTTTTGTTGGTTACTGGCGGTCCATGATTCGCATTTCGGCTCCCTCTTCCGTCCACCGCCAAACCCTGGCCGCCGCCCTGCTCGGCCTGGCGGCCCTGGCCTTTGCGGCCGCTCCGGCGCTGGCGCAGCGCGCTCCAGCCGCCAAGCCGGCGCCGGCGAAGACCGCCGCCGCCGGTGGGCAGGGCCAGGCGCTGCTCCTTGAAACCGCCGGCAAATGGCAGGCCTTCTCCTCGCAGCAGGGCCGCTCCAAGATCTGCTACGCCCTGTCCAAGGCCGAAACCCGCACGCCCGCCAATCTCAAGGACGTGGAGGGCCTGCTGTTCATCTCGAGCCGCCCGGGCGAGGGCGTGCGCAACGAGATCAGCCTCGTCATGAATTTCGACCTCAAGGAAGATGTCGAGCATCAGGCGATCATCGGCAATGACCGCTTCGCGCTCGTCGCCAAGGGCCAGAATGTCTGGCTGAAGAACCCGGCCGAGGAAGGTCGCATGCTCGATGCGCTGCGCAAGGGGTCCGGCCTCGAGATCAAGGGCACCTCGAAGCGCGGCAATGCGACCAGCGACAAATATTCGCTTGCCGGCATCTCGCAGATCGTCAAGCGGGCCGAGGAGGCCTGCAAATAGGCTGACGAGCAGGCTGATTTCGCGATCGGCCGCCATCGTGCTATGAGGCGGCCAATTCCGGGTGATATCGCCCGTTGCGAGCCGAGTTCCGATGAATCTTTCTGTTGCTGAAGCCGCCCCTCTGGCGGCCGAACCTGTTGTGCGGCGGCCTTCGCTTGCCGGGCGCACGCGCGCCGGCCTGGCCGAGGCGCTGGCCGAGATCGGTGTTCCCGAGAAGGAGCGGCGCATGCGCGTCGGCCAGCTCTGGAACTGGATCTACCATTACGGTGTCCGCGACTTCCAGGAGATGACGACGATCGGCAAGGGCCTGCGCGCCCAGCTCGCCGAGCGTTTCTCCCTCGACTTGCCGGAGGTCACCGCCGAGCAGGTCTCCAGCGACGGCACCCGCAAATGGCTGCTGCGCATGGCGCCGACCGGCCCGCGCGACCGCGGCGCCGAGATCGAGTGCGTCTACATCCCCGAGGTCGATCGCGGCACGCTCTGCGTCTCCAGCCAGGTCGGCTGCACGCTGACCTGCACCTTCTGCCACACCGGCACGCAGCGGCTCGTGCGCAACCTCACCACCGAGGAAATCGTCACGCAGTTGATGGTGGCGCGCGACCGGCTCGGCGACTTCCCGAACCGCAGCGCGCCTGACGGCGCCTTCGTTCCCAATGATGGCGGGCGCTTTGTCTCCAACATCGTCTTCATGGGCATGGGCGAGCCGCTCTACAATTTCGACGGCGTGCGCGATGCGATCGCGGTGATCTCCGACGATCAGGGCCTGTCGCTCGGCCGCCGACGCATCACCGTCTCGACCTCGGGCGTGGTGCCGCAGATCGGTCCGCTCGGCGAGGACATGGGCACGATGCTGGCGATCTCGCTGCATGCGGTGCGCGACGATCTGCGCAACGAACTGGTGCCGCTCAACAAGAAGTACCCGATCAAGGACCTGCTCGAGGCCTGCCGGAACTATCCCGGCCTGTCGAACGCGAAGCGGATCACCTTCGAGTATGTCATGCTCAAGGGCGTCAACGACAGCGACGCCGAGGCGCGCGAGCTGGTGCGCCTGCTCAAGGGCATCCCGGCCAAGATCAACCTGATCCCGTTCAATCCCTGGCCCGGCACGCGCTACGAGTGCTCGGACTGGGAGCGGATCGAGCGCTTCTCAGAGATCGTGTTCAAGGCCGGCTATGCCTCACCGGTGCGCACGCCGCGCGGGCGCGACATCCTCGCCGCCTGCGGCCAGCTCAAGAGCGAGACCGAGAAGCTTTCCGCCCGAGCCCGGCTGATGCTGGAGCAGGGCGAAGCCGACACCGCGGTCGCGCACTGACATGCTGCGCTGGCTGCTGCTGATCCCGCTCGCGCTGCTGTTCGCTGTGGGCTCCGGCCTGGTCGCGCTATTGATCGCCGGCGTCGCCTCGCCCGATCTCGGCCTGCTGATCGGCGGCGGCTTCGATCGGCTGATCGGGGCGCTGTTCGACCAGGCCGAACGCGGCTTCGATCCCGGTCCGACGGCGCAGGCGGCGTTTTCTCTGCTCGGTCGGCTCGGCTTCGCCATCCTGGTGCTGCCGGTGGTGCTGGTCGCGATCGCGTCCGAGCTCTTCCGCTTCCGCAGCGGCCTGATCCAGAGCGGCCTCACCGGCCTGCTGGCGGCGCTGCTGCCGCTCGCCATGCTCGGCATGGCGAGGGCGCCGAGCGCCGGCGAGATGCAGGTCGTCTCGGCACTCTTCCTGGTCGGTGCCGCCACTGGCTTCGTCTACTGGCTGATCGCCGGGCGCGGGGCGGGTGGCGAAAAGGCCGACTGTCCCGCCCTGCCGCGGTAGGGCTAGCTCAGAACCCCAGCACCTTGCGCAGCTCCGTACGAGCGGCGGCGTATTCGGTGCGGAACTCAGGCTGTTCCATGATCCGGGCGGCGATGACGCTGCCGGCGATACGGCCGGCCTCGATGTCGGCGCGGAAATGGATGCCGCCGACGATGCGGTTCTCGCCATAGGCCCAGGCGCGGGCCATGATCTCCGCCCGCTTCTCCGGCACCATGTTCGAGAGCACGATGCCCATCAGCGTGCCGACGGTGGTGTGGCCGGAGGGGTAGGCGCCCGAATTCGAGATCTTCACCACCGGCTTCACCAGCGGGCTGTATTGATGCGGACGCGGGCGCTTCCAGCTGTCCTTGGCCGGGTCGACGACGGCGCCCTCGGTGGCGACGACTCGGTCGAAGAAGGCCGAGAAGGCTGGCAGCGCCTCCGGCTTGAAGGCCGGGCCCATCACCTCCGAAAAGCGCCAGACGTCCTCGACCACATCGGCCTGCGCCTGCGCTTCCATCTGCGGGGTGCGGGTGACCTGGATGGTCAGCACCTCGGCGAGCTCGGCCTTGGTCTGCGCGGAGTCATTGGCCGGCGGCGGCTTCAACAGTGTCAGGAGGTCGATGGTTTCGGCGGTGGCGAAGGGCTTGCCCTCGCCGGCCCAGGTCGGCGCGACGAGGAGAAGGGCTGCGGTCAGCAGAGCGGAAGTGGTGATGCGCATGGCGGCGATCTCTGGGGGCGAAGCCGGCACCCAGCGCCTGTCCTGTGACAGCTTGATGAAGCTCAATCGCCGATGGCAACGCCCTCGCGCCGGCCGTCGGCGCCGCCGAGATAGCCTTCCGGCGTCTTGACGATCGCCTGGATGCCGGAGGTCATCTCGATCAGCCTGATCTCATGGCCCTTGGCTTCGAGCGCCGCCTTCCAGGGCTCGGCTTCCGTGCCCTTTTCGAGCTCCGTCGGGCCGTTGCGATTGCCGAAATTGGCTAGGTCGACGGCGCGCTGCGGGTCCATCTTCCAGTCGAGCAGGGCGACCAGCGTCTTGGCGACATAGCCGATGATCTGGCTGCCGCCGGGCGAGCCGGTGACGGCGTAGAGCCGGCCGAAGGCGTCGAAGACGATGGTCGGCGCCATCGAGGAGCGCGGCCGCTTGCCGGGCTCGACCCGGTTGGCGACCGGCTTGCCGTCCTCGGTCGGCGCGAAGGAGAAATCGGTCAATTCGTTGTTGAGCAGGAAGCCACCCCTGGTCATCAGGCGCGAGCCGAAGCCGTCCTCGATCGTCGTCGTCATCGAGACGGCGTTGCCGGCTGCGTCGATCACCGAGATGTGGCTGGTGCCGTTCTCGACGCCTTCGGACGGCGCGAACAGGAAGGCGCGCTTGTTCGGGGGAGTGCCGGCGCTGGCTTTTCCCATCGCCTTGTCCGGGCTGATCAGTTTGGCGCGCTCGCGGACGTACGCTTCGTCGATCAGGCCGTTGGTCGGGACACCGACGAAGGCGGGATCGCCGAGATAGAGCGCCCGGTCGGCGAAGGCGAGCTTGCCGGCCTCGGCGAACATGTGCGCCGCTTCGGCGCCCGCTCCCACACGAGCGATGTCCTTGGTTTCGAGCATGCCCAAAATCTGCTGTACGGCGACGGCGCCCGAGCTCGGTGGGCCCATGCCGCAGAGCGTGTAGGCGCGGTAGCGGCCGCAGAGCGGCGCGCGCTCCTCGACCTTGTAGGCGGCGAGGTCGGCGAGCGTGATGTCGCCGGGATTGGTCGCGTGGCCGGTCACCGTCGCGACGATGTCCTCGGCGATCGCGCCCTCGTAGAAGGCGTCGGCGCCGCGCCCGGCGATGGCGCGGAGCGTCGTGGCGAAGGCCGGGTTCTTCAGGATGGTGCCGACCGGCTTGGGCTTGCCATCGGCCTCGTAGAAATAGGCGGCGGCACGGGGGTCCTTGCCAAGGCTCTTCTCCAGCGCGAGCAGGCCGTTGAGACGGGGCGAGATAGCAAAGCCGTCCTCAGCCAGCTTGATCGCCGGCGCGAAGACCTCGGCCCAGGGCAGCTTGCCCCAGCGCTTGTGGGCCTCCTCGAGCAGCCGGATCGTGCCGGGCACGCCGACCGAACGGCCGCCGACGACGGCGTCGACGAACTTCATCGGTTTGCCGTCGGCGCCAAGGAAACGCTCGGGCTTTGCCGCCTTCGGCGCCGTTTCTCGCCCGTCGAGCGTGGTCAGCTGGCGGCCGGTCTCGTCCCAATAGACGAAGAAGGCGCCGCCGCCGATGCCCGAACTCTGCGGTTCGACCAGGTTGAGCACGAGCTGAATCGCGATCGCCGCGTCGGTGGCGCTGCCGCCGGCACGCAGAATCTCGCGCCCGGCCGCGGCGGCGAGAGGGTTGGCGGCGGCCGCCATGTAGCGCTGGGCGGTGCCGAGCGTCTTGGCCGTACGTCCGGTCGCGGCTTCGGGGGCAGGCGCCATTGTCTGGGCCGGCGCTGCTGCCGCTGTGGCGAACCAAAGGCCGAGGGCCAGGGCCGAGCGGGCTCGGAATGCGGGCACTGTCAGCGACATGATCCACTCCTCTTCCTTGGCGGCGAGACTAGCGCGCTTGCCGGCTTGCGCGCCATGCTTGTGGTGCTGGTTTGCTCCGCCGGGTGGCGCGGCTATGGTCGAAGCCTGATTTGTCCAGCCACATTTGTCCTGCCAAGCCGAAGGGGTTCGTCATGGTGCTCACGCAGTCTCCGGCAGTTCGCCGTCCCCTTGTCGTGCTGCTGGTCGGACTGTTCGGCCTCGTGCTGGCGGGCTGCGGCTACAACAATGTGCCGACGCTGGAGGAGAAGGCCAAGGCGGCCTGGGGCGAGGTGCAGAATCAATATCAGCGCCGCGCCGACCTGATCCCCAACCTGGTCGAGACGGTGAAGGGCTACGCCCAGCAGGAGCGCGAGGTCCTGACCCAGGTGATCGAGGCGCGCGCCAAGGCGACACAGGTCAAGGTCGATGCCTCCACGATCACCGATCCCGCCAAGTTCAAGGAGTACCAGGACGCGCAGAACCAGCTCAGCGGCGCGCTCGGGCGCCTGATGGTGACGGTCGAGCGCTATCCCGAGCTGAAATCGAACCAGAACTTCCTGGCATTGCAGTCCCAGCTCGAAGGCACCGAGAACCGCGTCGCGGTCGCCCGGCGCGACTACATTCAGGCGGTGCAGGCCTTCAACACGGAGATCCGGACCTTCCCGGGCGTGATCTGGGCCCGCCTGTTCTGGGGCGCCAAGCCGATGGAGAGCTTCTCGGCGACGGCCGGAGCGGAGCGGCCGCCGGCGGTGAAGTTCTGATTGCTGCTGTTCCGTGAGCTCTGCCGTTCGTGGACAAGCGCGGGGAACCCCTCTCCCGGATGGGAGAGGGACAGGGGTGAGGGACCGCCCTTTCCGGAAGAGGAGCGGTGGCGTGATTGTGCCTTCTGCGGAAACGGCAGGCCCTCATCCGGCGCTCCGCGCCGCCTTCTCCCATCCGGGAGAAGGAAAGAAGCCCGCTCGCCCAGGCGTTGCGGCATGGCTTTCGCTGCTCCTCTTCCTGCTCTTCCCCGTCCTCGCCGCCGCGGCCGAGCCGAACTATCCCGCTCTCACCGGCCGCATCGTCGACAATGCGCGGCTGCTCAACGCAGAAGCTTCCGCCCGGATCGAGCAGAAGCTCAGGGCGCATGAGGAGAAGACCAGCGACCAGGTCGTGGTCGCAACGCTGCCCTCGCTGCAGGGCTATCCGATCGAGGAGTTCGCCAACGGCCTGTTCCGGGCCTGGAAGCTCGGCGACAAGGCGAAGAACAACGGCGTCCTGCTCATCGTCGCGCCGAACGAGCGCAAGGTGCGCATCGAGGTCGGCTATGGGCTCGAGGGCGCGCTGACCGACGCGCTCTCCAAGGTGATCATCACCACGGCGGTCGCGCCCAAGTTCAAGAACGGTGATTTCGCGGGAGGGATCGAGGGCGGCGTCGACGCGATTCTCTCGATCCTGACCGGCGATGCCGAGGAATGGCAGCGGCGCGCCCAGATCCGCAGCGACGATTCCTCCTGGGCCGAGACCGCCGCGGTGATTTTCGTCATGATCATGGTGTTCATCCTGATCGTGAGCTTCATGCGGGAGCTCGGCCGCGCCTCTGGCGGGGCACGGCAGCACCGGACACGGGACGGGCGCTGGATTACCCTGCCGCCCTCAGGCGGTTCGGGCTGGAGCGGCGGCTCCTCCTCCGGCGGCTGGGGTTCAGGCTGGGGAGGCGGCTCGAGCTCAGGCGGGTTCTCGGGTGGTGGCGGCTCCTCGGGCGGGGGCGGGGCTTCGGGGGATTGGTGAGATGCTGAATTCCGACGATCGCGACGCCATCGCCGAGGCGGTAAGCGAGGCCGAGCGGCAGACTTCCGGCGAAATCGTCGTCGTCGTCGACCGCGCCGCCGGCAGCTATCTCGCGGTGCCGCTCGTGCTGGCACTGGCGCTTTCGCTGGTCGTGCCCTGGCCGTTGCTGCTGATCACGAAGCTGAGCGCATCGAGCATCTTCCTGGCCCAATTGATCGCGGCGGCGCTGCTGCTCGCGACCCTGCTCTGGTATGGCCGCGGCGGGCGTTTCGTCCCTGGCTTCGTCAAGCGCCGCCAGGCGCATGAGACGGCGCTGCGCGAATTCACCGCGCGCGGGCTGACACTGACGCGCGGGCGTACCGGCGTGCTGCTCTATATCGCCCTGCAGGAGCGCTATGTAGAGGTCGTCGCCGACGCCGGCATCTCGGCCAAGGTCGAGGGCGAAGCCTGGCAAAGAATCGTCGAGCCGCTGCTCGCGGCGGCGGCGCAGGATGCCCTGCGCGAGGGCCTGATCGCTGCGGTGCGCGATGTCGGCGCCGTGCTCGCAGCCCATGCACCGCCGGCCGCCGACGATGTCGACGAGCTGCCGAACAAGGTGGTGATCCTGTAGAGGTCGGCTACTTAACCGGGCCGCGGGCGGCGCCGAGGATGACGCTCTGGCGGGCGTAAGGATCGCCCTGAACCAGCACGACATAGGAATCGGCCTTGGCTGCGCTGCGGACGGTCTCCAGTGGCACGGTCAGCGTCGCCGCTGCACCGTTCCACTCGCCGATCCGGCTGATGCCGCGCACGACATTGGCATAGGTCACGGTCTTGCCGCTGTTCTCGCCGCGCTCGATCGGCACGGTCGCGGTGCGGCTGACCTGCAGCAGCAGGACCACGGCCGGCTTCTCGCTGGTGAAGGACGCCGCCCCCAGGTTGACGCGCAATGCGCCGTCCGCCTCGGCGAGGTCGATCTTGACCGGAAAACCGTCCTTGCCCTGCTCCTTGACGAGCTTGTCGATGCCGCCCCTGTCGGAGCCGACGATATGGGCGGTGCCGTTGACCACGGCCTGCGGCGTATAGATCTGGCCGTCGCCGCGGGCCTTGGCATAGAGCTTCTGGCGCTTGCTGAAGACTTCCTGGCCGAGCGTGTCCTTCCAGCCGAGATAGTCCCAATAGGTCACCGGCAAGGTCAGCGTGATCAGGCGCGGATCCTTGGCGAGCTCGGAGAAGAGGGCGTCCGCGGCCGGGCAGGACGAGCAGCCCTGGCTGGTGAAAAGCTCGACCACGGCCTTCGGCTGAACCGCCGGCTGCTGGGCATGCGCCGGTGCTCCCGCGAGGAGCAGGAGAGCAGCGGCAGCAGCGATGTTGCTGATGTGGCGGACCATCGTTCGAACTCGACGCCTGTATAGAAGCAGGCGGTTACCAAAAGCGCTACTCTCCACTCAATTGGAAATCACGTTGCCTTGAAAACAGGCTTCTGCTCCGGCTGATCGCGAAAACGTGCCAGGGCTTCGGCACTGATCAGGTTGGGACGCCAGCGCCGGTGCATCCAGAGCCACTGCTCGGGATGCTCGCGGACCCAGCCATCGACCACGGCGGTCATCATCGCCATGGCGCCGGTGACGTCGATCTCGCCATTGGCATCGCGCGGCAGGTCGAGCGGCGGCGTCAGTTCGATGCGGAAACGCCGGTTCGGCAGGCGGATGACGCGCACGCCATGCACCGGGCATTCGAAGCGGCGGGCGAACTTGCCGAGGATCGGGTTGGTCAGGGCCGGCCGCCCGAGGAAGGGCACCACGACGCCGCGGGTGAAATGCTGGTCGATCAGCATGCCGAGATGGCCGCCATTCTCGAGCACGCCCTGCATGGCGAAGGCGGCGCCCTGCTTGGCCGCAGCGAGGCCGCCCATGGCGCCGGAGCGGATCTCGTGGACGACGGCGGCGATCGCCGGGTCGTTGGGAGCGCGGAAGACGGCAGTGGTCTCGAGATCGTAGGTGGCGGCGCAGATCGCCGGCAGCTCCCAATTGCCGAGATGGGCGGAGAAGATCAGCCCCGGCTTGTCGTCGTCCTTCAGCGCGATGAAGTGCTCGATGCCGACGACCTCGATCCGGCCGCTCGGATCGGGGTTGTGGTAGTCATAGTCGAACAGCGTCTTGAGATGGGCGTATTCGGCGACGGTGCGGCCGAGATTCTCCCAGCCGCCGCGGACGAGGCGCCGGGCCTCGGCATCCGCGATGCCTGGAAAGGCGGCGCGGACATTGGCATAGGCGACGCGGTTGACCGGGATCAGCGGGCTGACGCTGCGCAAGAGCCAGCCACCGAGATCGGAGGCCCGCTCCGGCCCGAGCGCGCGCAGGAAGGCGAACAGACCCCGGATGAGGCCGATCATGAGGAAGGCGCCGGTCCGTGTGGCGAGCGATTTCAGCGATGTCAACGCGGACCCGATCCGGCTGGTCTGAAGGTGGAACGCCCCGCGAAGTGGGGCAGAAGCTCGGTTTCGTCAAGCGGCCTTCAGTCTTCCCTGTCGATTCCAGCACGGGCTGGACGAGCGTTATCGGGCGCTGCTGTGGCGCTGCTGCACTAGTCTGGCGCCAAACCGCGATGCTAGAGGGCCGCCCTGCGTCATCGGAGCCAAGGCTCCGTCTCGGGAAAGGGCACGGCCATGTCGTCGACATTCCGCCCGGTCAGGGCTTCGATCTGACCCATCCGACAACCCCGTCGCAACGGGGTCGATGACGGCTGACGCTTGCGTGGCGACCGATGCGGTCCCACCGGCGTCGAATCCCGAGATATCTTTCATGGGCAATCCCCTCACGGCGGACGGCGCGGCTTCGCGCGTTCGCCTCTATGCCTCGTCCAAAGCCTGGATCGAGGGAGCTGCACTGCGGCAGCTCGAACAATTGGCCGCGCGACCGGATGTCGTTGCGGTCGCCGGCCTGCCGGACCTGCACCCCGGCCTGCACGGGCCGGTCGGCTGCGCGGCGCTGGTCGCGGAGCGCGTGTTCCCCGACATTGTCGGCACCGATATCGGCTGCGGCATGCAGATGCATGTGCTCGACCTGGCCGAGCGCCGCCTCAGACTGGAGCACGCGGCCGAGCGCATGGCGGCTCTCGAAGGGCCGTGGCCGGGCGATGCCCGGGCGTTGCTCGCAGAGGCCGGCATCGAGGCCGGTGCGGCGGCGCATGCGCTTGGCACGGTCGGCGGCGGCAACCATTTCTGCGAGCTCCAGGGCGTGCTGGAGATCGTCGACGGCGCTGCTGCCTCGCGGGTCGGTTTGGAGGCGGGGCGGCTTGCGCTTCTCGTCCATTCCGGCTCGCGCGGGCTCGGTGCGGCAGTGCTGGCCCGTCATCATCGCGACGGCACCGACGGGCTGGCGCAGGCCGACGGCGGAGCGGCCTATCTTGCCGACCACGACGTCGCGCTGCGCTTTGCGCGGCTCAACCGGCAGGTCATCGCCGGGCGGGCACTGGCTGCGCTGCGGGCTGATGGCGTCGAGATCCTCGACAGCCCGCATAATCTGGTCGAGCCGCATGCCGGGGCTCTCCTGCATCGCAAGGGCGCAGCGCCGGCCGATCGCGGGCTGGTTCCGGTGCCGGGCTCACGCGGCGCGGTGACCTATCTGGTGATGCCGACTGCCCCAGGCGAAGCGCTCGCTTCCCTGGCGCATGGGGCCGGCCGCAAGCACGATCGCGCCTCGATGGCCAAGCGTGTCGAGACGACGGCGAGCGGGCTGGCGCGGCTCGCCCGCAATGCGTTCGGCGGCCATGTCGTCTGCACGGATCGGCGTCTGCTCGTCGAGGAGGCGCCCGAGGCCTACAAGGATGTCGGCCGCGTCGTCGCCGAGATGGAGGCAGCGGGGCTCTGCCGTGTCGTCGCGGTGCTGAAGCCGCTCGTCACCTTCAAGACCGCCCGTATCCCTCGCGAAGCGAGAGCGGGAGAGGAACGCAGCTGGCGGCGCGAGCGGGGAAAGCGGCGATGAGCGCGATCCTTCTCTGCGTCACGGCCGGGCGTGGCCCGGCCGAATGCCGGTCGGCCGTCGCTGAGGCTGTGGCGATGCTCGCCGCCGAAGCCGAGCGGGTCGGGCTTTCCGTCGCGACCGAAGCCAATCCGGATGGCGACAGGCCGTCGGTGATGGTGTCGGTCGCGGGAGAGGCGGCTTTGGGCTTCCTGCGCGGTTGGGAGGGCACCGTTAAGGTCGTGGCGCGCTCGACGCTGCGGCCCGGCCACCGGCGCAAGAACTGGTTCGTCGCGGTCCATCGGGTGGCGGAGCCGGTCGCGACGCCGGAACTCGATCCCGCCGATCTCGTCTACGAGACGATGCGCGCCGGCGGGCCCGGCGGGCAGCATCAGAACCGGACGGAAAGCGCCGTGCGCGTGACGCACCGCCCGAGCGGTGCGAGCGCGGTGGCGCGCGACGAGCGCTCGCAGCACCGGAACCGCGAGCTCGCTCTGGCGCGGCTCAAGGCCGTGCTCGCCGGCGTGCACGCGCGCGAGCGCGATCGGCAGGCGTTCCGCGACTGGCTCGCTCGTATCACCGTCGAGCGCGGCAATCCGGTGCGGACGCTGGCCTGACGGAGCCATGACCCGGCGGGGCAAAACCCGCCGGGTCGTTCCGTCCCGAGTTAGAGCGTGACGATGACCTTGCCGAAGACCTTGCGGCCTTCGATCCGGGCGAGGCCCTGCTCGAACTCGGCGAGCGGGAAGACCGAATCGATCACGGGCTTCATCCCGGCCGCCATCTTCTCCACCGATTGCGCGATGTTCTCGATCCGGCAGCCGAAGGAGCCGGTGATCCGGTATTGCTGCTGGAAGAGCTGCATCAGGTTCATCGTCGTCGAGGCGCCGGAAGTGGCGCCGCAGGTGACGAGGCGGCCGCCGCGCTTCAGGCAGAGCAGCGAGCCGTTCCAGGTGTCGGCGCCGACATGCTCGAAGACGACGTCGACGCCCTTGCGCTTGGTCAGCCGCCGGACCTCGCCCTCGAAGCGCTCGGTCTTGTAGTTGACGACGAAATCGGCGCCGAGCGCCTTGGCCTTCTCGCCCTTCTCGTCGTCGCCGACGGTGGTGTAGACGGTGCAGCCGATCGCCTTGGCCATCAGGATCGCCGCCGTGCCGATGCCGGAGCCGCCGGCATGGACCAGGACGGATTCGCCGGGCTCGAGCTTGGCATTGTCGAACAGCATGTGCTGGACCGTGCCGAAGCCGATCGGCGCGCAGGCGGCGTCCTCGAAGGAGACGCCCTTCGGCGCCTTGATGACGAGGCGCTCGGGCCGGTTGATCAGTTCGCGGGCAAAGCCGTCGATATGGAAGCCCATTATACCCGCGACGTTCTCGCAGAGATTGTCGCGGCCCTCGCGGCAGGCCTTGCAATGGCCGCAGGTCTCGGCGCCGTACATGGTCACGGTGTCGCCTTCGCGGAAGCGCGAGACGCCCTCGCCGACCGCGACGACCTCGCCGGCCGCCTCGACGCCGGCCGCCTGCGGCATCTTGCGCTTGGCGAAGGCCATGCCGCGGAAGCCCCAGAGGTCGAGATAGTTCAGGCCGACGGCGCGGATGCGGACCTGGACCTCGCCGGGAGCGGGCGGCGGCGGCGGCTCGATCTGTTCGAGGCGGAGGTCGCGATCGCCATGGAGCTGGAGCGAGAGCATCGGTCTTCGTCTTTCAGAGCTCACAGCGCCAAGCGCCGCGTTTACCATGTTTCACGTGAAGCGCTGGAGCGGACCCTTAGCGATGCACGCCGAGATGGGCGGTCAGGCCACCATCGATCGGCAGGACCGTGCCGGTGATATAGGCGGCCGGCGGGCTCATCAGGAAGGCAGCGAGGCCGGCGACCTCCTCCGGCCTGGCGAAGCGGCCTGCCGGGATCTGGCCTTCCATCTTGTCGCGATAGGCGGCGTAGGGTGCCATCATGTCGGTGTCGACGAAGCCCGGCGCGATCACGTTGACGGTGACGCCGCGCTTGCCGGTCTCGACCGCCAGCGTCTTGGCATAGGAGATCAGCGCGCCCTTCGACGCCGCATAGGCGGCGTTGCCGGGATTGCCGCGCAGGGCCGCGACCGAGCCGATCGCGACGATGCGCCCGGCCCTGGCGCGGATCATGCCGCGCATCAGGCTCTTGGCGAGGCGGGTGAAGGCCCAGAAATTCACCTGCATCGCCGCTTCCGCCTTGTCCTGCACCAGCATGGCAGCGAGCGTGTCATAGGGCTGGCCGGCATTGTGGACGAGGCCGAACCAGGCCTCGCCCTCGCATTGCTCGCAGAAGGCGTCGAGCGCGGCCTTGTCCGAGAGATCGAGCGGCAAGGCGCGCACGGTGCGGCCCGGCGCGGCCTCCGCGATCTCGGCGGCGAGCGTCTGTGCCTGATCGCCCGAGGAGCGATAGGTGAAGTCGACATCGTGGCCATTGGCCACCAGCGCCCGCACGATCGCGGCGCCGACGCCCTTGGCGCCGCCGGTGACGAGAACCCGGGTCATGCCGCGTTCGGCCCGGCGGTCAGGACGAGGCAGGTGTTCTGGCCACCGAAGCCGAAGGAGTTCGACAGCACGGTGCGGACCTTGGCGTCACGGGCCTCGTTCGGGATGACGTCGAGCGCGATCGCAGGATCCGGCGTGTTGTAGTTGATCGTCGGCGGGATGCGGCCATTGGCGATGGTCATGAGCGAGATCACCGCCTCGACAGCGCCGGCGGCGGTCAGCGTGTGGCCCAGCATCGACTTGTTCGAGGAGATCGGCAGGCTCGCCATGCGCTCGCCGAAGACGGCCGAGCAGCTCATCGCCTCCATCTTGTCGTTCTCCGGCGTCGAGGTGCCGTGCGCGTTGATGTAGTCGACATCGTCCGGGGTGAGGCCGGCGTCGGCGAGGGCGTCCTGCATGGCGAGGATCGCCGGCTTGCCGTCGGGGCTCGAACGGGTGCGGTGGAAGCCGTCACCGCGCTCGCCGCAGCCGGCGACGATGCCGAGGATGGTCGCGCCGCGCGCCAGAGCGTGGTCGTAATCCTCCAGCACCAGCGCGCCGGCGCCTTCGCCCATGACGAAGCCGTCACGGTTCTTGGAGAACGGCTTGGCGGCGCCTTCCGGCGGATCGTTCTGGGTCGAGAGCGCCGAGAGCAAGGAGAAGCGGATCAGTGCTTCTGCATGGACCGAGCCGTCGGTTCCTATGCACAAAGCAGCTTCAGTCTCGCCCCTTCTGATCGCCTCGACGCCCATCTGGATCGCGGTCGCGCCCGAGGAGCAGGCGGTCGACAGCGAGATCGGCGAACCCTTGGTGCCGAATTTCTCGGAGATGTGCTCGGCGACGCCGCCGAACAGGAAGAGCTCGTGCATCGCCTGGTGCTTGTGGCGGGCGGCGATACGCAGCAGCGCGTCGTAATCGGCATCGCCATCGACGGCCTGCGCCAGTTCCTGCTTCTGCGGCCATTCCATCTCGACAGGCGGTACCGCCATGAAGAGCTCGCCCGGGAAATCACCGGCCTCGCCGAGGCCGCTCTGCGCGACCGCTTCCTCGGCGGCGAGCGTGGCGAGCTTCTCGGAGAGTTCGGGAGCGGCGAAGGAGCCGTCGAACAGGAAGTCGACGGTCGCGGCGATGGTGGTGCGCAGGCCCTCGGTCGGGAAGCGCTCGATGCGGTGGATGCCGGAGCGGCCTGCGGTCAGCGCCTCCCAGTTGGCGTCCTTGCCCTGGCCGAGCGAGGTGACGATGCCGAGGCCGGTGACGGCAACGATCGGCCGGCCCTGGCTGTCGCGATGGCTTGCACCCATGACGCCTCTCCTCAAGCCTTGACCAGACGGGCGGCGCCCTCGCCGCGCCAATGCGCTGCGCCGGTGACGATCGCCTCTTTCACCGCGCCGGTCGAGAGTGCGGCGGCGGCGAGCGCGACCGAGACCGGGAAGGCGGCTTCGACGGAATGGCCGACGAGGTCGCCGGTGGCGACGCGGCGCGCGCCCGGCACGGCCTTGGCGATCGCCGCCGCCTCTTCGTCGGTGATCTCGGCGCAGCCGGTCGCGGCCGAGATGGCGAGTGCGTCGGAGCCGAGCGGGCCGAAGCCTGCGAGCAGCTCGTCGAGCGCCTTGGCGACCGAGCCGGGCTGGCGGCGGCTGCGATGGGCGCCGACATGGCTGAGGCGCGCATGCGCTTTGGCGCCGCGGGCCGCGGCGCGCTCGGCCGATTCGAGCACGAGGAATGCGCCGGCGCTGCCGGTGATCATGCCGGGCGCATCGCTGCGGGCGAAGACGGGCGCGAAGTCGGCAGAGCGCAGGAAGCCGCCGAGCTCGAACAGCAGCAGCATGTCGCGGCGCTCGGCGTTATAGGCGCCGCCGACGAGGATGATTTCGGCCTGGCCGGCCGCGATGCGGGCCTGGGCGGTGCGGATGGCGTCAACGCCGGCCTGCTCCTCGCCCATCAGCGTGCGCGAGGCGCCGGTGATGCCGTGGACGATGCCGATGTTGCCGGCGAGCAGGTTGGAGAGCTGGGCCAGGAACAGGGTCGGCCTGAGGTCGCCCATCAGCCGCTCGTTGAGGAAGGCGCCCGGCTGGTTGGCGTTGCGCAGGCCGGTCAGGATGGCGGCGTCGACGGCATGGTCGCGCTCGCCGCCGCCGGCGGCGACGATGACCTGGAGCTGGCTCTTGGCCTCAGCGTCTTCCTTCAGCCCGGCATCGTCGAGGGCAAGCCCGGCGGCATAGACGCCGAGGCGCTGCCAGGGCTCCATCTGGCGCTGATCGGACTTCTTCGGGATCTGCTTGTCGAGCTCGAGCGGCTTCAGCGGATGCAGCGGATAGGGCGCGAAGCTCTGGGTGTCGACGACAGGAGCGGCATTAGAGGCGAGCGCGTGCGCATGCGCCTCGATGCCCTCGCCCAGGCTGGAGGCGAGGCCGATGCCGGTGATGACGACGTCGCGGGCCATGTCAGGCTGCCTCCGGGGAGAGGCCGATGGCGGCGATGCGGCTCTGCATCAAAGTGCGCATATCGGCGGGGAAGGGCATCAGGCGGAAGCGCAGCTCGGCATCGCAGATCGGCTTGCCGGCGATGGCGATCTTCGCCTTGGTCGCGGCGTAGCCGGAGCCCTCATGGACGAGTTCGGCGCTGACGTCGAGGACGGCGTTCGGCTCGACGAACGTGCGGAAGCGCGCCTTGTCGACCATCATCAGGAAGGGCATCTGCGTCAGGCCGTTGAGCCCGAGCAGCAGATAGCCGGAGGCCTGCGCCATGGTCTCGGTGAGCAGGACGCCGGGCACGAGCGGGTGGCCGGGGAAATGGCCCTCGAAGACCGGGCTCTCAGCCGGGACGGTCGAGCGGGTGACAATCCGCTTGTTCGCCGGATCGAAGCTCTCGACCTTGTCGATCATGTCGAAATATTCGAGGCGCATGCGGTTCCAACCCGTCTCGCCGCGATCGGGGTCGAGCCCCGCTTGCGGCGTCTCAACGTCCAGCAACGGTCCCGAAGGACCGGGATGCTTCAGGCAGCCTTGGCGGCGACGAGGTCGTCGATGCGCTTGCACAGGTTCTCGAGCACGAAATACTGCTCGGCCGGCGCCTTGCCCTCGTTGACCTCCTGGGTCCACTGCTCCAGCGGCAGCTTGATGCCGAAGGCCTTGTCGATCGCGAAGGCGATGTCGAGGAAGGCGAGGGAGTCGATGCCGAGATCGTCGATCGCGTGGCTCTGGGGCGTGATCTTCTCGCGAGGAATGTCGCAAGTTTCCGAAATGATGCCGGCGACCGTCTCGAACGTGGCGGACATGCGGGTGCTCCCGTCTTGGATAGTGATGATGGCGGATGGCGTCCGGGCGCGTTCGCCCCGCGCCTGCCCCAAGCCCCCCGCCGAGGATGACTGTGACGCCCCCTTACACCTCAGTGCGCGATAGGACAACCGTCGGGGCCAAAGAGAAACGCCCGGCTCCGAGGCCGGGCGTTCCAGTATCGTCGGGCAAGCCTCAGGCGGCGATGCCGCGCAGCACGTAGTGCAGGATGCCGGCGTTCTTGAAGTAGTCGAGCTCGTCCAGCGTATCGATGCGGCAGAGGATCGGAACCTTCTTCACCTTGCCGTCAGCATAGGTGATCTCGGCTTCGAGGGTCTGGCGCGGCTTGACGGTGGCCAGGCCCTTGATCGTCACGCTCTCGTCGCCCTTGAGACCGAGCGAGGCCCAGCTCGTGCCTTCCTGCAGGGTGAACGGCACCACGCCCATGCCGACCAGGTTCGAGCGGTGGATACGCTCGAAGCTCTGGGCGATCACGGCCTTGACGCCGAGCAGGTTGGTGCCCTTGGCGGCCCAGTCACGTGAGGAGCCGTTGCCGTATTCGACGCCGGCGAAGATCACCAGCGGCACCTTCTCGGCCTGGTAGCGCATCGCCGCATCGTAGATCGGCAGCTCTTCCTTGGTCGGATAGTGGATGGTGTAGCCGCCCTCGCGGCCGTTCGGGCCCATCATGTGGTTGCGGATGCGGATATTGGCGAAGGTGCCGCGCATCATCACCTCATGATTGCCGCGACGCGTGCCATACTGGTTGAAGTCGGCGACGGCGACGCCATGCTCGGTGAGATAGGCGCCGGCCGGCGAAGCGGCCTTGATCGAACCGGCCGGGGAGATGTGGTCGGTGGTGATCTTGTCGCCGAACAGGCCGAGGATGCGGGCGCCGACGACGTCGGTGACCGCAGCCGGCTGCTTGCCCATGCCGCGGAAATAGGGCGGGTTCTGGACATAGGTCGACTTGTCGTCCCAGGCATAGGTCTGGCCCGTGGGCGCCTTGACCTTCTGCCAGTTGGCATCGCCCTTGAAGACGTCGGCGTACTTCGCCTTGAAGATCGCCTTGGTGACGTTCTTGGCGATGAAGGCCTGGATCTCCTTGTTGGAAGGCCAGATGTCCTTGAGATAGACCGGCTTGCCGTCCTTGCCCATGCCGAGCGGCTCGGTCGTCAGGTCGATCTGCACGGAACCGGCCAGCGCATACGCGACGACCAGCGGCGGCGAAGCCAGGTAGTTCGCCTGCACGTCCGGCGAGACACGGCCCTCGAAGTTGCGGTTGCCCGAGATCACGGCGCCGGCGATCAGGCCCTGATCGTTGATCGCCTTCGAGATCGGCGCCGGCAGCGGGCCGGAATTGCCGATGCAGGTGGTGCAGCCGAAGCCGACCAGGTTGAAGCCGAGCTTGTCGAGGTCCTTCTGCAGGCCGGCCTTGGCGAGATATTCGGCCACGACCTGCGAGCCGGGGGCCAGCGAGGTCTTGACCCAGGGCTTGACCTTGAGGCCCTTCGCCACGGCGTTGCGGGCGAGCAGGCCTGCGGCCATCAGCACCGAGGGGTTCGAGGTGTTGGTGCAGGAGGTGATGGCGGCGATGACGACATCGCCATGGCCGAGGTCGAACTTCTCACCCTCGACCTTGACGCGGCGGGAGAGCTCGCCGCCCTTCTTGTAGTCGGCGTCCATCGCGGCGGCGAAGCCGCTCTTGATCGCGCCGAGATCGGCACGGCCTTCCGGACGCTTCGGGCCGGCCATCGAAGCCTGCACGGTGCCGAGGTCGAGCTCGAGCGTGTCGGTGAAGACCGGATCGGGCGTCGAGCGGGTGGCGAACAAGCCTTGCGCCTTCGCGTACTTCTCGACCAGGGCGACGCGGGCCGCCTTGCGGCTGGTGGTCTCCAGATAGTTCAGCGTCTCGGCGTCGACCGGGAAGAAGCCGCAGGTCGCGCCGTATTCCGGGCCCATATTGGCGATGGTGGCGCGGTCGGCCAGCGTCAGATTGTAGAGGCCGGGGCCGAAGAACTCGACGAACTTGCCGACGACGCCCTTCTTGCGCAGCATCTGCGTGACCGTCAGCACGAGGTCGGTGGCGGTGATGCCTTCCTTGAGCTTGCCGGTGAGCTTGAAGCCGATCACCTCGGGCAGCAGCATCGACTGCGGCTGGCCGAGCATGGCGGCCTCGGCCTCGATGCCGCCGACGCCCCAGCCGAGGACGGCCAGGCCGTTGACCATGGTGGTGTGCGAGTCGGTGCCGACCACGGTGTCGGGATAGGCGACCTCGACCGTTTCGGTCTTCTTGCCCTTCTTCACCTTCTCCTTCGCCGTCCAGACGGTCTGGGCGAGGTATTCCAGGTTGACCTGGTGGCAGATGCCGGTGCCGGGCGGCACGACGCGGAAATTGTCGAAGGCGCCCTGGCCCCATTTCAGGAAGCGGTAGCGCTCGCCATTGCGCTGGTATTCGAGGTCGACGTTCTGCTTGAAGGCCTTGGGCGAGCCGAACTCGTCGACGATGACGGAGTGGTCGATGACGAGATCGACCGGCACCAGCGGGTTGATCTTCTTCGGGTCGCCGCCGAGGGCGACGACGCCGTCACGCATCGCGGCGAGGTCGACCACCGCCGGCACGCCGGTGAAGTCCTGCATCAGCACGCGCGCCGGGCGGAAACCGATCTCCTTGCCGGCCTTGCCCCTGTCGCTGAGCCAGCCGACGAAGGCCTCGATATCGGCCTTGGTGACCGAGCGGCCATCCTCGAAGCGCAGCAGGTTCTCGAGCAGCACCTTCATCGAGAAGGGGAGCTTGGAAATGCCGGCGAGGCCGTTCTTCTCGGCCGCCTTCAGCGAATAATAGACATATTTCTTCGTGCCGACGGTCAGCGTCTTGCGGCACTTGAAAGAATCGAGCGAGGCCATTTTGGCTTACATCCTGATCAAGGGGTTGCGGTCACGAGCCGAATCCCGCCTTGCGGATGAATCCGGTCGAAGGCCTGTTGCGCATGACGCGCACGCCGCCCCGGGAGTGCCCGAGCCCCGCGCCGGATCGGCGTGCGGCGTAGCCACGGGTTCTATAGATCAATTCCAAGAAGCCCGCTACAGGCTCGATATGCGTCGGATGAAGAGCTAATGACGCTTCGGAAGACAGGCTCGGTGTGACGCAGATTCGATTCCAGATCTTTGCCTTGACTGCCGAAGCGCTCGCCTGCCGCCGTGGCGGCCGCGCGATCTTCGATGGTGTCGGCTTTCGGCTGGCGAACGGCGAGGCGATCGCGCTCACCGGCCGCAACGGTGCCGGCAAGTCGAGCCTGATCGCCATGTTGTGCGGGCGGCTGCGCCCGGAGGCGGGTGTGATCCGGCTCGATGGGCTGGATGATCTGCAGCTGGCTGAAGCGGCCCATCTGGTCGGTCATCGCGACGGGCTCAAGACCGCGCTGACGGCCACCGAAAACCTGCGTTTTGCCCAGGAACTGTTCGGTTCTGCGGGCCTCGCCCCGGCGGAGGCACTCGCGACGGTCGGTCTGCCGCATGCAGGGCCGTTGCCGGTCGGCTATCTCTCGGCCGGGCAGCGCCGGCGCGTTGCTCTGGCGCGGCTGCTGGTGGCGTCGCGGCCGATCTGGCTGCTCGACGAACCGATGGCGGCGCTCGACGCCGGCTCGCAGACGATGCTGTCGCAATTGATGCAGAGCCATCTGGCGGCGGGAGGGGCGATCCTGGCTGCGACCCACGGCCCGCTCGGGCTCGACGGTGCGCGCGAACTCAGGATTGGGCCGTGAGCAGCGCCTTCCTCGCCATTCTCCAGCGTGATCTCGCCTTGGCGGTGCGGGCCGGCGGCGGTGGCGAGCTCGCGCTCGTCTTCTTCCTCACCGTCGTCGTCCTGATTCCGTTCGCGCTGGGGCCGGATCTCAACCTCTTGTCACGCATCGGCCCGGCGATCCTCTGGCTGGGGGCGCTGCTGGCGACATTGATCGGGCTCGACCGGCTGTTCCAGGCCGATGAGGAAGACGGCTCGCTCGACCTGATCCGCGGCGCACCGCTGCCGCTGGAGTTCGCCGTCTTCGCCAAGGCGCTGGCGCATTGGCTGACGACCGGCCTGCCGTTGACTCTCGCAGCGCCGCTGCTCGGGTTGCTCGTCGCCTTGCCGGCGGAGAGCGTGTTGCCGTTGACCGCGAGCCTCGCTTTGGGAACGCCGGCGTTGAGCTTCATCGGGGCGGCGGCTGCGGCCCTGACGGCGAATCTACGACGAGGCGGCCTGATCCTGCCGGTGCTGGTCGCGCCGCTCTGCGTGCCCGTGCTGATCTTCGGCGTCTCGGCTTCGGATGCGGGCCGGAGCCCGATGTCGCTGCAAAGCCCACTGCTGATCCTCGCCGCATTGTCGCTGATGGCAGCCGCCGTCGGCTGTATTGCAGCGGCGGCGGCTCTACGCCAGCCGGATTGAGGCCTCAGGCCTCGGACAGCTCGCCCCGGTCGAGTTCCAGGGCGCAGCCGAATTTCGATGCCAGCCCTGCGACGGCGGCAGCGATGTCTTCGAGCGCGACATTGTCGTCGATGAAGCGACTCTGGACCTCCTCGGCGGCGCCGAAGACGTCGACGACACGTGATTCATTGGCCTTCGAACGCACGGTCGTTTCAATATCGCGCAGCATGGGATCGGAAAGCTTGAAGAGCATGACCATCCCTCCTTTGCTCTCACTCTATGCCATGGCATGCTTCTGAGCAAGAAAAATAAATAATTTCAATTAGTTAGTAGGTATCACCAGTATCTCATGACGCTAAGGCATTGCCGTTTGAGCAGCCTCTTGAAAGTGACTGAATTGATCACATATCATCACTTACTCATTTTTGGCATGAGGGGTGCCTGATGTCGGGTCTTGAACGCGGCGAACGCCTTCAGATCATGCTCAGCGTGGAAGAGCTGCGCGCCGTTGAGAACTGGCGCTTTGACAAGCGCATGCCGAGCCGGGCGGCGGCGGTGCGTGAATTGCTGCGTCGCGGCCTTGCAGCCGAGGGCTTCGTGATCGCTGGCGAGGGCGTCAGCTCCGGCCGCTTCGGCGTGGTGGATAATGGTGGCGCAGCAGCATCGGGCAACGGCCAGGACGAATAGCGGCGTCATCGTCGCAGGGGCCGCTCCTCGATTGTGAGCCGGGCCGGCGATTGCTACATGCTCTCTGGTCGAAAGAAGAGCAGAACCGGCCACGATCCTTCATGGCGAGCCTTACCGAACTGGCCAATCCGGCGCGCTTCATGCGCCTGTCGAATGTATTGCTGCCCTGGCTTTCGGGCGCGGCGGCAGTGCTGCTGGCCGTTGGCTTCTATCTGGTCTGGTTCGTCGCTCCGTCCGACTACCAGCAGGGCGAGACCATCAAGATCATGTACATCCATGTGCCGGCCGCCTGGCTGGCGCTGATGTTCTATTCGATGATGACGCTGTCGGCGCTCGGCGTCCTGGTCTGGCGCCATCCGCTCGCCGATGTCGCCCAGCAGGCGGCAGCGCCCATCGGCGCCTGCTTCGCGCTGATCTGCCTGCTCACCGGCTCGTTCTGGGGCAAGCCGATGTGGGGTACCTACTGGGTCTGGGATGCGCGCCTGACCTCGATGCTGGTGCTGTTCCTCATCTATCTCGGCCTGATCGCGCTCCGCCGCGCCATCGACGAGCCCTCGCGGGCCGGGCGCGCCGTCGCAATCCTGACGCTGGTCGGCTGCGTCAACATCCCGATCATCAAGTTCTCGGTCGACTGGTGGAGCACGCTGCACCAGCCAGCCTCGGTGCTGCGTCTGGGCGGGCCGACCATCCATCCGTCGATGCTGTGGCCGCTCGTGATCACCGCCGTCGGCTTCACGCTGCTGGCGCTGGCTTTACACTGCGCCGCGATGCAGGCCGAGATCCTGCGCCGGCGCGTGCGGACGCTGACGATCTTCGAAGCCGAGCGGCTCGACCGGCTCTCGCTGCAGGCGGCGCAATGACGGACCTGCTCGGACCCCATGCCGGCTTCATCCTCGCCGCCTATCTGGCGGCGGCCGTGATCCTCGGCGGTCTTGCCACCGCGATCCTGCTCGACCGACGCGCGCAGAGGCGTGCGCTCGCGGCGCTGGAAGAGCGCGGAGTCGGTCGCCGTGGCGGATCTGCGCCATGAGCGAAGTCGCCGCCACGTCGCCGCGGCGCTCGCCCTGGCTCTATGCCATCCCGCTGCTGGTATTCGCGGCGCTGGCCGCCGTCTTCGCCAAGGGGCTATTCTCGGGCGATGCCAGCAAGGTGCCCTCGGCCCTGATCGGCAAACCGGCGCCGGCGGTCACGCTCGCCTCGCTCGAAGGTTTGCAGCGCGATGGTCAGCCGGTGCCCACATTCGACATGGCCGACCTCGCCAAGGGCAAGGCCACGATCGTCAACGTCTTCGCAAGCTGGTGCGCGCCCTGCCGGGTCGAGCATCCATTCCTCGTCGCCATGGCCGATTCGGCGGCGGTGAAGCAGGGCAAGGTCCAGCTCGTCGGCTTCAACTACAAGGACGAGGTCGAGAACGCTCGCCGCTTCCTCGGCGCGCTCGGCAATCCCTATTCCGCCGTCGGGGTCGACCGTGCCGGCCGCTCCGCGATCGACTGGGGCGTCTATGGCGTGCCCGAGACCTTCCTGATCGGCCCGGACGGGCGCATCCTCGACAAGCATGTCGGCCCGCTCGACGGGCAGACGGCCTCGCGCATGCTGGCGAAGGCCGCGGCGCTGGTAAAGTGACGGCCTGAGATCAGGCCGCCTTCTTGCCGCCGACCAGGCTCGCGAACATGCCGCGCCCATCGGTGCCGCCGACGAGACCGTCGATCAGATTCTCCGGATGCGGCATCAGGCCAAGCACGTTGCGGCCCGGCGAATAGATGCCGGCGATGCCGTTGAGCGAGCCGTTCGGATTGGCGGCGGTGGTGACGTTGCCGTCGGCGTCGCAATAGCGGAAGGCGACGAGGCCCTCGCCTTCGAGCCGGGCGAGCGTCTCGGGATCGCAGATATAATTGCCCTCGCCATGGGCGATGCAGACATCGATCGCCTGGCCCTTGGCATAGGCGGAGGTGAAGGCGGTGTCGTTGCGCTCGACCTTGAGATGCTGGCGCTTGCAGACGAATTTCAGATCGGCGTTGCGGGCGAGCACGCCCGGCAGGAGGCCGGCCTCGCAGGCGATCTGGAAGCCGTTGCAGATGCCGAGCACGAGGCCGCCGCGCGCCGCATGGGCTCGCGTCGCGTCCATGATGTGGGCGCGCCCGGCAATGGCGCCGCAGCGCAAATAATCGCCATAGGAGAAGCCGCCCGGCAGGACGACGAGATCGGTCCCAACAGGCAGTTCATGGTCGCCATGCCAGACATGGTCGACCTTGGCGCCGGCCTGGCGCAGGGCCTTGGCGACGTCGCCGTCGCGGTTCGAGCCGGGGAAGGTGATGACGGCAGCGCGCATGGGATGCCCTTTCCTATCAGCGACTGGCGGTGCGGCGCGGACCGCCATCGACGATCTCGACCGCCCTGAGGAACTCGTCGAGATGGCGGCCGGAGGCCGGCTCGTTCTGCGAGATCGACAGAATATTGAACGCGAGCGATCCGGCGAAAACCGAAGTCGACCTACCGAATTCCGTCTTGCCGTCGCGTTGCTTGGTGTAGGCGAAGCTGAAGGAGGGGAAGCCCTTGGTCGTCCCGGTCCGCGGCTGCACCGTGATGGTCGCGCCTTCCTGAGCGGCCTTGTCGGCGACGCGCTGCGCCAGATCGAGCAGTGCCTGCGGGTCGGGCTTGCGGGTCGGGCTGTTGAGGCGTGCGTAGATCACCATCGAAGGCGCAGGGCAGGCCAGCGGCCGACAGACGAACGCGGTGCGTGCGGCGCCGAGCGTGTCGATGCCGCGGCTCTGCCATTTCTCGCGATCGAAGTTCTGGAGCCGCAGCCGGGTCTCGCCCGGCCGGATCGGTGTGTCGAACTCGCCCTCGGCCAGACGCTTCGGCTTGGTGGCGGTGGTCTGGCAGGCACCCAGGGTGAGCGCGAGCAGGGCAGCGAGGCCGATCTTGAGCATGGTCGGTGGGTTTCTCGGTAAGGCAGATGATCAGCTGACCAACTCGATCCGGTAATTTTCGATCACGGTGTTGGCGAGGAGCTTCTCGCAGGCGGCCTTGAGGGCGACCTCGGCCGCGGCCTTGTCGGCGCCGTCGAGCTCGATGTCGAAGACCTTGCCCTGGCGGACCGAGCCGACGCCGTCGATGCCGAGCGATTTCAGCGCGCCCTCGATGGCCTTGCCCTGCGGGTCGAGCACGCCGGTCTTGAGGGTGACGGTGACGCGGGCTTTCATCGTGATCTCCGGACAGGATTGTGCGGGTGCCTTAGCGGTGAATCGGCGCGGGCTCAACCATTCTTCGCCGAGCCGGGGGGCACCGAACCGTTCTGCAGGTCCTGCAGATAGCTGAGGACCGGCTTTGCTGCGTCGCCGCCCATCTTGGCATGCGTGATCAGCGGGATGCCGTGCGGGCCGGCTGCGGTCAGGGCATCGGGCATCACGGCGAGATGGGCACGGACGAGGTCGAGATGTCCGAGCATCGCGGCGGCGAACAGATCCATCCGTGCGCCGCGGGCGAGCAGGAACTCGGCGATCTCGCGTCGCCCGGTATGGGCTGCGGCGCCGAGCCCGCTCTCCCAATCGCCGCCGCCCCAGTCCCAGACTGCGTTGACCAGGGTCGGATGCTCGGTGACGAGCGCCGTGACCCGCTCGAGATTGCCATGGGCGGCGCGGACGAAATCCTGGACCAGCTGCGGGTCGAGCTGCGGCTTGTCGCCCATGGAGGCCTCCTGCTTAGATCGTTCGCGCCGTCAGCGGCTTGCCCAGGTGGCGCGGGCGAAATCCTGGGCTGCCTGCGAATCGTCGGTCACCGCGATCGCCATGGTCAGGGTGTCATCCTTGCGGGCATAGAGGATCGCGGTCGCGGCGAGGCGCCCGCCCTGCTTGGCACGGATCTCGACCAGGATGCCGTCGGTGCCCTCCTGCTTGAAGCGCGAGACGGTGGTGGTGCTCTTCGGCTTCTCGGCCTGTTTCGCCTTGGGGCGCTTCGAGAACTCGCGCGCCAGCCGGGCCGGATTGAGCGCGAGCGTGCGTGCCATGTCGGCGGCCTCGCGGCCCTCGAAACTCAAGAGCGCGACGACGCCCGGTCGCTGGCAGTCCTCAGGCGTGCAATAGACCATCGCCTTGGGGTTGATGCCGTCATTGATCACCCAGTTGCGGATCGGCAGCGGTTCCCAGCCGCGCCCGGCCGCGAGCTGGACCAGACCAGGCCCGAAATGGTCGGCACAGCCGGCGATCAGCAGGGCGCAGAGCGCAAGCGCGCCGAAACGCAAACGGGAGCGCAAGCGCTCCCGTCCAGCCATCGGCGATCGGGTAGCCGCGGGGCTCACTGCACGAGGCGCGGCCCGGTCGGGCCCGGCTTCTCGTTCTCGCCCATGATGCCGAGACGGCGCGCCACCTCGGTATAGGCCTCGATCAGCCCGCCCATGTCGCGGCGGAAGCGGTCCTTGTCCATCTTGTCCTTGGACCGGATGTCCCAGAGCCGGCAGGAATCGGGGCTGATCTCGTCGGCGACGACGATGCGCATCATGTCGCCTTCCCAGAGCCGGCCGCATTCCATCTTGAAATCGACCAGGCGGATGCCGGCGCCGAGGAACAGGCCGGAGAGGAAATCGTTGACGCGGATGGCGAGCGCCATGATGTCGTCGATCTCCTGGGGCGTCGCCCAGCCGAAGGCGGTGATGTGCTCTTCCGAGACCATCGGGTCGTTCAACGCGTCGTTCTTGTAATAGAACTCGATGATCGAGCGCGGCAGCTGCGTGCCTTCCTCGATGCCGAGCTTGGTCGAGAGCGAGCCGGCCGCGACATTGCGGACCACGACCTCGAGCGGAATGATCTCGACCTCGCGAATCAGCTGCTCGCGCATGTTCAGCCGGCGGATGAAGTGCGTGGGCACGCCGATATCGTTGAGATTGCTGAAGATGTGCTCGGAGATGCGGTTGTTGAGCACGCCCTTGCCGTCGATCACTTCATGCTTCTTGGCATTGAAGGCGGTCGCGTCGTCCTTGAAATGCTGGATCAGCGTTCCGGGCTCGGGTCCCTCATAGAGGACCTTCGCCTTGCCTTCGTAGATGCGACGGCGGCGGTTCATCGGGATATACCGTGGCTTGAGGAAATCCAAAGGGTCGGCCTCTCTCTGGTCGCGGTCGCCCGCGGCGGGATCATGGCCCTGTTCAGCACGCTCTCGCGCAATCCCGTTGCTCTGTCGAGTTCGATCTTGGCGCGCCGGTCCGGCTGGTTCATGCGGGCCTCACTCCGTCAAGAGGACGCCACGCTCGCGCTATATGGGCCTTTCGCGTAGCAAACGCAACAAAGCGCCTGAAGCGCGGCGGAGACGGCCGATTCGGCGGGTTTGCAGCCGGCCCGGACGGTCCGGGGTCTAGCCGGTCCCGCCATCGCATGACTATATGATAGGCACGATGTCGCGCCGCAGCATGATTGCCGCTCCGAGGAGGACAAGAGCCAGATGACCACCTTCGACCAGCGCAAGGACGCTTACGAGAACAAGTTCGCGCATGACGAGGAGCTGCGCTTCAAGGCGACGGCGCGGCGCAACAAGGCCCTCGGCCTGTGGGCCGCGGCGAAGCTCGGCAAGAGCGGCGCCGACGCCGAGGCCTATGCCAAGTCGGTCGTGATCGCCGATTTCGAGGAGGCCGGCGATCACGACGTCCTGCGCAAGGTCAAGGCCGACTTCGCCATGGGCGGCGTCGCGATCTCGGATGACGAAATCCGCCAGACGATGACCGAGCTGCTGGTCAAGGCCGCCGACGAGATCCAGGCCGGCCGCTGAGGCGGTGGCCGCTTCGGCGGCCTTCTCCGCATTGCGCCCTTGAGCATGGCGCATGCCGCATCGTTTGCCTTTCACCGCCGGTTCGGTCCAGGGTCAGTGGACCCGCCGATGGTGAAGAGCGGGCAACCGGATGAATGCGCCCATGACCGCCGCCAAGCCGACCGTGCTGTCCTCGCTCGCCGATCGTCTCGCCAAGGGCGAGACCCTGCTCTCCGCCTGGTGCGGGCTGCCTGATCCGAGCATCGCCGCGATCCTCGCGCAGGAAGGCTTCGATGCGGTCACGCTCGACATGCAGCACGGTCCGATCACGCTCGCTGAGGTGATCCGGGCGATCCCGCTGATCAACGCCGCCGGCAAGCCGGCGCTGGCCCGCATTCCGGTCGGCGAATTCCAGAACGTCTCGAAGCTGTTCGATTCCGGCGTTTCCGGCGTGATCGCGCCGATGATCAACACGATGGAGGATGCGCGCCGGCTCGCGGCCTATGCCAAGTACCCGCCGCTCGGCGAGCGCAGCTGGGGCAGCTATGGCGGCCTCGGCGCCTCCGGCCTCGACCAGAACAGCTATCTCCGGCAGGCCAATGACTTCTCGCTGACCTTCGCGATGATCGAGACGCGCGAGGCGATGGCGATCGTCGACGACATCCTCGCCCTCGACGGGATCGACGCCCTCTTCGTCGGCCCCTCCGACCTCTCGATCGCGCTCTCGGGTGGCGCGTCCGTGAATGCCTCGGCCAAGGAGGTCGACGATGCGCTGCGCCATATCGTGGCGCGCGCCAATGCGGTGAAGAAGCCGGTCGCCTTCTATGCGGCGAGCGCCGAGCGGGCAGCGGAAGGCGTTGCGCTCGGGGCGCGCCTGGTCACGGTGATGAGCGACACCGGCTTCCTGCGCCATGCCGCGCAGACGGCACTGAAGATCGCGCGCGGCTGACGCGCGCTGCAAACTCGGCCGGGGGGTCAGGCGTTGATGCCCTCGCGCGATTTCAGCACGGCATAATAAGCCCAGAGCAGGCGGGCGGCGACGCCGCGCCAGGGTCGCCAGGCCTCGGCCAGTTCGCTCAGCTCGGCCGGTTTCGGCCGGGCCGGCAGCGCGAAAGCGACCTTCGCCGCCTCCTGTACGGCAAGGTCGCCGGCGGCGAAGCCGTCGCGATGGCCGAGGCAGAACAGCAGATAGACGTCCGCGGTCCAGGGACCGATGCCGGAGACCGCGGTCATGTGGGCATGGACGAACTCCGGCGTCGCCGTCTCCAGCGCGGAAAGATCGAGCCTGCTCTCGACGATCGCCGCGGCGACGGCGCGCAGCGTCTTCTGCTTCGGCCGTGACAGGCCGGAGAGCCGCATCTCCTCGTCGCTGGCAGCGAGGATGCGCTCCGGCGTCAGGGGGCTGAGCACGTTCTCGACCCTCGTCCAGACGGCGCGGGCGCTCGCCACCGAAAGCTGCTGTGAAACGATGATCGAGGCGAGGCTGACGAAGCCGCTCTCACGCCGGCGCAGCGGCGGAATGCCGGTGCGGGCGATGATCTGTTCCCAGGCAGGATCGAGCGCAGCGAGGGCCGTCATGCCCTCTTCGAGATCGGCGGTGCTGGAGATCGTCGTCATGCTGGCCCTGTCTATCGCCGATCGCAGGTCCGGGTCGTGTCAGGAGGCCAGACTTGGCGGAGTTCGCGGCGGACCATAGACAGGAGCGAATGGCGTCGTCTTCCCCCATCCTCCGGTTCGCGCCGAGCCCGAACGGACGGCTGCATCTCGGCCATGCCTATTCGGCACTCGAGAATGAGCAGCTGGCTGCGCGTTTGCAGGGTGAGCTGCTGCTGCGGATCGAGGATATCGATCTGACGCGCTGCCGGCCGGAGTTCGAGCAGGGCATCCATGACGATCTCGCCTGGCTCGGCATCGGCTTCGCGCCGCAGGTGCGGCGGCAGTCGCAGCATTTTCCCGATTATCGCCGGGCATTGGACCGGCTCGATGCGATGGGGCTGGTTTATCCCTGCGTCTGCTCGCGCCAGGAGGTCAAGGACGCCGTTCGCCAACGCGAAGCCGAGACTGGAATGGCCTGGCCGCGCGACCCCGATGGCGCGCCGCTCTATCCGGGGACGTGCCGTGCCCTGGCTGAAGCCGAGGGGCGCCGGCATCGCGAGACGGGCGAGCCGCATGTGCTGCGCCTCGCCGTGGATCGGGCCCTGGAGCGAACGGCCGGGAAGGCGCTCTCCTATCGTCTCTTCGATGCAGATGGCGAGGACCGTGAGATCACCGTCGACCCTGCCCGCTGGGGCGATGTCGTGCTGGCGCGTAAGGACGTACCGACGAGCTATCATCTTTCGGTCGTGGTCGACGACGCGCTGCAGGACGTCAGCCATGTCGTGCGCGGGCAAGATCTGGAGGCCGCGACCGACATCCATGTCCTGCTGCAGCGCCTGCTCGGTCTGCCGACGCCGCGCTATCATTTCCACCGGCTGCTCAGCGACGAGACCGGGCAGAAGCTGGCGAAGAGCCGGCTGTCGCAGAGCCTGGCCGATCTCAGGGCGCAAGGGGTGACGCCGGCGGCGATCCGGCGGCAGCTCGGTTTCACGTGAATCGTTCGCGAACCGAAGCGCCACCCGGGAGACGGCTCAGCCGACGCCCAGGAAGGTGAGCCAGCCGATGGTGGTGAAGAGCGAGAGCCCGGTCGAGAGGGCGATCGCGCTGGAGGCGTCGGCGACGCCCTGCTTGTAGCGCTCCGCGAAGAGATAGGCGTTGATGCCGCAGGGGCAGGCGGCGAAGAGCACGGCGACGCCGGCCCAGGCCACCGGCATGACGAAGACCTTCGTCGCCAGCAGGAAGACGATCAGCGGGTGCAGCACGAGCTTGAGGAAGCTCAGAACCGCCGGCAGGCCGATGCCCGAGGCCAGGCCATAGCGCCGCAGCGCGATGCCGAGGCTGACCAGGGCGCAGGGCACGGCGGCGCCGGCGATCAGCTCGACGATCGACCAGAGCGGCGCCGGAATCTGGCCGGCGAAGGGACGGGCGGCGCTGCCGAGCAGGATGCCGACGACGATCGGATGGCTGAACAGCCGCTTGAGCAGGAGCAGCGGCGACGTGCCCTTGCCTTCGGCGAGCAGGGTGGCGGCCGTCATCGTCACCGGCAGGTGGACCGCCAGCAGCAGGCCGAGCGGCACCGCGCCGGCATCGCCATAGGCCTTCAGGATCATCGGCACGCCGACGAAGACGGTGTTCGACTGCGCCGCGGCGAAGCCGGAGACGACGAGCTCGGGCCCTTTGCGGGCGAACAGGCGCTGCGCCACCAGCTGGGCGATCACCCAGACGATGGCGAGGCCGGTGAAATAGGAGATCCAGTAGCCCCAGGGCTGGTCCGGCGGGATCGCCGCCGTCGCCAGTGTCTTGAACAGCAGACAGGGGACGGCGAGCACGAAGACGAAATCGGAGAGGCCTTCGCCGGTGGTCTCGCGCAGCAGCTTCAGCCAGCGCGCGCCATAGCCGATGGCGATCAGGCCGAAAACGGGAAGGACGATGATCAGGGAGGAGAGCATTGGCCCGCGGGCTAAAAGGGGGAGATGTCAGCGCAATTGCGCGGTCTGGCCTCCGGCCTTCTCGATCAGGCCCAGGACCTCGTCGCGCTGGCGCTTGAATTCGGCGAGCGCCTTGCCGTCGAGTTCACGGCCGCGCGGTACCTTGATCTTCATCGGGTTGACGAAGTTGCCGTTGACCAGGACCTCGTAGTGCAGATGCGGTCCGGTCGACAGGCCGGTGCTGCCGAGATAGCCGATGACCTGGCCCTGACGCACCTTGGCGCCGGGGACGATGCCGTTGGCGAAGTTCGACTGGTGCGAATAGGTGGTGACATAGCCGTTGGCGTGCTGGATCTCGGTATGCTTGCCGTAGCCGGAGGACCAGCCGGCCGAGATCACCGTGCCGTTGCCGGCGGCGAGGATCGGGGTGCCGATCCTGTTGGCCCAGTCGACGCCGGTGTGCATCTTGGAATAGCGCATGATCGGGTGGTAGCGCATGCCGAAGCCGGAGCGCATCTCGCCATCGGCGATCGGCTTGCGCAGCAGGAACTTCTTGAGCGAGCGGCCGTCACTGTCGAAATAGTCGATCAGCCCGTCTTCGGGCGCCTGGTAGCGGAAGACCTGCCTGGTCTCGCCGCCGATGGTGAGCGTCGCCGAGAGGATCTCGGCGCGTTCGCCCTCTTCCTCCTCGGTGAAGACGACCTCGAGATTGTCGCCGCCGCGCACGCGCTGCTGGAAATCGAGGTCATAGGAGAAGATGCGGACGAGCTCGTCGATCAGCGAACGCGGCATGTCGTGGCGCAGCCCGGTCTCGTAGAGGCTTTCATAGAGCCGTGCGCCCGTACCGCCCTCGCTCTCCTCTTCCTCTTCGTCCTCGGTATCGACCTGAGCTTTCTGCTGCGGCCCGGCCGTCTCGGTCTTCGGCAGGGCGACGGGCACGAACATGCCCTTGTCGTTGATCGCGATCATCGCCGAGGGGCGGCCGTTCTCAAGCAGGGCGACGCGGACGATCTGGCGCGGATCGCCGGGGCGCGGCCCGGGCGCGAACTGCGCCTGCAGGACCTGGCCCTCCGGCAGCGCGGCGATCTTCACGCGCCCGTCGAAAGCCTTGATCATCGAGATGATCTGGTCGCGATTGGCGCCGGCATTGCGCAAAACGGTCTCGAAATTCTCGCCGCGGCGGGTGATCAGCAGCTTGTCCTCGACCAGCGGCTCGCGCGAGGCGGCCATCGGGGTCTTGGGCGCGTTGGTGACGTTCTCCGGGACGACGCGGACCTCGATGCCCGAGAAGGAGGTGTCGGTGGCGGGAGCATAGGAGAGCAGGCTGCCGGCCCCGCCCGCCTGATTGCCGCCTTGTTGGCTGTTGCCCTGGGCGAGCGTGCGGCTCAGCATCAGCTGCGGTGGGATCGGCAGGGCGGCCCGACGATCGGCGGCAGCGAGGTTGGCGCGCTCCTCCTCCATCTGGTTGATCACGTCGGCGTCGCTGAGATTGGCTTTGCCCGGCGTGATCGGCAGGTCAGCGAGGTCGCGCTTGGTGATCGAGACGTCGGCATCCGGCATCTCGGTGACCGGTTCAGCATAGCGTTCGCTGCCCGGCGCGCCCTCGGCGAAGAGCCGCAGCGGATTGAAGGGCGGGATGTTGGTCGCGTAGACGCCGCTGGTCAGCGACAGATTGGTCGAGAGGCGAACGAAGGGGCGGACCCGGATCACCTCGCGGTCACCGATGCGCTGGGACATCGGCGCGCGCAGCGTGTGCCGGGCCGAGGCGATCGGCTGCTCGGCGACGAGTTTGTCACCCTTGCGGGCGCCGCCGCCGACCGAAGTGGTCTGATGCAGGGTGATCGGCTCGGGGCGCTCGGCGAAGCTGGTGTCGCCGCGCACGGCCACGAGGATGGCGCCGCCGAGCAGCGCCGCGCCGCAGGAGCCGACGAGAAGGCAGGCGAAGAGCCAGCGCAGCGAGACGCCGCGGCGATCCATGCCGGCGGGCGTGGCTCCGGCCGGAGTGATCGGCGGTTCGATCCCGAGGTCGACGAGCAGCGCCGTCGCTTCCGGCGTCAGCGGCTCATGCGGCGCTCTGAGATCCGGAGGGGCGTTCATCGGGCGTCTGGCGAATCCATTGAAACGCCCGAGGGGCGCAGAGTCGATGCCGCGGGTGGCTCGATCCCCTATCTATATAGAGCAGAGACCATGCCCGCGTCCCGCGCGGGAATCAATCTTCCGGCTCGACCCGGAGAGCGCCCCTGCGTGGGCAGCGTGCCTGTGAGAAAAAATTGCGGCTGTTTGCGGGCGGGGCTGTCCCGCCGGGCAGGCGGGGTGATCCGACCCACGCGAAACACGGGCAAAACCGGCGAAAATCGCGAGCCGGATAAAAAAATGCGCTCCTGTCGAAAATTCGTCATTTGGGTTGTTGACACCGGAACCGGGGTCCCCCTATAAAGCGGCCATCGAGACGGCGCCGCCGCTGGCGGGGCCGCTCTACTGCGCTTCATAGGAACGCTAGGCGTTTTGGCCGATAAGTAAATCGGCGGCGACGAAATGTCG
>Ga0065165_1000498_pt1 | contig 60773 bp, 51 predicted proteins | sample AraplaMF_Cvi_mMF_FD_63813 | JGI IMG/M metagenome (GOLD analysis project Ga0065165, IMG submission 63813) | Arabidopsis root microbial communities from the University of North Carolina, USA - plate scrape MF_Cvi_mMF (version 2) (version 3) | ecosystem: Host-associated > Plants > Roots >...
CATCAGAAAGTGCGCATGATCGACTTGTGCCAGGCTGACTAACCTGGATCGGACCTGTTACCCATGTCCTGGCACACCTGTTACCCATGTCCCCGGTCCATACAGCTTGCGGGAGAGGGGGCAAGACACAGTCAGCTCGGTGCAATCTCACTCCCTCTCCCGCTTGCGGGAGAGGGCGGGGGTGAGGGCCAGCGGCCTGGGCGGTCAACGAGATCCCCCATGTCCACGGGGGAAAGTCCCGATCCCGCCTTCAGCGGCGCTTCAGCCCTCGCGCGCACCGTGAGGGCTCGCGGGTTGGAGCTTGGAGGGCCCCATGGGACACGCCTCGAGGAGGAACTGGCGCAATGTCGCCGCCGTGGCCGCGACGCTCGGGATCGCGGGCATCGCCGCTGCGGCGCCATCCGCGACGGATCCGGCGCCTCCGGCGTCAGCGCCCGCGTCCGAGGCGGTCACTCCCGCCGAGTCGGCCGAACAGGTCCGACGGCCCCTGGCCTTGCAGGCTTCGCTCGCCGCATTGCGGACGCGGCTGCAGACCGCTCACGCGGCGATGCCCGAGAGCCCGCGCGCCAACGTGATGCTGCATCGCGGACTCGACATCCAGGTCGTCGAGCTGCCGCGCGAGGGCGCGCCCATCGGCCCGCCGCCCAAGCGCGCGCATCACGCGCTGAGCATCGGCATGGAAGGACCGAAGCAGATGCTGCGCGGCCTCGGGCTCGACGCCACCGAATGCGCCGCGCGTTTCCGGATGCCGTCCAAGCTCAGCCGCAGGACCGACGGATCGGCGCAGATCGACGTCATGGCCCAGGTGGGCATGGGCTGCAAGTTCTGACGCTCAGGCGTAGACCGTCGCCCGCCCTTCGCGCACGAAGCCTGCCAGGCGAAGCCCGCAGGACTGCGCGGTCCGGATCGCCAGGTGCGTCGGCGCGCTGACCGCCGCGAGCATCGGCATGCCGGCGATCGCCGCCTTCTGGACCATCTCGAAGCTCGCGCGGCTCGTCACCGCGGCGAAGCCTTGCGATGCGTCGACGCCGGCCTTGGCCATCGCGCCGATCAGCTTGTCGAGCGCGTTGTGACGGCCGACGTCCTCTCGCACGAGGACGACCTCGCCATCGGGACGGCACCAGGCGGCGGCATGGATGCCGCCGGTGCGTTGCTGCAGCGGCTGCGCCGCGGCGAGCTCGCGCATCGCGCGGGAGAGCGCCGGCACGAGCCCCTCGGCCTCGCGAAGCGCCGCGGGCAGCGGCGGCACCGGCCGATCCGGCACGCGGAAGACCTGGTCGAGGTTGTCGGTCCCGCAGAGCCCGCAACCGGTGCGGCCGGCCATGCTGCGGCGGCGCTCCTTCAGCAGCGCCTCGCAGCGCGCCGTGACGCGCAGCTGCAGCGCCACGCCATTCGGCCGCGTCGTCACCTCGACGTCGAGCAGGTCCGCTGGCGTGGCCAGCAGCCCTTCGGTCAGCGAGAAGCCGAGCGCGAAGTCCTCGAGGTCCAGCGGCGTCGCCAGCATCACCGCATGCGACAGCCCGTTGTATTCGAGCGCGACCGGCACCTCCTCGGCGACGAACTCCTCGTCCGCCGCCCGGGTGGCGCCGAGCCGCTCCGGCCGCACCGCGACCAGCGCGGACGGCAGCGGCGCGTCCTCGTCGCCGGGCAGCGCGCAAGCCTCGCTCATGAACCGGCCTCCTCGTCACCGCGTCCGGCCGGCGTGATCCTCGCGATCCAGCGGCCGTCCTCGTCCACGTGCAGGCGCACCCACCCGGGTCCCTGCGCATCGCCGACCTTTGCGTCGCTCATCAGCGTGTAGAGCCGCAGCAGCACGCTCACGCGCAGACCTGTCCGCTTGGCCAGACGAGGCAACGAGACCCCGTTGCCGCCGTCCAGCTCCGCCAGCGTCTCCAGCGCGAATCGCGCCTGCGCCGCCATGTCGCCGTCATCGTCATCGTCGTCGTCGCCGACAGCACCGTCAGCGCCCCCCTCATGGTCCGCCTCCCGTCCGAGCTCCCCGCCGGCCCCGACCTCATGGTCCAGGCCCTCGGGAAGCCCGGCGACGGGCGCGGCGGCGCGGCTCATGGCGTGGTCCTCAGGCGCTGGCGCCGGCGATCGACCGCGCCTGGTCCTGCGGCAGCGGCGCATCCTGCTCGCGCAGCGTCAGCACCACCGGGATGGACTTGGACGTCGGCGTGCCCGCGCCGATCGAGATGCTGCTCAGCGGCACCAGCGCGTTGGTCTCCGGGAAGTAGCTGGCCAGGCAGCCGCGCGGGATGTCGTACTCGATCAGCACGAACTTCTCCGCCCGGCGCGTGTCGCCGTCGCTGTAGACGCTGGTGATGTCGACCCACTGGCCGGCCTTCATGCCGATCGCCTTCAGGTCGTCCTTGTGGATGAACACCACGCGGCGATGGCCCCAGACGCCGCGGTAGCGGTCGTCCATGCCGTAGATCGTCGTGTTGTACTGGTCGTGCGAACGCACCGTGGCCAGGTTGAACACCACCGTCTTGTGCTCGCGCGCGCGCTCCTGCGCTAGGTGGAAGGGCGTGTCCGTCGGCAGCCGGTGGGTGATGAAGTTGGCCTTGCCGGTCGGCGTGTTCCAGACGCGCTCCGACGCCGTGTTGCGCAGCCGGAAGCCGCCCGGCGTCTTGATCTTCTCGTTGAAGCCCTTGAAGTCGTCGAAGACCTCCTCGATCTTGTCGCGGATGCGCGAGTAGTCCTCGACCAGCCACAACCACGGCGTCTTCGAGCGGCCCTTGAGCGTCGCGGCCGCGAGGCGCGCCACGATCATCGGCTCGGACAGCAGGTGCTCCGAGGCCGGCGCGTTCATCCCGCTGGAGATGTGCACCATGCTCATCGAGTCCTCCACCGTCACCCCCTGCGGACCGGTGGCCTGCATGTCGATCTCGGTGCGGCCCAGGCAGGGCAGCACCAGCGCTTCCTTGCCGTGGATGGTGTGGCTGCGGTTGAACTTGGTCGTCACATGCACCGTGAGGTCGGTCGAGCGCAGCGCCTTCCAGGTCGCGATCGTGTCCGGCGTCGCGGCGGCGAAGTTGCCGCCCAGCGCGATGAACACCTTGCCCTTGCCGTCGAGCATGGCCTGGATGGCCTCCACGGTGCCGTAGCCGTTCTCGCGCGGCGGCTCGAAGCCGAAGACCTGGCCCAGCCGGTCCAGCAGCGCCTTGGGCGGCTTCTCGTAGATGCCCATCGTGCGGTCGCCCTGCACGTTGGAGTGACCGCGCACCGGGCAGGCGCCCGCGCCTTCGCGGCCCAGGTTGCCGCGCAGCATCAGCAGCGCCGCGATGTGCTGGATGGTCGCCACAGAATGCTGGTGCTGGGTGATGCCCATGCCCCAGCAGATGATCACGCGCTTGGCCTGCGCGTACAGGTCGCCGGCCGCGCAGAGCTGCTCCTGCGACAGGCCGGACTCGGCCTCCAGCGCCTCCCAGGATTCGGCGCGGATGCTGGCCTCGAAGTCCTCGAAGCCGTTCGTGTGCTCGGCGATGAAGCCCAGGTCCAGCACGCGCTCGCCGCCGGCGGCGACCGCCGCGTCGTCCAGCTCGAAGACGCGCTTGCACAGCGCCTTCATGACGGCCATGTCGCCGCCGATGCGCAGCTGGAAGTAGTGGGTCGAGATGGGCGTGCTGCCCAGCGTCGCCATCTCCATCTTGTCCTGCGGATCGGCGAAGCGCTCCAGGCCGCGCTCGCGCAGCGGGTTGAAGCTGACGATCTTGCAGCCGCGCTTGGACGCCTCGCGCAGTTCGCCCAGCATGCGCGGGTGGTTGGTGCCCGGGTTCTGGCCGAAGATGAAGATCGCGTCCGCCTTCTCGAAGTCGTGCAGCGTCACCGTGCCCTTGCCGATGCCGATGGTCGGCTTCAGGCCCTGGCCGGACGGCTCGTGGCACATGTTCGAGCAGTCGGGGAAGTTGTTGGTGCCGAACTCGCGCACGAACAGCTGGTACAGGAACGCGGCCTCGTTGCTGGCCCGGCCCGAGGTGTAGAACATCGCCTCGTTCGGATCCTTGAGCTCGTTCAGCCGCGCGGCGATCAGCTCGAACGCGTCGTCCCACGCGATGGGCACGTAGCGGTCGATGCTCGCGTCGTAGACCAGCGGCTCGGTGATGCGGCCCAGGTTTTCGAGGTCGAAGTCGGACCACTCGGCCAGTTCGCTGACGGTGTGGCTGCCCAGCACCTGCGCGGTAGCACGGTGCGCGGTCGCCTCGGCGGCGATCGCCTTGGCGCCGTTCTCGCAGAACTCGAAGGTCGAGCGGTGATCCCGGTCCGGCCAGGCGCAGCCGGGGCAGTCGAAGCCGTCGGGCTGGTTGGCCGACAGCAGCGTCTTGGCGCCCTTCACCGCGACGCCTTGCTGCTGCAGGTGCTTGGCGACGCTGCGCAGCGCGCCCCAGCCGCCGGCCGGTCCCTTGTAGAAGTGGATCTTCTGCTCGCTCATCGAGTCCTCCAGAGTCGTTATTCCCCGTCCGCCCCTCGCCCAACGCGAGGTCTTGAAACAGAGTCGCCCCGTGGTCGTCGCGTGGACGGCCGCCGGGGCGAGGGTCATGCTAGCCGGTCAGGCGCTTGCGCGCCGCCGGCGGGGTTTGAGCGCCAGCTCAGCTGAAGAACTTCGAGGCGCTCAGCAGCGTGCGGTAGATGCCCCAGGCCAGCGGGATGCCCACGGCCAGCCAGGCCAGCGCGACCAGCGCGGTCGGCGTGGCGGCGCCAGCGCCCGGGCCGCTGCCGACTTCGGCGGCGGCGGCCTTTTCATGGGCCAGCTTCTTCTCGACGGCCAGTTCGGCGTCGGTCATGAAGTGCTTGTCGGCGACCGGACGGATCAGCAGGTTGGCGATCAGGCCGATGACCAGCATGCCCACCAGGATGTACATCGTCTGGTTGTAGACCTGCTCGCGCGGGATGCCCAGGCCCAGCTGGTAGTCGCGCATGTAGTTCACGACGATGGGGCCGAGGATGCCGGCGGTGGCCCAGGCGGTCAGCAGGCGGCCGTGGATCGCGCCCACCATCTGCGTGCCGAAGAGGTCGCCCAGGTAGGCCGGCACGGTGGCGAAGCCGCCGCCGTACATCGACAGGATCACGCAGACCGCGCCCACGAAGGCCAGCTTGTGGCCCGCGGCGGCGCTGCTCGGCAGCGAGGCGTACAGCAGCCCGCCCAGCACGAAGAACACCGTGTAGGTCATCTTGCGGCCCAGCTTGTCCGACAGCGAGGCCCACACGAAGCGGCCGCCGATGTTGAACAGGCTCAGCAGCGCGGTGAAGCCGCCAGCGATCGCGGCGATCGCGGCCAGTTGCGTCTTGTCCAGGTCGGCGAACTTGGCTTCCACGCCGATCAGCGCGCCGCCGAAGATCTCCTGCAGCATCGGGCTGGCCATGCCGATCACGCCGATGCCGGCGGACACGTTCATGCACAGCACGATCCAGACCAGCCAGAACTGCGGGATGCCCCAGACCTTCTTCACGTGCACGTGGCGCTGCGTGATCATGGTGTTGGTGGCCTGCGCCGCCGGCGGGGTCCAGCCTGCCGGCTTCCAGCCGGTGGGCGGCACGCGGTAGCCCATCGCGCCGGCGACCATGAACAGGAAGTACACGACGGCCATCACGACGAAGGTCTGCATCACGCCCGCGTCGGTCGGGGTGGCGAAGTGCTTCATCAGTTCGACGGCCAGCGGCGAACCGATCATCGCGCCGCCGCCGAAGCCCATGATGGCCATGCCGGTGGCCATGCCGCGGCGGTCCGGGAACCACTTGATCAGCGTGGACACGGGCGAGATGTAGCCCAGTCCCAGGCCGATGCCGCCGATGACGCCGGAGCCCAGGATCATCATCCAGAACTGGTGGGTGTGGATGCCGATCGCGGAGATCAGCATGCCGCCGCACCAGCACACGGCCGACACCAGGCCGGCCTTGCGGGGACCGGCGCGTTCCAGCCAGCCGCCCCAGATCGCGGCGGCGCAGCCCAGGAACACGAAGAACAGCGTGTACATCCAGCCCAGGGTGGCGACGCTCCAGTCGCACTGGGTGGTGAACAGCTGGGCGAAGAATCCCACGTCCTTGCCGCACGCGGCGCCGGTGCCGGCGGTCTGCAGCATCTTGGACAGCGGCAGCCAGAACACCGAGAAGCCGTAGGCCATCCCGATGCACAGGTGAATGGCGAGCGCGCTCGGCGGCACGAGCCAGCGGTTGAAGCCAGGAGCGGCAATGGTGCGCTCCTTGTCCAGCCAGCTCGAGCCGGCGGAAACGCCGCCCTGATCGGTCAGCACAGTAGACATGGGTCCTCCTCAAACAATGAAAGGCGGCCGCGACGCGGCCCGCTGAAGTCGAATCGCCCCCGGAACCCTCCACCGGTGACAGATCGGCCGCGTCCCGTGTGCCCGGCTCCCAGTCCCTTCCGGCGTCAACGAACCGTTAGGAAACAGGTTCTTGGTGACACGCTGAAAGAGTTGGGGCAGAACGCTCGCGGCGGCCGCGATCTTGACGCATGTCGTTGACAACCTCTGACAACCACACATAGGGAGCGGACATCTATCGCACGAAACCGACAGTCGGCGTCTATGGGACGCCGGGCGGTAACGAGATGTTCACGGTGCAGACGGGGCGATCAGCGCACAACGCCCCTCAAAAGGGGTGGCCCCCAAGCTGCCATGGGGCTTCCCCCTTTGGCGCCCGCATTGTTGAGGGCGCCACAACGGTGCGTTGCGCGGCGCAGCATTTATGCGATCGGGGTGAATGCCTATTGTTCGTGGGTCACCTGTCTCCGAAGGCGTCCATCAGCGCCTTCTTCACCGGACCGCCCGTAGGGGCCGTCCGGTTTTTTCTTGTCGGCGCGAGGAGCGCGCCGCGCCAGCCCGCTCGGGGAAGGGATCGCCGTTTGCCCCGATGAACACGCGGATGTATCGGGGTGAAACCTGCCGCTTGTCCTACAAGCCCACGCGCCGTCAACCCACGTCCGACTCCCCGTCCACGGTCCAAAGTAGGTCCTAACCGATCTCCACCGATCGGCCCCTCAAGCCCAAAGGAGAGACCACATGAACCCGACCAAAGCCCTCGTGACCGGTGCCGTTGCCCTGACCGCCTTCGCCAGCGTGCTGGGCCTGGCCTACGCACAGGTCGAGAACTCGACCGAGTCCACCCAGACGCAATCGGCGCAGGACCAGTACCCTGCGACGCAGACCGAGCAGCAGGCGCCCGCTGAACAGAGCATGACGCCGGCCGACCAGTCGAACCCGTCGACCACGCAGCAGCAGTCGACGCCTGAAGCCCAGTCGCAGCAGACCCAGCCGTCCTCGACGGACCAATGGCAGAACCAGCAGCCCCAGTCCACGCAGGATCCGCTGCCGGCCGAGCCGACCAGCGCCGGCACGCCGGCTCCGCGCGCCGACCGCAACTGATCGGTGAGCGTCCTGACGCCGCCCGGCCCGGATCAAGCCTCTCCCTGAAAGCTCCCCATGCTGCGCGCCTCCAGCGGGTACTTCTTCAGCGATCCACCGCCGCCCGAACCGGCGTCGCGGTGGCTCCCTGAGCGCCTGCGGGAACGCGCGGGCTGGGCGGCGCAAGGACTGGCCCTGGGCCTGGCCGGCGCGCTGCTGGCCTGGCCGGCGGCGACCTACCTGATGAAGCAGCTGCGGCCGGCGCCCGCCGTCGTGGCCCGTGCAACCCCCGCCCCGGTCCAGCCGGTCGCCCAAGCCCCCGCGCCAGTGCCGCGGACCGGCACGGCCGATTTCGGCAAGACCAAGGTTTCCAAGCAGGCTCGCCAGCTCGCCCAGTGGGTGATGGCGGGCTGGGATCACAACGGTCGCCCGTTCGCGATCCTCGACAAGCGCCAGGCGCGCGTCCTGGTGTTCAGCGCCGACGGGAAGCTCCAGGCGACCACGCCGGTGCTGCTCGGTTATGCGGCCGGCGACGACAGCGTCGCAGGCATCGGCCTGCGGCCGATCGCCGAGGTGAAGCCCTCCGAACGCACGACGCCCGCGGGCCGTTTCGTCGCCCAGCCCGGCAAGAACGCCGGGCATGAGGACGTGCTCTGGGTCGACTACGAAGCCGCCGTGTCCATGCACCGCGTGCGCCCGACCAATCCCGCGGAACGTCGCCTCGAGCGCCTGGCCTCGCCGACGCCCAAGGACAACCGCATCAGCTTCGGCTGCATCAACATGCCGGTGAAATTCTTCGAGCAGACCCTCTGGCCGACCTTCGGCAAGCGCGGCGGCATCGTGTACGTGCTGCCGGAGAAGAAATCGATGGAACAGGTCTTCGCGGAGCAGATGCGCCGCGCCAAGGCCGGGCCGTCCACCTGACGCGCGGTCCATGACCGCCGCGAAGCGCCCACGGTCGACGACCGCCGCCCCTCTCTTCCCCACCCCTTCGACTTTCCCTGTCCGTCCGACGCTCGCGCTGGCCGTGGCCGTCGCGCTGGCGCTCGGCGTGACGACGTCCGCCCAGGCCCAGGTCAGCCGCGCGACCGTGCGCGGGCTGGTCAACGCGCCGGCCGGCGTGCAGGCCGGCGGCCTTCCCGTGACGGCCACCAACACCGCCAACGGCGCCCGCTACCGCACCAGCACCCGCGCCGACGGCCGTTATGCGCTGATCGGCATCGCCCCGGGCGAGTACGTCGTCAGCGTGCTCGGCCCGGACGGCCAGCCGATCCGGACGGAACGCATCACGCTGTCGGTCGGCGAGAACGCCGCGCTCGACCTGGGCGCGGCACCAGCGCCGCAGACGGCGGACGCGATCCAGCTCGGCACGGTGACGGTCGAGGGCAACGCAAGCCGGCAAGGGGTCAAGGACTCGCAGCTCGGCACCGTGGTGTCGCAGCGGATGATCGAGGCGCTGCCGCAGGCCACGCGCAACTTCCTCAGCGCGGCGGACCTCGCGCCCGGCGTCGCGTTCTCGACCGACGCCAGCGGCCTGAGCCGGGTGCAGTCCGGCGCGCAGGACTTCGACCACCTCAACGTCTTCATCGACGGCGTGGGCCAGAAGAACAACATCCTGCGCGGCGGCGTCAGCGGCCAGTCGGACACGCGCGGCAACCCCTTCCCGCAATCGGCGATCGCCGAGTACAAGGTGCTGACGCAGAACTACAAGGCCGAGTTCGACCAGGTCAGCAGCGCCGCGATCACGGCGGTGACCAAGTCCGGCACCAACGAGTTCCACGGCGAGCTCTACGGCGACCGGACCGGCACCAACTGGCGCTCGAAGAATGCGCTGGAGAAGGAGCGCGAATCGCAGGGCATCGCGCGCCCCTCCTCCGAGAAGTACGAATACGGCGCCAGCCTCGGCGGTCCCATCGTCAAGGACCGGCTGCACTTCTTCGTCGCCTACGACGCGAAGCGGATCGAGGACTCGCGCCAGATCGCCGGACAGAACTTCGAGAAGCTGCCCAATGCCGGCATCGTCCCGGAGCTGCTGGCGCGCCGGGGCAACCAGGTCGATCCGTTCCACGAGGACCTGCTCTTCGGCAAGCTCGACGCGCAGCTCAACGACGAGCATCGGCTGACGCTCAGCGCGCGGCTGCGGCGCGAGACCGACCGCATCGCCGAGGACCGCAACCTCTCGCTGCCAGGCAACGACAAGGAACGCCGCAACGACGAGACGCGAATCGACCTGAAGCACGAGTGGTCGCGCGACGACTGGCTCAGCGAGGCCCGCATCGGGTATGAGGACTACCTCTGGAATCCGAAGTCCGCGTCGGACACGCCGCTGGTCCGCTACAAGGTGTCGACCGCGTCGCCGCAGGTGCTGAGCTCGTCGCAGGACGTGATCCTCGACGGCGGCTCGCCCGACGCGCAGCGGCGCAAGCAGCGCGGCACCTTCGTGTCGGAGGAGCTCACCTACACCGGCTTCGACGGCCATGTGGTCAAGGGCGGCGTGAAGCTCAAGGACATGCGTTACGACCTCAGCGGCACGGCCAACTCGGTCGACGCGGTCGAGGTGCTGATCGACAACGTCACCGGCCTGCCGTACTGGGACGGCACGAACTGCCTGGGAACCAACGTGTCCAACAATGGCAGCACCAGCGCGCAGTGCAACATCCGCCGCGCGGCGGCGCCATCGGTGGCCAGCTTCAAGAACAAGCAGTGGGGAATCTATCTCCAGGACGACTGGAGCCTCACGCCCAAGCTCGAGCTCAACCTCGGCCTGCGCTGGGACTATGAGGACAACATGCTCAACAACGGCTACGCGACGCCGGCCGACCGCATCGCCGCGCTGATGGCGCCCGATGTCGAGCGCTACGGCATCGTGCCGCCGACGGGGCAGACCTACGCGCAGTCGCTCGCCAAGGGCGGCATCGACCTCGCGCAGTACATCAGCAGCGGCAGTTCCCGCAAGGCCTTCAAGAACGCGATCGCGCCGCGCGTCGGCTTCTCGTACGACGTCTTCGGCAACCGCGACACGGTGGTCTTCGGCGGCTACGGCCGCAGCTACGACCGGACGATGGCCAACCACGCGCTCGACGAGCTGCAGAAGAACCAGGCGACCGGCGGCGAGATCTGGCTGATCCGCAACGACCTGAAGATGCCCTATGCGGACCAGTTCAGCATCGGGCTGCGGCAGGCGCTATCCAAGACCTGGAACGGCGAGATCGCGCTCAGCCGCATCGAGGCGAAGAACCAGTTCGTCTGGTTCAGCGGCAACCGCGACGCCAACGGCGGCTTCGCGCAGCAGTCGGCGATCGATCCGCTGTGGGGCGGCCCGGACGGCTTCGGCCAGCTGGTGCTGGGCGACTCGATCGGCCGCACGCGCACCGACTCGGTCTTCGTGAAGGCGGAGAAGCCGTACAGCGAGTCCTCCGGCTGGACCGCGACGCTGGCCTACACCTACAGCGACGCGAAGACCACCAACCTGCAGTGGAGCAACGACACCTTCGACTGGACCTACGGCCGCGCGGGTCGCGGCTGGAATCCGAGCACGCTGGTCGACCGGCACCGCCTGGTGGGCGCGTTCATGACGGACAAGCTGCTGCCGTGGGGGCTGACCTTCTCGGCCAAGGGCACCTACGCCAGCGGCTTCCCGCGACGCCTCACGAACTGCATCGGCGGCACGCCGCAGTGTGTCCTCGTCGAGGGCGACTCGCCGAGCTTCCGTCAGGTCGACATCAGCATCGGCAAGGCCTTCAAGTACGGCATCCACCACGTGTCGCTGCGCCTGGACGTGCTCAACGTCCTGGGCGCCGACAACTACGGCGGCTTCGACGACTGGATCGGCAACGCGCCCCAGGCCGGGCAGACGCCCAACCGGCTCGGCGGGGACAACCTCAACCTCGACAAGCCCAACAACATCCGCGGCGACAACCGCGCGATGCGGGTGGTGCTGAACTACAAGTTCTGAGTCCGACGCCGTCGTCCGCCGCCTTCCATCGATGGAGGAAGACGGCGGTCGTCGTGATCGACGTCGTTGTCGTGGTGATCAGCGCAGCGGCCGGAACGCCGCGCGCAGTTCCTCGGCGAAGAGCTGCGGCTCTTCCCACGCGGCAAAGTGACCGCCCTTGCTCACCTCGTTGAAGTAGCTCAGCTTCGGATACGCCTTCTGCGCCCAGGACTTCGGCGCCTGGTAGATCTCGCCGGGGAACACGGTCACCGCGACCGGCACCTTGATCTCGCGGGTGCGTTGCTCGACGACGTTGAAGTTGTTGTTGTTGTTCTCCCAGTACAGCTGCGAGCCGGAAGTCCCGGTGTTGGTCAGCCAGTAGAGCGAGATGTCGTCGAGCATCTCGTCGCGCGACAGCGAGCGCTCGGGGACGCCGCCGCTGAAGGTCCAGTCGGCGAACTTGTCGTAGATCCAGGCGGCCTGGCCGGACGGCGAGTCCGACAGGCTGTAGCCGAGCGTCTGCGGCCGCGTGACCATCATCCCGGCATAACCGCCGCCGCGCGTGTACAGGCGGTTCATCGATGCATAGGCGGCCTTCTCCTTGGCGGAGAGTCCCGCTGGCGCGGGCTTGCCGCTCTTGAGCGAGGCGGCGATGTCCGCGGGCACCGTCGCCGGCATGTTCACGTGGATGCCGAGCAGCCCCTGCGGCGCCAGGCGGCCCTGCACCTGCGCGACGACGGACCCCCAATCGCCGCCCTGCGCCACGTACTGCGTGTAGCCCAGGCGCTTCATCAGCACGTCCCAGGCGCGCGCCATGCGCTCGGGGCCCCAGCCGGTGCCCGTGGGCTTGCCGGAGAAGCCGTAGCCGGGCATCGACGGGATGACGATGTCGAACGCATCCGCGGCCTGGCCGCCAAAGGCGGTCGGGTCGGTCAGCGGGTCGATGATCTTGAGCTGCTCGAAGACCGAGCCCGGCCAGCCGTGCGTGACGATCATCGGCAACGCGCCCGGGTGCTTGGACCTGACATGGATGAAGTGGATGTCCAGGCCGTCGATGCGGGTCACGAATTGCGGATAAGCGTTGAGCTTGGCCTCGGCCTTGCGCCAGTCGTAGCCCGAGCCCCAGTAGCGCACCAGGTCCTGGAAGCCCGCGAGCTGCACGCCCTGCGAGCGGTCGTCGACCGTCTCGCGGTCGGGGAAACGCGTCGCCGCGATGCGCTGACGCAGGTCGGCCAACGCGGCTTCCGGAATGGCGGCCTTGAAGGGGCGGATGGCCGCGTCCTCGACGCCGTCACGCGGCGCGGAGACGGCGACTGGCGCCGACGACGACGCCTGCGCGTTGCTGGCGATCGGGAACAGGGCGAGGCTGACGACACTGGCGACAGCGGCGGCGGTGGCGGTGAGAGCCAGGAGGTGGTGCTTGGCGTTCATGGGACTCCGTGGATGAAGATTCGGCCGTGCCGCGATTCGGCACGGGACGGATTTCATCGGCCGCCGGTATCCCGGAGGTGTCCTCCACCACCCCTTTTCGTCTGGCCCGGTGTGCGGATCCGCACCAGATACACGCGCATACGATTCGATCGCATACGATTTAAATCAGGGAAGGGCAGAAGCCGATCCCGACAAGGCATGGCGAATGGCTGGCATCGGCGCGCGGCGTATGCTGCGTCGTTTCGCAACTCCGTTGTCCGGCGCCATGACGACTGCCCTGCTCATCATCGACCTGCAACGCGCGCTCTGCGTCGGCGAGTACGCCTGCCACGACGTCGACGCCGTGATCGGACGCATCAACAGCCTGATCGCGCAAGCGCGGACGGCCGGCGCGCCCGTGGTGTTCGTGCAGCATGAGGAAGACGGCTACGAGCCCTTGCGACACGGCAGCGAGGGCTGGCAGATCGACGATCGCCTGCACGTCCGGCCGGACGACCGGCGGGTGTTCAAGACCTCCCCGGACTCGTTCCACAAGACCGAGCTCGAGGCGGTGCTGAAGAGCCTGGGCGTGACCCACCTGGTCGTCTGCGGCGCGCAGAGTGACTTCTGCGTCGACACGACGACCCGCCGCGCGCTGAGCTCGGGCTACGACGTCACGCTGGTCGAGGACGGCCACACGACGATCGCCTACGGCGATCTCACGGCGCCGCAGATCATCGACCACCACACGCTGATCCTGCGCAACCTCAACAGCTTCGGACCCAAGATGGAGGCGAAGAAGGCGGTGGAGATCGCTTTCCAGGCCGCCTGACCTGCGCCCGGTCGCGCCGGCGTCACGTCGGGGGGCGTCGTATCACTTGAGACTGGTTCTCGAGCTCGCCAGTTGCGACAAGGTCATGTCGCACTGATCCACCGTCCCGATGCAATCGAGTCCTCGCGACTCGACCTCGCCCATCAGGCTCAGCCACGCGTTCAGGCCCTCGAGCGTGACCTTGGTGCGCGAGGTCCGGCTCCAGCCGCGCTCGGCGAGCTGGCCCAGGTAGATCCAGGTCTGCCGGCGCGACAAGCCCGACAGCTGACCGATACAGGCCTGCGACACCGGCAGCGCGAGGCTATTGCCCGCCGTGCCCGCGCGCTGCGAACTGCTCAGCGCCGCCGCCAGCGTCGCCAGCACGCTGATCAGGCGCTGGAAGCCGTTGCCCGCCAGGCGCATCGTGATCTGGTCCTGGAGTCGCGAAGCGGTCGCCGCGTACAGCTCGCCGGTCGCCGCGTCCCGCTCAGGCACGCTCGTGTCCTTCATCCGCGGCATCGGGATGTGGATCGTCGTGACGTCCACCAGCGCCGTCACGTCGTAGCGCGCCGCCAGCTTGCCCAACGGCGAGTCCGCGCCGATCACGTCGCCCAGCCACAGGGCCGCCACCGCCACGCGCGTGTCCGCCGCGACCTTCGCCGCGAGGAAGGCCGCCCCGCCGCTGATCGCGATCCAGTCGGCCAGCGGCGTGCCGGCCTCGATGATCTTCTGGCCGCGCCGATACGTCCGGACCTGGCCGTCGGCCAGCCAGTCGTCGCTCGTCGCGTCCGGTTCGCCGTCATGCGTCGGCGTCCGCGTCCCTCTCGTGCTCATGCTTGGTTCTGGATGAAATCCGCCGGACAAGGCTCCGCCCTCCGCCGGGACGACGGAACTTTCGCGGGTGCCATGACGGCGAATCGGGGTTATAGAAGCGGACCTCAAGCGCCGATCGGTCGATAAGGCCCGTGGCGCCGGCCCGGTTTGCGGCTTGACCGCGCGGCGATCAGTTCGTCACCAGATGGACAGGCTCCTCGCCAGCACGCGCTGCAGCCAGCTCCGCGACGAGGCCTCCGAGACGTCGCCCTGCGCGACGCTCTCCAGGCTCGCATTCACCACGTCGCGCGACGACACCATGTTCCCCGGGCGGATGTCGCGCGGATTCACGATGCCCGAGAAGCGCAGCGTGTTCACGCCCTTGTTCAGGCCCACGTTGCGCTCGCCCGCCACCAGCAGGTTGCCGTTGGGCAGCACGTTGATCACGCTCACCGCCACCGTCGTGACGAAGCTGTTGTCCGTCTCGGTCGTGCCCGAGCCCTTGAACGAATCGCTGCCCGCGGCCGTCGCGTCCACGTTGAGCAGCCGCTCCACCGCGCCGATCTTGCTCTGCCCGCCGGGACCGCGCACCGCGAGCTTGTTGTCGCGGCTGGTGTCCGTCGTCTGCTTCTGGCTCGCCTTCAGCGTCTCCTGGATGTCCACCTTCAGCGTGTCGCCGATCGCGCTCGGGCGTTTCTCGCCCGAGAACAGCGAGGTCGCCGACATGCCCGGCTGGTAGATCGCGCCGTTGCTGGGCCGCTCGAGGTACATCGGCGCCTGCGGCGGCGTGACCATCATCGGACCGGCCACCGTCGGCGGCGCGCTCGAACAGGCGCTCAAGACGCTCAACGCGCCCAGGACGCCCAGCGCGACCACGGCGGTTCCCGCCCCCCGCGCGCCGCGGGATTCGTTCCTCGACATCACATCCCTCTCCCTCAGCTCTGGAAGCCGGTGATCAGCGCCTTCACCACCGGCGCGATCTTGTTGCGGGTCCCGGCCCAGCGGGCCAGGCCGAAGTTCTCCTCGGCGACGTAGCTGCTGCTGGACAGCAGCGTCCCGTCCGCCCGGTGCAGGCTCAGCGACGCGGCGCTGAGGTTGGCGCGATAGCCGCTGGCCATCGGCGGCACGCCCCATTCGATCGTCGCGACATAGCGCAGCCACACGCCGCATTGCTGCAGGCCGGTGCCGGCCTCGTAGACACGGCTGTCCACGCCCTGCCCCTTGAGCTCCGCCTGCAACGCCGGGACCAGGTCCTCCAGCGGCGCGTTGCGGTTGAACTCGATGCACAGCGTCTGCACGGGCGCGTCGCCGTGGTGGACGGTGTTGCTGGCCTTGGCCGGCGCGGCGGTGGCCAGCGCCGTCGAGGTCGCCGTGCCCGCGCCCTTGACAAGCTCCCACGCGGGGAGAGGACTCAGCGCGCTGCAGCCGACCAGGCCACCCGCCGCGGCCGACACGGCAAGCACGAACGCGAGCGTCGCGATCGACCGGGCCGGTCCGCGTCGCGCGGCGGAGGCGGGGCTGCGCATGGCGTCCGTCCTCACACCAGTTCGTCGAGCATGGCGCCGCCGCCCAGCGCGGCCATCACGCCGTAGCCCACGACATTGCCGAGCACGTTGCCGACGGTGCCGGCGACATCGCCGACGGTGTCGGTGACGACGTCGGCGGCGGTCTCCACCGCATCCACCGCGTCGCCGGCCAGTGCCTGCAGGCCCTTGGCGCTGATGGTCGCGGTCACGCCGAGCACCGGCCCGAGCGTCAGGCCTGGGCCGCCGCCGCGCGACGATCCGGACGATCCGCCCGAGGACGCGCCGCGGCTGCCTTCGGCGGACGAGCCGTCGGACAAGGTCGCCAACGCGACCAGGCTGGACAGGAGGGGCACGCTGCTCAAGGCGGACTCCCGGCGACGCTCAGCCGCGCGCGGCCAGCGAGGCCGTGTCGAGCGACAGCGTGGCGGGCGCGGGGCTGGTCGCGGCGGCGGGCGCGGCCGCCATCGGCGCGGTCGCCGCCGAGGCCGGCGATCCGGCCTTCGCGTCGTTCAGCATCTTCGAGAAGTCGGGCGCGCCGCTCTTGGCGCCCTTGGCCGCGCCCGCGGGCGCCGGAGCACCGGCGTGAACGGCCGGCGACGGGGAAGCGTTGGACTTGACGTGCATGGCGAAGGGCTCTCGTTCGTTGGGGTGAACGGATTCTTCGCCGCCGCCGCCGCCGGGCATGCGGCAATGAGCGCGAGGATCGCGGCGATCGTCGCGGGCTCGGTGAACTGCATCACCGAGGCAGGGAAATGACCGGTGGCGATCCCGCTTTGCCGGCTCAAGTTCGCGCGGACGCGGCGCCGATCCGGGCGATCAACGCGCGAAGTGGGCGAAGGTGCAGCACCGGCAGGATGGACCCGCAGGATGGGATAGAGCGGCGGGCCCGGCGGGTCAACCGGGCGGGGTCGCAAGATGGGAGGGGTGAGCCGGACCAGCAGGCCCGGCAAGCTGCCGGGGTCAGCCGTTGCGGTGCTGAAGCGCCATCGCCTCGGTCCATTCGTCCCAGGTGGACTCGGTGACCTCGAGCCCATCCAGGGCCGGCGGATCTTCGATGGGCCAGCCCGACGGGCTGAAGGGAATGCGCCGCTGCAGCAGCACTTCGGTCTGGCGCAGGATGCGCTGCATGGCCGAAGCGAAGGGGGTGCCGGGATCTCCGGCGGGGCGCGCGATTCGTTGTCGCATGGTCCTCTCCTGACGAGTTCCCACTATCTGCGGGGGGCGGCCCAAGTGCCATCCCACCATAGGGTGAACGAGGGGGGAGTCCGGAGGGGGTGTGACGAAAGGCAGCAGGGGGCTGCCAGGCGGTCGCCGGGCTTCAGGCCTTCGCAAACGCCCTTCGCGAAGTCATCAGAGCTATCACTTCAATCTGATGGATCTGATCGGCGCGGCGCTCGCCCCAGGTCAGATCACCTGCCGCAGCAGCGCATACAGCGCGATGCCGCCGGAGACCACCGCGCAGGCGGTCTTCATCGAACGGTTGGCCACGAAAGCGCCGATCAGGCTGCTGACCAGGATGGCGGCGAGGAGGTAGTTCGTTTTCATGGGCCGCGATTGTGGCGTCGCCCCGGTGGACGTCCGGAGAGCTTCGCGGCGCGGATCAGACAGTCGCCCGCCCGGGCCGGTTGATCTCGACCGTGACGTGAACAAGTTCCTCATGGATGGCCAGCATCCGCCGGACCTCGTCGGGCCGCGCCTCGGGACTGTCGGTGACCAGCGAGACGATGCAGGCGTACTGCGCCCGGCCGACGCGCCACACATGCAGGTCGGCGATGGCCGCCGGCCACGGCGCGCCGGCGATCACCTCGCGGATCTCGTCGACCACCGGCGCATCCATCTCCGCGTCCAGCAGCACGCGGCCGGTGTCGCGCAGCAGCCCGCGCGCCCAGACGGCGACCAGCACCGCGCCCGCGATGCCCATCATCGGATCCAGCCAGTCCGCGCCCCACAGGCGCCCGCCCAGCAGCGCCACGATGGCCAGCACCGAGGTCGCCGCATCGGCCAGCACATGCATGTAGGCGGCGCGGAGATTGAGGTCGTCATGGGCGTGGCCGTGCGCGTCGCCGTGCGCGTGCTCGCCGCCATGCCCATGCCCATGCCCATGCCCATGCCCATGCCCATGCCCATGGTGATGGTGCTCGCCGCGCAGCAGCCAGGCGCAGGCGAGGTTGACCAGCAGGCCGACCGCCGCCACGGCGATGGCCTCGTCGTAATGGATGGGCGTGGGCGCGACCAGCCGCTCGACCGACTGCCACAGCATCAGCCCGGCGACGCCCACCAGCAGCAACGCGCTGCTGAAGCCGCCGAGGATCTCGATCTTCCAGGTCCCGAAAGCGAAGCGTCCGTCCTTCGCCCAGCGGCGCGCGGCACCGTAGGCCAGCAGCGACACGCCCAGCGCCACCGCGTGCGAGCTCATGTGCCAGCCGTCGGCCAGCAGCGCCATCGAGTTGAAGACATAGCCGCCGGCGATCTCCGCGACCATCATCGCGACGGTCAGCAGCACCGCCCAGCGGGTGTTGCGCGCGGCCAGCGGATTGCCCTCGTCGAAGACGTGCGTGTGTTGCCAGGGCGTGGTGGACAGGGACGGGGACATGGCGGGCGGTGGCGAGGCGGAGGGGACGACGCGCGGGGCGACGGAACGGAGGCGCCGCAGTATCCCCGCAGGGCGCCGCGCGAAGGCCAGAGTCCCTGCGCCGGGCCGGTCATCCGGCGGGGGTAGACTCGACCGCAGCGTTCAACGAGATGACGGGACCCTGGGTGGCGGACACAGAGGAGCGACAGCCCATGCGGGTGGTGGTGCTCGGCGGATCGGCGGGCAGCATCGATGCGCTCGGCACCGTGCTGGGTGCGCTACCGAACGAACCGGGCTTCGCGGTCCTGGTCATCACCCACCTCGACCCCAGCGAGGAGACCCGGCTGCCCGAGGTCCTGCAGGACCGCACCACGCTGCCGGTGGAGCGCCTGGAACACCTCACCAAGGTCGAGCACGGCCGCGTCTACGTGATGCCCGAGAACGCCGGCGTCATGGCGCTGGACGGCCATTTCCGGCTGACCCGCCGCACGGCCGGGCTGCATCTGCCGATCGATGCCTTCCTGGCCTCGCTGGCGCAGGATCCCGACCTCGACGGCGCGGTGGTGATCCTGTCGGGCACCGGCCAGGACGGCGCGGCCGGCATCGTCGACCTCAAGGCCACCGGCGGCTTCGCGCTCGCCCAGGCGCCGGGCACCGCCGCGCACGACGGCATGCCGGTCGCCGCGATCAACACCGGACTGGTGGACGAGGTCCTCCCGCCCGCCGACATCGCCGCCGCGCTGCTGCGCCGTTTCGGCCAGCCCCATCATGAGAGCGACCTGCCCGGCTCGGCGAACGCCGCGCAGGACGTCGACGCGCTGGAGACCGCCCTGGCGATCGTCCAGCAGAAGGCCGGCGTCAACCTCGGCTACGTCAAGGACGTCAACCTGCGCCGGCGTTTCCTGCGCCGCGTGCTGCTGCAGAAGGACCGCGACGTCGCGGCCTACCTGCAGTTCCTGCGCAGCGACCCCTACGAGGCCGCGGCGCTGCGCGACGACGTGCTGATCGGCGTGACCGCGTTCTTCCGCGACGCCGAGTTCGTCAACGTGCTGCGCCAGGTCGTGCTGCCCAAGCTGCTGGCGCTGCGCCACGATCCGATCCGCATCTGGGTGCCGGCCTGCTCCAGCGGCGAGGAGGTCTACACCATCGCGATGCTGCTCAAGGAGGCGATGAACGCCGAGGGCATCCACCGCCGCGTGCAGATCTTCGGCACCGACCTGAACGAGGCCTCGATCGAGACCGCCCGGGCCGGCCGCTATTCGGCGTCGGCGCTGGAGAACGTGCCGCAGCCCTTCCGCGACACCGCCTTCGTGCCGAGTTCCGGCGGTTACCTCGTCGCCAAGGACCTGCGCGAGATGTGCGTGTTCGCGCGGCACAACCTGCTCACGCATGCGCCCTTCTCCGGCATGGGCCTGATCAGCTGCCGCAACATGCTGATCTACCTGCGCAAGGAGGCGCAGCAGCATGTCTTCGAGGTGCTGCACTACGCCTGCCGCAACGACGGCTTCATGCTGCTGGGCCGGGCCGAGGCCGCCTCGGTCGCCGACGGCTTCGAGCACGCCGGCGCGCCGCACCTGTACCGCAAGCTGCCGAACTCGCGCCGCCACCGGCCGCTGTTCCCGATCGACGCGCTGCGCCCCTGGGTCAGCGACGGCGACACGCCGCGCGCGCCGCAGGCGCCTCCGCCCGACCTGGTCAGCGAGGCCGCCAACCGCGTCGCCCTCGCCCGCTACGTGCCGCCGGGTTTCGTCGTCAGCGAGAGCGGCGACGTCGTGCAGTTCCGCGGCGACGTCTCCGCCTTCATCGCGCCGGCCAGCGGCGAGGCCACGCTCGCGCTGCCGCGGCTGCTGGACGCGGCCCTCAACGTGCCGGTGCGCACCGCGCTGGTCGAGGCCAAGCGCACCGGCCAGCCGGTCCGGCGCGAACGGGTCGCCTTCAAGGACCGCCGTTACGTGCTGGAGGTCCTGCCGCTGGAAGCGGGCGAGGCGCTGCAGCATTTCCTCGTGACGCTGGCGCCGCAGCCCGACGAGCCGGTCGCCGATGCGACGTCGGCGCTGTCCACGCCGCCGTTCTCGCCCGCCGGCGCCCGCGCGCGCGTGGACGAGCTCGAGCGCACCGTCACGACGCTGTCCGACGAGCTCGAGGCCACGCAGGCGCAGTTGCGCACGCTGGTGGTCGAATTCGAATCGGCCAACGAGGAGCTGCGCACCGCCAACGAGGAGATGCTCAGCACCAACGAGGAACTGCAGAGCGCGAACGAAGAACTGCAGAGCGCGAAACAGGAACTCGAGTCGGCCAACCAGGAACTGCTGTCGCTCAACGAGGAGCTCAAGTCGCGCAACGACGAGCTGGACCTCGCCAACGACGACCTCAGCAACCTCGTCGAGGGCATCCCGCTGCCGGTGGTGCTGCTGGACCGCCAGCTGCGGCTGCGCCATGCGTCGCCGCAGGTGGCGCAGCTGTTCGGGCTCGAGCCCGGCGTCATCCGCCAGTCGATCGGACAACCGGTCGTGAACGTCAGCTCGCGCTTCGCCGTCGTGCAGCTGGAGCAGCTGGTCCAGACGGCGGTGCAAGGCCTGGCACCGGTCGAGCACGAATACCAGGACACCGAAGGCCGCTGGTGGCTGATCAACGTGCGGGCCTACCGCACCGCGGACGAGCGCATCGACGGCGCGGTGATCGCCTTCCAGGACATCCACGAACTGCGCTGCGCGCTGGAGTCGGCGCAGCATGCGCGCGACGACGCGGAGCGCGCCAACACCGCCAAGGACGACTTCCTCGGCATGGTGTCGCACGAGCTGCGCGCGCCGCTGAACGTGATCTCGGGCTGGGCCTCGGTGCTGAAGCAGTCGCAGGAACGCGGCGCGCTCGCCGAGGCGACCGCGACGCGCGCCATCGCGACCATCCTCAAGCATTGCCAGGCCCAGGCGCAGCTGATCGACGACCTGCTGGACGTGTCGCGCATCGCCTCGGGCCACCTGGCGCTGGAGATGCGGCCGCTGGACCTGGCCGGCTGCGTGCGCGCGGTCGTCGACGGCTTGCAGCCGACCGCCGAGGCCAAGGGCCTGACGCTGGGCGGCACCGGCCTGCAGCAGCCGCACCGGATCCAGGGCGACCAGCGCCGCATCCAGCAGATCGTGGCCAACCTGGTCGGCAACGCGCTGAAGTTCACGCCGCGCGACGGCCGGGTCACCGTGTCGCTGAGCCGCATCGGCCCGACGGTGGAACTGGCGGTCGTCGACAACGGCATCGGCGTCGCGGTGGAGCTGCTGCCGCGGCTGTTCGACCGCTTCACGCAGGCCGACATCAGCCGCACCCGCGAGTACGGCGGCCTGGGCCTGGGGCTGTCCATCGTGCGCCACCTGGTGCTGGCGCACGGCGGCACGGTGACCGCGCACAGCGACGGCGAAGGCCGCGGCACGCGGCTGACGGTGCGTTTCCCGGCGGTGGAGCTGGTCTCCGACACGCCCGAGACGGCGCCGCGCGAGGTCCTCGACGCCGACCTCGGCGGGCTGCGCGTGCTGCTGGTCGACGACGATCCGCATGCGCTGGACGCGCTGCGGCACCTGCTGGAACAGGCCGGCGCCGACGTGCGCGCGGCGGGGTCGGCGGACGAAGGCTGGGCGCTGGTCGTGGCCGGGTCGGCGCCGCCGCAGGCACTGGTCAGCGACGTGGCGATGCCCGGCGCCGACGGTTATTCCCTGGTGCGCCGCCTGCGCGCCCGGGAGCGCGCGCTGGAGACCGCGCCACCGATGTATGCGATCGCGCTGACCGGCCTGGCCACGCTGCAGGATCGGGACGCGGCGATCGCCTCGGGCTTCGACGACCACCTGGCCAAGCCGGTGGATGTCGACCTGCTGATCGAGAAGCTGCTGATCGCGCGGCCGCGCTGACGGCGCTGAATGCGCTGAAGGGGCTGAAGGCGCGGTCAGCGTCCGGCCGCGCTCAGTCCGCGGCCTGCGCCAGGGCGGACGGCGTCGCGACGCTGCGGCGCCGCGCGCGCTTGACCTCGTACATGCGTTCGTCGGCCAGGTGCAGGGCCTGCTCGACGCTGAGCCCGGACGGGTCCAGCGCCACGACGCCGACGCTTGCGCCCGCATACTGCAACGCATGGCCGTCGAGGTCGAAGCGGCCGACGCTGGCCAGCGCGGCGCGCTGCTCCAGCGTGCGCGCGGCCTGAGCCGGCTCGCCATGGTCCACCAACGGACCGCGCGTGCGCGGCAGGCCGTTCAGGCTCACGCCCGGGCCGACGACGACGAACTCGTCCCCGCCCACCCGTGCCAGCATGTCGGAGCCGCGCAGTTCCAGCGACAGGCGCTGCGCGATCTCGCGCAGGAACAGGTCGCCGCGATGGTGGCCCAGTTCGTCGTTGACCGACTTGAAGCCATCGAGGTCGATGCAGCCCAGCAGCACGCAATGGCCGTCGCGCGAGGCGCGCTGCAGCTCGCGCTGCAGTTCGTCGAAGAGCGCGCGGCGGTTCGGCAGCCCGGTCAAGGCGTCGGTCAGCGCATAGGTCGCCAGCTGCTCGTTGGCGGCACGCAGGTCGGCGACCAGCCGCTCACGCTGCAGGAATTGGCTCACCAGGGTCGAGAACAGCCGCAGCAGCGATTGCGACTCCGGACTGATCGCCCGCCGCTCGGCGCTGGCGGCGCACAAGGTGCCCAGCAATTCGCCGCCGTCGTCCCGCACCGGCGCGCTCACGTAGGTCTGGATCCCGAGCTGGCGCGCCGCGTCGGAATCGCCCCAGCAGTCGGCCACGTCGCTGACGGCCATGCGGCCGGCGTCCAGCGCGCGCTTGCACAGGGTGTCCGACCAGGGGACCGTCAGGCCCTCGGGAATGGTCATCCGGCCGGCATTGCGGGCCAGCAGCACATGTTGCTCGCCGGCGCGCAGGTCGATGGTGGTGAGGTAGGTCGACTCCAGCCCGGTGACCGTGCCCAGCATGTCCAGCAGCGGCCGGGTGAGCTGTTCCAGGTTGCGGGCGACGGGGACGGTCGACGTCAGGCGGGCGAGCAGGGCATCCAAGATCGGCGGTCGGAATCAGGACTGAAGTCCTGGATGTTGTCACAACTGCAAAGCGCTTTCGGACGCCGTCCGTCCCGACACCGGTGCCGTCCGCCGGATGAGCGTGCCGTCCTTCATCCGCGCGACATCGTGCCGCCCCGCCGGGCGTGGGAATTGCCGCTTTCGCAACATCTCAGATCAGGGAGAACCCCATGCAACGCGACGGACAGTACCGCGGCGTCAGCTACCGCGTCGAATCGATGCCGGCACCGGGCGGCAACTTCCTCGGGCGCTACCAGCTGCTGGACACCGGGCGGCGCAAGAGCGACGTGGCCGATCATCGCTTCCCCGACGCCGGGGCGGCGGACACCGACGCCTTCGGGGAGAGTCTGGAACCGGCCCATGACGCCCGGGCGCCACGGGCCGGCGCCGAGGATGTCGTCCACCCGCCGGTCGATTCGGCATGGGCGACGGAGAACGAAGCGCTCACCTATGCGACCGAAGCCGCCTGCCACGCGATCGAGATCCTGCAGCTCGGCCGGCCGCAGGCCCAAGGGCGCGGCAGCGGGTCGAGCCGGCGGCGGACGGATTCGCTGGGCCAGTGACGGGCCGGGTCACGAGAGCGCCTCCACCAGCGACGCCAGCTCGTAGGGCTTGCGCAACACCGTGAAGCCGTCTTCCCGCGCGCGCTCCGCCACGTCGCTGTAGCCCGTCACGAGCACGGACCGGACCGCCGGAAAGCGCTGCTTCGCCTCCTGGACCAGATCGACGCCGTTCATCGTCCCGGGCATCACGATGTCGGAGACGAGGAAATCGGCGGCGAAGCCGGCCTCGAGCAGGGCCAGGGCCTGGTGCGCATCGTCGACCACGCGCACGGCCAGGCCCTCGGCCGACAGCAGCTGGTTGGAAGCGTCCCGCACGTCCGGGTTGTCCTCCACGAGCAGCAGCACCTTGCCCTCGAGCGTGGCCCGCTGGGCGCCGGCCTCGCGCGCGGCTTGCTCGGTCAGGTGGGTGACGGGGAAGGTCATCGTGACCCGGCTCCCGCGGCCGGGCTCGCTGTCGACCCGCACCGCGCCGCCGCTCCCCGTCACGAAGGCCTGCACCTGGGCCAGGCCCAGGCCGGTGCCGTTGCCGCGCGACTTGGTGGTGAAGAACGGCTCGAAGACCTTCTCCAGGATCTCCGGCTTGATGCCCTCGCCCTCGTCGGTCACCTCGATGGCCACGCCCTGGGCGCCCGCGCCCGTCGATGCCGGCCGAGCCCGCACCGACAGCCGTCCGCCGCGCGGCATGGCGTCGCTGGCATTGGTGGCCAGGTTGGTCACCGCGATCTCCAGCTCGAGCGGGTCGAGCGCGACCAGGGGCAGGTCCTCGTCGGCCTCGATGACGAGCTGGCACTGCGCGCCGATGAGGGAGCGGAGCGCGTCTTCCATCTCCCGCAGCACCGGCCCGACCTGCAGCGGACGCGGCTGGTTGCGTCGGCGGCCCGACAACAGCGTGAGCTGCCGCGTCAGCGCCTCGCCCTTCTTGACGCTGCGGCGCATCACCTGCACATCCGCTTCGATGCTGTCGCCCGCCCGCCTGCGGATGATGGCCAGGCGTCCGGTGAGCACCTGCAGGATGTTGTTCAGGTCGTGGGCCAGGCTGGCGCCCAGGCGACCGACGGCATCCAGCTTCTGGGCGCGCGCCAGTTGCGCCTCGGCGGCCTCGCGCTTCTGGACCTGGGCCTGCAGTTCCTCGGTGCGCTGCTGCAGCGCCAGGTAGGCGCTCGTCAGCCGCGTCTGCACCGCGCGGAGATGGACGGCGATGACGCCCAGCACCACCGTGTTCGCCAGCAGGCCTTCGGCGCGCGCCATGTACCAGGCCAGCGAGAAGCGGTGGCCGCTGTGGGTGCTCAGCCAGACGCCGGCGCCTTCGGCGATGAGCACGAAGGCCAGCCACAGGTAGATGGCGCGCCGGAACAACCCCCGCCGCCAGATCAGCCACACGGCCGCCGCCGCCGCCGCGACGCTCAGGTAGGCGCCGAACCGGCTCACCGGACCGAAGAGCAGCCGGCCGCCGTCGGGCGTCAGCGCGCCCACGTCGGTCCACTGCGAGGTCGCGGCCAGGGCCGCGGCGGCCAGCACGGCCACCAGCGGCGCCCAGGTCCGCTGCCGGACATCGGCGGGATCGAGGGCCGAGGACTCCCGCAGGATGGCCCAGACGACGAAGAGGCCGAAGCCGGCCCGCCAGCCCACGAACAGCCAGCTGACCGCGTGGGGCGATCCGAAGACGGCATGGTCCGCGAACACCGCGCCGGGAAAGGTGAGGACATGGAGGACCGCCATCAGGCTGGCGAAGAGATAGGCCGACGCCACGATGACATGCGAGCGATGAGGACGCGGCGTCGTGATGAGGAGCCAGAACGTGGCCAGGTCGATCATGGCCGTGGCCGCGCCGTACATGCCGCTGATGTGCGCGAGGGGCGGCAGGGCCAGGGAGGCGTAGGGCGCCGCGATCGCCGCCGATACCAGCACCAGCGCGCACAGGGTCGCGACGACCCATCGCTGGGTCGGGGTCGACTCCTCCTGCACGAACCCGCGGTAGGGCATTCCGATCCTTCAACAGTGGACAGCGGTGGAAGACGTGGAGGAAGTGGCAGGCCGGGACGCGGTGGGCGTCATGCCTCGCCGAGCGCCCGCGCGACGAGTTCCATCTGCTCCAGCTGATGGATCGCATGGGACGAGGTCGCGCCCGAGCCGTTCGGCCGCCTCGCCACGCAGCGCAGCCGGGCATGTGGCGGCAGCAGATCGTCCATCTGCTCGCGGATGAAGGACCAGGCGCCCTGCTGCCGGTGCTCCTCCTGCACCCAGGTGATCTCGACGAGCGCAGGATACCGCGCGAGCAGGGTGATCACCTCGTCGGTCGGGAAGGGATAGAACTGCTCGATGCGGGCGAGCGCCAGGTCCGCGCGCGCGACCGACCGGCGGCCGCGCGCGAGGTCGTAGTACACCTTGCCGCTGCACAACAGCAGGCGCTCGACCTGCCGGGGCGACTCGACGTCCTGGTCGTCGAGGACCGCATGGAAGCGCCCCGCCGTGAGATCGGCGATCGCCGCATGGGACGCCTGCTCGTGATACAGCGTGCCCTTGGGCGACATCACGATCAGCGGCTTGCGCAGGCTGTCGAAGGCCTGCCGGCGCAGCAGATGGAACCACTGCGCCGCGGTGGACGGACAGGCCACGCGCAGGTTGTCCTCGCCGCACAGCTGCAGGAAGCGGCTCAGGTAAGCGCTCGAATGGTCCGGCCCGATGCCCTCGTTGCCATGCGGCAGCAGCACGACCAGCGAGGAGGTGTCGCCCCACTTCTCCTCGCCGGAGCTGATGTACTGGTCCACGAAGACCTGCGCGCCGTTGACGAAGTCGCCGAACTGCGCCTCCCACACGGTCAAGGTACGTGGCGCGCCGACGCTGTAGCCGTACTCGAAACCGAGCACCGCCTCCTCGGACAGCGGCGAGTTGAAGATGTCGAAGCGACCCTCGCCGCCGACCTGCCGCAAGGGCACGAATGCCATCGGCACGCCATCGCCACCGGCATCGACACCGCCGTCGCCTCCACCGACGCCCCCGGTGCCCCCAGTGCCCTCGTGGGCCGGCCCGGCCTGCGAGGTCCACACGGCCTGGCGATGCAGGAAGGTGCCGCGTCGCACATCCATGCCGGACACGCGCACGTTCATCCCGCCGCGCAGGATCGTCGCGTAGGCGAGGTTCTCGGCGAAGCACCAGTCCGCGCGCATCGGCGGATCGGCCAGCCCGGCCATGCGGCGCCAGTGCTCCGCCAGCGTGCGCACCATCGCGTGCGGCTCGAAGCCGGCGGGCAGCCGGGTCATCGCGCCGATCAAGCCCTGCAGCGCCGCATCGTCCAGCGCGGGCGCCTCGGTCGGACGCCGCAACGGCGACGGGGGCGATGCCTCGGCGGGTATCGCCGGATCGGCGAAGGCCTGATGCGCCCGCACGCGGCCGCGCGTGACATGGGAGGCCATGTCGGTGTCCGGCGGCAGCACCCGGTCGTTGCGCAGGGCGGCGGCGTAGCGCTCGACGATGGTGGGATGCGTCTGCGTCAGCGCGTGGATGCGCGGGCGCGTCAGCGCCGGCACGTCGCTCTCCGAGTGGCCGAGGCGGCGGTAGCCGATCAGGTCGATGACGATGTCGGAGCCGAAACGCGCCCGCCAGTCCAGCGCGATCGCCGCGGCGCGCAGGGCCTGCTCGGGTTCGTCGGCGTTCACGCGCAGCACCGGCGCGTCGATCATGCGCGTGACGTCGGTGCAGTACTGCGCCGGCCAGGCGCTCATCGGGTTGGGCTCGGTGAAGCCGACCTGGTTGTTGATGATCACGTGGACCGTCCCGCCGACCGTGTAGCCCGGCTTGCCGCCGAGCATCAGCGTCTCCATCACCACGCCCTGACCGGCGAAGGCGGCGTCGCCGTGCAGCATCAGCGGCAGCACCAGCCGCCGGCCGTCCTGGTCGGCATGCGTGCGGCCGAGCGCGTCCTGGCAGGCACGGGCCAGCCCGGTGAGCACCGGGTGCACGCTCTGCAGGTGGGACGGGTTGTGCGCCAGCGTCAGCGTCAGCCGCCCCTGCGGGGTCTCCAGCTCCCGCTCGCCGCCGAGGTGGTAGATCAGGTCGGTGTGCAGTTCGGGCGTCGGCGATTTCGGATCGAAGAAGTCCAGCACCCGCGCCGGCGGGAACCCCATCAGGTTGACCAGCACGTTGACCCGCCCGCGGTGCGGCATGCCCAGGAAGACGCGGCGCACGCCGTGGCCGGCGGCCTCCGCGCAGATCGCGTCCAGCAAGGGGATCAGCGTTTCGTTGCCTTCGAGCGAGAAGCGCTTGGCATGCGGGAAGGCCTGCGCGACATGCGCCTCCCAGCCCTGCGCGCGGATCAGGCGGTCGAGTAGCGCGAGGCGCTCGACGGCACCGACCGCGCCCGGCGGGGCGGATTCCATCGCGTGATGCAGCCAGTCGCGGCGGGCGGCATCGCGCACCGCGCTGGCGTCCAGCGCCAGGCCGCCGCAGTAGATCGCCTTCAGCGCGCGGTCGAGGTCAGCGACGGTGCGGGCGCTCCACAGCGGCGTGCCGGCCGGCGACAACCAGTCGCCCGGCTGCAGGCCGAAGCGCTGCGGGTCGAGCAGCGTCGGATCCGCGGGGCGCGAAATGCCCAGCGGGTCCAGCCGCGCGCAGCGATGGCCCTCGCTGCGATGGGCGTCGATGAAGGCCAGCACTTCGGGTCTCCACCGCGTGGACGGCGCGCCTTGCGGTGCGCGTTCGTGAATCCGGTCGTTCATCTTTGGCTCCCTGGCGAGTCAACGATTGCTGGCCGTCAAAGTACGAAGGCCCGCACCGCGTTGTTCAGATGTGCCGCCTCGTCCTGCAACGCCTTGGCCGAGGCGGTGCTCTGCTCCACCATCGCGGCGTTCTTCTGCGTGGTGTCGTCCATCTGCATGATGGCGGCGTTGACCTGTTCGATCCCCATGCTCTGCTCGCGGCTGGAGACGCTGATCTCCGCCACGACGCCGCTGACCTGCCGGATGCCCGCCACCACCTGCGACATCGTCGCGCCGGCCTGCTCGACCAGCCGGCTGCCGGCGCCGACCTGCTCACCCGAGGCCACGATCAGCGACTTGATCTCCCGCGCCGCGCTCGCCGAGCGCTGCGCCAGCGCCCGCACCTCCGACGCCACCACCGCGAAGCCTCTGCCGTGCTCGCCGGCGCGCGCCGCCTCGACCGCCGCGTTCAGCGCCAGGATGTTGGTCTGGAACGCGATGCCGTCGATCGTGCCGATGATCTCGCCGATGCGCTGCGACGAGGCGGAGATGGAGTTCATCGTCGCCACCACCTCGCCCACCGCCTTGCCGCCTTCGCTGGCGACCTCGGACGCGGACGCCGCGCTTGCATTGGCCTGGTCGGCGTTGTCGGCGCTCATGCGCACCGCCGCGGTCAGCTGCTCCATCGCCGAGGCCGTCTGCTGCAGCGCGCTGGCCTGCGCCTCGGTGCGGGCCGAGAGATCGGCATTGCCCTGCGCGACCTCCTTCGCCGCGGCGGAGATCGTGTCCGCGCCCTGCCGGACCTCGGACACGATCCGGTGCAGGCTGCGCACCATGTGTTGCAGCGCGGCGATCAGCCGGCCGATCTCGTCGCTGCTCTGCGGCATCGGCCTCAGCGTGAGATCGCCCTTGGCCACGTCCTCGGCCAGCCCGATCGCGCCGTGGATGCGCTGCGTGATCGAGCGCGTGATGCTGATCGCCGTGACCACGCCCAGCACCACCGCGATCCCGGCCACGATCGTCATCCACAGCTTGGAACTGCGCGCGTCCTCCTTGGCCCGGGCCACGTCGTCGGCCATGGCCTTGGCCTGGTAGTCGACCATCTTGTCGATCAGCGCGTAATAGCGCACCTGCAACTGCGCCATGTCCCCCTGATAGATCGCCATGGCCTGCTCGCGCTGCCCGGCGGCGATCAGGTCGAAGAGCTTGCGCACCGCCGCGCCGTAGGCCTTTCGCGCCTCGGACTGCTCGGCGAAGATCGCCTTCGCCTCGTCGGTGTTGAGCATCTTCTCGAACTTCGCGAAGTTCTCGGTGTTGGCCGCGCGCACGGCCGCGTACTCGTCCATGTAGCGCTTGGCCTGCGCCGGATCGGTGGCCATCAGCAGCCGGCCGATGACGATCACGCCCTTGTCGCCGACATTCTTGATGTCGTCGCTCACGGCGATCTGCGCATAACGGTCCTCCACCAGCCGGTCCATCGTGCCGCTGGTGCGATTGAGCACCGAGACGGCCACGGCCAGCACCAGCAGCAGCAGGACGATCACGACGGCGAACGCGGCGGCCAGCCGCGTGCCGATATTGACGTTGGACAGCGTCGGCATGTTTTTTCTCCCTGAAAGCCCACGGTCGGTCTTGGATGAGGGCAATGCGCGAGCCGGCGACGCCGGCCTGACACCGGTACCGGAGCCGGGCGCGGCGAGGCGCGGGCAAGCACGATGCCCGCGGCCACGCGGCCCGCGTCACTGCTGACGACGGGGTTTCACGAGGGGCCGACGCGGCGGGCGTGCCCGCGGGAGAAGCGGCGCGTGCTGGCGGCCGGTGCCGTGGAAGGCGGGCATGTGCCTTGGCAGGCGGGGAAGCCGGCGTGTTTGCTCACGCTTGTTCCGCAAAGGTGGCGATGTATTGGCAGGCGACGCGGTCGGCGTGGGCCACGGCCTCGTCGGGGGACGGGAACTCGTCTTCCAGCTCGTGCCAGGCGGTGACGCCCGGCCGGCCGTCCTGCTCGCCCTTGACGACGAAGCGTCCCCGCCAGGGTCCTGCGCCCGGCCCGTGGCTGTCGAGGACATAGGTGCGGCCCTTGTGCTGGCGGACGTGTTGCGAGGTCTGCATGGTCGGCAACGATCGGATGGACGAACGCTGGATGCCGGGCCACGGGCGCGAGGGGGAGGCGCGCACGGACACGGGTGACGCGGACCCGTGTTGTACACCTGCGGCCGCTTCACGGAAACGAAAACCCGCAAAGTCCCTCGCCCAACCCGATCACCACGAGCCTCCCGGAAGCGATCACCACGAGCCTCCCGGAAGCGATCACCACGAGCGTCTCGGGAGCCGGGCATGCCGGTACCCCCGGGAGCGAATTCCGAGCGTGCGGAGGAGATTGAGCGGACGGGGGTACCGGCATGCCTGGCGAGGCGCCCGGTCTCCCGAGGTATTCAGCGTACCCGATTCCGCCCGTCGCGCTTGGCGGCATAGAGGGCGTCGTCGGCTTCGGCGATGAGGCTCTCCAGCGTTCGCTCGTCGCTGGGCACGCAGGCGGCGACGCCCAGGCTGATGGTCACCACCGGGCTGACGGGCGAGGACGGATGCGGCATGGCCAGCGACTCGATGCCGGCGCGGATGTGCTCGGCGACCTTCAGCGCGGCCTCCCGGTCGGCGCCGGGCAGCAGCACGACGAACTCCTCGCCGCCGTAGCGGGCGGCCAGGTCGCCCGCGCGGCCGATCGAGGCGCCCAGCACCGCGCCCACCGCGCCCAGGCACTCGTCGCCCTTCAGATGGCCCATCTGGTCGTTGTAGCGCTTGAACGCGTCGACGTCGGCGAGCACCAGAGCCAGCGAGGCATTCGAGCGCCTTGCGCGACGCCACTCCTCGTCGGCCGCCTCGTTGAAGCGGCGGCGGTTCGGCAGGCCGGTGACGGCGTCGAGGAAGGACAGCTGCTTCAGGTGCTCGTTGGCCTGGCGCAGTTCCTCGGTGCGCTGCGCCACCAGGCGTTCCATCTCGATCTGGCGCTCGCGCAGCTGGCGCATCCGGAACACCACGGCCGCGGCGAAGAAGCCGATCGCGCCGAGCGCCACGAGGAGATGGAACCAGCCCGTCTCGTGGAAGCGCGGCTCGACGGTGACGGACAGCGGCGTGTCCGACTCGCGCCAGCGCTGGCCGTCGCCGGAGACCGCCAGGCGCAGCGTGTACCGGCCGTGGGAGAGCGCGGGGAAGGTCAGCTCGCGGTCGTTGCCGACATCCGTCCAGCTGCGCGACAGTCCTTCCATCCAGAAGCGGAAGCGGACGCGGTCGGCCTCGCGCAGCGTCGATGCCGCCAGGCTGACCGACAGGGCGACCGGCCCCGGCGGCAGCGTCAGCGGCTGGCCGTCGAGGGCGAGCGGTTCGCCGTCGACCTTGATCTGCGCGATGCGCACCGTCGGCGGCTCGCCGCCGCCCGGCAGGTGTTCGGGATCGACCACGACCAGCCCCGCCGACGAGGGGAGCCAGGCGCGTCCCTGCGCGTCGATCGCGCCGGCCGCCTGCAGGTTGCCGGCGAAGCTGGTCGCACGCAGCGTGTCGCCCGGGCCGAATCCGACCGAGCGCACCTGCTTGAGCCGGCCGTCGAGGAAGCCGTCGAGGTCGTCCCGCGCGACCCGGTAGAAGCCGCGGTTGCAGGTGATCCAGAAGTGGCCCGCGCGATCCTCGACGAAGACCTGGGACAGGCCGTCCCACAGGCCGTCCGCCGGCTTGATCGCGCCGATGCGGCCGTCCTTCATCCGGTTGATGCCTTCGCCGTTGGTGCCGATCCAGAGTTCGCCGCGGGCGTCCTCCTTGAGCGCGATGATCCAGTCGGACAGCAGGCCGTCGGCGGTGGTGAACTGCCGCGCCTTGCCGTCGCGCCAGCGCACCAGGCCCTGGCCGGTGGTGCCGAACCAGAGCGTGCCGGACTTGTCCTGCAGGATCGCCGCGATGCCCTCGTTGGGCAGGCCGGGCGCGGTGACGGTCTCGAAGCGCTGGCCGTTCCAGCGTGCCAGCGCCGACCGGGTGCCGACCCACAGCGTGCCGGCGCGGTCCTCGAAGATCGAGCGGACCTCGACGCCCGGCAGGCCGCTGTCGGCGCCGTAGGTCTCGAGGCGGCCGTCCGGGCGTCTGCGCGCGAGACCCGCCGTGTAGGTGCCGATCCACAGGCTGCCGTCGCGGCCCTCGTGCAGTGTCGAGATCTCGTCGGTCTGCAGGCCGTCGGCCTGGCGCAGCGTCGTGATGCGGCCGTCCTTCAGGCGGTTGAGGCCGCCGCCGGAGGTCGCGGCCCAGATCGCGCCGTCGCGCGCGGCGACGACGGAACGGACGTTGTCATGGCTCAGGCCTTCCGGCGTGCCCAGCACGGTGAACGCGCGGTTGCGCAACCGGTTCAGCCCGTCGACCCAGGTCCCGACCCAGACGCTGCCCTCCCGATCGGCCATCAGCGACCAGATCTGGCCGCCGGCCAGGCCGCTGCCCGGACCGCTGCCGCTCGAGATCGTGCTGAAGCGCCCGTCGCGCAGCCGGCTGACGCCGGCGCCCCAGCTGCCGACCCACAGGTCGCCGCGGATGTCGCGGGTCAGCGCGGTCAGGTGGTCGCTGGGCAGGCCGTCGGCGGTCGTGTAGACACGCATCTCCGGCTGGGCGGCGGAGCGCATCCGGACCAGCCCGCCGCCCGCCGTGGCGGCCCAGACGCCGCCGGCCGGATCGGCCAGCACGAAACGCACCTGGGCATGAGGAAAGCCGTTGCCGGTGTCGAACACCTGGATCCTGCCGTCCGGCGTCATCGCGAACAGGCCCGCGCCGGTGGTGCCGATCCAGAGCGTGCCGGCGGTGTCGAGCGCGAGGCTGCGCAGCCGCGCGGCCGGCAGCCCGTCAGCGGCGCCGAAGACCTTGATCGCGCCGTCCTTCCAACGGACCAGGGCGCCGTCGCCGGCGGCCCAGACGGCGCCGGACTTGTCCTCGACCAGCGACCAGATCCGGCGACCGCCGGCCTGGGCCTTGGTGATGGCGGGGGTGAAGCGGCCGTGCTCGTAGACGGACACACCGTTCGGATGCCCGATCCACAGCCGGCCGCGACGGTCCTCGAGCAGCGCGAACACCGGCTGCGACGCGACGTCCGGCGCCTGCGCCGCCTCGAAGGTGACGAAACGCCTGCCGTCGAAGCGGGCCAACCCGCCGCCGGTGCCTATCCACAGGCCGCCGTCGCGCGACTGGAGCAACGCCTGCACCGTGTTGAGCGGCAACCCCTGCTCGGTCTGCCAGAGATCGATCTTGTACTGGCTGACCGCGCGGACCGGGTCGGTCAGGTCGCCGATGGCGCCCGCGTCGGCCGCAGGAGCGGACGCCTCCGACGCCGCTGCTGATGCCCCTGCTGATGCCGGTGCCGATTTCCCGGGCGCCACGCTCGAAGCCGATGCGGACGCCGGTCGCGCCGTCGCCGCTTCCACGCCGGGGCCCGCCAGGACAGCGGCCACGCCCACCAGGGCGGCAAATGCCCACGCGCCCGCGCGGCGAGCCATCGGCGTCGCGGGCACAGGGCTGGCGGAGCGGGTGGAAATGGACCGGTCGAAAGTCATGGGCGGAATCGCCGATTGTGACCGCTCCCGAAGGAGCAGCCGGGGTGCCTGTCACCTCGCCGCGGCGATCCGGTCCCAGGACAGCTCGAACTTCAGCAGATACTTCCGCAACCGGTCCGCATCGTTGATCACGCTGCGCGCCTGGCGGCTGGCCTGGAAGAGCTGCCGCCCCGCCTCCGACAGCGATGGGGCCGATGCGCACACGTCCAGCACCGCTGCCAGCTGCAGCCGGTCGAAGAGGTCCATCGCTTCCAGCGCCGGCGCGTCGACGAGCGCCGCCAGCAGCGCCTGGCCGGCTCCGGAGCCGCCTCCGCCGCGGCCCGCCGATCCGGCGGTGTCGCGTTCCCACAGCCATTCCAGCCGGGCGATCTCCGCCTCCACCAACGGGAGCCCGATGCGCCCGCCTTCGGCCAGCGTCACGAGCCGCGTCACCGACGCCGACAGGTCGCGGAAGTTGCCGCTCCAAGGCGCACGCGGCGATTGCGCGAAGGCCAGGTAACGCGTCTTCGCCTCGGCGTTGAAGCGCACCGCGCGGCCGCTCTCCCTCCCGACCTGCTGCACCAGGTGGTCGACATTGGGCTCGATGTCCTCGGGCCGGTCCCGCAGCCCCGGCAGGCTGTAGGTCCAGAGGTTGATCCGGGCGAACAGGTCGTCGCGGAAGCGCCCCGCCGCCACCTCGGCGCGCAGGTCGCGGTTGGTGCCGGCGATCAGCTGGAAATCGCTGCCCACCTCGCGGTCGGCGCCCACCGGCAGGAAGCGCTTCTCCTCGATCGCCTTCAGCAGCATCGCCTGCTCGTCGAGCCCGAGCTCGCCGATCTCGTCCAGGAACAGCAGTCCCCCGTCGGCGGTGCGCAGCAACCCCGCCCGGTCGGCCATCGCGCCGGTGAACGAGCCCTTCTTGTGCCCGAACAGCGTCGACGCCGCGCCGTCGCCGCGCAGGGTCGCGCAATTGACCTCGACGAAGGCACCGGCGAGCTGGTGCCGTGTCTGCTTGAGCTCGTACATCCGGCGCGCGAGGAAGGACTTGCCCGCGCCCGTCGGCCCGGCCAGCAGCAGCGGCGCCCGGGAGTGCACGGCCACGCGCTCGATTTCCTCGATCAGCGCGTTGAAGCGCCGGTTGCGCGTCGCGATGCCGCTTTTCAGGAAGGCGACGGCGTCATGCTGCTCCGCCTGGAAACGCTGCGCGATGCGGTCGTAGCGCGACAGGTCCAGGTCGATCAGCGTCATCGAGCCGGGCTCGCCCTCGCGCTGCTTGCGCGGCGGCGAGGTCTGCAGCAGCACGCCGGGGATGAAGCGCGCCTCCACCATCAGGAACATGCAGATCTGCGCGACGTGCGTGCCGGTGGTGATGTGCGCCCAGTACTGCTCGTGCGCCGGATCGAAGCGGTAGCCGCGCACCCAGTCGTACAGCGTCGCGTAGACCTCGCCGAAGTCCCAGGGGTTCTCGTGCGGCATCTCGATGAGATGGACCTCGGTCTCGGGCGAGATCTTGCCGATGTCCTCCCCCAGCTGCCGGGCGAGCGCCAGATGCTGTGGCGCGTGGAAAAGCTCCAGCCGGTGCACGACGACATCGGGCTGCGACACCAGCGAGATCGTCGGCCGCCACTTCTCCCAGCGCCCGGGGCCCATGCCGCCGTCGAGCTGCGATCCGAGGTAGCCGATCACCACGTTCTTCTTCGCCATGGGCGGGCAGTTTATCCGCGCCACCATGTCTGGCTAGCTTTTTAGCTATCTACTTATCCATCAAGCCAGTATTCAGACAGTCCGCGGATGAATGGAGGCCGGCGGAATTCCCTCGTCCAAGGAGATTTTCCTTTATCAATCAATGGGTTGACGACTGGTCAGGCAAGACCTGGCACGTGCTGGCACGGGCGTTGCAATGAAGAAGGCAAGACAACAGGAAGGACAACAGGAAGGACAACAGGAAGGACAACAGGGAGGACAACATGGTCAACACGCAACTCTTCAAGACGACGCCCGGCAAGCTGCCGCCCGCCGCGGACACGGTGAACCAGTCCGGCGCCCGCGCCTACGGCTACGACGCCCGCCATCGCCTGGCGCAACTGGCGGCGACCGGCTGCATGACCCCGACCTTCCACACGGACGCCGCGTCCCAAATGGAGGACGCGCTGATCCTGGCCTTGGACGTCGACACCGCCTTCCTGGCCAAGACCGCGGTCCATGCCCGTCAGGCCGGCCACATGAAGGACATGCCCGCGCTGCTGGCCGCCGTGCTGGCGCAACGCGACATCGCGCTGCTGCAGCCCGTGTTCGGCCGCGTCATCGACAACGGCAAGATGCTGCGCAACTTCGTGCAGATCCTGCGATCGGGCCAGACCGGCCGCAAGTCGCTGGGATCGCGTCCGAAGAAGCTGGTGCAGCAATGGCTGCTGAAGGCGAACGAGCAGCAGTTGCTGCAGGCGTCGATCGGCGCCGAGCCGACGCTGGCCGACGTGGTCCGCATGGTCCACCCGAAGCCGGCGGAAGCCTGGCGCGCGGCGTGGTTCGCCTGGCTGATCGGCCGTCCGTACGACCAGGCGGCGCTGCCGCCCGCGACGCAGGCCTACGAGCGCTTCAAGCAGGCGCTGCTGTCCGGCAAGACGGAGGGCGCGACGGCGGACGACCTGCCGCCCGTGCCCTTCCAGATGCTGACGGCGCTGCCGCTGGACGAAACGCACTGGGCGCGCATCGCGGCGCAGGGTTCCTGGCAGATGGTGCGTCAGAACCTGAACGCGTTCGCCCGCCATGGCGTGTTCGAACGTCCGGGCATGACCGCGCGACTGGCGAAGCTGCTGCGTGATCCGAAGGCCGTGGCCTCGGCCCGCGTGCTGCCGTACCAGCTGATGACGGCCTTCAACGCGGCGTCCGAGGTGCCGGCGGAGATCCGCGAGGCGCTGCAGGACGCGATGGAAGCCGCGCTGGCCAACGTGCCGGCGATCGACGGCCGCGTCGTGGTCTGCCCCGACGTGTCGGGCTCGATGTCGTCGGCGGTGACCGGCTGGCGCGGTTCCGCGACCTCGACGGTGCGCTGCATCGACGTGGCCGCCCTGGTGGCCGCGGCGCTGGTCCGCAAGAACGCGGGCTGCCGCGTGATGCCGTTCGAGCAGCGCGTCGTGCCGGTCCAGCTCAATCCCCGCGATTCGGTGATGACCAACGCGGCGAAGCTGGCGGCGATCGGCGGTGGCGGCACCTCGGTGAGCGCGCCGCTGCGTCTGCTCAACGACGAACGCGCCCAGGTGGACCTGGTCGTGATCGTGTCCGACAACGAGTCCTGGATCGACGCACGCCGTCACGGCGCGACCGAGACCATGACGCAATGGGAGGCGATCAAGGCCCGGTGCCCGCAGGCGAAGCTGGTGTGCATCGACATCCAGCCCGGCGCGTCGACGCAGGCCGTGGAGCGTCAGGACGTGATGAACGTCGGCGGTTTCTCGGACGCGGTGTTCCGCATGGTCGGCGAGTTCGCCGCCGGTGCGACCGAGCCGGGCCACTGGGTCCGCGAGATCGAACGCGTGTCGCTCGATCCGCAGTGAATGAACGCATGAAGTGAATGCTGTCGCGTGGCGAATGCCGACGAGGACTACATCTCCAAACTGATGTCCTCGTCACCCGTTAGTCACCACGCGGGGGCTGTGATTGAACAACGAGGAAGAATCGAACGATTGAACATCGTCGGCGGGACCGGATCCGGTTCCCGCGGCGAGCGATGAATGCAGGTGGAACTACAGCACTGTTAATGCCCAGGTCGCGGGTTCGAGTCCCGCCGGGCTCCTTCGGGAGTCCGTAGCTCAGTTGGATAGAGCAGGAATCCGTTTCACCACCCCTTGTCATCGCTCACCGCGGGGACCGGCCGATACCGCCCCGTTTGAATGGAACGAATCATGAAGAACTACAACGAGATGGAAGTTGCCGGCGGCGTGCCGGTGAAGATGTGGACGCAAGGCGTGCCCGTCGAGGACGAAGCCCGCAAGCAGCTGATGAACGCGGCGAAGCTGCCGGTGGTGTTCAAGCACATCGCGGCGATGCCCGACGTGCACCTGGGCATCGGCGCGACCGTGGGCTCGGTGATCCCGACGCTGAAGGCGATCATCCCGGCCGCGGTCGGCGTCGACATCGGCTGCGGGATGATGGCCTGCAAGACCACGCTGCGCGCCGAGGACCTGCCGGACAACCTGGGCCCGCTGCGCTCGGCGATCGAGGCCGCCGTGCCGCACGGCCGCACGCCCAAGGGCCGCGACGTCGGCGCTTGGGAGAACCCGCCCGAGATGGTCGACGCGGCCTGGGCGGAACTCCAGCCCGATTTCGCCGAACTCTGCCGCGACTACCCGAAGCTGAAGCACACCAACAACCACAAGCACCTGGGCACGCTCGGGACGGGGAACCACTTCATCGAGGTCTGCCTGGATGAACTGGGTGTCGTGTGGTTCATGCTGCACTCGGGCTCGCGCGGCGTGGGCAATGCGATCGGCACGATGTTCATCGAGCTGGCGAAGAAGGACGCGATGCAGCACCAGGCCAACCTGCCCGATGCCAACCTCGCCTACTTCGAGGAAGGCGCGAAGTACTTCGGCGACTACGTCCGCGCGGTGGGCTGGGCGCAGAAGTTCGCCGAGACCAACCGCGAGGTGATGATGCGCCGCGTCATCGCCGCCGCGAAGAAGGTGATCGGCAAGAAGTTCGAGAGCCACATCGAGGCGGTGAACTGCCACCACAACTACGTGCAGAAGGAAACCCACTTCGGCCAGGACGTGTTCGTGACCCGCAAGGGCGCGGTGAGCGCGAAGGCCGGCCAGATGGGGATCATCCCCGGCAGCATGGGGGCGCGCAGCTACATCGTGCGCGGCAAGGGCAACCCGGAGAGCTTCGAGAGCTGCTCGCACGGGGCCGGCCGCACGATGAGCCGCACGGAGGCCAAGCGCCGCTTCACGCTGAAGGACCAGCGCGCCGCCACCGAGGGCGTCGAGTGCCGCAAGGACGCCGACGTCATCGACGAGATCCCGATGGCCTACAAGGACATCGACGCGGTGATGGCGGCCCAGCAGGACCTGGTGGAAGTCGTGCACACGCTCAAGCAGGTGGTGTGCGTGAAGGGCTGAAAGCCCCGCCGCCACAGCGGGGCAAGCCCCCGCCGGAACAATGATGAGAGACGGACGGCGCCCGCGGCGGAAGGACCGCGCGGCGCACGTTCGCCAGAGGGAATCATGGACAACAAGAACAAGTTGATCGAACTGGACGGCTCGCTCGGCGAGGGCGGCGGGCAGATCCTGCGCACGGCGCTGGCGTTGGCCATGTGCACCGGCACGCCGCTGCGCATCGAGCGCATTCGCGCGAAGCGCCCCAAGCCCGGCCTGATGCGCCAGCACCTGACCTGCGTGCTGGCCGCGCAGGAGATCTGCGGCGCCACCGTCGTGGGCGCGGAGCTCGGCTCGCAGGCGCTGGAGTTCCGGCCCGGCCAGGTGCATCCCGGCGACTACCGCTTCGCGGTCGGGACGGCCGGCAGCTGCACGCTGGTGCTGCAGACGGTGCTGCCGCCGCTGATGCTGGCCTATGCGCCCAGCCGGCTGCACCTGTCCGGCGGCACGCACAACCCCATGGCGCCGCCCTTCCATTTCCTGGAGCGCAGCTTCGCGCCGCTGATGCGGCGCGCGGGGGCCGGGCTGGAGTTGACGCTGCGCCGTCACGGCTTCTTTCCCGCGGGCGGCGGCGAGATCGAGGCGACCATCACGCCCGCCGTCGGCGGCCTGCGCCCGTTCGACCTGCTCGAGCGCGGCGAGCCGCTGGAGGCCTTCGCGGAGGTGCTGGCGCCGGCGCTGCCGCGCGGCGTCGCCGAGCGGGAGCTTGAAGCGCTGGAACGCCTGACCGGCTGGGACAAGCACCAGCTGCGGGTCGGCACGGCGCGCCAGAACGAAGGCCCCGGCAACGCGCTGATGACGACGCTGGTCCATGAGCAGTTGACCGAGGTCTTCATCGCCTTCGGCGAACGCGGACTGACGGCGGACGACGTGGCGCGGCAGGTGTTCAAGGAGATGCGCGCCTACGAGACCTCGGCCGGCGCGGCGGGCCCGCATCTCGCCGACCAGGTGGCGCTGCCGCTCGCGCTGGCGGTGTCGGGGACCGGCCGTCCGGCCGCGTTCACCTGCACCGAGCTGACCGAGCACAGCCGCACCAACTTCGCGGTGATCGAGCGCTTCCTCGACGTGCGATTCGATGCGCACCTCGAGGTCTCCCGCGCCGGCACGGCATGGCGCGTGGACGTGCTGCCGCCGGCCTGACCGGCGAACCAACCGGCGACCCGGCAGGCGACGTAACCACGATGAAACGCGGCGCCCGCGCGCCGCGTCACAATCCCGCAGCTCGCGCCCCACCGGGCGCGTGCCCGTATCCGTCTCTCGCGCCCACCCGGGCGCGTTTCCCATTCCAGACCGCGACGCCCACCATGAGCCACGCCCTCCCGCTGCAGCAGCACCTCCCGACCGCCAGCCCGCTCGCCTACGGCTGCATGGGCCTGGGCGGCCACTGGGACGATTCCCCGTTCACGGCCGCCCACGTCGACCACGCGCAAGCCGCCGTCGAGGCCGCGCTGGAGATCGGCGTCACGCTGTTCGACCACGCGGACATCTACACCCGCGGCAAGGCCGAATCGGTCTTCGGCGAACTCTTCCGCCGCCAGCCCTCGCTGCGCGAGCGCATCGTGCTGCAGAGCAAGTGCGGCATCCGCTTCGCCAACGAGGAAGGTCCGGGCCGCTACGACCTGTCCGGCGGCTACATCGTGCAAGCCGTCGAGGCCAGCCTGAAGCGCCTGGGCACCGAACGCCTCGACATCCTGCTGCTGCATCGCCCGGATCCGCTGATGCAGCCCGCCGAGATCGCCGAAGCCTTCCAGCGGCTGCGCGCGGCGGGCAAGGTGAGCCACTTCGGCGTGTCCAACATGAATGCCGGGCAGATTGCCTGGCTGGGCCGCGCGCTGGACCAGCCGCTGGTGGTGAACCAGCTGGAACTCGGCCTCGGCCATCTGGAGCCGCTGGACGCCGGCACCTGCTTCAACGACCGGCAGGCCGCCGTCCGCCCCGGCGCGCTGGCCTGGGCCGGCACGCTGGAACACTGCCAGCAGCACGGCATCCAGCTCCAGGCCTGGGCCGCGCTGGCTCGCGGCCGCTTCAGCGGCGAGACCGCCCAGGATCCGGCCGATGAAGCCGCGCGCGTGCTGGTCCAGAAGCTGGCGCGGGAACACGGCGTGAGCACGGAAGGCATCCTGCTGGCCTGGCTGATGAAGCATCCGGCAGGCATCCAACCGGTCATCGGTTCGGCCAACCCTGACCGCATCCGCGCCTGCGGAGACGCGCTGAAGGTTCAGCTCAGCCGCAATGAGTGGTACGCGTTGTACGTGGCGGCGCGCGGGGCGCCGTTGCCTTGACTGCGTGAGGACGCTGGCCCTCACCCCCGCCCTCTCCCGCAAGCGGGAGAGGGAGTGAGAATGCACCGAGCCACCCTCCCGACCGCGCCCCTCCTTGCTCCCTCTCCCGCTTGCGGGAGACACGCATGGCAGCGCGCTTCTTGCTCCCTCTCCCGCTTGCGGGAAACACGCATGGCGGCACGCTTCTTACTCCCTCTCCCGCTTGCGGGAGACACTCATGGCGGCACGCTTCTTACTCCCTCTCCCGCTTGCGGGAGAGGGCTGGGGTGAGGGCCAGCAGCCGTGGCAGTGCAGAAGCCGCGTCAGAAAGCCGCGCTGAGCTCGGTCACGAGCGCCGCCGCGCCGATCTCGCGCACCGCGGCGAAGTTCTGACCCGACCACAGCGGCGAGAAGTCGCCGCTGCCCTGGGCCTCCGCCTTCGCACGCAGCGGCGCGACGGACGAGGTCGCCAGCGGGAACTGCGGCGCCTCCTCGTTCAGCGGACCGACCTCGCGCATGTAGCGGTTCACGATGCCGCGCGCCGGACGACCGGTGAAGAGATTCGTCACCGCCGTGTGGTGATTCGCCGGATCGCGCAGCGCCGCCCGATGCGGCGCGCTGGTGGTCGCCTCCTCGCACAGCAGGAAGGCCGTGCCCAGCTGCACCGCCGAGGCGCCCAGCGCCAGCGCCGCCCGGATGCCGCGCGCATCGGCGATGCCGCCGGCCGCGATCACCGGCACCTTCACCGCCCGCACGATCTGCGGCAGCAAGGCCATCGTGCCGGGCTGCCGCGTCAGGTCGTCGCTGAGGAAATGGCCGCGATGTCCGCCAGCCTCCCACCCCTGCGCGATCACGCCATCGACGCCGTGCGCCTCGAGCCAGCGCGCCTCGTCGACCGTCGTCGCGCTGCCCAGCACCAGGCTGCCCCACGACTTGACCCGCGCGACCAGCGCCGCCGACGGCAGGCCGAAATGGAAACTCATCACCGGCGGCTTGAACGGCTCGACCAGATCGGCGATCTCCGCCGTGAACGGCGCCCGCCCCGGACCCGCCTTGATCTGCGCGGGGTCGATGCCGAACTCGGCGTAGTAGTTCCCCAGCCGGTCCCGCCAGCGGGCCTCGCGCGCCTCGTCCGGCGTCGGCGGCGTGTGGGCGAAGAAGTTGACGTTGAACGGCTTGTCGGTGCCGCCGCGCAAGGCCTGCAGCTCCTTCTGGAGCGCCTCCGGCGTCAGCATCGCGGCCGGCAGCGATCCCAGCCCGCCGGCATTGCTGACCGCGATGGCGAGCCGCGCGTCCTGCACGCCGGCCATCGGCGCCTGGATCAGCGGCAGGCGGGTGCCGAGGAAGAACGGAGCGAACGGCGCGCTGGAACTGGGCATGGCGGCGGATCCTGGACTCGACAAGACGAGTCGCGATGATCGCGCAAGCGCAAAGGCCCTGTCAGCGGTCCTGCCTCACGAGGGCGGCAGGCGTCAGCCCCACGCGCGCTCACTTGCAGGTGAAGCTCTTGGCGTTCACTTCCTTGACGTTGCCTGCGCCGCAGGTGGTGGTGGCCTGCTCACTCATCTTGCGGACGTCCTCCATGCGCTGGGTGTTGGCCTCGGTGCTGTTGGGCGCGATCACGCAGCCGGTGGACAGCACCGCGGCCGCGCCGACGAGCAGCAGGGTCAGCGGACGGGCAAGGCGGACGGAACGGATGGTCATGACGGGCTTCCCTCGATGGTTGAAATCGAGGCGCAGTCTAGGCAGCCGGACCTGCGTCGGGCAGACCTCCGACAGTCCGCCCTTTCCAACGGACGAACTGCATCAGGAGGCGACGCGCCGCAGGCAGGCATAGCCTGGGAGTCCCTTCAATCAGGGTCGGCGCGCGGTGCGTATGCCGCCCAATACACCCGTTCACACGCGCTTGACGAAGGACGGCTACGCTTTCGCCTCGTTCCGCATTTCGGCGGGGCGACCAGGAGTTGCAGTGACTGACCTTCGTTCGATCCAGCGCCCTGCGATCGCCGCTCGCGCCGCGATCGCGGCGGTGCTGTGCGCGCTGCTCGGCGCCTGCGGATCGGACTCGACCGGCCGCAAGCCCGCGATGACCGCCTACGAGACCGCACAGCACGACCGCTGCGTCGCGCTGCTGCGCCCGATGCTGCACGGCCAGCCGGTACGGTCGACCGCCGTGGAGCGCGGCGCGCACGGGCTGGACTACGTCTGGGTCAACGCCGAGGTCCACGACGACGACGACGACCTGGATCGCCGCATCGCCAAGGGCGCGAGCTACGGCGGCCACTGCCAGTTCGAAGCCGGTGGCCAGGGCGTGCACCTGCATGTCTACGCGCTGGACGCCGACGACAATGCGACGGCGGCGCCGGCCGACTACCGCTTCGTGACGGGCGCGCGCGAAGTGGTCGTGAGCGCCGGTCAACACTGACCCGGTCGCGGCCGGCCCAAAGTCAATACGGCACCACGCCAAACCGGACCGATCAACCGTGCTGCTGCGCATCCACCACACCGCGATCATCTGCGCCGACTACGAACGCTCGCGGCGCTTCTACACCGAAGTGCTGGGCCTGTCCGTGATCGCCGAGACCTACCGCGAAGCGCGGCGCTCGTACAAGCTGGACCTGGCGCTGCCCGACGGCGGGCAGATCGAGCTCTTCAGCTTTCCCGACGCGCCGCCGCGGCCCTCGTACCCCGAGGCGCAGGGACTGCGCCACCTGGCCTTCGAGGTCGCCGACGTCGAACAGGGCAAGCGCGAGCTCGAGGCCAAGGGCGTCGCCGTGGAGCCCGTGCGCGTCGACGAGCTGACCGGCAAACGCTTCACCTTCTTCGCCGATCCCGACGGGCTGCCGCTCGAGCTCTACGAGCGCTGAGCACGCTGAACGATCAGTTCAGCCGGTAGTTCAGCCGCAGCCAGGTGATCGTGCCCTCGGGGCGGTTGCGCACCGAGAACTCCTTCATCACCTTGAAGTCGACGCCCCAGTCGCCGCTCTCCGCCAGGTAGGCGATCAGCGGGCCGGCCGACAGCGCCTGGACCTTGTTGGCGCCGGCGTCGCCGCCGCGGTCGGCGGTGAACTGCTTGAGCACGTAGCCCTGCACGCCGAGCTTCCACTGGTCGTTGAGCTGGTAGGTGCCGGACCAGTCCGCATGCAGGTACTGGCCGGAGCGCACGCCGGTGTCGTCGTTGCGCGTGTTGAAGGAGTAGGTCGCGCGCAGGCCGACGGCCAGGCCGTTCTCCCACACGCGCGAGGCCACGAGCAGCGGCTTGAAGGTCCAGTACTTGCCGGCGCCCGGATTGACCGGACGGTCCGCGTCGTAGGAGCCCATCGGCGGGTTGAAGGCGACGCCGAGCGCCAGGCGCGACTCGTCCTGCTGCCAGTCGATGTAGGCGGCGAGCTCCGGATCCGCCAGGCCGCTGCGCTTGCCCGACAGCGCGCCGCCGGCGGCGGACAGCTGCTGGTTGATCTGCGCCACGGCGGTGGCCGGCAGGCCGGCGGGGAGCACGGTGCTCAGCGTGAAGTCGTTGGTCTGCTTGACCAGCGGGAACGCGGCCGAGAAACCGAGGCGGCCGTCCATGACGATCTTGTCGGTGACCCAGGTGACGCGCGGCACGAAGACATCGGCCTTGATCGAGCCATGCACCGTCAGCGGCAGCGTGCCGACGCCGGGGATCACGAGTGAACGCGTCGGCGTGTTGCCGTCGGCGTCGCGCAGCTTGTCGGCTTCGTAGTGCTGGTACCAGGTCTGCAGGTAGACGCCGGGGAATTGCGGCGTCGAGATCTCGTAGGACGGCGCGCCGAGCAGCGCGCGGACCTGGCTGTTCTCGGTGGCATGCGCAGCGCCGGCGGCGACACCGAGCGCGAGGAAGGCGGCGGCGGGCGCGCTGGGGCGCACGCGCGGAAGGTCGATGAACACGGGGATCTCCTCCGGATGGTTCTGAATTTCGAATCGGCGCGCATCGTGCCAGCCGAAGCGCCGTGGGCTTGTGCCATACGTCACATCGACCCGCCGATTAGAGGCACGGCTCCAGTTTCCGGGGCTGACGCGCCACAGCCCGCCGCGCTTTAATCCGGTCCGCACCGCGTCCCGCGATCGCCGTCACCATCGGCCCGAACTCGCGACGCCCAGAGCCACGCCCCTTGTCGCCACCGCGTCCGGTCGGCTCGCGGCTCATTCCCACAACACGACGCGCCCCTGCACGAGGAGACTTCCATGCATCGTTCCATCCTGACCCGTTCCTTCCGGAACGCCCTGTTCATCGGCATCGTCGCGATGTCGGGACTCGCCAGCGCCGCCGAGGTCGACGTCGAGGGCTACAAGTTCCAGGACACCGCCCTGCTGCACAACCAGACGCTGCAGCTCAACGGCGCGGCCACGTCGAGCATCCTGTCGACGCGCTCCACCGCCGTGGCCTTCTATCTGCCGAAGAAGCAGACGACGATGGAAGCCGCCGTCGCCGAGAAGGGCGCGAAGCGGATCACCTTCTACATGATGCGCGACGTGTCCTCGCGCGACCTGGCCAACGCGATGCTCGACCGCATCCGCCAGAACGCGGCCGAGGAGTTCGCGAAGAACATCATCCAGACCGCGCAGCTGGGCGTGGTCTTCGGCAACCGGGCGAAGCTGCTCAAGGGCGACCTGGTCACCATCGACTACGACCCCGCGAAGCTGACGACCGAGTTCAGCGTCAACGGCCAGAAGGTCGGCGACACCATCCAGGGCGAGAGCTTCTTCCCGATGATGATGAAGGTCTGGATCGGCCCGAAGGTCCGCGGCAGCACGCGCGACGGACTGCTGGGCATCGCCCCGGCGAAGTGATCGCCGAGGGCACCGGCGGCACCGGGCCGTTCAACGACCCGGCCGGTCGGCCGTTCAGCGGCCCGGCCGCATGACCGCTCAGCGGCCCAGCTGCTTCAGCGCCGCCTGCAGGCCCGTGACGCCGCCGACGCGCTGGTCGTTGATGAAGACCTGCGGCATCTGGCGCACGGACGGGCCGCACTTCTCGTAGAAGGCCAGGCGCTCGGCCTCGTCGTCGATCAGGATCTCCTGGTAGTCCATGCCGCGCGACTTGAGCAACGACTTCGCCGTGTCGCATTGCGGGCAGGCGGACTTCGAATAGACGACGATCTTGAGTTCCATGGGCGCGAGTGTATGCGCCGCGCCCGGACGATGTCGCCGCGGGGTCTCCCCGGAATGCGGTGGCGCGGCGGGCTGGACGGAGCGCCACCCGGAGGCGCCGGCGACGGGCCTTAAGCTCCGCCTCCATGGATGCCCTGATCACCGCCGCCGCCCGCTGCCTCGCCGCCGGCGACGCCCTGGGCGCGCTGCAGCGGGTGGCCCTGCGCGGCGATCCGCCGGCCCTCGCGCTGCGCGGCATCGCGATGGCGCAGCTGGGTGAACACCCGCGCGCTCGCGAGCTGCTCAAGGAGGCCGCCAAGGCCTTCGGCCCGAAAGAGGCCGTCGCCCGCGCGCGCTGCGTCGTCGCCGAGGCGGAGGTCGCGCTCGCGATGCGCGAGCTCGGCGCGCCGCCGAAGGCCCTGCTCCAGGCCGCGACGACACTCGATGCGCACGACGATCGCGCCAACGCGCTGCAGGCGCGGCTGATCGCCGCGCGGCGCCTGATCCTCATCGGCCGCCTCGACGATGCCGCGAAAGCCCTGCCCTCGACGAACCTGGGCGGGGCCCCGCCCCTGCTGGCCGCGATGACGGAACTCGCGACGGCGGAGCTGGCCCTGCGCTCGCTGCGCAGCGGCGACGCACGGGCCGCCGTCGAACGCGCCGTCGACGCGGCGCGCCGATCCGGCGTGCCCGCGTTGATGACGGAGGCGGCACAGCTCCACGCGTCGCTCGACCATGCGGTGGCGCGTCGCGTCGATGGCGGCCGGGAACGGGCCGTGAACCTCCAGGAGGTTGAGGTCCTCCTGCGCTCGCCAGCGATCGTGGTCGACGCCTGCCGGCGCGCCGTCCGCGGCGCCGGGCTCGAGGTGGACCTGGCGCGACGTCCCGTCCTCTTCACGCTCGTCCGCGCGCTGGCCGAAGCCTGCCCGGACCCCGTCGACCGCGCGTCACTGATCCAGCGCGCATTCCGGACCCGTCATCCCGACGAGACGCACCGCGCCCGCCTGCGCGTCGAGCTCGGCCGGCTGCGCGCGCTGCTCGAGCCCGCCGCGCGCATCGAGGCCACGCGCGAGGGCTTCGTGCTGCGCAGCGATGCCACGCGTCCGGTGGTCGTCCTCGTGCCGCCGATCGACGGCGAACTCGCCTCGCTGCAGGCGCTGCTGGCCGACGGCGCGGCCTGGTCGACCTCGGCGCTCGCGACGGCGCTCGGCGCGAGCCAGCGGACCGTGCAGCGCGACCTCGCCGGACTCGAGTCCACCGGCCAGGTGCGCGCGCTCGGCCAGGGTCGCGCCAGGCGCTGGCTGGCGCCGCCGATGACGGGAATCGCGACGATCTTGTTACTCCCCGCTTCGCCGCCCGCTGGATAGATTGCGGTCCATGCGGCGGCGGTTCCGCCGAGACCAAGGAGAGCGTGATGTCCTGTACCGATTCGAATGCCTGCGATCCTCATGCCGAGGCCCGCATGACGTCCAACGCCGGGCTCCCGGCGGCCCGTCCGGCGGAGGTGGTCCGCGAGTACGGCCCCTACCCCGGCGCGCCCGCCGTCCACGGCGTGAGCCACGACGGCGACCGCGTCTGGGCCGCGACGGCGCTGGGCCTGCTCGCGATCGACCCCGCCAGCGGCGACATCCAGCGCACGCTGCCCTGCGCCGCCGACGCGGGCACGGCCTTCGACGGCCGGCATCTTTACCAGATCGCCGACTCGCGCATCCAGAAGATCGATCCCCAGAGCGGACAGGTCGTCGGATCGATCCCGGCGCCTTCGGGCCAGGGCAGCGATTCTGGGCTGACCTGGGCCGAAGGCAGCCTGTGGGTCGGCCAGTACCGCGACCGCAGGATCGTGCAGATCGATCCGGAGACCGGCACGGTGCGCCGCACCGTCGAGTCCAACCGTTTCGTCACCGGCGTGACCTGGGTGGACGGCGAGCTCTGGCACGGCACCTGGGAAGGCGACGAGAGCGAGCTGCGCCGCGTCGATCCCTCGGACGGCACGGTGATCGAACGCCTGGCCCTGCCGGCCAACGTCGGCGTCAGCGGTCTGGAATCCGACGGCGCCGGCCTGTTCTATTGCGGCGGAGGCGGCAGCGGCAAGCTGCGGGCCGTGCGGCGGCCGGCCAGCGCCTGAGCGCGACCCGGATCCCGTCCCCCTCACCGCTGCGCTCGTGCGGCAGCGGCCAGAGGGACCGGATCAGTCGACCGCCCGCGCACTCCGTCGCAGGGTCTGCGGCGGCACGCCGAAGTGCCGCATGTGGGCCTCGCGCAGATGACGGCGGTCGCGGAAGCCGGACTCGCGCGCGACGACGTCCAGCGAATGCCGGCTCTGCTCGATCATCAGGCGGGCCGCCTCCAGCCGCAGGCCCTCGACGGCCTTCGCCGGCGGCAGCCCGGTCTCCGCCGTGAACACCCGGCTGAACTGCCGGGGACTGAGCGCGGCGACTTCCGCCAGTTCCTCGACCGACAGGGCCTTGGCGAGATTGGCGCGCGCATAGCTCAGCGCCTGCTGGATGCGGTCCGACTTGGGCGCGAGGTCCAGCATCTCCGAGTGCTGCGACTGTCCGCCGCTGCGGCGCTGCGGCATCACCAGCTTGTGCGCGACCGAGCGCGCGACCTCCTCGCCGAGGTCCTTCTCCACCATGGCCAGCGCCAGGTCCAGGCCCGCCGTCATGCCGGCCGAGGTCCACACCGGACCGTCGACGATGAAGATGCGGTCGCTGTCGACGGCGATGGCCGGATGGGCGTCCTTCATCGCCCGCGCGAAGTGCCAGTGGGTCGTGGCGCGACGACCGTCGAGCAGCCCGGCCTCCGCGAGCACGAAGGCCCCGGTGCAGATCGCGGCGATGCGCCGCGCATGCTGGTCGGCGCGCTGGAAAAAACGCAGCACCTCCTCGGGCGGGTGGACCGCCACGGGATCCGAGACGCCGGCCACGATCCAGGTGTCCGCCCGTGTCGCGGCGTTCAGCGGCCGCGTCGACACGCTCACGCCCATCGACGAGCGCACCTCGCCGCCGCCCGGCGAATGGCAGGTCATCTCGTAGAACGGGCTGCCGACGACGAAGTTGGCGTACTCGAACACGGCCTGCGTGCCCAGCGCCAGCAGCTGGAAACCTTCATTGAGGACATAACCGATGCGATGCATGTCCTGAATCATAACCTTCTACGTCATTTACGCCACATGACCTGATTCCTACCATGGACGCACTTTCAGCCAACACGCCGATCCCGGCGTCCATCGAAGGAGTTCTCCATGTCCACGACCCAGACCACCGCCACGTCGCCCGTCTCTTCCGCCCGTCCGGGCACCGCGCTGATCACCGGCGCCTCCACCGGCATCGGCGCCGTTTATGCGGACCGGCTCGCCCGGCGCGGCTACGACCTGATCCTCGTCGCCCGTCAGCGCGATCGCCTGGCGGCGCTCGCCGACTCGCTGACGACGCAGCATGGACGCGCCGTCGAGGTGCTCGACGCCGACCTGGGCGATCCGGTGCAACGGCGCCGCGTCGAGGACAAGCTGCGCCAGGACGCCAGCATCACGCTGCTGGTCAACAACGCGGGGATCGGCACGCACACGCCGCTGCTGGAGAGCGACGTCGAGCGCATGACGCAGATGGTGGAGCTCAACGTCACCGCGCTGACGCGGCTGACCTACGCGGCGGTGCCGGGCTTCGTGGCGCGGGGCCGCGGCGCGGTGATCAACATCGCCAGCATCGTGGCGGTGGCGCCGGAGCTGCTCAACGGCGTCTACGGCGGCAGCAAGGCCTTCGTGCTGGCGTTCAGCCAGTCGCTGCGACATGAGCTTGGCGACAAGGGCCTGCGCGTGCAGGCCGTGCTGCCGGGCGCGACCGCGACCGACTTCTGGGCCATCGGCGGCCGGCCGGTCGAGCATCTCCCGCAGGAGATCGTGATGAGCGCCGAGGACATGGTCGACGCGTCGCTGGTCGGCTTCGACCGCGGGGAACTGGTGACGATCCCGGCCCTGGCCGACGAATCGCAATGGCAGGCGTTCGAGCAGGCGCGCCAGATGATGTTCGGCGGACTGTCGGGCCGCAATCCCGCGCCGCGCTACGCCCGCACCTGACTTCTAGGTTGCAAGTTGGGATGCACCGCTAGGCGCAAACCGCAGCCATAGCAGCGCTATGGCGAGGATTTGCAACGACGCGGTGCGCCCAAATCGCAGCCTAGCGAGGTTTACCCAGGTCCATCACCCAGTACTTGCTATACGAGTTGGATGAGGAGGCGGCGGGCCGGCAGGCCACGCCGACGTCGACGAAGTTGGCCGACATCAGGTTGGCACAGTGGCCGGCGCTGAGGCGCCAGGAAGACATCACCGATTCCACGGTGGGCTGTCCGGCGGCGATGTTCTCGCCGGCGGCAGCCCAGGTGTAACCGGCGTTGGTGATGCGGGTGGAGAAGGACCGCCCGTCCTGGCTGTCGTGGCTGAAGTAGTTCTTCGTCGCCATGTCCTGCGCATGGCCGTCGGCGGCCACGGTCAGCTTGTCGTTCCAGACCACCGGCGGGACGGCGGGGAAGTTCCCCGAGGTGCCGCAACTCGCGCCCGCGGCGCGCAGCGCGTTGATGCGGTCCAGCAGGTCCTGCTTGAAGTTGGGCAGGTCGCAGGTGCCGGCGACGGTGGGCGGATCCGTGGGTCCGGGCTGGCCCGGATTCGTGGGGTTCGTCGGATTGGTGGGATTGGTCGGGTTCGTGGGATTGGCGGGCGTGTCGGTCGCCGGCGTGTCACCGCCTCCGCCGCCGCACGCACCCAGACCCAACGCCAGCAGGGCAGCGGCAAGCATCGAAGTGGGGAACTGCCGGTGGGCCGGCTTGTTGGAGGTGGTGTCCATCCCTAGATCTTAGGAAACGAAACGCAAGAATTCTGGAACGAATCGTTCCAAAGGGTCAGCGGCCCCGCGCATTCCGCCAGAAGCGTAGGCAAATTGGCGACACCGTAGCCAGATTGCCTACGGTATCGCCAAGGTGCCCGCAGCCGACGCCAGGGCAAACGCCCCTCCCGGGGCGGTCGCCCGGGGTCTTCTCACAGCAGGTCGTACCGATCCAGGTTCATCACCCGGGTCCAGGCCTTGACGAAGTCGTTCACGAACACCTTCTCGCCGTCCTTGGAGGCATAGACCTCGGACAACGCCCGCAGCTGCGAGTTGGAGCCGAACACCAGGTCCGCCGCCGTGCCGGTCCACTTCACCGCGCCCGAGCTGCGATCCCGGCCTTCGAGCACGGCCTCGTCGCCGGTCGACTTCTGCCACTTCGTCCGCATGTCCAGCAGGTTGACGAAGAAGTCGTTGCTGAGCGTCTCGGGCCGTGTCGTGAAGACGCCGTGCTTCGTGTGACCGACGTTGGTGCCGAGCACCCGCATGCCGCCGACCAGCGCCGTCAGCTCCGGCGCGCTCAGCGACAGCAGCTGGGCCTTGTCGACGAGCAGCTCGGCCGTGTGCTTGACCAGGTCCTTGCGGATGTAGTTCCGGAAGCCGTCGGCTGCGGGTTCGAGGTAACCCATCGACTCGACGTCCGTCTGGTCCTGCGACGCATCGGTGCGACCGGCCGTGAACGGCACGACGACGTCATGACCGCCCTTCTTCGCGGCCGCCTCGATGCCGGCGGATCCGCCCAGCACGATCAGGTCGGCCAGCGAGATCTTCTTGCCGCCGGCCGCCGAGGCGTTGAACTCCTTGCGCACGGTCTCGAGCTTGCTCAGCACCTTCTCGAGTTCGCTGGGCTGGTTCACCGGCCATTCCTTCTGCGGCGCGAGGCGGATCCGCGCGCCGTTGGCGCCGCCGCGCTTGTCGCCGCTGCGGAAGGTGGACGCCGAAGCCCAGGCCGTCGTCACCAGCTGCGACACGGTCAGCCCGCTCGCGAGCAGCTTGGCCTTGAGGTCCGCCACGTCCTTGTCGTCGACCAGCGGATGGTCGACCTTGGGGACCGGGTCTTGCCAGATCAGCTCTTCCTTGGGCACCAGCTTGCCGAGGTAGCGGGACACCGGCCCCATGTCGCGGTGCGTCAGCTTGTACCAGGCACGGGCGAACGCGTCTGCCAGCTCGGCCGGGTTGTCCTTGAAGCGGCGCGAGATCTTCTCGTAGGCCGGGTCCACGCGCAGCGCGAGGTCGGCGGTGGTCATCATCGGCGCATGCTTGCGGCTCTTGTCGTGGGCGTCGGGCACCGTGCCCGCGCCCGCGCCGCCCTTGGGTGTCCACTGGTGCGCGCCGGCGGGGCTCTTGGTCAGTTCCCATTCGTAGCCGAACAGCGTCTCGAAGTAGCTGTTGTCCCACTTCGTCGGCGTCGGCGTCCAGGCGCCCTCGATGCCGCTGGTGATCGTGTACACGCCCATGCCTTCGCCGAGCGCATTCTTCCACCCCAGGCCCTGTTCCTCGATGGCGCTGCCCTCGGGCATCGCGCCGACGTGGTGCGCCTCGCCAGCGCCGTGCGCCTTGCCGAAGGTGTGACCGCCGGCGACCAGCGCGACGGTTTCCTCGTCGTTCATCGCCATGCGCTTGAAGGTCTCGCGGATGTCGCGCGCGGACTTGGCGGGATCGGGGTTGCCGTTCGGGCCTTCGGGGTTCACATAGATCAGGCCCATCTGCACGGCGGCCAGCGGGTTCGCGAGGTCGCGATCGCCGGCGTAGCGTTCATCGCCGAGCCAGGTGGTCTCCGGCCCCCAGAACACGTCGGTCTCGGGTTCCCAGATGTCGGCGCGGCCGCCGGCGAAGCCGAAGGTCTTGAAGCCCATCGATTCGAGCGCGACGTTGCCGGCCAGGATCATCAGGTCGGCCCAGGACAGCTTGCGGCCGTACTTCTGCTTGATCGGCCAGAGCAGGCGGCGGGCCTTGTCGAGGTTGCCGTTGTCGGGCCAGCTGTTGAGCGGCGCGAAGCGCTGGGCGCCGGTGCCCGCGCCGCCGCGGCCGTCCTGCACGCGGTAGGTGCCGGCCGAGTGCCAGGCCATGCGGATGAAGAACGGACCGTAGTGGCCGTAGTCGGCGGGCCACCAGTCCTGGGAGTCCGTCATCAGCGCGTTCAGGTCCTTGACGACGGCGTCGAGGTCCAGGGTCTGGAATTCCCGCGCGTACTTGAAGTCCTCGCCCATCGGATTCGTCCGGGGCGAGTGCAGCGAGAGGATGGAGAGATTGAGCTGCTCGGGCCACCAGTCGCGGTTGCCCTTGGTGCCGGCCACCGCGTGGTGGTGGTTGCCGCCCGAGAACGGGCACTTCGAATCGCCTGACATGTCTGCCTCCTGAGTTGAGCCTTGGGGAACAGTCCGCTGAGGAAGCCGGTGCAGCGCTTCCCTTTCGAGCGCGGACGAGTCTAGGACCGCGATAGTGGCGGGGGCAACAGCCGGGGTTTATCGGGGCGATAGTTTTCTTGTGGGCACCGGTTCGTTCGGATCACGCCGCCTCGGGGACAGCCGTCACGGGAGGCTCGGCTGGACCTTCCACGATGCGAGGCCGACGCCTCGCCGTTGACCGGAGGCCATCAATATGTTCTTGCAGGCTTGCGGCGACCGGCTGCCACATGGGATCAAGGATGAAATCGACACCTTCGCGCCGAGCCAGCTTGGCCGCGGGTACGAAGTCGGCATCCCCGGCGACAAGCACGATCTGGTCGACCTGCTTGCGCAGGGCGAGTGTGGCGATGTCGACGCCGACATTCATGTCGACGCCCTTCTGACGCAGGTTCGGGACCACGTCCGCCTCGGTGAGGTCGCTCGAGGCAATCCTGCCCTTCAGGATCGCCTGGATGGCGTCCGGCTTGATGGTCCACGGTGTGTCCCCTGCCAGATGTCCCAAGCGGAGCGCAACCTTGCGCTTCGTCTTCAGCCGCTCGTGGAGCTGCAGTCGAAACAACGCTTCGGCGCTAGTCGCAAAGTTCACCCCCTTGCCCGAGATCGGGTTTTGGAGACGCTTCATCAGAGGCGGGCAGTCATAGAAATGGATGCGGAAGAGATCCCGAACCTTTCGGCCTTGCCGGCGTCCATGCTCCACAAGGTGTGACAGCGCCCATCGGAATGCGCAATCCGCAGCCCGGTCGGCATCGAATGCATTGTCTGGCTCGAGCGCGCGAAACCGCTTCACGAAGAATGCACCGTCGATGAGTATGGCCGTCGGCATGGAATCTCCAGAACCACAGGAGAAATAACGCCCCAGGGGCACAGCCCATCCACGATCTTTGAGGTTGGGGGGCAGCCTGGGGCGAGGAGAGGAAGTCTATCGGCAGGCACTTCGCCTGCGGACGATTTTCAGGTGAACCGACGGTTGTTCAACACAGCCTTCGGAGGAGTTGATGCCGGAGCGCCAGGAGTGCCACAATCCGCCCCCTTCATCTCCCTCAGGAGCCCTTCGTGGACAGTGCCCCCAGTCTCATCGCGACGCGAGCCGGAACGGCCGCCGCACGACTGACGCGCTGACGCCGGCTCCGGCCGGGCGCGCGACGCCGCCCGGCCTGTCTTCTCCTGTCGCATCGATCGCCTTCTCCAGGCAACCGTCGCCCCGGCGCGACGACTCATCCGATCCGATCCATCGCGAACCGCGCCGTCATCACGCCCACAATGGGCGTGACGGAGACTGCGCGCAGGAGTCCTTCCCATGCGTTCCTTCCCGCTGGTCCTGCTGACCGGCCTGCTGCTGCCCGCCACCGGCTTCGCCGCCGGCGGCCACCATGCCGTCGACGACGCCACCATCCTCGAACCCGGCCAATGCGGCCTCGAACTCTGGGCCGAGCGCTCGAATCTCGACCGGCGCCAGCTGCAGCACGCCGGCTTCGCCTGCCACATCCTCGGCGCGGAGGTCGAGATCAACGCCGGTCGCGAAACCGCCACAACCGCGCGCACCCTCCATCTGCACGGCGCGCAGCTCAAATGGGCGACGGCGCTGCAACCCCAACTCGCGATCGGGCTGGTCGGCGCGTTGGGCTGGCAAGACCAGACCCCGCGCCTGCAACAGTCCTTCCTGGCGCCCTTGACCTGGACCCCGCGCGAGGACCTGGCCCTGCACCTGAACGTGGGGAGAACGCTGTTGAAGAGGGCGCCGGATCGCACCCTGCGGGGCGCGGCCCTCGAATGGCAGGCCGCGCCGGCGTGGCAGCTGCTCGCCGAGGTTTTCCATGACGGTCAGCGGCCGTTGACGCGTGTCGGCCTGCGCCACACGCAGAGCGATCGCGTGACGATCGACCTGAGTTTCGCCAAGGCTTCCGCGGCCGGTACCGCGACCGCGCGTGTGCCGAAGGAAGGCTGGTGGACCCTCGGCGCGAACTGGAGCTTCGGCCACTGAACCGCGAGGCCAGGCCGCATGCGCGCGCCGCATGAGTAAAGTCGCTGACCGAGTAAGGCCATTGGGCAGACTCTCCTCGTCGTCAATCCGGAGGACAAGAATGTTGCTCTCCCCGATTGGACGGTCCCCGCAGCGGGATTGACGACGAGAATCGCCCGGCTTTGACCGATCGCCCCCGCCGGGCGACGGCACTTTCAACCTTGGAGCCCACCATGTCCCTGCGCATCAACGACATCGCACCGAACTTCACCGCGAAGACCACTCACGGGGAAATCAATTTCCACGACTGGATCGGCGACAGCTGGGCCATCCTGTTCTCGCATCCGAAGGACTTCACGCCGGTGTGCACGACCGAGCTGGGCTACATGGCCCGCATCGAGCCCGAGTTCACCAAGCGCAACGCCAAGCTGATCGGCCTGTCGATCGACCCGGTCGAGAACCATGCGAAGTGGGCCGCGGACATCGAGGAGACGCAGGGCGCGGCGGTGAAGTACCCGATGATCGGCGACACTGACCTGGCGGTGGCCAAGCTGTACAACATGCTGCCGGCGGAAGAGGCGGGCACCTCGGAAGGCCGCACGGCGGCGACGAACGCGACGGTGCGTTCGGTGTTCATCGTCGGTCCGGACAAGAAGATCAAGCTGACACTGACCTACCCGATGACCACGGGCCGCAACTTCGACGAGATCCTGCGCGTGCTGGACTCGATGCAGCTGACGGCCAAGCACCGCGTCGCCACGCCGGTGAACTGGAAGCATGGCGACGACGTGATCATCGCCGGCTCGGTCTCCGACGACGAAGCCAAGACGATCTATCCGGAAGGCTGGAAGGCGCCGAAGCCCTACCTGCGGATCGTCAAGCAGCCGAAGTGAGGACTGCGTGAGGGCGCCGGCCCTCACCCCTGCCCCTTCGCGACGACTGACCTCCAGGCCGCTCAGCCCTTCACGTCGAAGTAGCCGGCGCTGTCGAGATCCTGCGCCAGCGTCGGATGTCGCGGCGCCCAGCCCAGCGCCTCGCGCGTCTGCGCGCTCGAGGCCGCCAGGCTCATCCCGGCGAACTTCGTGAACCAGCCGAAGTGCGCCTGCGCCTCGTCCTGCGACAGGCTCACGACGGGCAGGCCCAGGTGCTGGCCGATCGCCGTCGCGATGTCCTTGAACGCGATCCGTTCCTCCGCGACGGCATGCCAGCGCGCGCCGCTGCGCGGCGACTCGATCGCCCGGCGGAACACCACCGCCGCATCGCGCCGATGCACGGCGCTCCACGCGTTCTGCCCGTCGCCGATGTAGGCCGCGCGGCCCGTGCGGCGCGCCAGGTCGATGAGGATGGGAACGAAGCCGTGATCGCCCGCGCCGTGCACCGTCGGCGCGAGTCGCACGGTCGACGCGTTCACGCCCCCTCCGGCAAGCTCCAGCGCGGTCGGCTCCGACATGCGCGGATAGCCGTCGGACACCGGCAGGCAGGGATCCTCCTCGCGAGCGGGGCGGCCCGTGACCGCGGTTGCCAACCCGGAGGTCACCACCAGCGGACGCGCGGAGTCCTTGAGCGCCGCGCCCAGCGCCTCGATGGCGACGCGATCACGCCGGCAGTTCTCGGCAAAGCGGGAGAAGTCATGATCGAACGCCGTGTGGATGACCGCGTCCGCCGACACGGCGCCCGAGCGCAGGCTGTCCAGGTCGTCGATCGTGCCGCGATGCACCTCGGCGCCGGCTCGCGTCAGCGCCTGGGCGGACGCCTCCGACCGCGCCAGGCCCAGCACCTGATGACCCGCTTCGATCAACTCGTCGACCACCGCCGACCCGACGAAACCCGAAGCTCCAGTAACGAAAACGCGCATGAGAGAAACCCTCGAAAGTGGATGGCACGGATGGTCGACGCAGAATCCTTCCCGGTGTAGTAGTGACCGTATCCAGGTATAGCGGCTAACAGGATGATCAGCGCAGGATGAACAGCGTCTCCCCCCCTCCTCTCGATCCGGCCTCGGCCCCGATCGCCGCCTCGACGGAACCGTCGACGTCTTCCTCGCTGCCGTCTGAGATGCACGCCGACAGCGGCGGCAACGCGCTTGGCGTCTATCTGCGCGATCGGCGCGAGCGGCTCGATCCCGCCGCCTTCGCCTTGTCGATGACACGCCGTCGCACGCCGGGCCTGCGGCGCGAGGAAGTCGCCCAGCGCGCGCATGTGAGCCCGACCTGGTACACCTGGCTCGAACAGGGCCGCGGCGGCGCGCCGTCGGAGACGGTGCTGGGCCGCATCGCCGTCGCGCTGCTGCTCACCGATGTCGAGCGCGAGCACCTCTTCCTGCTCGCCTTCGGCCGCCCGCCGGACCGTCGCACCCCGGAAGACGCCGGCGTGACGCCGCGGCTGCAGCGCGTGCTGGATGCGCTCGCGCTGAGCCCGGCCATCGTCAAGACGCCGACCTGGGACGTCGTCGCGTGGAACCCCGCGGCGGCAGCCGTGCTCACCGACTACGGCCTGCTGCCGCCCGAGCAGCGCAATATCGTCAAGCTGATCTTCTGCGACCCGCGCGTGCGCGCCGCGCAGGACGACTGGGAGAGCGTCGCGCGCTTCGTCGTCGCGGCCTTCCGCGCGGATTCGGCGCGGGCCGGCGATGCCGCGAAGGTCGACGCGCTGGTGCGCGAGGTCAGCGAGCGCAGCCCCGAGTTCGCCGCGTTCTGGCGCGAACACGACGTGCTCGCTTTCGGCGAAGGCATGAAGCGCTTGCGTCACCCGATCGTTGGACCGATCGCGTTCGAGTACTCGGCGTTCTCCGTCGATCAGCGGCCCGACCTGGGCCTGGTGGTCTACCAGCCGGCCACCGGGGACGACGAGGACAAGGTGCGGCGGCTGCTGAATCTCCGCGAACTCGGCGCGCGCTGAGGGCGCTGAGGGCGCTGAGGGCGCAGAGAGCGCCGACGCGACCCTGCCGCCTCACGGCAGGAAGAGCGCCCGCTCCTCTTCGAACACCTGCTGCAGATGATCCGCCACCGTGCGGATCGCGCGATCCTTGCGGTCCTGGCCGCGGATCAGCAGCCACATGTCGCGCGGATCGCGGACCGGCGTCAGCGCTGGCGCGTAACCAAAGCACTCCGCCCTGACGCGGGGCCATCAATCCATGAGTTCAGACAGTCTCTTGACTAGCTCGGGAGCCCTCAGCCGCATCGCAATTTTTAGGAGGTGTTCGGCATGCTCGGCGACAGCTAGCTCGCAGAGCCACGCGGATCTGGACGCTTGGCTACAACGAGCCTTGTATATGGCCCAAAGTACATCAGGGATTGGCATCGACGCAGCAAAGCTTGGCAACCCGTCTTCTTCGTTGATAAGAAGCGCGAGCAGCTCTGATCTGCGTCCGGGAAGAGCATCCTCAAGCAGTTGATCTTCTGCCCATTTCCGGATCAGTGGGTTCTCAATCGGGTATTTGAGAAGTCGATTCACCAGGTGGACAGATGCCGTCGACCTTTCAATCAGCCATTGGATCTGGGGTCCCGTAAGCACGCGTCCACTGATGAAGGATCCGACGCACCATTGGACCTCTTCCCTGGCAGCAAAGATGTAGTGCTGGTACAACCTAAAGAGTCGGTCGCACGTCTCAAGTGAAAGATCACCTTCGTGTGCCCCACCTCGAACGATGTGCCGGACCGTCCGCAGGCACTCGTATTTCCGGAATCTGATGCGACTCTCTGTCGCGGCCAGAATCAGCCCAGCAATGTGCGACACAACAAAGTCTGTAGACGGTGCCAGCTTAACAAGCGCTCGATTGTTGTACAGCGCTCGAATGTCCGGCGCCAGAAGCGGCAAGATGCCCTCGGGGTCGAAGGCAATCAGATGTGCCTCGACGTAGGCTCTAGTGGACATAGGAACTTGATTCAACCCAACCTCCTTCTGCAAATAGTTCTTTCGCCTTTCACTGGCACGGCACTCAAGTCCTCGTTTCATGAGTTGCGCAGAACTGGGGATTGTCCCTACGATTCAATCCCGGCAGACGCTTACAAGCCAGATAGAGTTGGCAGCGGGTGATGGTGTAAGGGGAAACACGCCGCGCAAGCGGAGTATTTGTGAGGTTCGAATCCTCACCGCCAAAGTTCATTGACTCGAGTGAATTTTGGCGGTGACGCAGATGACAAGAAGCCCAAGCAAGATCTATTCGCAGCATGTCGCGAACCTTCGAGAGCTAGAGGCTGCCTTAAGCAGCGTCGGCCGTCTTGCGAAAGCGTCAATCGCACAGCGCGACCCGGAGCGGAGCCTTGGATCGCTGATCCGACTTTACGCATTCCTGATAGGGGCATGGGCCGAATGCCGACTGAAGAAGCTCCTTCACGAGGAGTTTGGCTTCACGGCCGCCGAGCGCGGCGAGGTGTTGAAAGGAAAGACGCAGCTCGATCAATGGGAACTGACAATTGACTGTGCATTTCGGAAGCACTATAGGATCCCAAAGGCAGAGCTGAGCGAGCGTACGCTCGGCGTGTCTGTTGCAAGCAGAAGAACTGCCTTGCGTTCGGCGCTTGGCACTGATCTTCGGATCGTTATTGAGATCAGAAACAAGCTTGCCCATGGCCAGTGGATGTACCCGTTCAACTCCGGTGTGAATCGCCCCGGATTTCCTAGACAGTCCTGAGCCGTTGGGAATGGCGACGCTCGAACTCGGCGGGCGATGTGCCGCCGGCAGTACCGTGGCGCCGCTTGGCGTTATAGAACATCTCGA
>Ga0065165_1000499_pt1 | contig 60740 bp, 46 predicted proteins | sample AraplaMF_Cvi_mMF_FD_63813 | JGI IMG/M metagenome (GOLD analysis project Ga0065165, IMG submission 63813) | Arabidopsis root microbial communities from the University of North Carolina, USA - plate scrape MF_Cvi_mMF (version 2) (version 3) | ecosystem: Host-associated > Plants > Roots >...
GGATCCCAGGACATCATGTCGGGCGCCGAGTGGAAGGCGGCCGACGAGAAGCCTTCCTGGTCGATGTTGGTGATCCCGCCCATCAAGCCGCCATAGGCGACGCGCAGCAGGTGCAGGTCGCCGGGATCGGCGCGGTAGGCGTCGAACAGCGGCACGGCGTTCAGGGTCGAGCCGTAGTGATGGATCTGCCGCTCGATGCGCGGAACCTTGCCGCCGTAGAGGAAGTCCCAATAGCGCCGGGCGTTGCCGTTATAGCCCCAGCTGGGGATGGTCGGATCGTAGGCGAGGATCACCTCGCGGGTCTCGTCGGCCTGCTTCTGGTGGCCGAAGAACCGCATCCAGGCATAGACCTCGGCCTGGCCGGTGGAGTCCCAGGCCATTTCGCTGCCGAACGGGTAGGGCAGGGTCTTCCAATGGTCGGCCCGGCTCTTCATCAGAGCCTCCAGCGCATCGGCCTTGTCAGTCAGGCCCTCGCGGCGCAGGTCCTCGAGGATGTCTACGAAGACGTCGCCCTCCATCTGACCGAACTGGGCGTAGTAGGGGGCGTCGCGCATCATCGCCACGGCGGTCATCTGGGCGTGGTCGAGATACCAGCGCCAGTCGTGGGCCTTGACCAGGCCGTCGTGGTTGCGGGCCAGGCGGTAGAGCACCCAGTGGCCGATCGCCACGTGCGGATAGTTGTAGGATCGGCCCAGGTCGTCCGCATCCTTCTTCGACCACGAGGTCCAGGTCTTCCAGTTGGTCTTGGGATCGTAATAGGTCGGCAGCGCGTCGGGGGCGTAGTAGAACAGGCTCTTCTTTACCGCCCCGGCGTGCTCGCCCTCGGCGACCTGCAGCCCGCCGACGATGGTCTCGTCGACCACCCGCTCCAGCCTGGCCACCTCGCCGGCGTCGGGATTGTCCAACTGCTTCATCATCGCCGCGACCCAGCTGCCCGCGCCGCCTTCGTCGCTCATGCCGGAGATCCAGACCCGCGGATCCTGGGTGACGATCCTGTCGGCCTGGCGGTCGTAGGTGAGGATGCCTGGCGAGCGGTGGAACGGATCGGACGGGTCCTCAAACCACTGCCGGGTCGTCGAGAACCGGCCCAGGTCGGCCATGGCCTGCTCGAGCGGCTTGGTGATGAAGTAGGAGACGGTCTGGACGCTGTCGTCGGCATAGGTGATCGACAAGGTCGCCCGGCCCCATCCCGTCGCCCGGACGGCGTAGCGCGACCAGCCGGTCCCCGACTTCACCGGCGTGGCGGTCAACGCTCCGGCCGGATAGCTCTCGATCCGGGCCACCGGCTTGGGCGACTTCAGGAACAGCGTGGCGTCCTGGTCGGTGGGCACGACATAGCCGGGGATGCCGACGGCGACCGGACGGCCGTTGGCGGTCAAGGTGTCCTCAATGGCTCGGATCGACGGCGCGGTGACCAGGCGAACGCCGATCGTGCGGCTGGCTCCGGGAGCCAGGGAGAAACTGGTGGGCGTGTTCCACTGTTCGCCGGCGGTCTTCCAGTCCTGCTCGGCGAAGCCCTTGCTGGCGATCGTCCAGTCGTAGAAGCCCTCCGAGGTCTGGCCGCGCGCGCTGCGGTCGGTGAAGATGTCGCCGGGCCTGGCGCCGTGGCCGGCCTGCTGGATCGGCCGATAGGCCTCCAGCGGCGTCGCCTTCTCGGGCAGCACCAGCAGGGCGGGACCCTTGCCGTTCAGGCGGGTCACCTGCAGGTAGCCGGCGTCGCGGCCGATATAGGGATCCACGAAGCTGGCCTGGGCGTGGGCCTCCTCCAGCGAGCGGTCGGTGATGATGTTGTCGAACACCATCGGCAGGCCCAGTCCGCCGACCTCGACGGCCTGCCTGGACGTGTTGGTCAGGACGAAACGCAGGGCCAGCGCCCCGCCCTCGGCGACCCAGCGGCGCTCGACGCGAAGCGGCGAATCCGGATCCAGGGACGCGGTGATGTCGGCCGCCGCCAGGGTCGCGCCGCCGGCCGCCAGCCGGCGGATGGGCTTGCGCTGGCGGGCCGAACTGAAGTCGCGCCAGGCGCCGCCCTCGGTGCGCAGGCGCAGGTGGATGTCGCCGACATGGACATAGCCGTCGCCCTGGCGCTCGGCCTCCCGCGCGCCGGGGACGAAGTCGAAGCCGGCGTCGGCCGTCGGCGACAACCGGGCCAGGGTCTGGGTGTCGGCGCGCAATTCCAGCCGGAACTGGGCGGTGCGATAGCCGGTCCTGGCGATCGGCTTGAAGACCTTCTTGGCCGGCGCCGCGGGCTCCTGTGCGTGCGCCCTGCTGCTGGCGGCCAGGTCCAGCGGCGTGGCCGCCAGCAGCAGGGCCGCCAGGGCCGCCAGGCGACGGTTCGTCATCGGAGCCTCGTCATTTTCCGCCGTTCGTGTTCGCACAAACCGGTTCATCGATGCGAGGTCAAGGAAATTATACGGTATATGATCTTGTGGGGCGAGCGCTCGATGCGCGTGGAGGCGGCTCCCTGGGGATCGCCGCCTTTTGTCCGCAGCCGGATTGACGAGCGAAAGGCGTAATCCTAAGATCGTATACGGTATCAAATGTTGGGGAATGACCGATGGCGACGCGCCGTGATCTGATGCTGACGGCCGCGGCGTTCGCTGGAATGGCCCAGCCGATCAGCGCCCTGGCCAAGGCCCGCGACGCTGCGCTTCCGGCCAAGGCTGCGCCCCTGCCGCTGTCGTCGGTCCGCCTGCTGCCGTCGGAATATGCCACCGCGGTCGAGGTCAATCGGGCTTACCTGCTGCGGCTGAGCCCCGACCGCTTCCTGCACAACTTCATGACCTTCGCCGGCCTGCCCGCCAAGGGCGAGATCTATGGCGGCTGGGAGTCCGATACGATCGCCGGTCATACCCTTGGCCACTACATATCGGCCCTGGTTATGATGTACGAGCAGACCGGCGACGCCGAATGCCGGCGGCGCGCCGACTACATCGTGAGCGAGCTGGCCAGGGCTCAGGCCAAGCGCGGCACGGGCTACGTCGGCGCCCTGCAGCGCAAGCGCAAGGACGGCAAGGTCGTCGATGGCGAGGAGATCTTCGGCGAGGTGATGAAGGGCGACATCCGCTCCGGCGGCTTCGACCTAAACGGCTCGTGGTCGCCGCTCTACACCGTGCACAAGACCTTCGCGGGCCTGCTCGACGTTCATCGCGCCTGGGGAAACAGGCAGGCGCTCGACGTGGCGGTGGGGCTGGGCGGCTATTTCGAGCGCGTCTTCGCCGCGCTGAGCGACGAGCAGATGCAGACCTTGCTGGGCTGCGAATATGGCGGACTCAATGAGAGCTATGCCGAACTCTACGCCCGCACCGGCGATCGTCGCTGGCTGGTGGTCGCCGAGCGGCTCTATGACCGTAAGGTGCTGGATCCGCTGGTCGCCCAGCAGGACCAACTGGCCAACCTGCACGCCAACACCCAGGTGCCCAAGCTGATCGGGCTGGGGCGGCTCTACGAGCTGACGGACAAGCCGCAGGATGCTGCGGCGGCCCGGTTCTTCTGGAGCACGGTCACCGACCACCACAGCTACGTGATCGGCGGCAACGCCGACCGCGAGTACTTCGCCGCGCCCGACACCATCGCCGCCCACATCAGCGAACAGACCTGCGAGCACTGCAACACCTACAACATGCTCAAGCTGACCCGGCAGCTCTACAGCTGGCGGCCGGAAGGCGGGCTGTTCGACTATTACGAGCGCGCCCACCTGAACCATGTGATGGCGGCGCAGAACCCCAAGACCGGCGGCTTCACCTATATGACGCCACTGCTGACAGGCGCGGAGCGGGGCTATTCGACCAATGACGACGACGCGTTCTGGTGCTGCGTCGGCACCGGCATGGAGAGCCACGCCAAGCATGGCGAGTCGATCTTCTGGGAAGGCGAGGGGACGCTGCTGGTCAACCTCTACATCCCGGCCGAGGCCCAGTGGACGACGCGCGGCGCGAGCCTGAAGCTCGAGACCCGCTATCCCTACGAACGGGAATCGCGCCTGACCCTGACCAAGCTAGCCAAGCCGGGGCGCTTCACCATCGCCCTGCGCGTGCCGGCCTGGGCGAAGGGCCAGGCCAAGGTCAGCGTCAACGGCCAGGCCGTCACGCCCGAGACGGCTGGCGGCTACGCCCTGGTCGATCGTCGCTGGCGGGCGGGTGACGTGGTGGCCATCGCCATGCCGCTGGACCTGCGGCTGGAGGCGACGCCGGGTGACGACACCACGGTGGCTGTGCTCCGGGGACCGATGGTGCTGGCGGCCGACCTGGGACCTAACAGCGAGCCCTGGAAGGACGTCGATCCGGCCCTGGTCGGCGAGGCGGTGTTGACGGGCTTCCAGGCCACGGCGCCGGAGAAGGCCCTCTATGTCGCCCGAGGCGTCAGCCGGCCCGGCGACCTGACCTTCGTGCCGTTCTACAGCCAGTACGAGCGCCGCAGCGCGGTCTATTTCAGGCGCTTCACCGAGGACGCCTGGAAGACCGAGGAAGCCGCGTTCCTGGCAGAGCAGGCCAGGGCCAAGGACATCAGCGCGCGCTCGGTCGACATCATGCACCTGGGCGAGATGCAGCCCGAACGCGACCACAACCTGACCTCCGAGCTGTCCTATCCGGTGGCCTACCGAAACCGCAACGGCCGCGACGCCCGCTCGGGCGGGTTCTTCGAGTTCGACATGAAGCTGCGGCCCGGCCCGCTGGTCCTGCAGGCGACCTACTGGGGCGACGAGCGTAAGCGTGACTTCGACATCCTGGTCGACAACGTGAAGGTCGCCTCTCAACACCTTGAGGCCGACCATCCCGGTAAGTTCTTCGACGTCGAGTATCCGCTGCCCGAGGCGCTGACCAAGGGCAAGACCAAGGTCAGGGTGCGGTTCGCGCCGCGCGAGCGCAGCACGGCGGGTCCGGTCTTCGGCGTGCAACTGTTCGCCGCCAAGCCCGCGTCCACGGCGTGAGGCCGGGAGGCATCCCGGGGCTCCATCGGGACATCATGATGTTGCTTGAGCGGAAGGGCTAAACATGCGGCGAACCGGGTTTTCGGATACGGCGGTGCTGTGTCTGGCGGCGACCGCGCCGATGCTGGCCATTTCGCCGGCCCTGGCCAATCCCCCGGCCGTGCGGGCCAGCTCGGCCGACAAGCGGTTCGAGACGATCTCCACCGAGGAATACGCCTGGCGCCTGGCGCAGAGCGGGCCCAGCGAGGACGGTCCCAAGGGAGGGACGTTCAAGCTTCCCGACGTCGGCCCGTCGACGCAGGCCGCGCGGCTGGCGCGCTGGACCACGGTGGCCCAGCAGTTGGCGGACCTGCCGGTCGCCAGGCTGTCGACGAAGAACCAGGTCAACTACGCCGTCTACAAGGGCCAGATCGACGCGCTGCTCGCCGAGCAGCACTACCGCGAATACGAAAAGCCGCTGAATGCCGACAGCAGCTTCTGGGGCGACGTCGCGGAAACGGCGCGGGGAAGCTTCCGGACCGAGGCGGACTATCGCAGCTATATCGCGATGATGCGGGACATCCCGCGCTACTATGACCAGCAGATCGTCAACATGCGCGCCGGGCTGGCGCGAGGCTTCACGCCGGCTCAGGTGACCCTGCTGGGACGCGACGCCGGCGTGGCCCTGGTCGCCGACGCCGCCACGCTGGAGGCTTCGCCCTTCTATGCGCCGTTCAAGACCTTGCCGGCCAACATTCCGCCGGCAGGACAGGCGGCGCTGCGCCGCGAGGCCGTCGAGGCCATCGCCCAGGCGGTGGTCCCCGCCCATGCGCGCCTGCGCACCTTCCTGCGCGACGAATACATCCCCGGCGCGCGGCGGAGCCTGGCGGCCTACGACCTGCCGGATGGCAAGGCCTATTACCGGTCCAAGATCCGCGAGTTCACCACCACCGGCCTGACGCCGGACCAGATCCACCAGATCGGCCTGACCGAGGTCGCCAAGATCCGCGGCCGGATGCTGGACGTGATGAAGGAGGTGAAGTTCGAGGGCGACCTTCCGGCCTTCCTGACCTATCTGCGGACCGACCCGCGCTTCTACGCCAAGACGCCCCAGGATCTGCTGGATCGCGCGGCCTGGGACGCCAAGCGCTTCGACGGCAAGGCGTCCCAGTGGTTCGGCCATCTGCCGCGCAGCCGCTTCGCCATCCGCCCGGTGCCCGATGAGATCGCGCCCTTCTACACCGGCGGTCGCGGCGGCCCGGGCATCTATCTGGTCAACACCTACAACCTGCCGTCCCGTCCGCTGTACTCACTGATGGCCCTGACCCTGCACGAGAGCGCGCCGGGCCACGCCTTCCAGATGCCGCTGGCCGCCGAGAACAAGGACCTGCCGGCCTATCGCCGCGACACCTACCTGTCGGCCTACGGCGAGGGGTGGGCGCTGTATTCCGAGGCGCTGGGCGAGGACATGGGCCTCTACGAGACGCCCTACGACCGGTTCGGCATGCTGAGCTACCAGATGTGGCGCGCGGCGCGGCTGGTCGTCGACACGGGAATCCACACCCAGGGCTGGAGCCGCGAGCAGGCTCAGGCGTACCTGCACGACAACACCGCCATGGCCGACCATGAGATCCAGACCGAGGTCGATCGCTACATCGCTTGGCCGGGGCAGGCCCTGTCCTACTACATGGGCATGCTAGCCTTCATCGACGCGCGCAAGCGGGCCGAGCAGGCCCTGGGTCCCAAGTTCAACATCCGCGCCTTCCACGACGCCGTGCTGGAGCTGGGCTCGGTCCCGCTGCCCGTGATCGACGCTCGCGTCGACCAGCTGATCGCCGAGGGCGGCAAAGGCCCCTATCCCGATGAGGAATGAGATATCCCTCGCCGGCGATACTTTCGACCGGCCTCGTCAGGCCGACAGTTGCTGTTTCAGGTCCGACAGCGTGCCGAGGATGTGATTGGCGGTCAGCGCCTCGACCTCCGCCGCGTCGCCTCGCGTCCAGGCGGCCAGGATCTCGCGGTGCTCCTGGCTGGCCCGCTCGTCGCGTCCCAAGGGCTCGAGATGCACCCGCACATAGCGTTCGGCGAGGATCTGCAGCCGTTCCATCAGCTGGAAGGTGATGTGGCCGCCGGGGCGCACCAGCGCCAGGTGGAAGGCGCGATTGAAGCTGACATGGTCGCCGTCGGGCTTGGCCAACTCGGCTTCCAGCGCCAGGAGGGCTTTTTCGGCGGCGGCGTGGTCGGCCGGCGTGGCCCGCAGGCAGGCCTCGGCGACCGCGCCGGGCTCGAGTTTCAGGCGCAGGGCGAAGACCTCGCTGGCTTCGTCGGTCGACAGGTCGCGAACCACGTAGCCGCGGTTGGGATAGGAACTGAGCAGGCCGTCCTGCTCCAGGCGGCCCAGGGCTTCGCGCAGCGGAATCTTGCTGACGCCCAGCTCGGCCGCGATGACGTCCTGGCGTACGGCGGTTCCGGGCTGCATCGCGCCGACCAATATGCGGCGCCTGACGATCTCATAGGTCTGGTCGGACAGCGTGCGGACGACGATGTTCATAGGCGCAGGCTGAACCTCTTGGCGGACCGCTCCAGCGCGGTGCGAGCACGATCGTATACTGGATTCCGCCCGTTGGCGGGAGTCTAGATCACCTGAAAGCCCGCCCAGAACGGATCGGCGCGGTCGATCCAGAGGATATTGTGGCCGGTGGCGATCGCCGATCCCTGAATCGAGGGAATGATCGCGTCCCGCCCGCCGAGTTCGACCTGGGCCTCGACGCGCCCGATGAAGCGGCTGCCGATGATGCTCTCGTGTACGAAGGCGTCGCCGACCTTCAGCCGGCCCTTGGCCGCCAGGTGGGCCAGGCGTGCCGAGGTGCCCGTGCCGCAGGGGCTGCGGTCGATGGCGCGGTCGCCGTAGAACACCGCGTTGCGGCCATCGGCGTCCGGGGCCCGGGGCGCGTCGGCCCACAGCACGTGGCTGACGCCGCGGATGGTCGGGTCCAGCGGATGCACCGGCTCGACCTTGTCGCGAACCAGGGTGCGGACGATCGGGCTGAGCCGCAGGATCTCGGCGGCGCCCAGGGCGTCGATGCCGGTGTAGGCGCCCTGGGGTTCGATGATGGCGTAAAAATTGCCGCCATAGGCCACGTCGATCGTCAGCGGGCCAAAGCCCGGCACGTCGATCGCGATCCCTTCCTCGGCCAGATAGGCCGGGACGTTGCGGATCTTCACGGCCGTGACCCTGTCGCCCGCTGTTTCATAGGCGATGTCGATGACGCCCGCTGGCACCTCCAGCTTCAGCTTGCCGGGCTCGCGCGGGCTGATCAGGCCGTTCTCCAGGGCGAAGGTGACGATGCCGATCGTGCCGTGGCCGCACATCGGCAGGCAGCCGCTGGTCTCGACGAACAGGATCCCGGCGTCGCAGTCGGGCAGGGTGGGCGGGTAGAGGAAACCGCCCGACATCATGTCGTGGCCGCGCGGCTCGAACATCAGGCCGGTGCGGATCCAGTCGAAGCGAGCGAGAAAGTCCTGCCGCCGCGCGCTCATCGTGTCGCCATGCAGCAGCGGCGCGCCGCCGGCCGCCAGGCGCACCGGATTGCCCGCCGTGTGGCCGTCGATGCAAAAGAACGTGTGGCGCATGGACTTCCTCTTGCGCTCTAGAGCGTTTCCCGACCTGATTGCATCAGGTGGACGCCCTAAATATTTGTTTTAAAGCACTTTCTTCATGCGAACCGGTTTCCGCTTCGCTCGAAAATGCTCTAGCTTCAGGCTGCGGCCTGGGCCAGGAGCGGTCGGTTGGCGGCGGCTTCCTCGACCATGGCGGTCACCTCCGCGCGGCGAGCGCCGGCCAGGGGCAGGCGGGGCATGCGCACCCGTTCCGACCCGCGGCCCATGATCTGCTCGGCCAGTTTGATCGACTGCACCAGGTCGTGTTCGGCGTCGAGGTGCAGGAGCGGCATGAACCAGCGATAGATGCGGCGGGCTTCCTCCAGGTCGCCGCGGTCGACGGCCGCGACCAGGGCCACCGATTCCTGCGGGAAGGCGCTGGTCAGGCCCGAGACCCAGCCTCGGGCGCCCATCAGCAGGCCTTCCAGGGCGACGTCGTCGAGGCCGGCCATCAGGATGAAGCGCTCTCCGAACGCGCGCGCCAGGTCGGTGAAGCGGCGCGTGTCGGGCGCGCTTTCCTTGACCGCCACGATAGTCGGCTCGTCGGCCAGGCTGGCCAGCACGTCCAGGGTGATCGCCGCGCGATAGGCCGGCGGATTATTATAGAGCATGATCGGCAGGGCGGAGGCCCGGGCGACGGTGCGGAAATGGGTTTCGAGTTCGGCCTCGGTGGGCACGTAGACCATGGCGGGCAGGACCATCAGCGCATCGGCGCCGAGCGACTCCGCGTCCTTGGCGAAGACGGCGGCGCGGGAGGTGGTCAATTCCGAGACCCCGACGACGATCGGAACCCGGCCGGCCACCACCTCGACGGCGGCCCGCAGCATCTGGCGCTTTTCGTCGGCTTCGAGTGAATTATTTTCGCCACAGGTGCCCAGCACCACAAGGCCGTGCACGCCGTCCCGGACCAGGGCGTCGAGCACCTGCTGGCTGGCGTCGATGTCGATCGACAGATCGGTCTTGAACTGGGTCGTGGCGGCCGGGAACACGCCCGACCAATTCATGGAGCTCATACGACTTGCACCTCTAACTGCTTCGTCTACGGTATACGAAATGGTGATACGGAGGTAAAGCCCAGGTGGAGCAGGCGGCGGGAACATTGGTGATCGGCGGCGGGGTGGTCGGCATGGCCTGCGCCCTGGCCTTGCGCCGCGCCGGCGAGACGGTGCTGGTGCTCGATCCGCAAAACCTGTCACGACCCGCCTCCTACGGCAACGCTGGCCACATCGCGGTGGAGCAGGTCGAGCCGCTGGCCTCGCCCGCCGCCCTGGCCTCGGCCTTAGGCCGCCTGTTCCCGCTGGGCGGTGCGCTGGATTTCCGCCTGGCGGACATCGCCGCCTGGGGACCCTGGGCGGCGCGCTTTATAAAAGCCGCGACCCCCGAGGGCGCGGCCCATGGCAGGCGGGCGCTGAACAGCCTGCTGGAGGACGCCCTGCCGGCCTGGCGGCGCCTGGCCGGCAGCCTGAACCGTCCCGACCTGCTGGTCGAGCACGGCCATGTCGTCGTCTGGGAGAGCCAGGAAACCGCGCGCGCGGGCTTCGCGGCCTGGCGCGCCGCCGATATCGGCCAGGCCCGACTCAGCGTGTTGTCCGATCCGCTGGCGCGGCGACTGCGGGAATCGATCAAGACGCCGATCGCCGGCGGCGCGCGGTTCGAGAACACAGGCCAGGTGCGCGATCCCGCCCTGGTCCTGAGGTTGCTGGACGAGGCCTTTACGGCCTCGGGCGGGCGGCGGCGGACCGGTCGCGCCACAGGGCTGCGAACCTTCGGCGGTCGCGTCGAGGTCCTGCTTGAGGATGGCGAGCGGTTGGCGCCGGAGCGAGTGTTGGTCGCGGGCGGCGTGGGGTCGGGCGCGCTGCTGCGCGACCTGGGCCATGTGGCGCCGGTGATCGCCGAGCGCGGCTATCACCTGGAAGGCGGCGCGAAGCATTGGGGCGACCTGCCGCCCGTGGTGTTCGAGGACCGCTCGCTGATCCTCACCCGTTTCGGCGACCGGCTGCGGGCCGCCAGCTTCATCGAGTTCGGCCGCGAATCCTCGCCGCCCGATCCCCGCAAGTGGGCGCGCCTGCGTCGCCACCTTGCCGAGCTGGGGGTGCGGATGGAGGGGCCGGTCGCCGAATGGATGGGCGCCCGGCCGACCCTGCCTGACTATCTTCCGGCCATCGGCGTCGGTCGGCGGGCCGACAATCTTTACTACGCCTTCGGCCACCAGCACCTGGGCCTGACCCTGGCGGCGGTGACCGGGGAGCTGGTCGCGGACCTGATGGGGGGAGCGACCCCTGCGGTCGACCTAGCCCCCTTTGACCTGGACCGGTTCGCGCGACCGCGCGACCTACGCAAGAGGAACACGGCATGACCCTGGGCGTCGGCGGCTCGACCATGGATCTGCAACTGGCGGGCTTGTCGCCCCGGCCCGGACGGCCCCCGGCCATCGCCGTCGTCGAATACGAGGCGCGGCTGGAGCGGGCGCGGGTCCTGACCGCGGCGCTGGGCGCCGACGCGCTCCTGGTCGGGGCGGGGGCCAGTCTGCGCTATTTCACCGGCGTGCCGTGGGGCGCGACCGAGCGGCTGGTGGCCCTGCTGCTGCCGCGCAAGGGGCGGCCGATCATGATCTGTCCGGCCTTCGAGCTGGGCTCGCTGCAGGCCGACCTGAAGATCGAGGCCGACATCCGCCTCTGGCAAGAGCACCATAGTCCGGCGGCCCTGGTGGCCCAGGCGCTGTCCGAGATCGGGGCCGACCTCCTGGCCCTGGATCCTGCCGCGCCGTTCTCGCTGTTCAGCGCCCTGGACAAGGCCGCGCCATCCCTGCGGGCGGTGGACGCCGCCTCCGTCATCGACGGTTGCCGCGGCCTCAAGTCGCCGGCGGAACTGGCCTTGATGCGCTACGCCAAGGCCATCACCCTGGACGTCCACTGTCGCGCCGCCGCCATGCTGGCGTCGGGGATCGCCGCCAGCGCCGTCAAGCGGTTCATCGACACGGCCCACCGCGCCGCCGGCGCCGATGGCGGCTCGACCTTCTGCGCCGTGCAGTTCGGCCGCGCCACCGCCTACCCGCACGGCCTGCCGGGCGACCAGATCCTGGGGGAGGGCGAACTGGTGCTGATCGACACCGGCTGCCAGGTCGAGGGCTACAACGCCGACATCACCCGCACCTATGTGTTTGGCGAGCCGGGCGACGAGCATCGGCGGATCTGGGACATCGAGCACGAGGCCCAGGCCGCCGCGTTCGCCGCCGTGCGGCCGGGCGTTCCTTGCGAAGTCATCGACGAGACGGCGCGTCGGGTGCTTCAGCGCTACGGCCTGGGACCCGACTACGCACTGCCGGGCCTGCCGCACCGGACCGGCCACGGCATCGGCCTGTCGATTCACGAGGGGCCCTATCTGGTGCGCGGCGACGCCACGCCGCTGGCGCCGGGCATGTGCTTTTCCAACGAGCCGATGATCGTCATTCCCGATCGGTTCGGCGTGCGGCTGGAGGACCATTTTCACGTCACCGAGGACGGCGCGGCCTGGTTCACCGAGCCCTCGCCCTCGATCGATGCGCCGTTCGGTGCGTCGTGAGGCCGATGAGTCCCGGTTTGCACGCGCTTGTTTTCACATCCCGGCCGGTCGTCCTCGGCCCGTCAAAGACCACCCTGGGGGTAATCGCATGAACTTCTGGACCCGCCGCAAGGCGCTCGACGCGATCGTCTCGGTGGAGGCCGACCGTCGACTGAAGCCGACCCTGTCCTGGCCGCACCTGCTGGCCCTGGGCATCGGGGCCATCATCGGCACAGGGATCTACACCCTGACCGGCATCGGCGCCGAGCGGGCCGGGCCGGCGGTGATCCTGGCCTTCGCCGCCTGCGGGGTGCTGTGCGTGTTCGCCGCCCTGGCCTATGCCGAGGTGGCGACCCTGATCCCGGCCGCAGGCAGCGCCTACACCTACGCCTATGCGGTGCTCGGCGAGGGCCTGGCCTGGATCGTCGGCTGGAGCCTGGTGCTGGAGTACGCCGTCACCTGCGCGGCCGTGGCCGTCGGCTGGTCGGGCTACATGGTCGGCCTGCTCAAGAGCGTCGGGATCAACCTGCCGTCCGAGATCCTGGCCGGACCGCACGCCGGAGGGATCATCAACCTGCCGGCCGTGCTGATCACCGTCGCCGTCACCGCCCTGCTGGCCAAGGGAGCGCGCGAGAGCGCGACGCTGAACATCGGGCTGGTGCTGATCAAGATCGTCGCCCTGGCGGTGTTCATCGGTCTGACCTTCACGGTCATCAAGGGCCATAACTTCACGCCGTTCATGCCCTATGGTTTCGCCGCCCACACCGAGGCGGGCCATCCGCGCGGCGTGATGGCCGCCGCCGCCATCGTGTTCTTCGCCTTCTTCGGCTTCGACGCGGTCTCGACCTCGGCCGAGGAGGTCAAGAACCCCAAGCGCGACCTGACGATCGGCATCATCGGCTCGATGGTCATCTGCACCCTGATCTACATGCTGGTCGCCGCCTGCGCGGTCGGGGCCTGGCCCTATGCCGAGTTCGCCCGTTCCAGCGAGCCGCTGGCCTTCATCCTGCGCGGCCTGGGCCACCCCGCCGCCGCCTTCGGCATCGCCGCCGCCGCCATCATCGCCCTGCCCAGCGTCATCCTGGTGATGATGTTCGGCCAGACCCGGGTGTTCTTCGTCATGGCGCGCGACGGCCTGCTGCCGCGCGGCATGGGTCGTCTGAACCCCAAGAGCGGCGCTCCGGTCACCCTGACCCTGATCACCGGGGCGGTCGTGGCCCTGGTCGGCGGGTTCCTGCCGCTGGACCAGATCGCCGAGCTGTCCAACGCCGGCACCCTGCTGGCCTTTATCTGCGTGGCCGTGTGCCTGATGGTGCTGCGCGTGCGCCGGCCCGACCTGCCGCGGCTGTTCCGCTGTCCGGCGGCGTGGGTGGTCGGCCCGCTGGCGGTGGTCGGCTGTCTCTATTTCATGATCAGCCTGCCGTCGGCGACGCTGATCCGGTTCGTGGCCTGGAACCTCCTCGGCCTAGTAGTTTATCTGGCCTATAGCCGCCGGACGAGCCTGCTGGCGCGCGGCGTCGATGCTCCTCCGGTGCGCGAAGCCAGCGCCATGGCGGAATAGCGACGCCCTCAGACCTGCTGGACGTCACGTCCGGCGCGCACGTCGAGCAGGTCTGGGAGCCGTTCCGGAGAAGGGGTATCTTCCGATTTCATCGGATCCGATTTATATTCAGGTCAACCGCTTCAGTCGCCTGTTCGAAAGGCCGCAATGACCGCCCCCGACGCTTCTGCTACGACCCCGAAACTGGCCGACTTCCTGTGTTTCGCGGTCTATTCCGCCAACCTGGCCTATGGCCGGGCCTACAAGCCGATCCTGGACGAGCTGGGGCTGACCTACACCCAGTGGATTATCATCGTGGCGCTTTGGGAGCAGGACGGCCAGAGCGTCAAGAGCCTGGGCGAGAAGCTGTTCCTCGAATCCAACACCCTGACCCCGATCCTCAAGAAGCTGGAGGCCGAGGGCTACCTGCAGCGGCGGCGCGACCCGGCCGACGAGCGCCAGGTCATCGTCAGCCTGACGCCGTCCGGCCGGGCGCTGCGTGAGAAGGGCGGGCAGAAGACGCTGCTCAAGGCCACGGGTCTGGAGCCGGAGGAGTTCGCGCTGGTCCAGAAGACGGTTTCGCGGGTGCGCGACAACCTGATCCGGCATGTGAACGACAACTAGGGGCGTTTTCCCGTCGAGCGGACGACTCTTCTTATCCGTCTTGAAGCGGCGACCTTGATCGCGCCGCCGTCCGCCGCCTATGCAGGTGTTTTCGGCGTGGTTGCTTCATGAGTCTTTCTCGTCCTCCGATCCGGCCAGCGGCCGAGCGCAATATCGCCTCGTACGCGGTGGACTTGGCCGCGGCGCTGGGCGCCCGCGCGGCCTTCACCCTGACCGGCGGGATGGCGATGTACCTGAACCGGGCGGTCTCGACCCATCCCGGGCTCAAGGCGGTCTACAACCAGCACGAACAAGCCTGCGCCGCCGGCGCCGAAGGCTACGCCAAGGCTTCAGACTACCGGGTCGCGGGTTTGGCGGTGGTCACGGCCGGGCCGGGGGTGACCAACACCATCACCAGCCTGTGCTCGGCCTATGGCGACAGCGCCCCGGTCATCGTCCTGGCCGGCCAGGTCAAGACCGCCGACATCGACAGTTTCGGCACCCGCACCCACGGCGCCCAGGAGGTCCGTTCGCGCGAGCTGGTCAGCCCCTGCGTCAAGCGCTTCGTCCGCATCACCGCGGAAGGGTTTCGCGACGAGCTGATCGAGACCTTCGCCGAGGCCTTCACCGGCCGACCGGGGCCGGTGTTCGTCGAACTGCCGCTCGACGTCCAGAACCTGGTGATCGACTACGCGCCCGAGGAGGTGCTGGCGGCGGTCCAAGCCGTGCGCGATCGGATCGCCGGTGACGCCGCCCCATCCGACGCCGCCTCGCTGACCCAGGCTCTGACCTGGCTGCTGGGCGGCCGGCGGCCGCTGGTCTATGTCGGCAACGGCTGCCGCGTAGCTGGGGCCGGCAAGGCGGTGCGGACCTTCCTGGAGGCGCACGGCGTGCCGGCGGTGTTCTCCTGGTTGTCGACCGACCAGTTGCCGGCGGCCCATCCGCTGAACTTCGGCGCGCCCGGCGGCCTGGCGCCGCTGTCTGCCAACCAGATCCTCTACCAGGCCGATCGCGTGCTGTTCTTGGGCGCGCGGCTGGACCTGGGCACCACGGCCTTCCAGCGTCACGACTTCGGAGCCCAGGCCGAGCGGCTGATGGTCGATGTCGACGCCGGCGAACTGGCCAAGTTCGCCGGCCTGGCCGACACCCGCACGCTGCGGGCCGACCTTTCCGCGCTGGCGGCCGCCGTCCAGTCGACTGGGGCTGTCTCCAATGTCATGGCCGCCGACTGGCGCGCCTGGTGCGAGGCCCGCCGAGCCGAGTACCTGGCCGACGAGCGCCAGCGCCTGACGGTCGACAGCCTGAACGTCTTCGGCGTGGCCCAGCGCCTCTCGGCCTGGTCGGCTGGCAAGGTGTTCGTGCCCACTGGTTCGGGCTCGGCGATCGAGGCCTTCATCCGCTTCTTCGCCCCGGGCGAAGACAGCCGTTGCTTCTTCGGCGCCTCGCTGGGCGCCATGGGCCTGGGTCTGCCGCAAGCGGTCGGCGCGGCCTTCGCCACCGACCGCCGAGTGATCTGCGTCGAGGCCGACGGCGGGCTGATGCTGAACGTCCAGGAACTGGCGACCCTCAGCCACTACGCGCCAAAGGGGTTCGTGCTCTTCGTCTTGAACAACGACGGCTACACTTCGATCCACGCCTCGCAGAACCGCCACTTCGGCGCGGTGGGCGGGGCGGGACGGGAGTCCGGCGTGTTCATCCCCGACTACGGCCAGGTCGCCCCGGCCTTTGGCCTGCGCTACGCTCGCGTCGATAGCCTAGCGGCCCTGGACGACTTGCTGCCGACCCTGGACGCCGAAGCCCCGCCGATCTTCGTGGACCTGATCATCGATCGCGCCGAGTCCCTGGGGCCGACCGTCAAGACGGTGATCTCACCCGAGGGCAAGCTGTCCTCGACGCCGCTGTCCGACATCCAATGGTAGACGCCGCCCTGGCCCGGCTGTTTTCGCTGGAGGGCAAGGTCGCCCTGGTCACCGGCGCGTCGCGGGGCATCGGCGCCGCCCTGGCGGAGGGCCTGGCGGGGGCGGGGGCCAGGGTCGTCGGTGTGGCCCGCTCGCCGGTGCCGCGCGACGCGTTCCGCCAGCCGGTGCGCTATGTCGCCGCCGACGTGGCCGTGGGGCTGGACGCGCTGGTCGCCGAGATCGTCGCCGAGCACGGGCGCATCGACGTGCTGGTCAACGCCGCCGGGGTCAGCGTCTCGGCGTCGTCGGATCAGGCCCTGGCCGCGTTCGACGCGACGCTCGACGTCAACCTGCGCGCCGCCTATGCGGCCTGCCTGGCGGCCGCGCCGCACATGACGTCAGGCGGCTCGATCATCAACGTCACCAGCATCAACAGCCTGGTCGGCTTTCCCGGCAATCCGGGCTATGTGGCGGCCAAGGGCGGCCTGCGGCTGCTGACCAAAGCCCTGGCGGTCGACCTGGGGCCGCGCGACATCCGGGTCAACGCACTGGCCCCGGGCTACATCCGCACCGACATGACCGCCGCCAGCTTCGCCGATCCCGAACGCCACGCCGCCCGGGCGCGCCACACCTGCCTGGGCCGCTGGGGCGAGGTCGGGGACCTGATCGGGGCGGCGATCTTCCTGGCCTCGGACGCATCGCGCTACATGACCGGCCAGGACCTGGTGATCGACGGCGGCTGGACCGCCAAGGGGCTGACATGAGCGACCTGGCTCGCCGCATCGGTTTCATGCAGGGCCGGCTGTCGCCGCAGATCGACGGCAAGATCCAGGCCTTCCCCTGGCCCTATTGGCGAGACGAGTTCCCGCGGGCCAAGGACCTGGGTTTCGCGCGGCTGGAGTGGACGCTGGACCATGACGACCTGGCCACCAATCCGCTGATGACCGCCGAAGGCCAGGCCGAGATTCGGGCCTTGTCGGCCACGCACAGGGTCGTTGTCTCGTCGATCACCGGCGACTGCTTCATGCAGGCGCCGTTCTGGAAAGCGGAGGGTGTGGCCCGAACGGCCCTGATCGAGGAGATGGCGGCGGTGATCCGGGCCGGAGCGGCGGTCGGGGCGTCGATCGTGGTCGTTCCGCTGGTCGACAATGGCTCGGTGGCGACGCCGGCCGAGGAAGCGGCCCTGGCCGAGGGCCTGGCGCAGCTGACCCCGCTGTTGCGCGAGACGGGGGTGCGGATCGCGTTCGAATGCGACTATCCGCCGGCCCAGTTGGTCCGGTTCATTGCGGCCTTTCCCGCCGACGTCTTCGGGATCAATTTCGACATCGGCAACAGCGCCAGCCTGGGCTGGGCGCCGGCCGAGGAGATCCCGCTGATCGCGCCGCGCTTGGTCAACGTCCACGTCAAGGACCGGGTGCTGGGCGGCGCGACCGTGCCGCTTGGCCAGGGCGACGCCGATCTGCCGGCCGTATTCGAGCTGCTGGCCGAGGTCGGCTACGACGGATTCCTCATCCTGCAGACCGCCCGGGCCGCCGACGGCGACCATCTCGGCGCGGCGCGCGCCTATCGCGACCTTGTTTTGGACCTGGCGGGCGGATCATGAACCTGGAGCTCGACGGCAAGGTCGCCCTGGTCGGTGGCGCCAGTCGCGGCATCGGCCTGGCGATCGCCAAGACCCTGGCGGCTGAAGGCTGCGCCGTGGTCCTGTCGGCGCGGGGCCGCGAGGGCTTGGACGCGGCGATGGCCGAGGTCGGCGGCGCGGCCTGGGGGCAGGTCGCTGATCTCGCAGAACCGGCGGACTGTGAACGCCTGGTGGCGGCCGTCGAGGCCCGGTTCGGCCGGCTGGACATTCTGGTCGCCAACGCCGGCTCGGGCGCCTCGGTCGCGCCGGGTCGCGAGACGCCGGATGAGTGGCGGCGGGTGATCGCGCTGAACCTGTTCACAGCCACCAACCTGATCGGTGCGGCGCGGCCGCTGCTGGCTCGCGCCAAGGACCGGGACGGCGGCGGGGCGATCGTCTGCGTCTCGTCAATCTGCGGCCGCGAGGCGCTCGGCGCGCCGGTGACCTATTCGGCCGCCAAGGCCGCGCTGGACGCCACGATCAACGGCCTGTCGCGCCCGTTCGCCGCCGAGGGGATCCGCATCAACGGCGTCGCCCCGGGCAACATCCTGTTCCCGGGCGGGACCTGGGACCGCAAGCAGGCCGAAAATCCCGAGGCGGTCGCCGCCATGCTGGCCCGCGACGTGCCGCAGGGCGTTCTAGGCCGTCCGGAGGACGTGGCCGACGCGGTGGCCTTCCTGGCCTCGCCGCGCGCCGCCTTCGTAACCGGCGCGGTGCTGGTGGTCGATGGCGGCCAAACACGGACGTGAGGAGCCTCCGATGACGCAGCCCGTCGGCCTCGCCGCCTTCGACCTGACAGGCCGGACCGCCCTGGTCACCGGCGCGGGCGGCCTGCTGGGCCGCGAACACGCCGCCGCCCTGGCCGAGATCGGCGCCAGGGTGATCCTGACCGACCTCGACCTGGATGCGGCGCAAGCCGCCATCGGGTCGCTGGGCGAGGTTCACGGCGACCGCCTCGTGGCCGCCCCTCTGGACGTCACCTCCGAGGCTTCGATCCGCGCGGTTCTCAAGGCGCATGGCCCGATCGACGTGCTGGTCAACAACGCCGCCGTCGATCCCAAGGTCACCGCCACCGGCGGTCCGGAATTGAGCCGCCTGGAGCACTTCCCGCTGGAAAGCTGGGACTTCCAGATCGCCGTCGGCCTGACCGGCGCCTTCCTGTGCGCCCGGTTGCTGGGCGCGGAGATGGCGCGGCGAGGGGATGGGGTGATCCTCAACATCGCTTCGGACCTGTCGGTGATCGCGCCCGATCAGCGCCTGTACCGCAAGGACGGCGTCGCGGAAGACGAGCAGCCGGTCAAGCCGGTGACCTATTCGGTGGTCAAGGCCGGGCTGGTGGGCCTGACCCGCTATCTCGCCGGTTACTGGGCGGGGCAGGGGGTGCGGGTCAACGCCCTGTCGCCGGGCGGGGTGTTCAACGATCATCCCGAGGACTTCGTCGGCCGGCTGAGCCAACTGATCCCGATGGGCCGCATGGCCGGAGTCTCGGAGTACCGTTCGGCGGTGCAGTTCCTCTGCTCGCCCGCCTCCAGCTACATGACCGGCCAGAACATCCTGATCGACGGCGGGCGGACCGTGCTGTGACGATCCAATGGAGCGCTTCATCCATGTCTGTTTCCGACACCACGCTGTCCCTCGCCCAGTTCCGCGAAGCCCTCCTGGCCGGCCGGACAGGGCTGGAGGCGAGGCTCCCGCGCATGACTCGGCTCGAAGGCGCGCGGAAAGTGCTGGTCTACACCTATGGCACGCGGGGCAAGGACCTGGCGCTGCAGTTGCGGGCGGCGGGGATCGGCTGCGTGATCTACGACAACGGCGCCGCCGCGAGGGCCAACGCAGAAGCCGACGGCTTCGAGGTCACGCGGGATCTAAGCCTGGACCTGCCGCTGATCGTCGCCGCCGGTCAGAACCAGATCGAGATCCTCGGCGAGCTGACGCGCGAGGCCTATTCGTTAGCCGAGGGGCTTTATGCGCTGAACCTGCGCAACTCGTACGGTCCGGCGCGGGCCTTCAGCGACTCCGTCGTCGACGACGCCGAAGACCTGTTCGCGGTCTATCACGGCCTCGACGCCGGCTGCCGTCGTGCTTTTCTGGGGGTGTTGCAGTATCGCGCCTCGCTGGACGTCCATTACCTGGCCCATCGCCGACCGGTGGGCGAGATGTGGCGGCCGCCGGTCGCCGGCCTGCGGATCGAGTCGTTCTGCGACATCGGCGCCTATGACGGCGACAGCCTGACGGCCACCAAGGCGGTGTTCCCGGAGCTGTCGCGCAGTCTCACCATCGAACCCAGCGCGGCCATGGCGCCGGTCATCGCCGCGGCCGCCGAGCGGCTGGGCGTGGCCAACCGCAACTTCATCGGCGCGGCCTGGAGCCATCCCACCCGGCTGGACGCGCGGCTGATCTTCAACGGCATGCTGGTGATAGAGGAAAACACCGCCGGCGACATCCAGACCGAAACGCTGGACGCCCTGGTGGGCGAAGAGACCTATGATTACGTCAAGATGGACGTGGAAGGCTCGGAGGCGGCGGTGATGGCGGGCGGCGCCGAGGCGCTGCAGCGGGCCCGCTGCATCGCCGTGGCTTCATACCATCTGCCCCATGACCTGACCGCCGTGCCGGCTCAGCTGCGCCGCCTGGTCGGCGATGAGGTCGGCGAGACCTGGCGGCTAGCCTTCGCCCACTATTCGCAGTCTTTCGACGACTCGATCTTCTACCTTCACCGCGCCTAGGAATGGGTGGGGTTCATGAAGATCTGCGATGTCTCCAGCGCCGCGTGCTGCGCCTGCTTCAAGGTCTGATCGGCGGCCTTGGCGGCGCGTTCCAAATCGATCAGGCGCTGATTGTAGGCCCAGAGCTCGGCGAACTGCGCCAGTCGGTCTGACCGGCAGTGGACCAGCGCCGCTTCCAGCACGCGCTGGTGGCCGACGTTGAGATACTTGCCTGCGCTCAGGCCCCGCAGGATATTTTCGAAGATGGTGTCGACGAAGGTCACCTGGGGCGGTTCGTAGCTGGTGACTTGGCGATAGCCGGACGCTCTTTCGAACAGATCCTTGGGTGCGCCCACCTTCTGGCAAATCTCGAGCAGCAGGCGGGGGAAGGTGGCCGCATAGTCGAAGAAATTGCCCGCGTTGTAGTCGAGCATCGGAGAGTTCTCGACCCGGTGCACCAGATGGTTTGCGGCGCTGTAGTAGGCCGGCGCATGGGCATGCTTCTCGAGGTAGGCGGCTACGTGGGGGTGGCGGCTGTCGGTACGAAGATAGGGCTCGGCATCGAGCTTGCGGGCAGCCTCGGTGCTTTCGATCTGAGCGCTGATGAAGGCCAGCTGGTTCATGCCGAAGGCGCAGAAAAGGTCGATGAAGCTGTCGAAGCGTTTGTCCGGCACCGAATTCAGCTGGGCGTAGAAGACTTGGGACAGGTCCGCGTTGGCGGCGCGCTTGTTCATCGTCATGAAGCCTGGCGCTTCGCGTTCCAGAATGTTGACGACGTTGGCCACGCCGCCTTCCAGCAGTACATCGTCCGATCCGAACACCCAGGTATAGCGCCCGCGGGCGCGCCAGGGCGCGGCGAAGAAATTGAAGAAGCCGCCCTCGTCGCGGGCGTTGATCATGTAGCTCAGACGCGGGTAGTGCGCCGCCAGGGCCCGGATGATGTCGACCGTGTCGGCGTTCGAGGCGTTGTCGCTGATCAGCACTTCGACCTTATCTTCCAGGCCGTCCTTCAATTGGTCCACGATGCTCTGAACGGTAAGCTGCAATTCCGCGGGCCGATGAAAGCTGGGAATCACGATGCTGAGCGTCGGCTCATGCGCGAACTGCCGGATCTGGCTGTCGGCGAGGGCGCATTCGAGTTTGGGCATGAGCTCTCTCGCTTGGGGATCAGGCGGACGCCGCGACGCGGGTGCGGCAGAAGGCGTGGAGGGTGTCGAGCATGTAGGCGATGTGGTCGGCGCCGAGGCCGGGATAGACCCCGATCCAGAACGTCCGCTCCATGATCGTGTCGGCGACCGTCAGCTCGCCGGCGATCCGGAAGTTGCGGCCGGCCATGTAGGGCTGGCGCACCAGATTGCCGCCAAACAACAGGCGCGTGCCGATGCGGGCGTCCTCCAGCCAGCGTGTCAGCTCGTTGCGGGTGAAGGGGGCGTCCGGCCTGACGGTGATCGGGAAGCCGAACCAGGCCGGGTCGCTGTTCGGCGTCGCCTCGGGCAGAACCAGGAATTCCTGCAGGTCGGCCAGACCCGTCTTCAGGGCCGCGAAATTGCGCTTTCGCGCCGCGATGAAGCCGTCGAGATGGTCCAACTGGGCCAGGCCCACCGAGGCCTGCATGTCGGTCATCTTCAGGTTATAGCCGAGGTGGCCGTAGGTGTATTTGTGGTCGTAGCCGCGTGGCAGGTCGCCCATCTTCCAGCCGAATCGCTTGCCGCAAGTGTTGTCCTGACCTGGCGCGCAGAAGCAGTCGCGGCCCCAGTCGCGGAACGACTCCGCCAGGCGGCGCAGGAATTCGTCATTGGTGAACACCGCCCCGCCTTCGCCGGTGGTGATGTGGTGGGCGGGATAGAAGCTGAGGGTGGCGATGTCGCCGAACAGCCCGACCTGTTTGCCGTCATAGGTCGAGCCCAGGGCGTCGCAGCAGTCCTCGACCAGCCACAGGCCGTGGTCGTCGCAGAGCCGGCGGATGGCGGCCAGGTCGAACGGGTTGCCCAGGGTGTGAGCGGCCATGATCGCCTTGGTCTTCGGGCCGATGGCGGCGGCGACCTTGTCGGGATCGAAGTTGTAGGTGGTCGGCAGCATGTCGACGAACACCGGGACCAGGCCGGCGCCGAGCAGCGGATTGACCGTGGTCGGAAAGCCGGTGGCGGCGGTGATCACCTCGTCGCCGGGCTTGAGCTGGCGAGCCTTCAGCTTGGGCGAGGTCAGGGCCGAGAGGGCCACCAGGTTGGCGGACGAGCCGGAATTGACGGTCATGGCGAACCGGGCGCCCAGGCGCTGGGCCAGCTTGGCCTCGAAGGCGTCGTTGAAACGGCCCGTGGTCAGCCAGAAGTCCAGGGCGGAGTCGACGAGGCTGCGCATGTCCGAAGCGTCGTAGATTCGGCCTGACACCGGGACGGGCGACGCACCCGCCTCGAACGCCTTCGGCCCATGGGCCAGCGCGTGATACTCCTCGACCAGGGCGAGAATCCTGCCGCGGAGCGCCGCGGTTTCCTCCGAAGGTTCCTGAAACGATATGACGCGCTCTCCGATGCGCCGGCGATCGACGACCTTGCTGCTCCGCTCAAGCGGAGACGATGATTATCGCCGATTCGGTCCAGGGGCGGCGCGTCAAACTGCCGTGCGCGCTCGGTGGGAATCCCGGTCGGCTTTGGGGACGTCATGACCATCGGCATCGACGAGGACTTCTGGCGCGGGCGGCGAGTGCTGTTGACCGGCCATACCGGCTTCAAGGGCGGCTGGATGAGCCTATGGCTGGAGCGGCTGGGCGCGACCGTGCGCGGCGTGGCGCTGCTCCCCGACAGCCAGCCAAGCCTGTTCGAGGCGGCGCGCCTCGCCGAGGGGCTGGACAGCGTGATCGCCGACGTGCGCGATCCCGATGCGATGGACGCCGCCGTTCTGGATTTCGCGCCCTCGGTGGTGATCCACATGGCCGCCCAGCCTCTGGTGCGTCGCGGCTACGAGGCGCCTCGGGAGACCTTCGCCACCAATCTGATGGGCACGGTCAACCTGCTGGACGCCGTGCGTCGCCAGCCGCGTCCGGCCGTGACCCTGATCGTCACCACCGACAAGGTCTATGAGAACCTCGAGCATGGCCAAGCCTATCGGGAGGGTGACCGTCTCGGCGGCCGAGATCCCTACAGCGCCAGCAAGGCCTGCGCCGAACTGGCGGTAAGGGCCTATTTCGCCTCCTTCCTGGAAGGTGTCGGCGCGGCGGCGGGCGTCGCGCGGGCGGGAAATGTGATCGGCGGCGGCGACTGGTCGCGCGACCGGCTGCTGCCGGACGTACTATCGGCCTTTGCGCGCGGCGAGGCGGCGGTGCTGCGCAATCCTGCGGCCGTGCGCCCCTGGCAGCACGTGCTGGAGCCATTGCAAGGCTATCTCCTGGCGGTCCAGGCCCTGGCCGCCTCGCCGGCGAGCGGGCTGCGGGCCTGGAACTTCGGTCCCGACGCGGATGGCGCCCGTCCGGTCGACGACGTGGCGCGGATCGCCGCGGAAATGTGGGGGAGTGACGCGCGGTTGGTCGAGCGGATCGACTCTTCCGCGCCCCACGAGGCGGGCCTGCTGACCTTGAATTCCGACCTGGCCAAGGCCGAGCTGGGCTGGAGGCCGCGCCTGGACCTTGAGCAATCCGTCGCCCTGACGATCGACTGGTGGCGGGCGGCCCTGGCCGGTGGCGACCTGCGCTCGACGACCCTGGCGCAGATCGATCGCTACGTTTCGTCCAGCGCGCCCGTCGCCGCCAGGTAAGCGACCGTGTCGGCCACGGTCCGCGCCAGTGGCGTCGGATGCTCGCCGCGACGGAAGAGGGCGCCTTGATAGCGTCGGCCGTCGCCGACGTACCAGTCGCCTGGACCGTCACCAGGCTCCTGGCGTTCGATAGGCGGATCATTTCGACCCAGGGCCTGGCCGACCGCCCTCGCCAGCGCGCCCAATTCGACGACCTCGGCGCCGCCGACATCGAACGGCTCGGCCGACTGCGTCTCGTCCACCGCCATGTCTAGGATCACCCTCGCCATTTCCGAGACGTGGACGAAGCTCCTGAACACCGGATCGGCGGCGCCTATGGTGATCCGGCCGCGCCGTGCGAGGGCCAGGATGAACGTCCCCAGAGCATAAGCTTCGGTGTGGTTGATGAAGGGGCCGCCGAGGTTGAACACGCGTGGAATCAGGATGGGCTTGCCGGTCCGGTGGGCCCACTCCGCAACGACCGCCTCATGCTCGCGTTTCATGACGGTATAGGCCACGCGATCTGGCGGACCCACGTCGGGGCGGCCGACGGCGCCCGACGAGACTGTGACCAGTCGTCGCGTGTCGGCCATATCAGCCAGGGCCAGAACCCGGCCCAGCAGGGCGTCGTTGCGACGTCGCATTTCCTGTAGATCGCCGCCGTCGACCCGGTCGCCGCCGACGATGGCGGCGTGGAGGATCAGCCATTCGCCGTTTCCAAGGCCAGTCAAGGCGTCCAGCGGTTCGATCAGGGGCCGCTGGTCGCGAAGTTGCAGGGGGCGACGGGAAGAGCCGAAAAGGCGCAGGCGCTCGGGCGGCAGGTCGGGGGCGGCGGCCAGGATTTGGTCGACCAGCGCCATCCCGACCCAGCCGGAGGCCCCCACCACGGCCACGCAACTGGAGGATCGCGCTAACCATGCGGCGAACTTGCACCTAGGCATTATCGCCGACTCCATTCTAGACAAGGGAACGCAAATCACGGCCCCAACAGGATGGGCCGCGATAGATATACCAGCCCTCGCTGGAGCCAAGAGCCCTCGCGGCGGCTTCCGCGCCTCGAAAGGCGATGTCCCGGACATCGCTCGCCGTGCAACAGGACCCGGACCATGCAGACCGTCGACGCCCCGATCACCAAGGCGCTTTCCGTGGAGAACATGGCCACCGAGCGCCTGGCTTCGATCCCCTGGCCGCTGGCCGACCGTCCCTTCGTGATCGCCGAGATCGGCATCAATCACAACGGCGACCTTGAGACCGCCAAGTCGCTGATCCGGGTCGCCAGCGAAGCGGGTTGCGACGCCGTGAAGTTTCAGAAGCGGACTATCGACATCGTCTACACGCCTGAGGTGCTGGCCGCCCCCCGTCAGAGCCCCTGGGGCGAGACCCAGCGCGCCCAGAAGGAGGGCCTGGAGTTCGGCGAGGCCGAGTACGACGCCATCGACGCCTATTGCCGCGAGCTGGGCCTGGCTTGGTTCGCCTCGGCGTGGGATGTGCCCAGCCAATCGTTCCTAGCCAAGTACGACCTGCCCTACAACAAGCTGGCCTCGGCGATGCTGACTCATCGCCCGCTGGTCGAGGCGGTCGCCGCCGAGGGCAAGCTGGTGTTCGCCTCCACCGGCATGTGCACGTTCGAGCAGATCGACGCGGCGGTCGAGATCCTGCGCGCGGCGGCTTGTCCGTTCGTGCTGATGCACACGGTCTCGACCTATCCGACCCCGTCCGCCGATCTGAACCTGATGACGATCGACACGCTGCGCCGCCGCTATGGCGCGCCGGTCGGCTACAGTGGTCACGAGGCCTCGGTGGAGCCCAGTCTGGTGGCCGCCATGCTCGGGGCCGTGGCGATCGAACGTCACATCACCTTGGACCGAACGATGTACGGCTCGGACCAGTCGGCTTCGCTGGAGCCGAATGAACTGAAGGGGCTGGTCTCGCGCTTGCGCGACCTCCGCGAATGGCTGGGCGACGGCGAAAAGCGCGTCACGCCCGGCGAGGCCTCGGTCGCGGAGAAGCTGCGTTACTGGTCCGGCGACCCGACCTAGGGCCTGATTGAAAACCTACCAGGACTTCCAGGGCGCGCCACTGGCCCACAGGTCTTCGAGATGGAGCTTCTCGCGCAGCGTATCCATCGGCTGCCAGAATCCGTCGTGGCGGTAGGCCCGCAGTTGCCCGCTCTTGGCCAGGCGCTCCAGCGGGGCCTGTTCGAACACGGTCTCGTCGCCTTCGATCAGGTCCAGGACCCGGGGCGAGAGCACGAAAAATCCGCCGTTGATCCGCCCGCCCTCAGCCGTGGGCTTCTCGACGAACCGCTCGACCGTGTCGCCCTTGATCTTCAGGGCGCCGAAGCGGGCGAGGGGGCTGACCGCCGTGATCGTCGCCTGGGCGCCATGGGCCTCGTGGAAGCGGACCAGCGCGCCGATGTCGACGTCGGACAGGCCGTCACCATAGGTCAGGCAAAAATACGGGTCGTCGGCGACATAGCGGCCCACCCGCTTTATCCGCCCCCCGGTCATGGTCTCGTCGCCGGTGTCGACCAGGGTGATGGTCCAGGGTTCGGCATGACGCTGGTGAACCTCGACCTGCCCGTTCGGTGAAATCGTCAGATCGGCGTTCTGGTAGGCGTAGTTGAGGAAATATTCGCGGACCTTGTCGCCCAGATAGCCGCAGCAGATGACGAAGTCGTTCAGGCCGTGGGCGCTGTAGGACTTCATGATGTGCCAGATGATCGGTCGTCCGCCGATCTCGACCATCGGCTTGGGGCGGACCTGGGTCTCCTCGGCGATGCGCGTGCCCTTGCCGCCGGCGAGGATGACGACCTTGGTCTTGTTGTTCTGCGCCATGCGATCGCTTCCGACGGGAATCTCCGGGGGACTCTAGCGAAATCGAGAGCCGGGAACATCACCGTTCGCGGACGATCGCCTGCGCCCCCGCCCAGAGAAATGGCGTCTGGACGGATCGCGAGGGCCTGCTAAATTCCACCTATGGGTTCAGTTTGCGATATGATCTCTCAATACGCGCAACCTTGACTGTAGGCGGCTCCGTTTCGAGAGATCGCGCGCGGGGGCCAAGGCGCCTCGCGAACGCCCCCGCGGGGCGAGATGCTGTCGCTTTGGATTCCGGCCGGCGCCGACCGTCCGTTGACCTGCGTACCCGAACTGTCCGGGAAGAGTTCCGCGTCCATCTGAGTAATCGAGGAGGGGCCATGAGCGCTTATCGCGGTTTCATCGTGTTGGGGGCCGGGATCGTCTTGGTCCTGCTGCCGTTCCTGATCTTCGTCGCCGCCGGCTGGCCGGGCAGTCCCGACAGCTGCATGAACACGACGCCCAACACCTGTTTCTGCGAGGCCTTCGACCCGGCCGACGTCATCGCGCACGCCCGGGGAGTTCGGCAGCCTGTCAACACCTGGTTCAATCTCTATTCGATCCTGACCGCCGGCCTCGTGGCCCTGATGCTCTATTGCGATCGAAAGGACGGACCGCGCGGCGAAAACGTTATGCGGTCCGACAACTTCATCGCCGACCTGTATGTCTTCGCGGTGCTGTTCCTGGGCCTGGGCAGCATGTGGTTCCACGCCTCGATCGTCGGCTGGGCGGGAAACTTCGACGGCCTGTCGATGTACATCTACGCGGCCTTCCTGGTGTTCTACACCTTGCGCCGCCTGGTCCCCGCCGACTGGGTGTTCTGGGTCTTCTATCCAATCACGGTCGTGGTGTTCGTGATCATCCACGCCCTTTGGCAGTGGGAGTTCAAGTCGCTGATCCTGATCGTCACCCTGGTGGCGGCCTATCTGGCGCTTGAGATCGTCGCCTGTGTGCGGGAGGGCAAGCCCTGGCAGGGCAAGTGGCTGACGATCCTACTCTGGTGGCTCGCGGTGGGCTGCATCATCGCCGCGACCGTGTTCTGGGCGCTTTCGCAGACCGGTAAGCCGATGTGCCACCCCAACGACTTCTTCCAGCCGCACGGCATCCTCTGGCACCCGCTGGCCGGGGCCATGGCGGTGCTGCTCTACTTCTATTGGCGAGAGGAGAACCGAACCTGACGGGCGGCTCCGATCATGAGCGTGTCGGGACCCGCTCGCGGCCTTCGCGCGGAAGGGGCGTCTTTGAAGCCGGGGCCGGGTGTTTTGCACGACCGGGCGGTTCTGAAGCGCGGCGTCTCCATCCCCCGCGTATCGGCGCTCGGATGTGGTCCTGATGCAGCTAATACGTTCATTTTTGGTTTCAAGAATGCAATGAGGAGAATTTCAAGAATTACAACTCAACACGCTTCGTGCGGTAAAAAATCGCTATATATATTCTAAATATTGAACATATTTGTAGTTTTTAGTTGAGTGAAAATGTCCATATATGGCAAAAACGCCAAGTAATATATGTCTATGTCGGTGTAGTATATTATGTAACCTTCCAATAATTATATTGGAAGTGTGAATATCTGTGCCTAAAAATTTTGTATTGAAGATATAAATCTCATAAGCGAGTGAAATACAAGCTTTCCATTTGCGAGAAATTCGGCATTAGTGCGCCTTGACGTCTTTGGGTTGTACCTGGGGAGTGATCAGAACATGCCCGAGGGGCTGGAGGAAACAACGCGGGACTTGATTGGGTGGACCCAGGAGGTCCTGCCGGGGCGGGCCGTCGTCGCCCGATCCCTGAGTGATCGTGACTGCGGAGAGGGGGTCGATCTCCGCCTGATCGGCCTGGCCCCCTGCGCGACGCCTCGGGCGGCCTCGCCGCCGCTGACCCTGACCGTCGACTATCTGGTTACGGTCCGCGCCGCGGATCCCATCGTCGAGCAGACGGGCGCCATGGCGCTGATGTTCGCGGCCATGGAGCACGACGAGGTCGAGGTGGTTCTGGATCGTGAGGCGCTGAGGCTGTGCGCCGACCTAGACCTGCCGCCGGGGCCCGGCTTCGTGCTGCGGGCCACGGTCGCGATCGCGCGGCGTCGCGCGGCGGTCCGGGCCGCCCTGGTTCGCTTTCCGCTCAAGATCGACTCGGGCGAGCTCGGCGTGCTGCAGGGCTCGGTCCTGGGACCCGGCGACACGCCGGTCGCCGGCGCCGTCGTGCGCGTCGAGGGCGTGGACCGCACCGCCCAGACCGATGCATTCGGCCGCTTTCGCCTCCATGGCCCGGTTGGCGGCAAGAACAGGCCCGTCCGTCTCAACGTCCGCGCCCGCGGGGTCGAGATCGACCGTGAGGTCGAGACCGGAAGCCCCGTGATCCTTCGTCTACCGCTGGAGATTTGACATGCCGTCCTATTTGAGCCCCGGCGTCTACGTCGAGGAGATCGACTCCGGAACCCGTCCGATCGAGGCGGTGGGAACATCGACGGCCGGTTTCGTGGGGACCGCGCCGAACCCCGACGCCTTCGTCGACGAGGCGGTGGCGATCAACAATTGGAGCGAGTTCCGGCGACGATACGTGCGCGACGGCGACAAGGGCACCGACCTCGCCAACGCCGTCTACGGCTTCTTCCTGAACGGCGGTTCGCGCTGCTACGTCGTCAACACCAGGGCCGACGGCGCGATCGCCGGCAAGGGGCGAGGGCTGGACGCCCTGGCGGCCATCGACGAGATCGCCATCATCGCCGCTCCGGGCCGCACCGACGCGGCCTCGCACGGGGCTCTGCTGGACGCGGCGGAGTCGCTGAAGGATCGCGTGGCGATCCTGGACGCCCCGCCGCGCGTCGATGACGTCGAGGTTCTGACCCGCGCCGCCGACGGCGGCGCGACCACACCTGCGGCGCCCGCCGCCGAGGGCCAGACGCCCTCGCAGCCGGCTCGCGGCAAGAGTCCCAAGCCCGGCCTTCGTCCCCGCGATTCCGACGGCGGCTACGGCGCCTGCTACTTCCCGTGGCTGAAGGGGCGCGACGCCGTCGATCCGGACGCCCTGGCCCAGATTCCGCCCTCGGGCCACATGGCCGGCATCTATGCCCGCACCGACAGCGAGCGGGGCGTCCACAAGGCTCCGGCCAATGTCACGATCCGAGGCGCCGAAGGCCTGACCCAGATGTTGTCGCGCGCCGAGCAGGACGTGCTCAACCCCGTCGGCGTCAACTGCATCCGCTTCTTCACCCGCGAGGGCGTGCGGGTCTGGGGCGCCCGAACCCTGGCGCCCAGCGCCAGCAACTGGCGCTACCTGAATGTCCGCCGGCTGTTCAACATGATCGAGGAGTCGATCGCCATCAGCACACGTTGGGTGGTGTTCGAGCCCAACGCCGGCCCGTTGTGGAAGGACATCCAACGCGACGTCGGCGCCTTCCTGACCCTGCTCTGGCGCCAGGGCGCCCTGGCCGGGGCGCGGCCCGAGGACGCCTTCTTCGTCAAGTGCGACGCCGAGACCAACCCGCCCGAGGTGGTCGACGCCGGCCAGGTGGTGGTGGTCATCGGCATCGCGCCCGTGAAGCCCGCCGAATTCGTCATCTTCCGCATCGGCCAGACGGCGGTCGGATCCACCGTCGAGACCGCTTGACCCCCCACCCTTGAAGAGGATCCGTCATGGCCACCAAGCCCGAAGAAGCAGCGGCGGCGCCCAAGGTCGGCGCTCTCCCCGACGTCTATCGTAACTACAATTTCATGCTCTCGTCCCGCGAGATGGGCGATGTCCGCTTCACCGAGTGCTTCGGCCTGGGCGTGCGGATCCATCCGATCCGCTACCGCGAGTCCGGCAGCGGCCAGATTGTCCGGACCCTGCCCGGACCGGTCGAATACGCCGAGGTCACGCTGCGCTACGGCCTCACCAAAACCCCGGCGCTGTGGGATTGGCTCAAGGAGGTCCTGGCGGGCGGAACGCCCCGGCGCAACATCTCGATCGCGATGATGGACGTGAAGGGCACGGCCGAGGTCCTACGCTGGAACCTCGACAACGCCTGGCCCTGCGAGTGGAGCGGCGTGTCGTTCGACGCCCTCGGCCGCGAGGTGGCGATCGAGGAACTGAAGCTGTCCTTCGACACCTTGACCCGAGCGTAAGCCATGGCTCTCCGCCGCCTGTTGTCGGGTTGGCTGATCGCCGTGGCCGCCCTGGCCCGCTCCGTGGCCCAGGCCCTGCAGCGCGCCTCCGAGGATCGATCCGCGTCGGCGCCGGCCTCGGTCATGGCCGCCCTGGCCGAACGGTATCCGGGCGCGCCCGCCCACTGGTTGGCTCACGTCGCCCAGCGGACGTCCCAACTGGCGGAGACGGGCGAGGTCCCGACGTCCCTGAACAGCGACCCGGCCGCGTGGACGCCGCTGCGACCGGAGGCTTCGCCACCGGCTGAGGTGATGGAGCGCGCGCCGCTCGCGCAGCGCGACGGGGCTCGGGCCCGGCCGACGCCCCGTCGCGAGGCGGCCGTTCCTTCCCTGGCAGCGCTGCGTGAGCGGCCGTCCGAGGTATGGCGGCGGCCCGACGGCGCGCCGAAACGACGATCGAGGCCGGTGTTCGCGTCCCCGACTCCGGCGCTCGCACCCGAACCTCCGTCTCCTGCTGCGTCCGCGCCCAGCCCCGGCGCTTCGGCGCGTCGTCCGCGGTCGCCGTTGTCGGTCAAGGCCGCCCCGCCGTCCCTGACATCTTCGGAAACGCTGGCGACGTCGCCTTCCGAAAGGGGCGCAGGCCCCGAAGCAGCCGCGCCAAGGGCGGCCTGGTCAGATGCGCCACGACCGCGCACCGAGGCGCCAGACGCGACGGAGCCCCTGTCCATCCGACGGTCGCCAGCGGCGCGCGAACGGGAAGCCTCGTCGGAGAGGATCGAGGCTGAGCCCGCGCCTCGCGACCGCAAGTCCTGGTTTGTCGAAGCGTTTGCCGAAGCGCCGGCGCGCATCACACGGTTCTTCTCGCCTCGAACGGAAGCGGCGCCGCGCATCGGGCGAACAAGGGACGCTTGGGCGGTCATGGAGGGGGACGACGCTGCCGAACGCGCACCCATGGCTCTTGCCGCCAGCCCGTCCGAGATGGTCCCGCCCGCCAGACTGGATTGGTCGGCCAATACGCAGGTCCAGGCGGCGCCCGCACCGTGGCGGGCGATCTACCGGGCGTTCGTCGCCCTGCGGACGCGATCCCGCTGGGCAGGCCGTTCCGTCGCCGATCCGGCCGCCGCGAAGGCGACGGCGTCGACCAACTGGGCAGCGACGGATGTGTGCGCGCCCAAACCCTCCAGCGGTTTCGAACCGTCGAAGACGATTTTCCCGACGCGCGCGCCGTCGACCGCTTCGCTCGACCCCGATCGAGCCTTGACCCCTCCAGGGATCCGCCCGACCGAACCTTTGGCGTGGCGGACGGTTCGCGACGGTCCGCCCACCGGGCGGACCGCGCCTACGACGGGCAGCGAAGGTTCTGGCCAGGTCAAGCAACCGCGCTTCATGGCTTCCGGCCCTTTCCCGTCGCGGGAGGCCGCGCGCCAGTTCGCCGGTCCGCCGGACAACCGCTGGCCCGCGTTGCCGCCCGCGACCTTCACGCCGCCGCATGGCGTCGCGGCGTCGCCGCCGCGTTGGGACGAGCTGGCCCGTGAGCAGGAGGATGGGCGATGGAGCGTGTAGCCTTCCTGCTGGAACGGTCCGGCGAGCGGATCTCATGCCTGCTCAATCCGGAGAATCTCGAGGCGCGCCGCACCGCCGGGCTGCGGACGCGCTTGGCCGGCGGCGGTTTCCTGGCCGGTGTGGCTCGCTCCGAGGATCCGCTGATCGCCACCGGCGGCGGGGTCACCGAATACGATCTGAACCTGCTGTTCGACGTCGAGGTCGCCCGCGAGGGCCGCTCGCCGACGACGCCGGAAGACGGCCGGGGAGGACCGGCCGAGGACGACGACGTCCGCGTCCTGACCCGTCCATTCTGGGACCTGACCGAGAACGCCGTGGCGGCCGACGGCTTCGCCGCCCCGCCCACGGTCCGGTTCATCTGGGGCAAGTCCTGGAATATCCCCGGCGTCGTACTACACGTGTCCGAGCGCCTCGAGCGATTCAACGCCGACGGCGCGCCCCGGCGCTCGTGGCTCAGCCTGCGCCTGCGCCGCGTCGAGGATTCCGAGCCGCGTCCGGTCCCCGGCCGGCCGGTCACGCCGCAGTTCGAGGCGCCGTCCGGCCTCGACGGCGGATCCGTCGACCAGGCCCCGGCCGTCGATGTGCCGGTCGACAACGAAGGCCTGCCGTTGAAGCGCTTCGACCAGATCGCCGACGACGGCTACGGCGACCCGACGCTGTGGGCCGACATCGCCGCCTACAATGACGTCGATGATCCCCTGAGCCTCCCGGAAGGCACGACCATCGTGTTGCCCTCCCTGGCGATCTTGCAGGAGGCGCGGGCGTGACCTCCATCTTCGCCAATCGCCCGCTGAGGGCTCGTCTCGATGGGGCGCCGCTGGATCCCGACCTGGGGCGTCACGCCGTCTCGGCCTTCGTGCGCCAGGCTCTCAACGCCCCGGCCATGGCCGAGCTGGTCTTCGCCGATCCGCCGGCCGCCGCCCTGGCCAGCCTGCGCCTTGGCGCCGGCCTGGCCTTCTCGGTCGACGGTTCGGGCGATCTGTTCGACGGCGAGATCACGGCGGTCGAATATCAGCGAGACGCCGCCCAGGGACGGGTCGTGCGCCTGCGGGCGCTAGACAGGCTGCACAGGGCGCGGCTGCGCCAGCGAGCCCGGGCCCTGATCGACATGACGGTCGCCGATGTCGCGGGACAGATGGCGGGCGACCTGGGCCTGACCTTCAGTTGCGCCGAGCATCCGCCGACCCGGGCCTTGATCGTCCAGCACGATCAGAGCGACTTCGACCTGGTGGTCGACCTGGCGCGCGACGCGGGTCTCTATCTGCTGCTGGAAGCCGGCCAGCTGCGGCTGGTCAGCCTGGCGGGCGAAGGCGAGCCGATCCCGCTGCGGATGCGCCGCGAGATCATCCAGGCCCGCGCCACGGCGGGCGCCGACTCCCTGCGGCCCTGGACCGGCGCCCAGTCGTGGAATCCCTCCCGCGCCGTGGCGGCCAACGCCCGCGCCGGCCTGGCCCGCCAGGACGCCGAGGAACTGCGGGACGGCGGGCTGACGGCCTTTCCCGATCTGGGCGGCCGGACCCTATTCAACCGCCTGGCCGCCGACGCCGCCGAGGCCGAGAGTCTGGCCCAGGCCGATCTCGACCGGGCCGCGGCTCGCGCCGTCCTGCTGGAGGCGGTGATCGAGGGCGACACCCATCTGCGCCCCGGGCGGCCGGTGAACCTGGAGGGTGTCGGCGATCTGGTCGACGGCCGCTGCGTGGTGACGCGCGCCCTGCATCGCTTCGAGGAGGCCCGCGGCTACGTGGTCGAGATTTCGACCGAGCCGCCGGCCCGGCCTGATCGCCCCCGGGTTCCGGCCTTCACACTGGGCAAGGTGACGGACGCCGACGATCCCGACGGCATGGCGCGGGTGCGGGCCCGCCTGCCGGTGCTGGGCGACGTCGAGACCGGCTGGATGCCGGTGCTGCTGTTGGGCGCCGGCGCCGACAAGGGCGTGGCCATCCTGCCGGAGCCGGAGGACGACGTGCTGGTGCTGTTTCCGGACGGCGACCCGGCGCGGGGCATGGTCCTGGGCGGTCTCTATGGCGAGCGCGCCGCCCCGGGGCCGCGCGGGGCCGGGACGGCCGGCGCCCGGGCCTTCACAGTGCGGACACCGGGCGGCCAGGTTCTGACCCTGGACAGCGTCGACGCCCTGGCGCGGCTGGAGACCCGCGCCGGCGGGCTGTTCGAGTTCGGCCCCAACGGCTCGCGCCTGCGGGCCAGCGGCGACCTGGTCATTGAGGCCCCGGGGCGCCGGCTGACGATCCGGGCCGCCGCCGTTGCGTTCGAGGAGGGCTGAGCATGCTGTGGCTGACCCAGGACGCGACGCTGGTCTGCGATCACGGCGGCCGGGTGGGCGTCGCCCCGACCCAGACCCTGGTGCGGATCAAGAACCGGTTGGCGCTGGTGAACCCCAATCCCCAGTCGCGGCCGATCTCGGCCTGTCCGAACGCCAATCCGGTCATCGGCCTGCGGCCCTGCCTGACGACGCTGGCCGTCAAGCAGGGCTACTCGACCTTCGTCACCATCGGCGGCCGGGCGGTGTGCCTGGACACGGTGACGGGGCTCACCGACGGGTCGCCGCCGGGCACGGTCAATTATCGCGTGGTCGATCCCGGCCAGCGTCTCGTGGCGGCCGGGAGTTGAGCATGAAGACCGTTCGGGGCATCCGGTTCGAAGGCGCGGAGCTGGGCGGGGCGACGTCCGAGCTGCGGCGGCCGGCGGGGCTGATCCTGTCGCCGGCGGGACGGCTGGCCGAGGTCAGCGGCTACGACGCCGTGCGCCAGGCCATCATCCTGCTGCTGACCACCATCCCCGGCGAGCGGGTCATGCGGCCCGGTTATGGCTGCCCGCTGCATCGGCTGATGTTCGCGCCCAACGACGCCACGACCGCGGGCCTCGCCATCCACTACGTGCGCCAGTCGCTCAAGCGCTGGGAGCCGAGGATCGAGATCGTGCGGCTGGACGCCGGCGTCGATCCCGCAGCGCCCAGCCAGCTGACGGTCTCGCTGGACTACCGGGTGCGCGCCAGCAACCAGCCAGGCCAGCTGGAATTCGCCCTCGACCTGCGCGGGGAGGCCGCCTGATGCCGCTGCCCACCCCCAAGCTGGACGACCGCGCCTTCGCCGACCTGATGGCCGACGCCATCAAGGTCATCGACCGCTCGTGCCCGGAATGGACCGACCGCAATCCCAGCGATCCCGGCATCACTCTGCTGGAGACCTTCGCCTACCTGACCGACACCATGCTGTACCGGCTCAACCGCGTGCCGGAGAAGCTGTATGTCAGCCTGCTGAACCTGGTCGGCGCCCAGGTCCGGCCGCCCGCCGCAGCGGCGGCGACCCTGACCTTCACCCGGACGACCGGCAATGCGCGGATCACCATCCCCGCCGGCGCGCGCATCGCGACCAGCGACGGCTCGGTGACGTTCGTGGTCACCCAGGCCGCGGTCCTGGCCGCCGACCAGAAAAGCGTCGAAGCGCCGGCCCTGCATTGCGACATGACCGAGGCCGAGTCGGTCGGCGCGGGGACTGGCGCGCCTGGCCAGAGCGTGCAGGTCAAACGCCCGCCGATCATCGCGCCGTCCGGCGACGGACTGGACCTGATCGTCGGCGTCGAGGCCGACAACGCCGAACTGGCCGACGGGGCGGTGTCGCGCACCCTCGGCGACAAGAGCTACCGGATCTGGCGGGAGGTCGTCAGCTTCGCCGACGCCGCGCCGACCGACTGCGTCTATCGCGTCGACCGCGCCATGGGCCGCATCCAGTTCGCCCCCGCCGTGGCCGGCGAGGGATCGACGCCGTTGTCAGCCGTTCCAGCGCTGGGGCGCGACATCCGGGTCTGGTATCGCGGCGGCGGAGGACGGGCCGGCAACGTGGTCCCTGGCGCCTTGACGGTGTTCAAGACCCCGATCCCCAACCTGGCGGTGACCAATCTGGCGCGGGCCGCCGGCGGCGCCGATGCCGAGACCGTGCAGGCGGCGATGCGGCGCGGGCCGCTGGAGCTGACCTCCATGCGCTGTGCGGTCACCGCCCGCGACTTCGAGCGGGTGGCCTTGAGCGTCGGCGCGGTGGCGCGAGCCAAGGCCTACGCCCAGTCCCAGGTCTGGGCCCATGCCGCTCCGGGGGTGGTCGAGATTCTGCTGGTGCCGGCGGTCGACGCCGAAAAGCTGCCGGACGCGGGGGTCACCGCTCAGGCCGTGATCGAGCGGAGGAGCGAGGAGTTGCGGGCGCGGGTCCAGAAGGCGGTCGACCAGCGCCGGCCGCTGGGCGTGCAGACCTCGGTCGGCTGGGCCAGGGTGCGTCCAGTTTCGGTGGCGGCGCGGGTGGTGGTCAGCCGCGAGGAAGACGCCCCGGCCGTCGAGGCGCGCCTTCGCATCCGGCTCAACAAGCTGTTCTCGCCGCTGCGCGACGAGCCGTTCGGCCAGGTCGTGCGGGCGTCGGACGTTTATGAGGCCATGCTGGCCGACTCCGGCGTCCGCTATGCCGATCAGCTTCGCTTGACCATCGGCGAGGCGCCCGACCGCGACGTGTCGGACCTGCTGCGCGACCCGCACCAGGCTCGAACCTGGTTCGCCGCCACCAACCAGGGCCTGCACCGCAGTCTCGACGACGGCAATACCTGGTCGGTGGTGTTCAAGGCCGACGGCGATCGCCCGCTGTTCGTACGCCGCCACCGCGATCGGCCGGGCCTGATGGCCCTGGGCGTGGTCCGCAAGGCTGGCGGAGCCATCCACGTGTCGCGCGACTGCGGTGAGACCTGGAAGACCGAGGCGGCGGTGTTCAACAGCGAGGTGTCCGACGCCGACTGGGTCGATCGGGAAGGCTCACCGCTGTTGTTGATCGCCACCGCCGAGGGCCTGCGCCAGCTCAAACCGTTCGGTGACGCCGGTCCGGCCCCCGTGGTCGTCGACAAGGCCCGCGACACCAAGGGCTTCTACGCCGTGACGGCCTCGGTCTCCTCGGCAGGGGTGGTCCAGGTCGCCGTGGCCGCCCGGATGAAAGGCGGGGTCTATCTGTCGGCCCTCGGCGGGGTGTCCGACAGTTTCCATTCGATCGGCCTGGTGGGCCAGGACATCCGCAGCCTGACGGTGCAACGCTTCAATGCTCGCGACTTCCTCTGGGCGGCGGCCGCGGCCGAGGCCGGCCAGCAGGGGTCCGGCGCCTTCCGGGTGGAGCTGCGCTCGGGCGGCGCCGACGATCCAGAGGGCTTCAAGCCGTTCAATGTCGGCTGGCAGGGCGGGTCCTGCGAGGGCCTCGCCTTCGCGGACCAGTGGGCGTTCGCCGGCTCGAACCGCGGCGGCGTGCTGGCGCTGGACACGACCGTCGCCGCGCCGGCCTGGCGCGCCGCGCCCCTCGACGCCGGGCTGCCGATCCGCGACACCGAACGGTTGCTGCATGTGGTGTCCTGCGTGGCGGCCGCCCCCGTGCCGGGAGGCGCGCCGCAGGTGTTCGCCGGCGGCCCCATGGGCGTCTATCGCAGCCTCGATGGGGCCCTGCATTTCGCCACGGCCTCGGCCACGGTGTTCACCGACCGCATCCCGCTGCCGCCCAACTGGCTCTACTGCGCCGACCAGCACCATCTCTCGGTGGTGATCGATGACGATACAGGGGGCTGATCATGGATCGCGCTCGCATCGCCCGCCTGCTGCCGGAAACCTACCAGGCCGCCATCCCGGTGGAGAAGCCGCCGGGCGACCCTGACGCCGCCGCGCCGAAAAAGCCCCTGGCCGCGGTGCTGGAAGTGATGGAGGTGCTGCAGGCCCCGGCCGAGAGCGCCCTGACGACTCTCGACGCCCACATCGATCCGCTGCGGGCGCCGCCCAGCTTCGCCCTGATGCTGGCGCGCTGGCTGGACCTGGACCGATATCTGGACTGGACCGGCGGACGGCCGGGCGAGGGCGCGCCGCGCTACGCCGCGGGCTTGGGCCGGCTGCGACTGCTGTGCCTGGAAGCGGCCGAACTCGCGCGCTGGCGCGGCACCCGCCGGACCCTCGAACGCATCCTGACCGTGGCCACGGGCCTGTCCGGCTATGCGGTGGAGGAGAACCCGCCGGGGCCGAAGGGCGTCGCCCGAAGCTTCCACCTCCGCGTCGTCGCCCCGGCGGCCGCCAAGCCCCTGGCCGATCTGGTGCGTCGCATCGTCGACGAGGAGCGACCCGCCTACACGACCTACGAAATCGAGTTTTCCGCAGCCTGATCGCGAGCACGAGGACCAACGCCCATGCCGAGTTTCGAGATTCCGGACGGCCCCACCACCGTGGCCCTGAAGACGGAGGCCGGATTCCACAAGGGAAACGCCGTGTTCGGCGTCACCAACAAGACCGGAGAGGGGCTGACCGCCCGGTTCAGCGTGCAGATCCAGGGCGGCGGCAAGGCCGAATGGTATTCGATCCAGGGCGAACCGGAGCGGCCTGTCGCGGCCGGTGAGACCCAGACGGTGACTGTGGTGGCGAAGATTCCCGCCGCGACGCCGGCGGGTCAGCATCGGATCAAGCTGCGGGCGACCAATGTCAACGACCCCGACAACGACAGCACTGACAGCGCGGTGGCGACCGTTACGATCCCGGCCGTCGTCAAGCCGCCGGTCCAGAAGAAGCCGTTCCCCTGGTGGATCATCGCGGTGGCCGCCGGCGTCCTGGTGCTGGTGATCGGCGTCATCGTCGCGGTGGTGTTGATGAGCGGACCGAAAGGGACCGCGGTTCCCAAGGTCACAGGGCTGGACTACCCCGCCGCCGTCGCCGAACTGAAGAAGAGCGGCTTCGCGGCGGCGCCGGCGATCAACGAAATCTCCAAGGACCAGCCGCTGGGCCTGGTGTTCAAGCAGGAGCCGACGGCCGACACCAAGGCCGACCCCGCCAAGACCGAGGTGAAGCTGACCGTGGCCGTCGGCGAAACGGTGGCCGTGCCGACGGTGACCGACAAGCCCTATGTCGGTGCTCAGGCGCTGCTAGAGGATCGCGGCTTCACGGTTGGACCGCGGGTCGTGGGCGAGGCGACGGGCAAGGAGCCCGACACCGTGGTGGCCCAGGATCCAACCGGCGAGACCTCGGCGCCCAAGGGCAGCCCGGTGAATCTCACCGTCGATCCCGGCGTCGTCGTGCCGGATTTGGTCACGCCCCAGTTCGACGGCATCGCCGGGATCAAGACCTTGCAGTCAGCCGGGCTCGACATCGGCACGATCGGCTCGGCCTGCCGAGGAACGGTGGACAAGATCATCGAGCAGAGCGTCGAGGCCAAGTCCAAGGTCGCCAAGGGGACCAAGGTCAACATCGTCCTCGGCGCGCCGTCGGTCTTCGTCAACGGCCGTCAGACCTGCCGGCTGTTCATCCGGCAGGACGTCCTGGTGTTCGCCAACCGGGCCAAGCTGGCGGCCCCGACGACCATCCCGACCCAGAAGCTTCAGGTCCAATGACCGGTCGGAAATCTGGAGCTTTCTAGAACGCAAGGATCGACCCATGCCGAGTTTCGAGATTCCGGACGGACCGACGACCGTCGCCCTCAAAAAGGAGGGGGGCTTCCACAAGGGCAGCGCCGTCTTCGGCGTCACCAACAAGACCGGGGAGGGCCTGACCGCGCGTTTCAGCGTTCAGGTCCAGGGTGACGGCAAGGCCGAGTGGTATCAGGTCCAGGGGGAGCCGGAACGACCGGTCGCGGCGGGCGAGACCCAGACCGTGACCGTGGTCGGCAAGATCCCCGCCGCGACGCCGCCGGGCCAGCACCGGATCAAGCTGAGGGCGATCAATGTCAACGATCCCGACAACGACAGCACCGACAGCGCGGCGGCGACGGTCACGGTTCCCGCCGCCGCAGCGCCGCCGCCGAAGAAGCCGTTCCCTTGGTGGATCCTGGCGGTGGTCGGCGGGGTGCTGGTGCTGGTGATCGGCGCGATCATCGCCATCGTGGCGATGAGCGGCGGATCCAAGATCCCGAACGTGGTGGGCCAGCCCTATGCCGAGGCGGTCAAGGCGTTGGACAAGGCCGGCTACAAGATCGTCAAGCGCGCCAACAAGCAGACCGGCGACAAGCCGCCGGAGACCGTGCTCGATCAGGCTCCGGCCGCCGAGGCCAAGACCAAGAAGACCGAGACGGTCCTGCTGACCGTCGCCATGCCGATGCCGGTGGTCGTGCCTGACGAGCCCAAGGAAGAGCCGCCGATCGAGCAGCCTGCCGAGGCCAATTGCGATCCAGCGATCGGCGCCTGCGTCGAGGGCTTCGTCTGGCGCGAGGCCTGGCCCGGCGATCGGGTCTGCGTCACGCCGGAGTCCCGCTACCTGGCCGCCCAGGAAAACGCCCAGGCGGCCGCCCGCCGCAGCCCGTACGGCGGCGCCTACGGCCCGGACACCTGCCTGCAGGGCTATGTCTGGCGTGACGGCTTCGTCGGCGACCATGTCTGCGTGAGCGGCGAAAGACGCTCGGTCGTGGCGCAGGAGAACGCCGCCGGGCCATCCCGCTACCGGGCCTGCCGGCCGAAGATCGTGATCCCGCGGCCAAGGATCCCGGGACGCCTGTAGTTCGAACCCAGGGGCCGTCGGACGGCGGGCCCGACATGGAGTGAAGAATCATGGAACGGATTTTCTCTCTGGAAGCTATCCTCGGGTCGCTGGCGTTCGGCGTTCTCGGGGCGGTGCTGGCCCTGATCGTCCGACTGGCGAAGGGCGACGGCTCATCCTCGCTCTGGCGGGCGCTCGAGACCTTTCTGACCGCGACCTTCGGGGCCTTCCTGGCGCGAACCTTCATCAGCATCATGCTGAGCGTCGGCGGGGACTCGGATGCGGCGGTCACGGTGACCAGCCTGCTGTTCTTCATCTGGCCGGGCGTGGTGAACCTGATCTCGCTAGGGTTCGGTCACCCGGTGATCGGCGTCGAGGCCCTGCTGTGGATCGCCCTGGTGGTCGGCGGGCTGGTCGGCTTGTTCGACGGCCTGTGGGCCACCCACAAGTGGCTGGGCCTGGGCGTGCCCGCGTTTCTGCTGGACGTGACCTGGGGCCTGGGCGGCAACACCAATGGCGTGTTGATGCATCTGATCAACTTCGCCTGGGGCGACCACGGCGACGGCCCCGACGAGAACCGCCACGACGCCCACCGCTATGTACAGGGCTTCGCCGTACGCTCGGGCTTCGCCTTCACCCAGGGCGCGGTGATGAGCAACACCGGCAGTTGGAATCCAACCTCCGACCTGTTCAAGCACGAGACGATCCACATCTGGCAAAATCGGGTGCTGGGGCCGTTCTTCTGGTTCTCCTATATCGGCTGGATGGCGCTGACCATCATCCCGGCCCTGATCGCCGGCCTGATCGATTCCGGTCGCCGGATCGGCGACGCCATCACCTGGTGGACCTATTTCGACAATCCCTGGGAGGTGATGGCCTATGGCATCGCCAATCCGTCGGATCGGACGGGCCAGGTGTTCATGAGCGGCGGCGGCACGGTGACGGGCTGGGTCTGCTGGCCCTGGCCCCTGGCCATCGTCCTCTCGGCGGTCGGGGTGGTGGGCCTGGGGGCGGCGTTCGTAGCGATCATGGTGGCCGGCTATGGTTGAGCCGCGTCAATGAAGGTCGTCATCATCATCCTGGTCCTGATCGTCATCGGCTTTGTCGTGGCGATCGGCGCGGCTGTCTATCGCGCCTCCACGCCGCCCGCGCCCCCGTCGGCCCATGGACCGCCCACGACGAGCGGCGGCGAGATCGACGAGGATGCGCTCGAAACCTGGGAGCCTCCGCCAATGGCCGAGGTCATGGGCAGACTGTCGCGCCCGTTCGCGCCGAAACTGCTGAAGAAGACCGTCGAACTCACGGGCCAGCCCGGCTCCGGCCTGGCCGGCGACACGCCCGGTGAACTGTCGATCGCTCCGTCCAGCAAGAAGATGCGCCTCGCCCGTCTTCGTCTGATCGAGGGGCGGGGGGCGGTCGCGACCTATGTGTGCGAGCCCACGGGGAAGGGGGAGACCTGCAATCAGGTCGTATGCCTCTGTCACGAGAACGCCGTGCTGGAGGGCGACGACGTCAAGGCCTGCAAGGACCCGTGGCGAAACGCCCGGACGATCGGCGACGACAGGTTCCGCTGCCACGAGAACGACGACGACGTCTCGGCCGTCATCTATCAACGGGGCGGCGTGATCCAGGTCACGCCGATGGGCGAAAACGCCGCCACTGTGTCGATCCGGTGATCAGACCCTGACGGTCCGGATCGCCGAGATCATCGCCAAGAGCGACCCGATGAGCAGGATCAGCAGCCAGATCGCGCCGACAATGGCGATGATCAGCGCGCCTATGGCGTCGGTGATGCTGGCCAGAAAGCCCGGCGGAAAGTCGATCAGGAACGCCAGCAGCAGGGTCGCGCCCACCGAGACCGCGCTGAGAACGACGATGCCCTTGTTCTGCAGGAAACGCTCGTGGGCGAGGATCAGCAGGATGCAGAAGACGATCTTCAGGATCAGGATCAGGCCCAGGGTGGCGGTCGCCGCCCCGGTCGGGAAATCGGCGAAGGCGGCGAAGTAGGCGATCGTGCCGAACGGCACGGCCACCAGCAGCGTGATCATCAGGATCAGCAGGCCTAAGGCCGCCAGGGCCATGACAATGGCGCCCAGCAGGCCGAAGAAGGCGATCACCAGGGTGACGATCCCCTGCACGCGCCCGATCACGCTGCGCGAGAGCAGGATGCCCAGGCCCATCAGCAGGATGGTGTAGAGCAGCAGGCCGTCGAGCACCGGCAGATAGCGGATGCCCAGGCCGGGCGTCGAAGCTTCGAAGCCGACCTCGCGCACGGCGTTCAGAACGAAGGCCGAAGCGCATTCGACGAGCAGGGCCACCAGCAGGACGAAGCCGGCCAGCCAGAAGAACGGCGCGCGCAAACGGTCCATGGGACGGCCCCGTGTTGAAACCTGAAGTCTGCCTGATCTCTACCTGGGCGACAAGAAAGGTTGATCTGTCCCATACGGTTGTGTGCGAGGGATGACGTTGGAAGCGTCCGATTTGTTGTTTTTCAGGGCGGCGATGGGGCGCGCGTTCGGCCGCCGATCGGCCTTCGAAACCCCAGCGCCAGGGAGTTGACGAAAAGCGCTCCGATTTGAACCGGTGGGACGCTTCCGTACCCGGATGACATCCAATAGGTGTTCCAGACCTTGCTTAGCTATCGCAGGCGCCTACATGCCTGACGCCGGGATCCGGCAGGAGGCTGGAATGAACGGCGCGCCAAGCAGAACTTCGACGAATACGCCGCGCGTGCGCGCGGGAGCCGCGGCCCTGATCGCCGCCGGCGGTCTGGCGGTGAGCGCGGTGAGCGCTCACGCTCAGAACGCCGCCGTCCAACCACCGCTGGTGGCCGCGCCGGTCGCGAACGGCGATTCGGTCGATACGGTCCACGACCCGCTGCAAGGCTTCAATCGCGGCAGCTTCGGGTTCAGCATGGGGCTGGACCACGCCGTGCTCCGTCCCGTCGCTCACGGCTACATGGCGGTGACGCCCAGCCCGCTGCGCCGTCGCGTCAGCGCGGTGGTCTACAATCTGGGCGAGCCCAGCACGACGGTGAACGACATCCTCCAGGGCAAGCCCAAGCGGGCCGGCCGCTCGTCGGCGCGCTTCCTGATCAATTCCACGGTCGGCGTCCTGGGGCTCTGGGACGTGGCCACCGGCATGGGGCTGAAGGCCCACGACGCCGATTTCGGCCAGACCTTCGGCCGCTATGGCGTCCGGCCCGGTCCCTATCTCTACGTGCCGGTCATCGGCCCTTCGAGCTTCCGTGACGGCGTCGGCCGGGTGCTGGATTTCTTCACCGATCCGGTCGGCATCGTCGGCGGCGGCTATACGACCACCTTCGGCGCCACTCGTCTGGGCGTGCAGACGGTCGACACTCGTGCCCGGGCCGACACCGCCTTCCGCGCGTTGGACGACGCCACCGATCCCTATGTGACGGCCCGTTCGGCGTACGGCCAGTACCGCGAGGCCTTCGTCCGGGAAGCCACCGGCGAGGTGCAGGCCTTGCCCGACTTCGACAACGACACCTCGGTCGCTCCCGCCGCCGCATCGACCCAACCTGCCCCCGCGTCGCCGGAGACGGCGCCCGCCCCAAGCACAACCCAATGATTTCGCCGGAAACGCTTATGATCGACGCCCGCCCCACTCGCCGTTTCGCACAGCTGGCCCTGGTCGCCCTGGTGGGCGTCGGCGCTCTGAGCCAAGCCCATCCCGCCTTTGCGCAGGCGGCGCGCGATCCTCAGGCCGAACAGTTTGTGCAGACCCGCGCCCAGCGGGTAATCACCGTTCTGGCCGACAAGAACCAGAGCGTCGCCCAGAAGAAGGCGACCTTCCACCAGGCGATCGACGAACTGGCCGACGTGCCGAAGGTCACCAATTTCGTGCTCGGCAAGTACGCCCGCTCCATCACGCCCGACCAGCGGCAGCGATTCGCGGCGGCCTTCCGCGTCTACGCCGAAAGCGTGTACCAGAATCGCATCAACGACTATCACGGCGAAGTCCTGAAGGTGACGGGCTCGACCGTTCGCAAGCCGGGCGACGTCATCGTCAACACCACGATCTCGGGCGGCCAGGTCGGCCAGCCGCTGCCGCTGGCGTGGCGGGTGATGGGCGGCGGAACCTCGTGGAAGGTCGTCGATGTCCAGTTCAAGGGCGTGTGGCTGGCGATCACCCAGCAGCAGGACTTCGTTTCGACGATCGACAACGCCGGCGGCAATATCGACGTGCTGATCGGCCAATTGCAGCGAGACGCCCAGCGTTCCGCCTCGCGGTAAACCATTGAGAACGAGGCGGCCGTTCGGGCGGTCGGTCTCGCAGGACTTCGAAAGGATAAGGGGTTGCGCGAACAATGGGCCGAGACCTTGATGGGTCTCCTCGTTCTCGTCCTAGCGGCGGGTTTCCTGGTCTATTCGCTGACCGTCGGCGGCGTCGGCAGCAAGCCGGGCGGCTACGACGTCACGGCCAAGTTCGGACAGGTGGGATCGCTGGCGCCGGGCGCGGCGGTCAGCGTCGCGGGCGTGAAGATCGGCACCGTTTCGGAAATCAAACTGGATCCCAAAACCTTTCTGGCGGTGGCCCGGCTGAGCCTCGACCCTGAGGTCAAGCTGCCCTCCGACTCCACGGCCAAGATCACCAGCGACAGCCTGCTGGGCGGCGTCCATGTGGCCATTGCGCCAGGCGGCGCGGCGGACGACATCAAGCCTGGCGGCGAGATCGACAACACCCAGGGCGCGGTCGACCTGTTCGGCCTGATCGGTTCGGTGATGCGGCCGCAGGGCGACCCCGCCGCCACGCCGCCGGCGACGGCGCCGGCGCCCGCGGCGAACCCCGCCGCCACGGCTCCGGACAGCTACTGAGATGGCTGCGGCGGACGCGGCGATCCCCGCGGTCTTCAAGCCGTTGCGCTCCATCGGCCGTTCGACCCTGGGCGCCTTGCGCATGGTGGGCGGGGTCGGGATGTTCACCCTGCGCGGCGTGGCCTCCGTGTTCACCCCGCCCTGGTTCCCGAACCAGCTGCTGCGCCAGCTGGTCGCCATCGGCTTTTTCTCGCTGCCGGTTGTCGGCCTGACGGCGATCTTCACCGGCGCGGCCCTGGGCCTGAACATCTATACCGGCGGCGGACGGTTCAACGCCGAGCAGGTGATGCCCCAGATCGTCGCCCTGGGAATCACGCGTGAGCTTGGGCCCGTGCTGGCGGCCCTGATGCTGGCGGGCCGGGTGTCGGCCGCCATCGCCGCCGAGATCGGGGCCATGCGCGCCACCGAGCAGATCGACGCCATGCGCACGCTGTCGACCGACCCGTTCCGCTACCTGGTCGCGCCGCGCCTGCTGGCCGCGACCCTGGTGCTGCCGCTGCTGACCCTGATCGCCGACATCATCGGCGTGGCCGGTGGTTGGCTGGTGGCGGTGCGGATCCTGGACTTCAACGCGACGATCTACATGCGCAACACGATGAACTTCATTCAGGGCTGGGACGTCGGCTCGGGCCTGATCAAGGCGGCGGTGTTCGGCTTCATCGTCGCCCTGATGGGCTGCTACCACGGCTACAACGCCAAGGGCGGCGCGCGGGGCGTGGGCCGGGCGACCACCCATGCCGTGGTGTCCTCGGCGATCCTGATTTTCGCCTCCGACTACTTCCTCACAACGCTGTTCACCCACGCATGACCGCCATACCGAAACTCGAATGGAAGGGCGTCCGCAAGCGCTTCGATGGACCGGTCCTGGACGGGCTGGACCTCAGCGTCGCGGCGGGCCGCTCGCTGGTGATCATCGGCGGGTCCGGCCAGGGCAAGTCGGTGACCATCAAGGTGGCCATGGGCCTGGTGCGCCCCGACGCCGGCCAAGTGCTGGTCGACGGCGAGAACCTGATCGGCATGGGAGGCGGCGCTCGGCGCAAGCTGTTCGAGCGCATCGGCGTGCTGTTCCAGGGCGCGGCGCTGTTCGACAGCCTCAGTGTCTGGGAGAACGTCGCTTTCCGCCTGATCAACGCCGACGGCGTGCCCCGCAAGGAGGCCAAGGCGCGGGCGATCGAAGCTCTGGGCCGGGTCCACCTGGGCGCCCATGTCGCCGACTCCTATCCGTCCGAGCTGTCGGGCGGCATGCAGAAGCGGGTCGGCCTGGCCCGGGCGGTGGTGGCCAATCCCGAGATCATCTTCTTCGACGAGCCGACCACGGGCCTGGACCCGATCACCTCGGCGGCGATCAACGAGCTGATCGTCGACCAGGTGAAGGGGCTGGGCTGCACCGCCGTGTCGATCACCCACGACCTGGCTTCGGCCCGGACGATCGGCGACGAGATCGCCATGCTGCACGCCGGCAAGATCGTCTGGCGCGGCGCCCCGACCGAACTGGATCGTACGGACAATCCCTATGTGCGACAGTTCGTCGACGGGCGGGCGGACGGGCCGATGGCCAGCGCGGTCTGAGACGTGACGGCGAGGGGGGCGAGAACGGCGCTGCTGGCGCTGGTGCTGGGCTGTGGCCTGGCCGGGGCGGCTCAAGCGCAAGACTATGTCCGCGCCGACTGTCGGGCCCAGCTCGATCCGACCGTTTCGCGGTTCGATACGCCGCTGCACCAGCGCTGGTACAGGCGATTCTGGACCGGTGATTGCGATCACCTGCCGCTCTGTTTTTCGGGCTCGCCGAACTGGAATGACATCGTCGGCAAGCTGCTGGTCCGTGGCGGTCCCGCCGAGCGGGCGGCCCTGCTGCCCAAGGCTTGCCGGCTGGGCCAGGCGATCGGGCTGGAATGGGCGCGCGACAAGAGGGTCCGCCGCATCGACACCGGAGACCTGCACGCCTTCAAGGGCCAGTTGGATGCCTCCGGCGACGCTCTGCGCGGCGTTGAACAGGTCGAGGCGTCGGCTCGTGCGAAGATGGCGCGATAGGGACCGAAACCAGCGTCGGTGAAGAGCTTCACCGTAAAAGCGGAACTAAAGATTTTTCCCCGCGTTGGACCCGTTCCGGGAGGGGCAAGGGGACTCGGTTGCAGGACGTCGAGCGCCAGAGAGCGCTTCCAACGCCGGATCGGCTTCCCGATGAGCGCCGCCCACGTAGATCGAGCGATTTCGACGTGGAGTATTCCTATGCCGGCGGCACAGGCCAAGGCGCAGCAGCGCGGGCTCGACAACCACCAGCTCCTGGCGGCCTTGCGCGCCTTCCGACGCGGCGACTTCTCGGTGCGGCTGCCGACCGACCTGTCCGGCCTGGACGGCGAATTGGCCGAGGCGTTCAACGACGCCGTCAATCTGAACGATCAGATGTCGAAGGAGTTCGAACGTCTCGGCGACGTGGTCGGCAAACAGGGCAAGATCAACCATCGCGCCCGTTTGCCGGGCGCCACCGGCTCGTGGGCCGCCAGCGTCGATGCGGTCAACAACCTGATCACGGACATGGTCCACCCGACGGCCGAAATGGCCCGGGTGATCGGCGCCACCGCCAAGGGCGACCTTAGCCAGACGATGGACCTGGAGAACGAGGAGCGCCCGCTACGGGGCGAGTTCCTGCGCATCGGCAAGGTCGTCAACACCATGGTGGGCCAGCTGGGCTCGTTCGCCTCGGAAGTGACGCGGGTGGCCCGCGAGGTGGGCACCGAGGGCAAGCTGGGCGGCCAGGCCCAGGTGAAGGGCGTGGCCGGGACCTGGAAGGATCTGACCGACAACGTCAATCTGATGGCCGCCAACCTGACGGGCCAGGTCCGCAACATCGCCGAGGTGACGACCGCCGTCGCCAACGGGGATTTGAGCCGCAAGATCACCGTCGACGTGAAGGGCGAGGTGCTGGAGCTGAAGAACACCATCAACACCATGGTGGACCAGCTCAACAGCTTCGCCTCGGAAGTGACCCGGGTGGCGCGGGAAGTCGGCACGGAGGGCAAGCTGGGCGGCCAGGCCAACGTCAAGGGCGTGGCCGGCACCTGGAAGGAGCTGACCGACAACGTCAACCTGATGGCCGGCAACCTGACCGGCCAGGTCCGCAATATCGCCGAGGTGACCACCGCCGTGGCGCGCGGCGACCTCTCGCGCAAGATCACCGTCGACGTGAAGGGCGAGGTGCTGGAGCTGAAGAACACCATCAACACCATGGTGGACCAGCTCAACAGCTTCGCCTCGGAAGTGACCCGTGTGGCGCGGGAAGTCGGCACTGAGGGCAAGCTGGGCGGCCAGGCCCGCGTGGAAGGCGTGGCCGGGACCTGGAAGGATCTGACCGACAACGTCAACCTGATGGCCGGCAACCTGACCGGCCAGGTCCGCAACATCGCCGAGGTCACTACCGCCGTCGCCATGGGCGACCTCAGCAAGAAGATCACCGTCGACGTGAAGGGCGAGGTTCTGGAGCTGAAGAACACCATCAACGTCATGGTGGACCAGCTGAACGCCTTCGCTTCGGAAGTGACGCGGGTGGCGCGGGAAGTCGGCACCGAAGGCAAGCTGGGCGGCCAGGCCAACGTCACCGGCGTCGGCGGCACCTGGAAAGAGTTGACCGACAATGTCAACCTGATGGCCGGCAACCTGACCGGCCAGGTCCGCAACATCGCCGAGGTGACCACCGCCGTGGCCATGGGCGATTTGTCCAAGAAAATCACCGTCGACGTGCGGGGCGAAATCCTGGAGCTGAAGAACACCATCAACACCATGGTGGACCAGCTGAACTCGTTCAGTTCGGAAGTGACCCGCGTGGCGCGCGAAGTCGGTACGGAAGGCAAGCTGGGCGGCCAGGCCCAGGTGAAGGGCGTGGCCGGCACCTGGAAGGACCTGACCGACAACGTCAATTTCATGGCCGGCAACCTGACCGGCCAGGTCCGCAACATCGCCGAGGTGACCACCGCCGTCGCCAACGGCGACCTCTCCAAGAAGATCACCGTCGACGTGCGGGGCGAGATCCTGGAGCTGAAGAACACCATCAACGTCATGGTGGACCAGCTGAACGGTTTCGCCTCGGAAGTGACGCGGGTCGCGCGCGAAGTGGGCACCGAAGGCAAGCTGGGCGGCCAGGCCCAGGTGAAGGGCGTGGCGGGCACCTGGAAGGACCTGACCGACAACGTCAACCTGATGGCCGCCAACCTGACCGGCCAGGTCCGCAACATCGCCGAGGTGACCACCGCCGTCGCCATGGGCGACCTGTCCAAGAAGATCACCGTCGACGTGCGGGGCGAGATCCTGGAGCTGAAGAACACCATCAACGTCATGGTGGACCAGCTGAACTCATTCAGCTCGGAAGTGACGCGGGTCGCCCGCGAAGTCGGCACCGAAGGCAAGCTGGGCGGCCAGGCCCAGGTGAAGGGCGTGGCCGGCACCTGGAAGGATTTGACCGACAACGTCAACTTCATGGCCGCCAACTTGACCGGCCAGGTGCGCAACATCGCCGACGTCACCACCGCCGTCGCCAAGGGCGACCTCAGCAAGAAGATCACCGTCGACGTGAAGGGCGAGATCCTGGAGCTGAAGTCGACCATCAACGTCATGGTGGACCAGCTGAACGGCTTCGCCTCGGAAGTGACCCGGGTGGCGCGCGAGGTCGGCACCGAAGGCAAGCTGGGGGGGCAGGCCCAGGTGCCCGGCGTGGCCGGCACCTGGAAGGACCTGACCGACAACGTTAACATGATGGCCGCCAACCTGACCGGCCAGGTGCGCAACATCGCCGACGTCGTCACCGCCGTCGCCCAGGGCAACCTCAAGCGCAAGCTGACCCTGGACGCCAAGGGCGAGATCGCCTCATTGGCCGACACCATCAACGGCATGATCGAGACCCTGGCCACCTTCGCCGACCAGGTGACCAACGTCGCCCGCGAAGTGGGCTCGGAAGGCAAGCTGGGCGGCCAAGCCCGGGTGCCCGGCGCCGCCGGCCTGTGGCGCGACCTGACCGACAACGTCAACGAGCTGGCCGCCAACCTGACCACCCAGGTCCGCGCCATCGCCGAGGTCTCCACCGCCGTGACCAAGGGCGACCTGACGCGGTCGATCACCGTGGAAGCCTCGGGCGAAGTCGCGGCCCTGAAGGACAACATCAACGAGATGATCCGGAACCTGAAGGATCAGACGTTGAAGAATACCGAGCAGGACTGGCTGAAGACCAACCTGGCCCGGTTCAGCCGCATGCTGCAGGGCGAACGCGACCTGTCGACCGTGTCGAACCTGGTGCTGTCGGAGCTGGCCCCGCTGATCAACGCCCAGCACGGGGTGTTCTACGTCTCGGACCACGATGTGAACGGCGAGCCGGTGCTGAACCTGGCCGCCAGCTACGCCTCCAACCCAGGCGACCGGCCGCCGTCACGGCTGCGTCAGCGCGAGGGCCTGATCGGCCAGTGCGCCGCCGAGCGCCAGCGCATCCTGCTGACCAACGTGCCGGCCGAATATATCAAGATCAGTTCGGGCCTCGGCGAGGCGGCGCCGCAGAACATCATCGTCCTGCCGGCCCTGTTCGAAGGCGAACTGAAGGCGGTGATCGAACTGGCCACCTTCGGCGCCTTCAACGAGACTCAGCAGGCCTTCCTCGACCAGCTGATGGAATCCATCGGCATCGTGCTGTCGACCATCGCCGCCAACATGCGCACCGAGGGCCTGCTCGAACAGTCGCAGCTGTTGACCGCCGAGCTCCAGGCCCAGCAGGAAGAGCTGAAGAAGACCAACGACCGCCTGGAGCTGCAGGCCGCGTCCCTGCGGCAGTCCGAAGAGCTGCTGCGCTCCAAGCAGGACGAACTGCAGCAGACCAACGCCGAGCTGGAGGACAAGGCGGTCCTGCTGTCGGCCCAGAACAAGCAGGTGGAGGCCAAGAACGCCGAGGTCGAGCAGGCCAAGGCGGCGTTGGAGGAAAAGGCCGAACAGCTGGCCCTGACCTCCAAGTACAAGTCCGAGTTCCTGGCCAATATGAGCCACGAGCTGCGCACGCCGCTCAACAGCCTGCTGATCCTGTCCAAGATGCTCAGCGAGAACGCGCAGGGGAACCTGAGCGCCAAGCAGGTGGAGTTCGCCCGCAACATCCACAGCGCCGGCGCCGACCTGCTGGGCCTGATCAACGACATCCTGGACCTGTCGAAGATCGAGAGCGGCACGGTCACCCTCGACATCGGCGAGATGTCGTTCGCGTCCCTGCGCGACCAGACCGACCGCACCTTCTCCCAGCTGGCCCAGGACAAGAAGCTGGACTTCTTCATCAACATCGACCCGGCCCTGCCGCGCTCGATGTACACCGACGACAAGCGCCTGCAGCAGGTGATCAAGAACCTGCTGTCCAACGCCTTCAAGTTCACCCAGGCCGGTTCGGTGCGCCTGACCATCGCCCGGGCCGAGGATGGCTGGGCCAGCGGCAACGACCACCTCAACAAGGCCGGCCAGGTGCTGGCCTTCTCGGTCGAGGACACCGGCATCGGCATCCCCGAGGACAAGCAGCGGATCATCTTCGAGGCCTTCCAGCAGGCCGACGGCACCACCAGCCGCAAGTACGGCGGTACGGGCCTGGGCCTGTCGATCAGTCGCGAGATCACCCGCCTGCTGGGCGGCGAGCTGCGGGTCGTTTCGACGCCAGGGCAGGGCAGCATCTTCACCCTCTACCTGCCGCTGAACTTCAGCCCGGCGGCCCAGTCCCAATCGATCCAGCCGCTGCGCCCCGCCACCTCGCCGGTCCAGACCTTCCGCCTGTCGACGACGGAGGCCGGGTCGGTCGAACCGGCCGAGACCGTGGTCGACGACCGTGAGCAGGTCGAGCCCGGCGACGCGGTGGTGCTGATCGTCGAGGACGACACCCGCTTCGCCTCGATCCTGCTGTCGCTGGTGCGCGACAGCGGCTTCAAGGGCGTGGTCACCGGCGAGGGCTCGGCCGTGCCGTCCCTGGCCCGGCGCTTCAGTCCAGACGCCATCATGCTGGACATCGGCCTGCCCGACATGGACGGCCTGGCCCTGTTGGACCTGCTCAAGCGCACGCCCGACACCCGCCACATCCCGGTCCAGGTGATCTCGGCCGACGACCACGGCGGGCTGGGCCTGTCGATGGGGGCCTTCGGCTTCACTAGCAAGCCGGTGGAACGCGAGGCTGTCGCCTCGACCCTGGAAAAGGTCAAGAAGCTGGTCGCCGAGACCGGCCGCGCCCCGATCCTGGTCGGCGGCCCGACTGGAGGCGGGGGCCAGGCGGCCGATACGCTGCGCGACACCATCGGCGCCGTGCAGGTCGCGGCGACCTTGGGGGACCTGCCGGACGAGGCTTTCAGGGGCGAGGGCGGCTGCCTGGTGATCGACGTCGGCTCGGGACCGGTCGGACCGTTCATCGACACCCTCAAGCAGCGCGGCGCGGCGTCGGGCGTGGCGGTGCTCTATGCGCCGGAAGAGCTGGACCTCGAAGAGGACCGCCGGCTGCGCCTGGCGGTGTTCTCCGGCTTGGCGCGGCTGGCGCGCACGCCCGAGCAACTGATCGACCACGTCACCATGTCGCTGCACGCGCCGCTGGATCGCCTGTCCCCGCCGGCCAAGGCGATGATCGCCCACAGCCGCCACGCCGACGCCGTCCTGACGGGCCTGACCGCGGTGGTGATCGACGACGACATCCGCAACATCTTCTCCCTGGCCAGCGCGCTGGAGGAGTACGGCATCGAGCTGCGCTACGCCGAAAGCGGCCGCGAAGGCCTGGAGCTGCTCGACGGCCTGCCGGAGGTGGATATGGTTCTGGTCGACATCATGATGCCCGACATGGACGGCTACGAGACCATGCGCGAGATCCGGGCCCGACCGCGCTTCTCCGATCTGCCGGTGATCGCCGTCACCGCCAAGGCGATGAAGGGCGACCGCCAGAAGTGCATCCAGGCGGGCGCGTCGGACTATGTGTCCAAGCCGGTGGATATCGACCAACTGATCTCGGTCCTACGGGTCTCGGTTCAGCGCACCGACGCCCAGCGCCTGGCCGGCGACAATGTCGTCACCATCCATAGCGCCGCAGCGCAATGAGCATACAGGCGGTCAAGCATCAGGTGGTTCCTCCGCCCGAGGATCGGCTCAGGACCCGGATCCTCATCGTCGACGACGATGAGCGCAACGCCTTCGCCGCGATCCAGGCCCTGGAAACCCTCGGCCAGGAGCTGGTGGTGGCCCGTTCGGGCGAGGAGGCCTTGCGGCATCTGCTGACCGACGACTTCGCGGTGATCCTGCTGGACCTGCACATGCCCGGCATGGACGGCTACGAGACGGCTGAACTGATCCGCCAGCGCCGTCGCAACCGCGACGTGCCCATCGTCTTCCTGACGGCCGTGTTCCGGGACGAGGCCCACATCTTCAAGGCCTATTCGGCGGGGGCCGTCGACGTGGTGTTCAAGCCGGTGGACCCGTTTATCCTGCGCTCGAAGGTGCAGGTGCTGGTCGACCTGCACATCAAGACCCTGGAGCTGGAGCAGCAATCGGAGAGCCGCCGCCTGCTGATCGAGGAGAACGCCCGTATCCATGCCGAGAAGCTGGCCGCCGAACGGGCTCTTCGCCGCACCCAGGAGCGCCAGGAGGCGATCCTGCGGGCCCTGCCGGTGGTCTTCCATTCGCGCACCGCCGACGCGCCCTACGAGCCGCTGTTCGTCGGCGGCAATGTCATGGAGCTGACCGGCTTCTCGGCCGAGGATTTCCTGGCCGCGGCCGATTTCGGCATCAGCCGGGTCCATCCCGACGACGTCGACATCGTCGCGCGCGCCCAGGCCGAGGCCCGCAGGTCCGGCGCCTATGCCTGCGAATACCGCTGGCGGCGCGCCGACGGGTCCTACCGCTCGCTGATCGACCAGGGCGTGCTGGCCCAGGACGAGGAGAGCGGCCGCCAGGTGGTGTTCGGCACGCTGCTGGACAACACTGAGCGCCGGGGCCTGGAAGAGCAGCTGAGCCACGCCCGCAAGATGGAGGCGGTGGGCCAGCTGACGGGCGGCGTCGCCCACGATTTCAACAACCTGCTGACCGTGGTGCTGGGCAATATCGAGCTGATCAAGCGGCGAACCGGCGACCAGCACGAACTGGCCCGGCAGATCGACGCGGTGCGTCTGGCGGCCGAAAAGGGCGGGGCGCTGACCCGCCAGTTGCTGGCGTTCTCACGCCGCCAGCGGTTGAATCCGCTGACCGTCGATCTCAACGCGCTGATCGCCGACTTCGCGCCGCTGCTGCGCCAGGCCGTTGGCGAGGCGGTGAGCATCGAGCTGAGCCTGGCGGCCGAGCCGCTGCCGGCCCATCTCGACCCCGCCCAGTTCGAGAGCGCCCTGCTGAACCTGGCGGTCAACGCCCGCGACGCGATGGAGGGCGGCGGGGTCCTGTCGATCGGCGCCTGCGCCGACGGCGGGGACGATTCCAGGATCCTGGTGACCGTGCGCGACACCGGCCAGGGCATGGACGTCGATGTCGCCTCGCGCATCTTCGAACCTTTCTTCACGACCAAGGAGATCGGCAAGGGGTCGGGGCTGGGGCTGTCCCAGGTCTACGGCTTCGTGCGGCAGTCGGGCGGCGAGATTTCGGTGAGCAGCGCGCCGGGACGGGGCGCTGCGTTCGAGATCTATCTGCCCCGGAGCCAGGCGGCGCTGAGCCCGCGCGGCGTCGGCGGCGAGACCGGCGAGACCGTGCGCGGTTCCGAGCGGGTGCTGGTCGTCGAGGACGATCCGGCGGTGCTGGCCATGGCGGTCGAGACGCTGGAGGGGCTGGGCTATCAGGTCGCCACCGCCGATACGGCCGCGGCGGCGTTGAAGCGCCTCAAGGGCCGCAAGGCGTTCGACCTGCTGTTCTCCGACGTGGTCATGCCGGGCGGGGTCAACGGCGTCCAGCTGGCCCACCTGGCGTTGCAGCAGCGGCCCGACCTCAAGATCCTGCTGACCTCCGGCTATGTGGGCGACGAGGCGGCGTCCTGGGCCAATGAATTTCCAATGATCGACAAGCCCTATCTGGGACCGGCCCTGGCGGCCAAGATCCGCGCCGTGCTGGACGCCGAAGTCCTGGCGACGGCACAGCCCAGGGCGCGGCAAGGCTAGACCGGGAGCGGTTTCCGCCAGAGCGCGCCTTGTCGCCGCGCCAGCCGAGACCATCTGACAAGCTCGGCCGCGCCGGCAGGGGCGGCCCTTTTGCTTGCGGAGCCGATCATGACCGACCTTTCAGCCTTCCCGATCACCCAGCGCTGGCCCGCCCAGCATCCCGACCGGCTGCAGCTGTACGGCCTGCCCACGCCCAACGGGGTCAAGGTGTCGATCATGCTGGAGGAGATCGGCCTGCCCTATGAGCCGCATCTGATCGACATCGGCCAGAACGAGACCTGGACGCCCGAGTTCCTGTCGCTGAACCCCAACGGCAAGATCCCGGCCATCATCGATCCCGACGGTCCGGGCGGAAAGCCGTTCGGCCTGTTCGAGTCCGGCGCGATCCTGGTCTATCTGGCGGAGAAGACCGGCAAGTTCCTGCCCGAGGATCCGGCCCAGCGCTACGAGACCCTGGCCTGGGTGTTCTTCCAGATGGCCGCGATCGGGCCGATGTTCGGCCAGGTCGGCTTCTTCCACAAGTTCGCCGGCCGCGAGTACGAGGACAAGCGTCCGCGAGATCGCTACGTCGCCGAATCCAAGCGCCTGCTGGGCGTGCTGGAAAGCCGCCTGGCGGATCGCGACTGGATCATGGGCGACGCCTACACGATCGCCGACATCGCCACCCTGGGCTGGGTGCGCAACCTGGTCGGCTTCTACGGCGCGGGCGATCTGGTCGACTACGCCAGCCTCAAGCACGTGCCGGCCTGGTTGGAGCGGGGCCTGGCCCGTCCGGCCGTCCAACGTGGGCTGGAGATTCCTCGGCGCCCTTAAGACCGCGCCTCGCCGCCACGCCGGGTTTCGATCCACTCGTTAGGCCGGCGTTGGCGGCCCAGGCCTTCCCCCGCGCCCGATTGTCGCGGCTGGCCTTAACCGCTTTGGGGGACCTCGCCGGCTAGGCTGCCGCGTCGGAGGTCTAGATGAACCACAAGGAAGCGAGGCGGATCCGGGCTCTGCGGGGCTATGGCGTCCTCGATACGTCGCCGGACGCCGCCTTCGACCGCGTGACCCAGTTGGCGTGCGACCTCTTCGACGCGCCCATCGCCCTGGTCTCGCTGGTCGACGAAACGCGGCAGTGGTTCAAGTCTCGCCAGGGCCTGGAGGCTTGCTCGACGGCGCGGGAACACGCGTTTTGCAGCCATGCGATCGAGCTGGATCCCGACGCGGTGATGATCGTCGAGGACGCGACGCTCGATCCCCGGTTCGTCGCCAATCCGCTGGTGGTCGGCGAACCGGGGATCCGCTTCTACGTCGGCGCCGTGCTGACCTCGCCCGAGGGCTGCAACCTCGGCGCCCTCTGCGTCATGGACGCCAAGCCTCGTCCGCGGCCCACCGAGCGCGAACTTGACCGCTTGCGGGCCTTGGCGCGGATCGTCGTCGACGAACTGGAGCAAACCCGTCTCAACCGGGTGCGCTGCGAACAGGCTCGCCTGCTGAAGCTGGCCGAGACCATGTCCGGTGTCGCGCACTGGCGATACGATGTCGTCAGTCGCGAGCTTTTCTGGTCGGACCTAGTCTACGACATTCACGGCGTCGACCGTCGAACCTATGTCCCCAGTCTCGAGAACGGCCTGGGAGTCTATCATCCCGAAGACCGCGACAGGGTCGGCGCCCAGCTGCTGCAGGCGGTGGCCACCAAGGAGACGTTCAGCTTCCAGGCCCGGATCGTCCGCGCGGACGGCGCGATCCGGATCGTCCAGTGCAAGGCCGGCTGCGAACTGGACGAACATGGCGAGGTTGTCGCGCTGATCGGCCTGTTCCAGGACGTCACCGACCAGGTCCGCAATCTGGAGGAGCTGACCGCCAGCGAGGCGCGCTACCGGCTCCTGGCCGAGAATTCGTCCGACGTCATCGTCCGCGCCGCTCTCGACGGCACGCTGCGCTACGTCTCGCCCGCCTGTCGGGCGATGGGCTACGAGCCCGAGGACCTTGTCGGCACGGCGGCCGATCGTCTGGTCCACCCGGACGATCGCGAGCGCTTCCTCGTCAACTGCGCCAAGCTCTATGCCGGCGAAACGCCCGATCCGTCCGCCAACCGGCAGCATCGCTACCGCACCGCGGACGGGCGCTGGGTCTGGTTCGAGGGCAATCCCCAGCTCGTCCGTGACGCCGAGGGCCGGGCGACCGAGATCGTCAACGTCTTCCGGGACGTCACTGAGCGGCGGGAGCTTCAGGAACGGGCCGAGCGCATGGCGCGCATGACGGCCCTGGCCGAGGAGGTCGCCGGCATCGGCTACTGGCGGATCGACGTCGCGACCGGCGAGGCGACCTGGTCGCCGCACGTGGCCACGCTTTGCGGCCTGGGCCCGAATCCTCGCCAGGAAGACTTCGCCGCGGCCGTCCACCCCGACGATCGACCGGCCCAGCAGGCCCGGCTCAAGGCCGCCCTCGAGGACGGCGTCGGCTGGAAGATGGCGGTCACCCGCATGGTCCTGCCCGACGGCGGGCTGCTTTACCTGGAAGGCCACGGCTATTGCGAGCGCGATGCGACGGGCCGGGTGATCGCCGTGTTCGGCACCGTCACGGACATTACCGCCCGGGTCACGGCGGAGGCCTCCCGCGCCGAGGACGAGGCCCGCTATCGCGCCCTCTCCGAACGCGCGCTGCTGGCCACGAAGGCCGGCCAGATCGGCGTCTGGGAGTGGAACGTCCAGACGGGCGCGCTGACCTGGGACGACCGAATGTACGCCCTCTACGGCCTGGCCTCCGGCGAGGCCCTGACCGCCGAGCGGTTCTATGCCTGCGTGCATCCCGCCGATCGCGCCGAGGAGCAGGCGCAGGCGCGGACCACCCTGACGGGCGACAAGCCCTATGACACCGAATTCAGGATCGTACGCCCCGATGGCGAGGTGCGGTGCGTCCGCGCCCAGGCGACGGTAGTGCGCGACGCCGACGGCGCGCCGGTCCGGCTGGTGGGCGTCAACTGGGACGTCACCGAGGTGCGCAACCTCGAACGTTCGCTGCGCGCCAGCGAAGACCGGGCGCGCAACATGATCGCCAACGCCCACCAGGCCATCGTCACCGCCGACGAGGCTGGCCGGATCACCGGCTGGAACCGCCACGCCGAGCTGACCTTCGGCTGGACCGCCGGGGAGGCGATCGGCGCCGACCTGGCGATGATGCTGCCCGAGGGCCATGCCGGCGTGGCCGCCTTCCTGGGCGGGCGCTTCGGCGACGATATCGACCAGCGCGTCGAAACGACCGCCCGGCGCAAGGACGGCTTCGAGATCCCGATCGAGCTGGCGGTCAGCGCGGTGCGCGACGCTGCGGGCTGGGAGCTGACCGCGCTGATGCAGGACATCAGCGAACGCAAGGAGCAGCTGGAGCTGTTCGAGAACGCCTTCGAGCACGCCCCGATCGGCGAATGCCTGGTTGGGCTCGACGGCTCGTTCCTGAAGGTCAATCCGACACTGTGCGAGATGGTCGGCTACAGCCGCGAGGAGCTGCTGGCCCTGAACTTCCAGGCGATCACCCACCCGGACGATCTGGACGCCGACCTCAGCCTGGTGGCCGATCTCTACAACGGCCGGATCACGACCTATCGGATGGACAAGCGCTACATCCGCAAGGACGGCTCGATCATCTGGATCCAGCTGGCGGTGTCGCGGGTCGACAATCCCGACGGTTCGCCGCGCCACTTCATCTCGCAGATCGAGGACCTGACCGCCCGGCGGGCGGCCGAGGCCGCGCTGAAGGACAGCGAGGCCCGCTACCGGCTGATGGCCGAGAACACCACCGACATGATCATGACGGCCGATCTGAGCGGAAGGGTCACCTTCGTCGCCGCGTCGTGCCGCACCTTGCTAGGCTACACGCCGGACGAGGTCATGGGCCGCAGCGCGCTGGAACTGGCCTATCCCGAGGATCGTCTGAGGGTCAAGCGGGTCTATCGCAACCTGACCAAGGGCCAGCAGGTCGAACGGGTGCGCTGGCGCGTGCCGCACAGGTCGGGCAAGCGGGACGTCTGGCTGGAATCGAACCCGTCCCTGCTGCGCGACCCGGCCACCGACGCCCCGGTCGGGTTCCTCGACGTGATCCGTGACGTGACCGCCCAGGTCGGCCAGGAGGAGGCCCTGGCGGCCGCCCGCGCCGAGGCCGAGGCGGCCGCCATGGTGAAAGGCGAGTTTATGGCCAATATGAGCCACGAGATTCGCACGCCGCTGACGGCCGTGATCGGTTTTTCGGGGCTGCTGGCCCAGCGCCCGGAGCTTGACGAGATTTCGCAACGGTACGTCCAGCGGGTGTCGAGCGCCGGCCAGGCGCTGCTGGCGATCGTCAACGACGTGCTCGACTTCTCCAAGCTCGAGGCGGGGCAGGTCGAGATCACGCCGCGCCCGGTCTCGCCCCTGGCGGTGGCCCAGGACGCCCTGGCCCTGTTCGCGCCCCAGGCCGACGCCAAGGGATTGTGGCTGGAATGCCAGGTCGAAGGCGAGCTGCCCGAGCGGGTCATGATCGATCCGGATCGCGTCCGCCAGGTGCTGCTCAACCTGGTGGGCAACGCGATCAAGTTCACCGAGCAGGGCGCGGTGCGGCTGTTCGTCGGGTATGACCCGTCGGCGGCGAGGCTGCGCAT
>Ga0065165_1000500_pt1 | contig 60723 bp, 50 predicted proteins | sample AraplaMF_Cvi_mMF_FD_63813 | JGI IMG/M metagenome (GOLD analysis project Ga0065165, IMG submission 63813) | Arabidopsis root microbial communities from the University of North Carolina, USA - plate scrape MF_Cvi_mMF (version 2) (version 3) | ecosystem: Host-associated > Plants > Roots >...
CATCCAGCGTGGCGATTACGACCTCCCCGCCATCGCGCGCTACGCCCGCCATACCGTGGAAACGCACTTCAACCAGAGCCGGTTGCACGACCAGCTCGCCGCTTGCCTGGCCTAGGAGATCCACCCCATGCCTTCCGCCAGACGCGACGCCCTCTGGACCGCCGGTTCCACCATCGTCAGCGCCGCGAGCCAGCTGCTCCAGATCGCCGTGCTCGCCCACCACGTCGACGCCCACCTGCTCGGCGCGCTCGCGATCGTGAATGTGGTGAACGCCATCGCCACGCTGCTACAGGACATGGGCCTCAGCAGCTACCTCGTGCACCGACAGGACATCACGCGCCCCGAACGCACGTCGCTCTTCATGATCAGCGCAGGGCTCGGCGCCGCGTCCGCGCTCGTGCTGTTCGCCATCTCTTATCCCATCGCCGACTTCTACGGCTCCTCGCAGCTGGGCGACCTGCTGCGGCTGTCCACCGTGAACTTCGTGCTGCTCGGGCTGGCGGCGCAATACCAGGCCAGCCTGATCAAGTCGTTCCGGCTGCCGCGACTGGCCCGGGTCGAGGTGTTCGGCCGCCTGAGCGGCCTCGCCACCCTGCTGGTACTGGTGCTTCTGCTCGGCGCGTCGATCGAGGCGGCCGTCTACGCGATGATCGTGAACAGCCTCGTCCGCCTGGTCTGTTTCGTCGCCGTCGCCGAGCGGGAGTGGCACCCGGGCGGCGGCTTCGACCGCGCCATCGTGCGCCAGGCGCTGCGCTACGGTGCGTTCCAGCTGGGATCGCAGGTGATCAACCAGCTGCGCAGCCAGGCCGACCAGATCATCCTCGGCAAATTCCTTGGCCTGGCGGCGCTGGGTGTCTATTCGCTCGCCAAGGAGCTGGTGCTGCAACCCACCAAGCTGATCATGCCGGTGGTGCAGCGCCTGGCCCTCCCGAGACTCGCCACACGACAGGGAGATCCTGCCGCGCTCCGCAACCTGTACCTCGCCGGCCTGCGCGTGGTGTCCGTGGCTGCCGCCTGCGTATTCATCATGCTGGCCGTCTTCGCCCCTGCCGCCGTGACCATCCTTTACGGACAGCGCTACGCGGGTGTTTCGCAGCTCATTCCGCTCATGCTGCTCTTCGGCATGTTGCGTCCCCTCGGCTCCCTGATCGGCGCGCTGAGCCAGAGCCTCGGCCGGTCGGATATCGAATTCGGCTGGAACGTGAAGATCTGCGGCGTGGCCCTGCTGGTGACGGTGATCGGCGCGTACTCGGGATCGCTGCAGGTCATGGCCGTGGCGCTGGCCGTCAGCCAGGTGCTGGCGACCGTGCTCTCCTACTACTTCTTCTCCTCGAAGATCATCGACATCACGGCGCGCGAGTTCTACAGCTCGTGGACCGTCGAGAGCTTCGTGCCCTACGCCTTTCTCATGCTCGCGGTGGCCATCTATCCCGGCGAGGACTGGAAGGCGAGCGTGGTCCGCTTCCTCCTGGTGACGCCGTCCCTGCTCTGGGTGATCTGGCGCAACAGGGACGCCTGGCTCGCCCGAATCGCGCAACCGGCAGGTGCCTGATGAACGACACGACCATTCCCCTGGTGAGCGTCTACGTTCCCACGCGAAACCGCTCCGAATTGCTGCGCCGGGCCCTGGACTCCGTACTGGAGCAGACCTGGCCGAGGATCGAGATCCTGGTGTGCGACGAGGCCTCCACCGACGATACGCCGGAGGTACTCGCATGGTATGCCCGCTGCCATCCGGGCAAGTTCATCGTGTTGCGCAACGACACGCCGCAAGGCGCCTGCCGTGCGCGCAACCGGTGCATCGAGCAGGCCAGCGGCACCTACGTCACGGGGCTGGACGACGACGATTTCTTCCATCCGCAGCGCATCGAGTGCCTGGTGGACCTGTACCGTCGCCATCGCCCGTCGTTCGCATGCAGCCGGTTCCGGTATTTCCAGTCGATGTCGCAGGTGGCCGCACTGCGGGACCGCGTGCACGACGAGACGGAGTTGGCCAGGGCCGATACCCTGGACCTGCAGGCCCTGCTGTACGCGAACCTTGCAGGCAACCAAGTGCTGACCGAGCTGTCGCGGATGCGCGAACTGGGCGGTTTCGACGAGGCCATGCCTTCCTGGCAGGACTACGACATGTGGATCCGGCTGGCCGAGCGGTACGGCCCGGCCGTGCGGGCCCGCACGCTCCTCTCCTTCGTGGACGACGACCGTTCGCGCGCCCGCATCCGCAACTCCAGCAAGCGGGCCGAGGGCAGCGGCCGATTCATCGCTAAGCACGAGCACCTGATGAATGCCGACCAGCGGCGCAACCACCGCAACATTCAGTACGTGATGAACCGGGTGCGTCCGCCCCTGGCCGAGATCGTGCGCAATGTCTCCCTGGGCGGCTACAAGTCGACCGTCAAGCTGCTCCTGCACAAGTTCTTCGGTGTGGCCATCGGATGAAGATCAACAAGACGCGCGCCGCGGCGATCGCCCTGATGGCCATGCTGTTCGTGCAGGTGCCCCTGACACACAGCACGGCCAGCAAGTCGCACGTGAACGTCTACCACATCCTCCTCCTGCTCATGCCGTTGCTCTACTTCCCGGCGCTGCGCTACCTCAAGCTCAACCCGGCGACCGCGTTCATCGCCACCCTGGCCGCGACCTCGATGGCCGCGGCGGCCACTTATGGCGGCGGCATGCGGTCCACGCTGGTAGTCTTCGTGGCGTCCTCGTACTTCCTGGGAACCGTGTTCGGGCGAAAACTGCCCGATCTCGACCTGCGCCGCATCTTCGTATGGATACTCGGCTGCTGCATCGTGTTCATCCTCGTACGCGACGCGGTCTACGCCGGCCAGCTGGGCGCGGTGTACGCCCGCACCGAAGGCGCTTCCAGCATCCTTTACATGTCCACAGGCGGCCGCAACATCGAAGCCAGCCTGCTCGCGCTCCTTTCCATCCTCCTCCTGGGCACGCGCGCCTACCCCATCGCGGCCGCCATCGCCTTCCTCACCAGCGCCATGATGCTCTCCCGTGCCGGCCTCGTGGGCGCCGCGGTGTCCATCGGCATTGCTGCCTACCGCGCGAGGAAGACCCGTTCGTACTACTTCTATTCGTTCATCGGCGTAGCGATGGTCGTGCTCGTTGCGGGCCTCGTCGTGTCTTCCGTGGTGGACATCCCTGTGCTTGACCGCTTCAACCTCCAGGCGGAAACCCAGCTTGAACACAAGAACGTCGGACGCCTGGCTTTGTGGAACAGCGCCACCCTGGCCCTCGAGCACAACCTGTTCGGCTATGGCGTAGGCAACGGCGTGCCCCTCATGGAGCAGATATCCGGGCTCACCTTCGTCGAAAACAACGTCCACAACATCTACCTCCAGTTCCTGCTCGAAGGCGGCGTGCAGTCGCTCGTGCTGTTCCTGCTCATGGTGGGGCACATCCTGTTCCGGCCGGCCGAAGGCCAGCAGCGCAACATCAAGGCCTTCCTGCTTCTCTACCTGATGCTCGCCTTCATCGAGTTCAGCGGCTACGAGGCGTACTTCTGGTTCTTCGTGGGCATGTTCTACGCGAAAAACGACCTCCGCCGTGCGCGCATGCGCCAGGCAGCGAAAACCAGACACGTCGCATTCGACGCGGAGGCGCAACATGCTTGACGATTTCCGCGCCGACGTGCGGCGCTACAAGTCCCTGCCGGGCTACCGCGGCATGCTGTGGTGGATGCTCGACCAGTCATTCTGGGTGATCCTCTGCTACCGCCTCGTTGCCGGCGCTCGCGGCAGTCGCCTGCACACGCCATTGCGCGTCTTCGAGAAGCTGGCCGAGTTCATTCACAAGTGCTACCTGCCCACCACGGCCACCATCGGCCCCGGCCTGGTCATCTACCACGCCTTCGGCATCATCGTGAACGGCAAGACCACCATCGGCGCGAACTGCACGCTCTATGCGCGCGTGTGCATCGGGAACCGCTGGCCAGGCGACGGCACGCCCGTCATCGGCAACAACGTCACCATCGGCACCGGCGCGTGCATCTTCGGACCGGTGGTCATTCCTGACAATTTCGTGGTGAAGGCCAATGCCGTCATCACCCCCTCCTCCCTACCCACGACCCCTGTTGGAGCAGCGTCATGAGCGAGGCCGACGTGCGATTGTCCATTGTCATCATTACCTGGAACGAACTGGGCAATCTGGAGCGCTGCCTGCGCTCGCTGCTGGACAAGGTGGATTTCTCTCGCGACGAAGTCATCGTTGTCGACAACGGCTCGACCGACGGCAGCGCCGAGTTCGTGGCCACCTTGCCCCAGATTCGCTACTTCCCGCTGGAACGTAACTTCGGCGTCGGCCCCGCACGCAACCGTGGGCTTTTCCTGGCGCGCGGCAAATACTGCATGACGCTCGACAACGACACCATCTTCCTCACCAGCGACCCCGGCAGCATCGTCGAGGAATTCTTCCTCTCGCACGTCGACGCCGGCGTCGTGGGTTTCGAACTGCTCAACATCGACCGCAGCCGCCAGGACTCGACGCGGCGCTTCCCGCGTTTCTACCAGCCGATCGCGGCACGCGTTCCGTTCAGCCGCCGACTCGGATTCGTGCGGCGCGAGCTGGAGCGGCACCTCATGCTGGACACCCGGTTCGACGAAGGCAGCGACCCGATGGAAGTCGATTACGTCCTCGGCGCCAACCAAACCTTCACGAAAGAAGTTGCCGCACTGCTCATGGGATACGATGACCGCATCTTCTTCGGTCCCGAGGACGCGGAATTCTGCGTGCGCACGCGGAAGATGGGGCTGCGCAACTACTACAGCCGCAAGATCTCCGTGATCCATGATTATAAGCGCCGCACGCGCAAGTTCTCGAAGCTCACCCTGAAGCACCTCGCCGGCTTCGCCTATATGCTGAAGAAGCATGGTGGCGTCTATCGCTATTCGCTCAGCGAACGGCGCTGAGGGGAGGCTGCCATGGACCGTCGCTCGTTCCTCCGGCACTCCGCCTGGACGCTCGCCCTGGCATCCGCCCTGCCTCTCGATGCGTTCGCGGCCCCGTTAGGGCGGACCTACTACGTGGACGGCACCGGAGGCGACGACGCGCATGACGGAAGCAGCGCGGCTCGGCCCTGGCGGACGCTGGACAAGCTCAACCAAACCCGCTTCGCCCCGGGCGACCGCATCCTCTTCAAGCGTGGGGGCGACTACCCGGGTGTCTTCGCCCCCAAGGGCTCCGGCACTGCCGACGCGCGGATCGTCGCCGACGCCTATGGCGACGGCAGCGCTCCCCACCTGCACGCGGACGGGAACGCGGCATCCACCGTGGTGCTGCGTAACGTCGAATACTGGACCCTGCGCAACCTGGCGATCTCCAACCGTGGCGCGCAGCCGGCCCCGCGGCGAACCGGCGTGCACCTGCTGCACGAAGACAGCGGCGTCGTGCACGGCATCGCCCTCCAGGGCCTGCACGTCCACGACGTCAACGGATCGCCCGTGAAGAAGGAAGGCGGAGGCAGCGCCATCCTGGTCGAGGTCAGGGGCAAGACCCGCCCGACGCACCACGAAGGCCTGACCATCCAGGACAACATCATCGAGCGTTGCGAGCGCGACGGCGTCCTGTTCCTCGGGGCCGGCACTCGCGCCGGCGGGCTGGCGACCGGCGTCGTCGTTCGCGGGAACCGCGTTCGCGGAGTTCCCGGCGACTGCATCCTCGTGAAAGGTTGCCGCGGCGCCCTCGTGGAGCGCAACACGGTCAGCGAATGCGGCAACCTGCCCCGCGGCGAGGCCGCTGCCGGCATCTGGCCTTTCGACTGCGACGACACCCTCATCCAGTACAACGAAGTCAGCGGCCACCGGGCCCCGGCCGACGGCCAGGCATACGACGCGGATTTCCATTGCCGGGGCACGGTCATCCAGTACAACTACAGCCACGACAACATCGGGGGCATGGCCCTCGTATGCAACGATGGACGGGATTCGCAAGGCATCGGCAACACCGGCACCATCGTGCGCTACAACGTCAGCATCAACGACGCGCTGCGCAAGACCGGCAGCGCCTCGCTGCGCATTTCGGGGCCGGTGGACGGCAGCCAGATCTACAACAACATCATCATCATTCCCGAGAAGCCGGATGCCGGCTCGCAGGTGACTGTTTTCAAGGCCACGAGCTGGAAAGGCGTCCCTAGCGATACGGCCATCCACGACAACATCGTGGTGGCACCGCGTTCTCCCAGTGTAGACATGAACCTGGCGACGCAGACCCGGATGATGGAAAACCACGTCTATGCGGAGGGTGAACGCGGCGCCTCGGTCGACCACCGACAGATGCTCGCCCGCTTCCGCAGCTACCGGCCGACGCTGGCCCAGGTGAACGCGCTGGTAAAAGCCTGCTTCGCCAACGGTAGACCGCTGCCCGACGCGCTGGAGCGGATCGCCGGGCTGGCTTGAGCGGCTATCGCAGGAACGTCAGTAGCGCGGCTGCAGGTGCCAGCGCCACGCGCTGTCGAGGATGTCGTCCAGCACCCCGATCTGCGGCTGCCAACCTAGCATGCGACGCGCCTGCAGGCTCGAAGCCACCAGGGTGGGCGGATCGCCAGGCCGGCGTGCGGCGATGGCGTGCGGCACCTCGCGTCCCGTGACGCGCTGGGCGGCCGCGATGACCTCGCGCACACTGAAACCCTCGCCGTTCCCCAGGTTGAACGTGAACGCGCCTTCGTTCTCCTCCAGGAACTCCACGGCGAGGAGATGCGCGGAAGCCAGGTCGTTCACGTGGATGTAGTCGCGTACACACGTGCCGTCGCGCGTGTCGTAATCGTCGCCGAAGACCTTCAGCCCCGGTCCGTTGCCGAGCACCGCCCGCAGGAGGTTCGGGATGAGATGGGTTTCCGGATGATGGGATTCGCCGATGGTTCCCGACGGGTCCGCCCCGGCGGCATTGAAATACCGCAGCGCGACCGAACGCAGACCGTAGGCGCGGTACGCATCCCCAAGCACGCGCTCGACCATCAGCTTGCTCTGCCCATACGGATTGATCGGGTCCGTGGGATGCGTTTCGTCGATGGTCTCGCTGCGCGGATTGCCGAATACCGCCGCCGTGGAGGAGAACACCAGCTTCTGGATGCCGGCCTCCCGCATGGCCGCCAGCAGCATCAGCGTGTTGCCGACGTTGTTGCGGTAGTACTGGTACGGATCCACGACCGATTCCCCCACCAGCGAACGCGCGCAGAAATGCATCACCGCGTCGAACTTGTGCGTGGCGAACAGCCGCCACAGGGTGACCGCGTCACCGATGTCGCCGTGAACGAACGGCACATCGTCGGCCACCGCCTCCCGATGCCCGGTGGACAGGTCGTCATAGACGACCACGTCGTGCTGGTTCTCGACCAGGTAACGCACCATGTGCGAGCCCACGTAGCCCGCACCGCCACAGATGAGAAACTTCAATCGATACCCCGCAGATTAAGTGGACACAGGTGCCTAGCTCGCCTCTTTGACCTGCACCTCCACGTTCGGCGCACTGGCCGACGGCGCCTCGCTGTGTACGAAACCCTTGAAGATGGTGAGGAAAATGATGCGCAGGTCGAATGCCAGCGACCAATGGTTGATGTAGTAGAGGTCGTACTCGATGCGCTTGACCAGGTCGGTGTCACCACGCCAGCCGTTGATTTGAGCCCAACCGGTAATGCCCGCCTTCACCAGGTGCTTGTGCATGTAGCCGGCAATCTCGCCCTTGAACTTCTCGACGAACATCGGCCGCTCCGGCCTGGGCCCGACGATGGACATGTCGCCACGGAGCACGTTGAGGAACTGGGGCAATTCGTCAAGGCTGGTCTGCCGGATGAAGCGACCGAAGCGAGTGGTGGTCTTCGCCTGCGCGTTGCCCCACTGCACCGCCTTGTTCTTCTCCATGTCCACCGGCATCGAGCGAAACTTCAGCATCTCGAATTCTTTCCCATCCAGCCCCACGCGGCGCTGCCGGTAAAGCACGGGTCCCGGACTGGAAAGCTTCACGCCGACCGCCAGCGCGACCATCAGCGGACTGATCATCAGCAGGATCACAGCGGCAATCACGCGGTCCTCGATGGCCTTGAGCAGCCACGCATGCCCGAGCAGCGGGCTGTCCCGCAGCGTGACCATGGGCACGCCGCCGCAGTCCTCCATGCGATGGTTGATGAGCTGGCGCCCAAGCATGTCCGGTACGAACTTCACCGTGATCACGCGCTCCTCCATGCGATCGAGCGCGTAGCCGATGGCCCGATGCGCGCTCACCGGGAGCGCTACCAGCACTTCGTCCCAAACGCTCTTGTCGAGGATTTCGTCGATGTGCAGGAGCGAACCCACGCACGGCACGCCATCCGGCACGCCCTGATCGTGGCTCGTGCTCACGTAGGCGGTGATGGCCATGCCCAGCGATGGCTTTGCCTTCGCCTGACGAACCATGTGCAGACCGGACTCCGTCGCGCCGATGAGCAGGCAGCGTCGCATGCCGACGCCGCGACGGCGCAGGTACCACAGCGTCGCCACCGCGATCTGGCGTACCGCGGCCATCAATGCGAGGCCGAGGAAGAAGGTAAGCGTTGCCCAGCCGCGCGAGTACAGCTCACCCACTTTCAGGAGATAACCCAGCGCAAGCAGCGCCGCGAAACCCGACATCCACGATGCGGCAACGCAGCAATATTGTTCCAGTGGGCGCTCCCCCAACGGCTGGTCGTACGCCCGGAAGAAAATGGACGCCGCAAGGGTCGCCAGCATGAGGATGATGAGGGCGACCACATAGAAGCTGCTCATCCGCCACGTGTCGAAGCGAATGAAGTACGCAAGGTAAGCCGCCACGATCGCGCAGATCGGGTCGCTCGCGCGGATCTCCAGATCGAGTAACGCGTTGAATTTAGACAATTGCATGACAAGTACCTTCTGCCGGAGCGGGATACGCCGAGCTGGCGGGATTCCCAAGGTACGTGCCCCCACTGTAGGCCCGGGCTGCCTGTCGCGAGACAGGAGCCGGGCCGACACGCTTCGGATCGGGCCTCCAGCACAGAAGGCCCGATCTGAGAAATGTCGTACTTAATCTGTCCGACGGCCCATGCTGCATCGCACGCAAAACTTTGCGCAATCGACCGAAGAAGAATTTGGGAGTGGTGTCACAAAAACGATGGCCCGAAGCGTGCGTTCAGCTGAGTGCCTTGACCGATGAACCTAGTTGGCGGTGAATGCAATGCGTACCGCTTGCGAGAAACGCATGCATGAACGCGGTGCGCCTGTTCCTTCCCTTCTGGAGACAACGCCCATGAGACGTCTATTTGTTGCGTGCGTGCTGCTCGCCGTCGCTGCCCCGTTATTGGCACAGAATCAGCGACCGGCGACTTCCGACGATTCCTCCTCGAATAATACGCGCAAACCACGCGTCGCCACGCCAAATCAGGCTCATCAGGCCGCGCGCGGCGCCATTTCGCCCGCCCGCGTCGGCGCGGGTACGGCTGCCGTCGCCGCGGCGTCGGGCGCGACGGCCAACGATGCGAACGGCACCGGTAACGATGGCACTGGCGGCACCGGCGGAACGGGTGGCACCGGCGGCACGGGTGGGACCGGCGGGACGGGAGGAACGCACTGATCGATGGATCGGGCGTCTGGACGTCTAGATGGCCGTTCATGTTCCGGAGCGGTTAATGTTGGATCGGTTTAAGTACCTCGATGGCCTCCGCCAAACGGCGCCACGATTCGAAGGACCCCGTAGACGATGAAGTTCCTGCCGACTCTCGGTCTGGCCGGGTGCTGCCTCCTGTTGCAAGCCTGCATCCTCGCACCCGGCCAGCACATGAAAACCGGCGAGTTGAACGACAAGGAAAGCGCAACTGGCAGCCGCTACCAGCTGGTTCCCATCACGCCGAAGTTAATCGCGATGGATCGTGCCAGCGCGACCACGCCTGGCATCGACCCTGCGCTCGTGGCCTATAAGCCCGATTCCTACCGGATCGGCCCGGGCGATTCCCTCTACATCACGGTGTGGGAGCATCCGGAACTCACCTCCCCGGCCGGTTCCCAGCAGCAGACGGCCGCGAATGGCCGGCTCGTGCGGCCCGACGGCACGCTGTTCTATCCCTATGTGGGGCTCGTGCAGGCCTCGGGTCTCACAGTGGAGGAATTGCGCACGGCCATCACCGAAAAGCTGACTAAGTACATCGAAAAGCCGCAAGTCGACATCAGCATCGTCAACTTCGCCAGCCAGAAGGTCACGCTTTCCGGCGCTTTCGTGAAGACCGATCCACAGGACATCACCGTGACGCCCCTGACGTTGAGCCAGGCCATCGGCTCCGCCGGCGTCAATGCGCAACTCGCCGACCTGTCCGATGTGGTCCTGCGTCGCGACAACCAGGAATACCACCTCGACATCGACGCGCTGTCGCACTCCCCGGAGGGCGGACGCGACATCTACCTGAAGGGCGGCGACAGCATCTACCTGCCCTATAACGACCGTCACGAGGCTTACGTCATCGGTGAGGTGCTTCGGCCCCAGGCCATCGCATTCAAGACCAGCGACCTGTCCCTCACCCAGGCACTGGGGCGGGCCGGTGGCCTCAACCAGACGAGCGCGCGCGGCAAGTCCGTGTACGTGATTCGTGGGGTGAAAGACTTCGAAAAGGCGCCCGCCACCATCTACCAGCTCGACGGTACGTCGCCTTCCGCGTTCGCGGTGGCCGCGCAGTTCGCCGTCAAGCCAGGTGACGTGGTCTTCGTGGGCCCGGCCGGCATCACCCGCTGGAACCGGTTCATCAGCCAGCTGCTGCCCTTCTCGGGCCTGATCAGCAATGCGGCCACGGCGCAATACAACCTGGATCGTGACAGCCAGCTCTGAGCGCGTCCGTTCCATCCCCCATTCGAAACTGTACGGGCGACAAAAATGAAGGTCACCATCTTCGGCACCGGCTACGTGGGTCTGGTCACCGGTGCCTGCCTCGCGGAAATGGGCAATCACGTGGTCTGTGTGGACGTCGACGAGGCGAAGGTCGACGGGCTGCGCCGCGGCGTGGTACCCATCTTCGAGCCGGGCCTCGAGCCCATCGTCAAGCGGAACCATGCCTCCGGGCGGCTGGATTTCACCACCGATCCCGGCCCGGCCATCGCGCATGGCGAGCTGATCTTCATCGCCGTGGGTACGCCGCCCGATGAAGACGGCAGCGCCGACATGAAGTACGTCCTCGGCGTGGCGCGCACCATTGGCGAACACCTCGATCGCTACGCGGTCATCGTGAACAAGTCCACTGTGCCGGTCGGCACGGCGGATCGCGTACGACAAGCGGTGAACGAGGTGCTGGCGCGGCGCGGTGCGGCGGCCGACTTCGACGTCGTATCCAATCCGGAGTTCCTGAAGGAGGGCGACGCGGTGGAAGACTGCCTGCGCCCCGACCGCATCGTGGTCGGCTCGTCGAGCGACCGGGCGATCGCGCGCCTGCGCAAGCTCTATGCACCGTTCAACCGCAACCACGACCGCATGGTGGTGATGGACGAGCGCTCCGCCGAGCTGACGAAGTACGCCGCGAATGCCATGCTGGCCACGAAGATCAGCTTCATGAACGAGATCGCCAACATCGCGGAGCGCGTCGGCGCAGACGTGGAGTTGGTACGCCAGGGCATCGGCGCCGATCCGCGCATCGGCTATCACTTCATCTACCCCGGCATGGGCTACGGCGGCTCGTGCTTCCCGAAGGATGTGCAGGCCCTGGAACGCATCGCCCGCGGCCACGACTACGATGCGCGCCTGCTCGCCATGGTGGAAGCCGTGAATGCCGACCAGAAGACACGGCTGTACACGCAGATCTCGAGCTACTTCGAAGGCAATCTGGCAGGAAAGACCGTGGGCATGTGGGGGCTGGCGTTCAAGCCCAATACCGACGACATGCGCGAGGCACCCAGCCGAAAGCTGATGGAAGCGCTCTGGGCTGCCGGGGCGCGCGTGCGCGCTTACGATCCCGAAGCACGTGGCGAAACGCGACGCATCTATGGCGAACGCGACGACCTCGTGCTCTGCGACGATCCCTATGAGGCGTTGAACGGCGCCCACGTCATGGCGCTGGTCACGGAATGGAAGGCCTTCCGCAGTCCCGACTTCGCCAGGATCAAGGCCGCATTGAAGCATCCTGCCCTCTTCGACGGCCGGAATCTGTATGACCCCTCGGCCGTGGAAGACGCCGGCATCGCTTATTACGGCATTGGACGCGGCCGATCCTTGCGGCGGTGAGGGCGCAGGCGATCGTGGTCCGTCGCCAGTCACCTCGCATGCGCCCGTTCCGACGTGTCACGGTCCCTGGCGTCGCGGGGCTTGCGCTGGCCGCGCTGACCGCGTGCTCGTCGGTGTCGCGCGGAAGCCTGGAATCGCTTCGCCTGGCGGTACATCGAGAGACCGTGCACCCCACGGCTGAGTCGGTAGCGGCGACGCCGTACTTCCAGTTGCAGGTCAATGGGCCGGACGGCGAAGCCATTCTTATCCTGGCTCGTGTGGCCGGTGGGGATCTGGGCTGGTATGGGGCGGACCGCGAAGCGGTGGTCACGCGCGACGGGCTCGTGGTGAAGACCGTGGGCCTGCCGCAGGACCTCGACGATACGTCATTCCCTGGTGCCAATCCGTTTCATGACGGCTTGCAGCACCTGAGCGAACCCTTCACATACACGCGTCGCGTCGACTGGTCACCGGGCTACCGCTACGGCGTCGATCTGCACGGAACGCTGGAGCCGAAGGCCGTCGAGGATGTCGACATCCTCGGCACGGTGCACCGCCTCCGCCGCGTGGAGGAACACGTGTCGGTGCCCGCTCTCGGCACAGACATGACCAACCGGTATTGGGTCGATCCATCCGACGGCTTCATCTGGAAAAGCCGCCAGTACGTCGCCCCCGGCGTCCCCCTCGAACTGATCCAGTTGCAGCCCTTCCGGGACCCGGTGCCGGCGGCGCCAGCGAAAACACCCGCCGCGGCACCCGCCGGCGGCGAACGCCTCTCTGCGGCCGCCGCGCGGCAGGCCATCCAGGGCGCCTACATCGAGGGCGCCGCCTGGCTGCAGCCTGCGCTGCAACGCGAGCAGTTGCGGCTCCGTGCCGGACTCGTCTATGAACTGGGCGCCATCCGCAACAAGGCTCTCGGCAACGGCGACTTGAAGCTGTCCGGTGCCGGCAGGGATTTCCAATCGTGGCTTTCCGGCCTTCCCATCACCGGGCGGCGAACCGGCGTCGCGCTGGATCCGGCACGCCTCGAAAGCGGCCGGTCCGAAGACTGGATGATGAACCAGGGCGATACCCTCGTGTATCCGCGCCGCCCGAGCGACATCCGCGTGGTGGGCGCCGTGGACAAGGCATGCCGCGTGCCACACGTTCCGATGCAGGACGCGCGCCGCTATCTGACCGCCTGCCCTGTGTCCTCGGCAGCCGATCCCGACCTCATCTTCGTCGTGCAACCCGACGGCACGGTGATGGAGCAGGGCATCGCCTTGTGGAACCGCGACCCGCCGCGACCACTGGCGCCCGGGGCGTGGATTTATGTTCCCTTCGACAGGCGCGCCATTGCCGGCGCGGCCGACGACACCTTCAACAGGGACGTGGCGGATTTCCTGGCCACGCAGGTGCCCGGCGACGGTGGGGGGCCCTGATGCGGCGGCCGGCATGGCACGGCTGCTGCCGCACGGCGTTCGCCTTACTCGCTGGCGGCGCCTCCCTGGCGCATGCGCAGGAACTCCAGACCCAGAGCGACTTCGGCGGCGTGGGCCTGTTGCAGACACCTACCGCGCGCATGGCGGACGAAGGCGAGTTCAGCTTCGTGCTCAGCCGCACCACGCCCTATACGAACTACAACGTGTCCATGCAGCCGTTGCCCTGGCTCGAAGGTTCGTTCCGTTATACCAACGTCAGCAACCGTCTGTACGGCCCCCGCTCGCTCAGCGGCAGCCAGACCTACAAGGACAAGTCCATCGACGCCAAGGTGCGCCTGTGGGAAGAAAGCCGCTGGCTGCCCGCCGTAGCGATCGGCGCGCGCGACATCGGCGGTACGGGTCTGTTCTCCAGCGAGTTCGTGGTGGCGAGCAAACGGGCCGGACCCTTCGACTTCAGTCTGGGCCTCGCCTGGGGCTACATGGGCGCGCGAGGCGATATCGCCAATCCGTTCGACGTGCTGAGCGACCGCTTCCGGACACGACCGACAGGCGGCACGGGCACCGGCAAGTTCAGCGTCAACAAGTTCCTGCGCGGACGCCCCGGCTTCTTCGGTGGCGTGGAATATCGCTCGCCTTGGGACTGGCTGATCCTGAAAGCCGAACTCGACGGCAACGACTACAAGCATCAGCCGCAGAACAACAACCAGCCACAACGGTGGCCGGTGAACCTCGGTGCGGTAGTCCGTCTGAACCGCAACGTCGATCTCACCGTGGGCTACGAACGCGGCAATGTGGTGACCGCGGGCCTCAGCCTGCATAGCAACCTAGCCAGGCACCTCGACCCGCCGAAGTCGTTCGATCCCAAGCCGGAACCGATCGGCGTCGAGGCAACACCGTCCGATCCCCCGCTGCCGCAACGGCAGGCGCCGGCGCAGGTCGATTGGCAGTCGGTGGCGGAGACACTGCGCGACAACGCGGGCATCGACGTGTCGCGCATCGGGCGGCGTGGTTCCGAACTGGTCATCCATGGCGAACAACAGCGCTTCTTCTATCCCGCGGAAGGCGTGGGGCGCGCCACCCGCATCATCGACCGCCGCGTGGACGACAGCATCGGCTGGCTGACCGTATCCGGCGAGCGCAACGGGCTGCCCACCGTGGAAACCAGCGTGCACCGACCACGTTTCGTGGAACTGCTGGACGACCGGCTCACGCTCGCCGACTTCCGCCGCAGCGTCGAGCAGGACCCGGTGACGGCACGCGATGAAGAAGTGCTTTACCGCGCACCGCTCAAACATTTCACCGGTGGCGTCTCGCTCGGCTATCAGCAGAACCTGGGCGGCCCGGATGCCTTTGTCCTTTACCAGGTTTACGGTGCCGCGTCGGGTACGTTCAACTTCAGCCGCAACCTCTGGCTCGATGGCGTGCTCGCCGTCAACCTCGCCAACAACTATGACAAGTTCAAATACGACGCGCCAAGCAACCTTCCCCGCGTGCGCACCGACCTGCGTCGATACCTGACCACGTCCGACGTCACCCTGCCGAACGTGCAACTGACGGGCACGCGGCGGCTGGGACAGGACCTCTACGGCCTCGCCTACGCCGGCATGCTGGAAAGCATGTACGGCGGTGTCGGTGGCGAAGTGCTCTACCGGCCGTTCGGCGAGCGCTGGGCGCTGGGCGCGGACATCAACTGGGTGAAGCAACGAGGCTTCGCGCAGGACTTCTCCCTGCGCCGCTACCACGTGATCACCGGCCAGGCTACGGCGTACTTCGACACGGGCTTCCACGATGTCACGGTGGCCGTAAGCGTAGGCCGTTATCTCGCCGGCGACTGGGGCAGCACCGTCGACGTGTCGCGCGAGTTCGCCAACGGTGCGCGGATGGGCGCGTACGCCACGATCACCAACAAGTCGGGCAGCGCCGGCTACGGCGAGGGCAGCTTCGACAAGGGCATCTACGTGTCGATCCCCTTCGACATGCTGCTGCCCCATTCCTCACGTAGCCGCGCCACCCTCCTCTGGCAGCCCCTCATTCGCGACGGCGGCGCCCGCCTCAACAAGCGCTATACCCTTTACACCCTCACCAACGATCTGGATGGCGATTTGTTCGATAAGAATCTCGAGAAGATTCGCGAATAGGATTTCTGCGCGCACGATGGGCGCGCCCGAACGAAATGCACAGAGGCCCTCGAACAAAGCCTAGAGATAGCGCAACCAGCTGCTCACGCCCTGCTCGATCAGGTTGTATGCCTGCTCGTATGCCGCCCGCCGCTGGCGGTAGGGATCGGGTATGTCGCGGCTGTGCAGCCACTTGTCGAGCAGGAAGACCTTGCCGCTGGCTTCCGGTGCCATACGGCGGATCGCGTCGACATGGCCGCGCTCCATGGCGAGCACGAGGTCGGCCTCGCGCAGCAGGCGCGCGTCGAGCTGCCGCGCGACGTGCGCTTCGCCATCCACGCCGTGCTCGCGCAACAGGTCGAGCGCGGAAGGGTCCATGGGATAGCCGGTCATGGCATTGATCCCGGCACTCGACACCGTTGCGCCATGGGAGGGCCCCAGCCGTTCACGAAACAGGTATTCCGCGGTGGGACTTCGGCAGATGTTGCCCACGCAGGCGATCAGGATTCGTTGGAACATGGTGTGGCCATAATAGACGACCGGAACGCCGGCGTGATGAACGAGCGACAGGCCTGCACATGACGATATGGAAAGCCATCACGGCGTTCGGCGACAGCGCGATCCTGCTGCCGATGATCGCGTGGATGGCCGTCTGTCTGCTGATCCCGCCGGCACGGCGCGGCGACGCCTTGCGCTGGATGCTGGCCGCTGGACTCTGCGGCGGGGTCGTCATGCTTTCCAAGCTGCTGTTCATGGCCTGGGGTATTCGTCCTCCCGGGCTCGACTACACGGGGTTCAGCGGACACACCGCCCTGGCTGTGCTCGTTTGGCCCGCGCTGGCCGGGTTACTGTTGCGCGGGCGCCCCAGGGGCCTGCGTATGGCGGGTGTCCTGCTGGGCGCAGCCCTCGCTCTGGCCGTGGGGCTGTCTCGGCTGGCCCTGCGCTACCACACCCTTTCGGAAGTGTGTCTCGGCGCTGGCCTCGGCACCGCCATCGCTTTCTGGTTCCTCCGTTCCCTGTTCGCTCCCGGCGCGGCAGAAGGCTATGCTTCGCCTCGTCGCGGCACGATTCTGTGCTGCGGCGCGCTGGCGATACTCCTGCTTTGCTATGGCCGAGTGTTCCCGTCGCAACACCTGTTGCGCGACATAGCTGTATGGCTTAGTGGCCACGGCGACGTGTTCACGCGACAAGGGTCCGGCTGAAGCGCTCGCCAGGCACGAAGCGAAACGTCACCGCGGCCACAGCGGAGAAACGACATGGCGAGCGTGCTTTCGGTCAACGTCGGCCTGCCACGTGACGTGGCATGGGAAGGGCGCATTGTCCGCACCGGCGTCTTCAAGTACCCGGTCGAAGGCCGGGTCATGGTCCGCTCGCTCAACATCGACGGCGATGAGCAGGCCGACAAGACGGGGCACGGCGGGCCCAACCGCGCCGTCATGGTCTACCAGATCGAGTCCTACCGTCACTGGGAATCTTTCCTCGGTCGCCCGCCCCTCGAATACGGCCGCTTCGGCGAGAACCTCACGATCGAAGGGCTGCCGGACAACGAGGTGCGTATCGGCGACCGCTACCGGATCGGCGGCGCGCTGTTCGAGGTGACCCAGCCACGGGTCACCTGCTATCGCGTCGGCATCCGGATGGAACACCCGCAGATGGCGTCGTTACTGGTCGCGCACCATCGGCCCGGCTTCTACTTCCGGGTGATAGAGGAAGGCGAGATCGGCGCTGGCGACGCGATCGAGCAGATTGCGAAAGGACCCGAAGACTTGACGGTGGCCGACGTGGATGCCCTCCTCTATCTCCCCGGGCATGCGCGTGACACGCTCGAGCGCGCGCTGCGTATTCCGGCGCTGAGTCCCGGGTGGAAGCAATCGTTCGCGACGATGCTGGAAGACGAAGGCCGTCCGCAGTCCACGGCGCCCGCCCGGCCCGCGTGGAGCGGCTATCGGCCGTTCGTCGTGCAGAGCGTCCATCGCGAGAGCGACACCGTGCGCTCCTTCATGCTCTCGGCGGCCGACGGATCGGCATTGCCATCGGCGCGGCCGGGCCAGTTCCTGGCGCTACGTATCGACCGGGGCGACGCGGATCCACCCCTGCTGCGCAGCTATTCCATCTCCGGCGGCGAGCCGGGGAGAAGCTATCGCATCAGCGTCAAACGGGCCGATGGCGAAGGCAGCCGGTTCCTGCACGAACACCTCGGTACCGGCCAGCGCCTGGAAGCCAGCGCGCCGCGAGGCGACTTCACCCTGGTGACGAATGGTTCGCCGGTCGTCCTGGTCAGCGCGGGTATCGGCATCACGCCGCTCCTGCCTATGCTCGGCGCCCTGGCCGCGGAATCCCCGCCCCGCAAAGTGTGGTGGATCCACTGCGCCCGCAGCGGTGCCGAAGACGTTTTCCGCGACGAAGCACGTGCCGCCCTGACGAACCTTCCCGGCTCGCGCGAAGTACTGTTCTACAGCCACCCCGATCCTACCGATGTCGAAGGCCGCGATTACACCATGGCCGGCAGGATCGACCGTGCCCGCCTCGCGGCCATGCGGTTTCCCCCGGACGCGCATTACTACCTTTGCGGGCCGTCGACCTTCATGCGGCAGACGATGGCGGATCTGCGCCGACTGGGCGCCGACGACGCTCACATCCACAGCGAAACCTTCGGTGCCGAGGCGTCCATGACGCCGGGTACCACCGGCCCCGGGGGGCGCACCCCGCACCGTCCTGCAGGTGCCGGCACCGGACCGGTTGTGGCCTTTCAGCGAAGCGGCCTGAGCGTGCCCTGGGACCCCCGCTATGGCTCGCTGCTCGAACTTGCCGAAGCCTGCGACGTACCAGTGCGCTTTTCGTGCCGCACGGGCGTCTGCCACACATGCCAATGCGGCCTCCTCGACGGCACCGTCGACTATGTGCCCGACCCGCTGATATCGCCGCCGGAAGGCGACGTACTCATCTGTTGCGCCGTGCCCTGCGGTCCGGTTTCCTTAGACCTGTGACGTCACGCGGGCGTGACGAACCGCGGCTTGCCGTGGCGCGGGCAGGTTGATAATTTCGACCCCGGTGAGCCCCTCACCGCCGCCTGCGAGCATCCATGCCCGAAGCAGCACAGTATCGTTCCTCGCGGCTGGTCCGCGTGGTCGGTGGTGTGCTCACGGTCGTGCTGGGTATCACGCTCGCGCTCGTCCTGAGGACCGACTACACGCGGCGTATCGAGACGGCGCGCGTGGAGAACCAGGCATTCGCCGATAGCGGGCAGCACCTGTTGGGCGCGCAGCTCGGAAATCTACAGGCGGCCATGGAAAGCATCGGTGCCGACAGCATCGAGGTACTGACGACCACGCCCGCTCAGGCACCGGCGCTCCTCTCGGAGACCATGGCGGGCATCGTGAAGAGGCGACAGGGCGAGATCGCCGATCTTGTCCTGGTGGACCGAAACGGCAAGGCCATCACCGACGGCGAAGGCGATCCGGCCTTGCCGATGTGGGCCGACAGCCGCCAGTCGAAGGGCCGCCTACGCCTCGGTCCCCTGCAATCACGGCATGGGCAATGGCTGATCCCCATCGCCGTACCCGCCGCCGAAGGCCGTTGGGTACTCGCACGCCTGCGGCAAGACCAGTTCCAGGACGTCGCGGAGCATCTGCGAACGAGCGCAGGAAGTGCCGCGTCGATCAGCGACCGCTATGGAAAGATCCTCGCGCGAACCGGCAACTCCCCCGGCGCCATCGGGGCTTCGATCGGCGACGGCCGCCGGGTGAGCCGCATCGATGGCGTGGACCGCATCGTTGCCGTGGCGGGCCCCGAGGAATATCCCCTCTGGGTAGCCGTAGGCGTAGCCGCGCATGCCATCCTGGCACCCTGGTACCGCTTTGCTTTCTTCGCCATCGTCCTTTACCTCGCTTATCTGGCCGGATTCGTCTATCTGTACCGGCGGGTGGCCGCCGGCGAACGCGCGCAGGTCCGTGCGCAGTCGGAACGCATGCTCATCCAGTCACGGCTCGCCGACGCCGAACAGCGTTTCCGGCTCGCTTTCGACAAGAACCCCCTGCCGTACTGGATATTCGACACGGAGACGCTCGAGTTCCTCGAAGTCAATCAGGCGGCCATCCGCAATTACGGATACTCGCGCGAGGAATTCCTCGCCATGCGAATCACCGACATCCGGTCTCCGCAGGACGCAGAAATCCTCGAGCAACTGTTCCGGGCACCGGACCGCGCGGACGACGTCGAACCGGACAAGGTCTGGGTGCACCGCCGCAAGGACGGCACGACACTGGACGTGATCATCCATGCTGCCACCCTCGATTTCGCCGGGCACCAGGCCCGGCTCGTGCTAGCCGAGGATGTCACCGAACGGCTGCGCTCGGAACGCGCGCTAACCTATCGTGCCACGCACGATGTCCCCACCGGCCTGCCCAATACCGAGGCCCTCGTCGACTACCTCGATCACGGCCTGGGCGAAGGGGCGTGGTATGAACTCATCTACATCCACTTGCGGGGCATCGATCGGGTAAGTGACACGTTCGGTCTTGAAGTGGGCCGCAATGTGCTGCGCCAGGTGGCCGCTCGGTTCGCCACGATCGGTGGCGCGCACGCGGTGATCGCGCATCGCCCCGGCGAGCGATTCATGGTGGCGATCAGCGAGCCGTCCCGGCGCGACGAAGTGGTAGCGAAACTGATGGCCGTCGTCAACGAACCGGTGGTCGTCAACGACACCCTTCACACGCTCGACCCCCAACTGGGTGTCGCGTCGCATCCAGCGGACGGACGACGCGCCGGCCAGGTCATCGCCGCGGCCGCGCTGGCGGCGCATGACCGAAAAGACGGACCCGACATGCTCCGGATCTTCAGGCCGGCGATGGCGGAGCGCGCCGTGGAACGCCTGACCATGGCCTCGCGCATTCGCCAGGCCATCGATTCGGACCAGCTTGCGATGTACTTCCAGCCCATCGTGAGCGCGTCGAACGGCGCGATCTGCAAGCTCGAGTCCCTGGTCCGCTGGCGCCAGTCCGACGGTTCGTATGTCCCGCCCAACGTATTCATCCCCCTGTGTGAGAAGACCGGCCTGATCGTTCCGCTCGGAAACTGGACGCTCGACGCCGCCGCGCGGGCGTGCCTGGAGCTCGCGGCGGCAGGTCATGGCGACGTGCCCGTCGCCGTTAACGTGTCGGCGGTGCAGTTCCAGCGCAGTGACGTGGCCGCCGAGGTGCGTAAGGTTTCCGCCAGGTATCATCTGTCGCCGGATGCGCTGCAGGTGGAACTCACCGAAAGCAGTCTCATGGAGCAGGAGGGCGCGGTGCCGGCGCTGCAAGCATTGCGCGCCCAAGGCACGAAGGTGTCGCTTGACGATTTCGGCACAGGCTTCTCCAGCATGGCCTACCTGCGCGATCTCCCGATCGATTCGCTCAAGATCGACAGGTCGTTCGTCGTCGGCGTGGACATCGACGATCGAGCGGCGTCGATCTGCCGCTCGATCGTCGTACTTGCGCACACTCTGGGCATGACCGTGGTCGCCGAGGGCGTGGAAGGGGAAAGCCAGTACGCCTGGCTCGGCGAGAACGGCTGTGACGAGATCCAGGGCTACCATGTAGCGGAGCCAATGCCGCTGCCCGCGTTGCTGGTCTATCTCTCGACCAGCCGGCCGTCGCCGTCCCGATCGTCCCGCGTGCCACTCGGCGACTCGGACTGATGCCGGTTGCCTCCAAGGCCCGTACTTCGCCTCGTTCAGCGGTACCAGGTCGAAACGGCATAGAACGCGCCCTTCACCGGGCCGCCAGAACATAGGCGGTGGAAAGGATCGTCACGAGTTCCTACCCGGAATGAAAGTCCCGGGAGTCTCGTCTCACTTCGAATGGGGCGGGTGCTGGCGTGGTTCGGGGATGCCGCCCGGATTGTCGGTACCTTGCCCCGCGGGTGGCGTGACCTGCGGAGCCCCGTATTCATCGCGCTTGCGCGGGTCGGGTGCGCGCTTCGTGTTCATGCCGTCGGACCAGCGCTCATTGTGTTCGCTAGTGCGGGGTTTTTCGGGATCGACACGTTGCGGAACACCGCCGTTGACGCTCTGCTCGCTCTTGGGCGCGGTCGTCGCGCTCGGCGGATGGTTGGAGTCCTGGGGAGGCACCGTGACAGCCGCGCCCAGCATAAAAAGTATCGTCGATAGCATCATGGTCACCTCACCGAAAGCACGTCCCAGCATTGCGTGACCGGCATGTGCGCACGGGACCGCACTTGCTTCACCTCCGTGCCCGTCTCATGCGCCATCTGCGTCGCCGCAATGGCTAAGCCTTCGTCGCACCCATGGTGACGGAGTCGAGATGGTCGACCCGCACGATGTCACCGAGCCAGACGAGGCCGCTCCAGCCCGGCTGCTGGGGATCTTCGAGCTTTACCGTGCCATTGATGCCTTCCACATCATCGGCATTCTTGAACACCTGGACCGTCGGCGTGACCATCACCACGCCCTCGACGGCGTTGCCGTCGGCAAGGTGTACGCGTACCCGTGCGTTGATGGCGAGCTCTTCCACCCAGCGCTCCATACGCGCTATATCGGCTTGCTCGGTAAAGACCGTCTCTGCAATACGTCCCATCGTCCGGATCCTCGTGCGTTGGCCACACAAACGGCCCGGGATCGCTCGCGGGCCGGAACAGCTAACCGCCCGCCTGCGCCGGGTCGTTGCCGCCGGCGCAGGCTCCGAAGCGTCAGGCTGCCGACTTTTCCGCCGCCCGCTGATTACCCGCCTGCTCAGCCAGGATCGTCAGCTTCTCATCCGTGGCCTTTTCCTCCTTCAGCGTGGCCTGTAACAGAGGAATGGCGTCCTTGTATCCGAGTTGTTTGGCAATGGCCGAGAGCGTGCCGTAGGAAGCGATCTCGTAGTGCTCCACCTTCTGGGCGCCGCCGATCAGCGCCGCGTCGCGCAGCGGGCCTGCCTCGATTTCCTCGATCACTTCCTTGCCTTCTTCGACCAGGCCTTCCATCGCGGCGCACTTGATGCGTTTCAGGCGGATGCCGAGAGCTTCGACGATCTGATCGATGCGTTCCACCTGGCCCTGGGTTTCCTCCAGATGGGTTTCGAAAGCCTGCTTGAGTTCGGGAGCTTCAGCGGCACGCGCCAGGCGCGGGAGGGCCTTGGTCAGCTGCTTCTCCGCGCTGTAGATGTCCGACAACTCGTGAATGAAGAGGTCTTCGATCGTCTTCACAGCCATGGTTACGTCTCCGGTCGGGGAATGGTGTATCGAGCTATCGATGCTAGACGGCGGTTCGTCATGTCCCCAGCTTGAACGCGTGAACGTTGCGACGACACCCGGCGTTCAGGCGTCCGCTCCTTCCGGAACGAACGCGTTGACGGTTTCCCAACTGCCGTCGTCACCCTCGATCTTGAGGCGCACCGGACGGCCCATGCGACGGCCGATACTCTTGGCCAGGCGGAGGGCGTGGCGAAAGCACTCGTCTTGCGTGGCGAAGGTGCCCATGCGGTGAGTGTCCTGGAAGACTTCCCAGGGAAATCCGTTACTGCGTTGGGCAAGGGGGAGATAAAGCATGATCGGCGGCTGCGGTGTGGGGTTCATGCGCCCCTGTCATACAAGGTGCGTGCCAAACCCCCGACACGGCGCGCAAGCCCGCGCTGTGCCCTTCCCTGAATTCCACCGAGGGTGAATTGCGCACAATGTGCAGGCGCGGCTGCAACTTTTTCCTATGAGCCGTCGACACGCAAAGAGGCCAGTCGCATCGATTCAGGTGATGGACCCCGCATGCGACCCTCCTGGGGGGCAGCGTGTTAAGGAAGATGAAGCGTCGTTGACACGGTGGTCCGGTTCACTGCACGCTCCCGTACACATGCTCCCCGCGATACCACGAGGACGACGACATGACGAGCGACCTGCGCAACCCGCTCAAGCGCGCCCGCAACATCGGTTCGGCCAAGTCCGGCGCCGGCTCATGGATGGCCATGCAGTTCACGTCGCTGGTGCTGGTCGCCCTCTCCATCTGGTTCGTCGTCCTCGTGCTGACGCTCATGCATGCCGACTACGCCACCGTGCGCCACGCAGTAGCGCATCCGGTGAACGCGACCCTGATGGCGACCTTCGTCATTCTCGTGTGCTGGCACACGGAGTTGGGGCTGCGCAACATCTACGAGGACTACATCCACACGCGCTGGCTGGCCTTCTGGAGCGCGATCCTGACCCGGCTCGCGCTCCTGCTGATGGCGGTCCTCTCGTTGCTGTCGATCATTCGGATCGCCATCGGCCAGTAAGGCGGCGCTAGTACCCGGAGCGCCGCAACAGACAGGCCGCGACCACGGTGGCCCCGACAAGTACCACTGCCGACTTGGCACGGGGCGAGCGCCTCGCATCCGAGACCATGCTTTCCACCACGTCCACGCGGTCGGCGAACAGCAACATCAGCCAGTGACGCAGGTCGTTCTCGCTATGGCGGAAGGCCCTGCGGCGAATCCACCCACTGAGGCCCCTCGGCGGGACGCTGGTGCCGAACACCGGAGGGCGCTTGAAGTGCTCGGTGGACTGCAGGATCTCGACGTTGGTCTGCTGCTGCGGCGGCGGATCGCTCCAATGCACGCCCTCGAGGCGCGGCGGCGTCCGCTCCATCGGCACGGCGGGCCGGTTGGCCCGGTCCAAATCGGCTCCCCAACCAGGGATGCGGTCTTGCGGTCGGTTCACGGCGATACCTCCGAAGGGTTCGTAGGAGCGGCGGCGATCGGCGCCACGTTGTCGGTGCCGGGTGGAACCAGCACGGTCTTGATGCACTGGTCCTTCTTGCGGGAGAACATCTCATAGGCATCGCTCACTTCTTCGAGCGGCGCCCGGTGCGTGATGATGGCGCGGGGATCGAGCCGCCCTTCCTGGATATGCTCGATGAGGCGCGGCAGGTGGCGTTTCACGCTGGCCTGGTTCATTCGCAGGGTAAGGCCCTTGTTGAGCGCATTGCCGATCGGCACGGCGTTGAAGGTGGGGCCGTAGACGCCCACGATGGACACGTTGCCGCCCTTCCGCACGGAGTTGATAGCCCAATGAAGCACCGTCGCGGCGCCCGCCTGCAGCTTCATCTTCACGCCTGTGAATTGCTGCATCGCGCTGCCAGCCGCCTCGCAGCCCACGGCGTCGATGCAGACGTCAGCCCCCCGCCCCTCGGTCATTTTCTTGATGTGGATCGCCATGTCGCCCACCGAGCGGAAGTCGACCACCTCGCACTGCGCGTAGCGCCGGACGAAATCGAGCCGGTAATCGACGTGGTCCACGACGATGACGCGCCCTGCTCCCATCAGCCAGGCACTTCGGGCGGCAATGATGCCGATCGGGCCGGCGCCGAAGATCACGACGGTATCGTTCTCCTTGATGTCGCCCATCTCGGCGGCCTGGTAGCCGGTGGGCACCACGTCGGTGAGAAGCACGGCATCTTCTATGTGCATGCCCGGGGGAACGACGGTAGGCCCGATGTCCGCGAACGGCACGCGCACATACTCCGCCTGGCCACCGTCATAGCCGCCGGTCGTGTGCGAGTAGCCGTAAATGCCGCCGACCGCGGTCGCCGCGGGATTGACGTTGTGACAGTTGCTGTACAGCTCCCGCTGGCAGAAGTAGCAGGTGCCGCAGAAGATGTTGAATGGCACGAGCACGCGGTCGCCGACGTTCAGGTTTCGCACTTCGCTACCGACATCCACGACCTCGCCCACGAACTCGTGGCCAAAGATCGATCCCACCCGCGTATCGGGCACCAGGCCGTGATAGAGATGGAGGTCGGAGCCGCAGATACAGGATCGAAGGACGCGCACGATCGCGTCCATGGGATGTTCGATGACCGGATCGGGCACGTGGCGCGCGGCGACGCGGTATGGCCTCCGGTAGGTGGTCGCAAGCATCGGTGATCTCCACTGCTGAGGGCCATCGCATCGTTGGCCGCGTCATGTCGGCAGCGCGCCAAGGTGGCGTGCCATATGGAAACACATGGCCGAATCGCGTCCGGCGACCTTCACCGATGTATGCGGGGCTTCATGCGGGCACCACGCGTTGTGGAGGCCGTTCGATAGCTTGATTGGAGCCCCGACCGCCTCGCGGTCGACCACCGGAGACAATCATGAGCAGCAGCCCTACGGTCGAGCGAGTCCTCGTCACCGGCGCCAGCAGCGGCATCGGCATGCATCTGGCTCATCGTTTCGCCGCGCACGGTCACCACGTGTGCCTTGTCGCTCCGGATGCCGGCGAACTCGACGCCGTCGCGGCGGATATCGAGCGTCGGCACGGAATCGAAACCATGCGGGTCGCCGTGGATCTGGAGCGGAAGGAATCGTACGCGGCCATCGAATCCGCCCTGGCGAATGCCGGATGGATGATCGACATCCTTGTCAATAACGCGGGACATGGCTTCAAGGGCAATTTCGCCGAGGTGCCGCTGGCCACGCATCTGTCGGTCCTTCGCCTCAATGTGGAGGCCGTGCTCCGCCTGACATCGTTGTTCCTACCCCGCATGGTGGAACGGCGCCGGGGACGCGTTCTCAACACCGCGTCCATCGCCGGCTTCGAGCCGGGGCCTACCATGTCCGTCTATCACGCCAGCAAAGCGTTCGTTCTGTCCTGGAGCGAGGCCGTCGCCACCGAACTGGAAGGCACCGGAGTAACGGTGACGGCGCTTTGCCCAGGGCCGACCGATACCGACTTCTTCCCCAAAGGTGACCTGGAGGAGAGCTTCGCCTTCCAGAAGGCGAACCTCATGGATCCGGAGGAAGTGGCGCAAATCGGTTACGAGGCTGCCATGAAAGGTGAGCGCGTGGTGGTGGCTGGCGCCGTGAACAAGGCGATGGTCTTTTCACGCCGTTTCATGTCTGAGCACATGCAGGCGCACATGAACGAGAAGATGTATGAGGATGTGGACAACCCGAAGCGGGCGCGGGGCGACAAGGAATCGCCACCGCGCCCTTGAGCCGGAGGATCAGCGCTTTGCTTCCACGTCCGGGGTGGCGTCTCGCACCATGAATTCCTCGGTGAGCTGCGGCAGGTGTTCGAGTACCCACTCGGCCATCGCTTCCTCCTGTGGGAGAATCTGTTCGCACACCCGCTGGGTTTCCACGTCGCCGACCGTCTTTGCCGCGGCAATGAGCGCCGTGTACGTGGCGATCTCCAGGTTTTCGAACACGTAGCTGGAGATGGCGCCCTTCACGATCTCGTCGGAGTTGGCCATGCCGCCTGCGGCCTGCCCGAAGGCCATCATCTTGCCGATGATGTCCTTCATCGTGGAGGTGGAACCGCCCAGGCGCTCGATACACGCCTTGAGCAGTTCTTGTTGGCCCAGGGTTTCCTGGAGATGCTGCTCGATGCGTTGTTTGACGATCGGATAGTGTTCGATGCGTGCGGCCTGGGCCTTGAGCATCTGCTCCGCCTGTTGCTCCATCGCGTGGGCATCGCGAAGCCAGTCGAGGAGGTTTTCGCGCATGTCGGCCATGGTGGTGCTCCTTCGTTGTCGGTGCATGGGAGCGACCATGCTTGCGGAGCGGATGTGGAGTGCGTAGCGACACCGCGTGAGGATGGAATGATGCAGCAGCCCCGCAATTCACCACCGTAAATTCTTCATCACCCCGGATGCCCGCTTCGTCTACCTGGCTTCGTAAACCATGGGTCCTCTGACGTCAGCCAGGAGAAGAGCCAGCATGTTCAGCCATAACAAACGTCTGCAGTACACCGTCCGCGTCGGCGAGTCCAATCCCGGACTGGCCAACCTGATGCTCGAACAGTTCGGCGGCCCCCAGGGTGAGCTTGCCGCCGCCATGCGTTACTTCACCCAGGCGCTGGCAGAGGAAGATCCGGGCCGGAAGGACATGCTCCTGGACATCGCCACCGAAGAACTGAGCCATCTCGAAGTGATCGGCTCGATCATCGCGATGCTCAATCGCGGTGCCAAGGGCCTGCTCGCTGAAACGATCGACCAGCAAGCCGAGATGTATAGGGCGCTGCAGGGCGCGGGTAACGACAGCCATGTGACGCAGATCCTCTACGGAGGTGGCCCTGCCCTTGTCAATTCCGCGGGGCAGCTGTGGAATGCCGGCTACATCGACACCATCGGAGAGCCCACGGCCGATCTCCGCTCGAACATCGCCGCCGAGGCGCGCGCGAAGATCGTGTACGAGCGCCTGATCAATGTGACGGAGGACCCGGGTGTTCGCGATGCCCTCACTTTCCTCATGACCCGCGAGATTGCTCACCAGAAATCGTTCGAAAAGGCTCTGTACTCCATGGACAAGAGCTTCCCGCCGGGCAAGTTGCCCGGCGACCCGCGCTTCACGGACACGTATGTGAACACGTCGCGGGGCGAAGGCGATCGCACCGGCCCGTGGTGCGAGGGCAAGGGATTCACCGAGGTGATCGCGCCGACCGACGATGCGATTCCGGTGGACGGCGGTGACGGCCACTGCGAAGTGGTGCTGAGTGCAGAAGAGCAGGCGGCAGTGGATGCATTCGCCGCGCGCGGCGCCTCCGATCCGACCCGCGACCCGGTCACGGGCGCCGACCTCGGCACGCTCCAGCAGGAACCGACGCGCTGAAAGCCGGCGGGTGTCGCAAGGCGCGGGCCTCTTCACCGAGGCTCGCGCCTCGTCGCGTGCGGCCCCATGCAAGAGCGCCTGTCACGCTCCATCCCGGTTCCGGACGGCACATCGTGGGGTCGTGGTGAGGTTTTCGATGCGCACATCCGAGCATCGGGTCGCCACGCGTCCGTGAAGGGGCCGGCACGAACTTGAACACGCCCCTGAAACATCCGCCCGTTCATATTCGCGGCTACGGTCGACAGGCGGGGCCGCATCACGGGAGACCTTATGGGTGCCGGCAAGCTGCTCATTCTGGACGACGACTGCTCCTTCACCGAGCGGGCAAGCAACTTCGCACGCGAGGTGGGATTCGATGCACATCCGTTTTCCACACTCAGTGAGGCCACGAATGCCGTATGCGTACACCGGTTCGACTTTGCGCTGGTGGACATCGGCCTGCCAAAGGGCTGTGGGTTGGAGCTCCTATCCGAGCCACGCCTCGCGCAAACGCGCAAGATCGTGATGAGCGGGGACGTCGGGCTGGCCGCTTGGGCTGGGAAGAACATTCCCGGCACACTCGGCGTGTTGACCAAGCCGTTTCGCTTTTCGGCATTTCGCGAGCTCCTGTCGCAGCCCGCGCCGGCGCACCCCGGCAGGCACGATCCAGAGCGCGCGCTGTTAGGCTGTTCTTCGGCCATGCGAGCAGCGCTTGCCGAAATCCGCGCCGTCGCATCCAGCCGCTTCCCCGTGCTGATCTATGGCGAGAGCGGTACCGGGAAGGAGCTGGCGGCCCGGCTGATCCACTTGCTGAGCGGACGCACCGGACGCTTCCACGCAGTGAACTGCGCAACCCTTTCGCCCGACCTGCTTTCCAGCCAGCTGTTCGGCCACCAGCGTGGAAGTTTCACCGGTGCGGTCGACTCCCACCCGGGCGTCATTGCGCAAGCCGACGGCGGCACTCTCTTTCTCGACGAACTGCCCGAGGCACCGCCAGGCGTCCAGGCTGCCCTGCTGCGCTTCCTCGAAGCCGGGGAGATCACTTCGCTGGGCAGTCGTGGCCCGAGGAAAGTGGACGTGCGCGTCGTCGCCGCCACCAATCTCGTGCCGCGGCATGCGGTGGCGCAGGAGCGCTTGCGTGCCGATCTCTACTTTCGAGTAGCCGGCTATGAGATACGCATGCCCTCGTTGTCAGAGCGACCGGACGATGTCGAGCCCATCGCGCATTCGATCCTTGCGGACCTGAACGCCGAATATCGAACGACCAGGCGCTTTGCACCGGGAGCCTTCGAGGCGATGCGTGGCTACGCCTGGAAAGGAAACGTGCGGGAGCTGCGGCAGGTGGTGCAGAGGGCCTATCTCCAGGGCGAAGAACGTCTGGTGCTGAGACGCCCTACCGATCCGGACGCACATCTAGCACCGTTGACACTGGCCGACATCGAACGCTCGGCCATCTTCGATGCCCTCGATGCCTGCGGCGGCGACCGCGCGGCCGCCGCGAAACGGCTGGGCGTGAGTACCCGGACCATCTACAACAAGCTGGCCCATTTTCGCGGGACAGCGCCTGCACACCTTTCCGGCCGCGGGAAGTGAATCCCTCGACGGGAGAACGATCGGCAAGGGCCGAAGACGATCTGCGCAATGCCATCGCAGCGACCGACATCGCCATCGTGTTCGTCGATCGCGTCATGCGCGTCAGGTATTTCACTGCGCGCGCGGCCAAGGCATTTCAGCTCACTGCCGCCGATGTTGGCCGCTCGCTCGTCGACCTCGACCTCGGCCTTGCCTACCCCGAACTGGAGACGGACCTTCGCCGGGCAGCCCTGTCGTCATGCACGGAACGCGAAGCCGAAGGCCGGGACGGCCACTGGTACAGTTTGCGGGTGGTTCCCTACCAGACGGCGGAAGGCACGACAGATGGCGTCGTGCTTGCATGCGTCGACATCACCCGGCGCCGCACCGCCGAAGCGGCTGCCCTGAGCAGCGACGAACGCATGCGCCAGGTGGCGGACAGCGCGCAGGATCACGCCATCATCACCACCGACGCCGAAGGCCGCATCACGTCGTGGAGCAGGGGCGCCGAGCGCATTTTCGGATATTCGGCCGACGAGGCTATTGGCCAGAGCGGCGATCTCATCTTCACACCGGAGGACCGGGAACGCGGTGCGTTTCGTCAAGAGATGAACCAGGCGCTGCAGGAAGGGCGGGCCCATGATGATCGCTGGCACGTTCGCTCCGACGGCCAGCGCATCTTCTGCAGCGGCATCACCACGCCACTGCGCCGCGGGGAATTCCGCGGCTTCGCGAAGATCGCCCGGGACGTCACCCTGGACAAGGAACGCGATAGCAAACGCGATGAATTGCTGAACCTCGAAAAAGCATCGCGCAGGGAAGCGCAGGCCGCTGTCGAACTGAAGGACGAGTTCCTGGCGGTGATGTCCCACGAGCTCAAGCATCCGCTCAATCTCATCCTCATGAATGCCGAACTCGTGGCGCGGACCGCCTCGGCGCGCGACGACCACGCCATGCAGCGGGCTGCCGAGGCTATTCGAAAGACGGTCGAAGGCCAGGCGCAGATCATCGACGACCTGCTCGACCTTTCCCGTCTCAACACGGGCAAGCTCACGCTGAACCTGGCCCCCGTGAATATCGGCGAGTGCATCGATCGGGTGGTCGCCGGCATGCGACAGGAGCTTGACCGCCGTGGAATTTCCCTGGAAATGGACTTGGGAGACGGCGAGATCGTGCTGCTGGCGGACGGCCTGCGTATCGAGCAGGTGGTATGGAACCTGCTCAGCAATGCGGCAAAGTTCTCACGCCAAGGTGGCCACGTGTGGATATCGCTCAAGCGGACCGGCACGGACGCCGTGCTGTGTGTCGCGGACGACGGCATAGGCATGGCTCCGGCGCTCCTGGAGCGCGCCTTCGACATGTTCGAACAGGGGCCCATCCGTCGCAACCGTGCCGCGAGCGGACTGGGCATCGGCCTTGCGCTCGTGCGGCAACTCGTGCAGTTGCATGGCGGAACCATCACCGCCACGTCGACCGGACCGAACAAGGGCGCCTGCTTCATCGCGCGGCTCCCGCTCGAGGAAGTCCATCATCTTCACGACGCGCCGCCGCCGCAGTCGGAGCCTTATGAGCAGCGACTGGACGGACAACGCATCCTCGTGGTGGATGATTCGGACGACTTACTCGGGCCGTTCACCGAACTGCTGATGTGCGAGGGCGCGCGCGTGGACGCCGCAAGTTCCGGCGAGGAAGCGTTGGATCACCTGCGCCGCGGCAGCTACGACATCCTGCTCTCCGACATCGGCATGCCCGGCATGGACGGCTTCGAATTGATTCGACACATACGCGCGTCCAATGAAGCGGCTGGGATGTTGGCGGTGGCGTTGACCGGCTTCGGGAGGCCAAAAGACGAGAACATGGCGTTGGAGGCCGGATTCGACGCGCATCTCAGCAAACCGGTTTCGCTCAATGCGCTGCTGAGCGTGCTACAACGCCTTGCCCAGGAAAAAACGAAATGACTGCGTAGCGCCACGCGAGGCACGGGACGGCACGACTACATCAGTCCGGTTCGAGCGGCAGGGCGAGCACTGCGAGTTGCCCGGGGATCGCCCCTGCGGTGAGGCTTCCCCCGTGGCGCGCGGCGATCTCGACGGCCACACGGAAATCCAGGCCCCGTGCCGTATGGAGCAGCGATTCCACCCCAGGTTGCGCCGCTCCGTCTCCCACGCTCAGGGTCAGCCGGTACTGCCCGCCCTCCTCCACGGCGCGCACGGCAATGACCGCGTTGGCATCGCAAGCCGCGGCGACAGTCACCAGTCGGCGAAACAGCGCGAGCAATGCCCGTGCCGGCAGCGCCACCCTTGGAGAGGGTCCACGGCAATCGAAACGCGGCGGAACGGGCTCCCACTCCGACACAGCCTCGGCGAGGCAAGCGCGCGGGTCGGCGCCGCTGGGGCCATCCTCGGCGATGTCCTCCATCGCCGCGAACATGGAGCGAAACCGTCGGCCGTACGCCTCGAAGTCGCGGAGCAGCGTCGCCACCGCCTCGCGTGCCTGAGCTACCTTTCCCTGGCCGAGGTAATGCTCGATCAGCTCCGCCTGCAACAACAGACTTCCCAACGGCGTGCTGAGCGCGTGCGCGGCTTCGCGGCGAAACGCCGCGTCGCCTGTCGCGCGCGCGGCTCCCTCATCCATTGCCTTTTCGGCCGGGCTGACGCGGCTGAAGCTCCACCTTGATCCAGCCGGGCCGACGCTGGTCAAAAGCTTCGTAGGCGGCAAGCGCGTCGGACAAGGGCTCGCGCTGGGTAAGGATCCGCGTGGGCGCCACTTCGCCCAAACGAACGCGCTCGACGAGCATCGGTATGTATTTCCGGTGATTGCAGTTGCCCATGCGCACCGTCAGGTTCTTGTTCATGGCGGCTCCGATCGGGAAGAGATTGTCCGTCGGAGGATAGACACCGATGATGGAAAGCGTTCCAGCCTTCGCCACCATCTCTACGGCCCAGGCCAGTGCCTGCATCGGACCGTCGCCTGCCTTCCATGATGCTGCGTCGCTTCGTGCGTCGGGTGAGGCGTCCCTCGCAGCGCCAGGCGCAGGGTGTTCCGCGGCAGGTCCACCGTGCGCATGCTCGGCGTCCACGCCCACAGCGTCGATCACCGCATCCACGCCGATGCCTCCTGTGAGCCGTTTCACGGTTTCGACCGGATCCTCCACGGCGAAGTTAACCGTCTCCGCGCCCTGCGCGCGGGCCATGTCCAGGCGGTCGTCGTGCTGATCGATCGCGATCACCCGCCCCGCACCCAGCATCCGCGCGGACGCGATGGCGAACTGGCCCACGGGGCCGCAGCCAAGCACCGCCACCGTGTGACCCGGCTTGATATCGGCCATGTCGGCTCCGAAGTAGCCCGTCGGAAAAATGTCCGAGATGAGGATGGCCTCGTCGTCGCTCACGGCGTCCGGAAGCTTGACGAGGTTCACATGCGCAAACGGCACGCGCACCTTTTCGGCCTGCATGCCATTCAGTCCACCGGCTTCCTTCGGCCCGCCATAGAACGCGGTGCCCGGCCCGTGCGGGTTGGCGTTGTCGCACTGTGCGTAATAGCCCGCGCGGCAATACGAGCAGTAGCCGCAGGCCACGGTGGAAGGGATGACAACGCGGTCGCCCACCTCGAGGTTGCGGACACCTTCCCCCAATGCCTCGATGATACCCACGCCCTCGTGGCCGAGGATCGTTCCGGGTTCCACGCCGGCCATCGTGCCACGGATGAAATGCAGGTCGGTACCGCAGATCGCGGAAGCGGTGAGGCGGACGATGGCGTCGAACTCCGACGAGAGTGCCGGATCGGGCACGTCGTCCAGTCGAATGTCGCCAAGTCCGTGAAACACGACGGCTTTCACATCGAAGCTCCGTTGCTCGAGAGACTCCGGAGGCTAAGCCAGGCGACGTGAAGGATCGACGCTCAGAGTGTGCGCAAGGCAAACACGTTCCGCGAATGTCGCTAGTTGACCGCGCCGGGATCGGATTCGAGCCCTACGGCGCGATGTACGGCCGCCAGCACCTCGTCGCGCCGGGCCTGACCCTGGCGCGTCGGTTTGCTGGCGTCGCTTTCCAACGGACGCAGGAGCGCCAGCAGATCGCGGGTGTGCGACGCGCTGTACGGCGCGGCGGTGTGCTCGACGAGCCGGGCCATCACGAACTTGGAACGATCCGTTGTCTGGTTCGCGGTGCGGGTGATGGCGGCCTGGACGAGCCGCCCCTTTTCATAAGCCATATCGGTCTGGCTGTCGGCCACGTCTTCGACGTGCGTGTAGTAGTAATTCTGTGACTTCGGATCCAAGGTGAGCATCAGCGTGCCGCTCGCGCTCAGGGCCGAGTGGTAACTGGCACTCAGTTTCGCCTGCAGATGCTGAGAGATCCCGCGATCGAGTGCATCGCTGCCAGTCACCCGCGTCGCCTGCGACACGCTGTAAGAGAAGCCGTCCTTCTCGCCGGGTTTCAAGGGGTTCGGGGCGCCGACAGCCTGCGTGATCGATACCTGGAAATCGGGCAGCCCCGTCAGGACCGACTTTTGCACGGCGGAAAGGGCTCCGCCCGCCGGCACGACACCCGCTGGCAGCGCATCCGGAACCGCGACGAGCTGACTGAAGGCGTTCTTGAACATTGCCATGAACGCCCTGTCGCCCTGCCCGCGTGCCGCCGCGGCGTCGAACTGCCGCAGGTAGTTGGCGATGGACTCGGCTCGCTGGGAGGCGCTGCCCAGAATGGCCGCGCTACCCGCATCCACGGTCATGTCGATGGTTCCGGTGGCATCGGTCAGCTTGAGGGTACGCGCGGTCGTATCGGCGTGAAACACCACGTTCGTGGGTGTGTGGCCGGCCTCGGCCGAACGCACGGTGAAGTCCACCGAGGACAATACGGCAGGGTCGAATCCCGCCAGCCCCGCCAGGTCGATGCTCGGCGGCGTCGACACCACACCGTCGAGCGCCTGCTGGAATGCAACCGCCAGTTTCCCCACGGCGGCGCGCTCCGCATCGTCGAGCCCCTCGCTGCCGTTCACAGCGACCGCCAGGCTGCCGTCCTCGGCGGTCATGTCCAGCACGACGGACTTCCCACTGGCTGTCCTGACGGTCAGCGTGGTCGTGGCGTTCGCGCCATGTCCGGACGCTGCCGAAACGCCGCCGAGACGCACCGATTGCGAGAAGTCGCCACCGTCCGCCGCGAAGCGCTCCAGGAGCGCCCTGCCGAGACCATCGAAGCGCCCTTGCGTCGAGCCGGCCGTGTACTGCCGCCCCATGATGGCGGACACTGTGTCGTGTGCGGGTGCCTGCCATAGCGGCGTCTGTGCGGGCGGAAACCCGTAGGTCGGCGGCTGTCCGGGCGCGGCCATTCCGCTCAGGGTGACCACGACCGAGGGGACCGTGCTCGTGGTGCCTGCGGGCGCCTTGCTGGCGGCGACAGGCGCTCCCGCCGCTGAAGGCAGCGCGGCGGCGAGCTTGGTGTCCGCGGCGGCCGCGGTCAGGTTTCCGATCATGTGCCGAAGTGCCGTCGATCCCTGGATCCGTCCCTATCCGTCCATTGACGGCTTGCGGCGCTGAAACTTGAGGCCGGGCCGCTCCCCAATTGGCAGCGTCGGGGCTTCGTGCGCGCTACAGTCGCTGGGCCCCTGCCTTCGCAGGGGGGACGGGCTCCGGAACGAGGGCGCTATGGCTTCGCCGCCGGGCATTCGTCGCGGCTGTTGTCCGCGATGCCGGCGATGAGCCAGCGGCCTTCCAACTTCACCAGGTGCACGAGGTCCGTACCGCAGTGCTTCACCTGTCCGTTGATCAGGAACTCGTAGGGCGTCCAGACCATGGCCAGATCGCCGTCGATGCGCACGAGCGGATCATGGATGCGCTCTTCGATCCGGTCCTTGCCCGGCTTGATGCGGGCGATGAATTCGCCGAGCGTCATGCGGACGACCTTGCCCTTGCGCAGCAACGCCACGCTCCCCTCCGGCTGGACGACCGCACGCATCGCGTCCTGATCGTACTTCGCCATGCCGTCGAACATGGCCTGCATCGGTGCCAATACGGCGGCCTTCTCCTTCGTGGCCGCGTACGCAGGCGCGGCGAGGCCAAGCAGTGCCGCCGTGACGAGTGTGGCGAAAGCAGGTGCGTTCATGCGGGCTCCCCAGCGCGTGATGACGTCCCCGGCATCCTATCCGCGCCGGCGCGCCCCGCACCATGGTACTTCCGGCATCCCCGTCGACACGCAGGCGCCGTCGAATTCGACAAGCCCGCGCATCGGGCAACTGCTATACCGGTGCTTTCCCAGGAGAATCCCATGGCAACCACGACACTCGACGACGCCTTCCTCGCCCGCCAGAAGCAGCGCCTGCTCGATCTGCGCCGACAGCTTGTGGAGACCGGCGACGCGGCGGGCGTAGACGAGCAGGCGCTGCAGTCCTCGGCCGGTGGCGAGCCACAGGATGCCGGCGACGACGGCGAACGTTTCGCCCAACAGGCCAACGATGAAGCCGTACTGAGCCACAACGAACGCCGCCTGCAGGCGGTCGACCGTGCATTGGAAAAGATCGACGAGGGCACTTACGGCGTGTCAGACGGCAACGGCGAGGCCATCCCGCGCCAGCGCCTCGAGGCGGTTCCCGAGACCTGCTACACCGTGGAAGAGGCCGCCGACCAGGAGCGCTTCGATCGCCCCCGCTGAGCGATTCTCACAGAGCGCGTTCGCAATCATCCAAAAAATGCGGCATGAGCGTCCTATCCCGGGCCTGCGGCAACACCTAAAAAGGACGGGGCCATCCAAGGAGACAAATCCGTGACCGACTCATCCGAACCGGCACTCGACCCGTCGCGCCGCCACTTCGTCATCGGCGCCGGCGTCCTCGCCGCGGGCGCCCTGACAGGCATCGGAACGCTCGCCGCCAGCTCCGCGGCCAGTGCCGCACCCGCTACCAAAACCACCGGAAAGAAGGAAAGCACGATGCCGTTCATCACGACCAAAGACGGAACCCAGATCTTCTACAAGGATTGGGGCAAAGGCCAACCCATCGTATTCCACCACGGCTGGCCGCTCAGCGCAGACGACTGGGACGCGCAGATGATGTTCTTCCTCAACGCGGGCTTCCGCGTCATCGCGCACGACCGTCGTGGACACGGCCGCTCGACCCAGACCGATACCGGCAACGACATGGACACGTATGCCGCCGACGTTGCCGCGTTGACCGAACACCTGGACCTGAAGAATGCCGTCCATATCGGCCATTCCACCGGTGGCGGTGAAGTGGCGCGTTACGTGGCACGGCATGGCAAGGGCCGCGTGGCGAAGGCCGTGCTCGTGAGCGCCGTGCCGCCCATCATGGTGAAGAGTGCCGCCAACCCGGGTGGTCTCGACATCTCGGTGTTCGACGGCTTCCGCAAACAGCTCGCCGCCAACCGCGCGCAGTTCTATCGCGAGGTGCCGATTCCGTTCTACGGCTACAACCGTCCCGGCAAGACCCCGAACGAGGGCACCGTGGGCAACTGGTGGCGCCAGGGAATGATCGGCGGCATCAAGGCGCACTACGATTGCATCAAGGCGTTCTCGGAAACCGACTTCACCGAAGACCTGAAGGCCATCGACGTGCCGACGCTCGTGATGCATGGCGACGACGATCAGATCGTGCCTTTTGCCGATTCTGCGCCTTTGTCGGTGAAGCTCCTCAAGAAGGGCGAACTCAAGGTCTACAAGGGCTACCCGCACGGCATGCTGACCATCCATGCCGACGAGCTCAACAAGGACCTCCTAGCCTTCATCAAGGCCTGATCGTCCGGTCACAGCGGTGGGAAGCGCGTTCGCGCGCTTCCCACACGGTTTCTGTGAAGCAGGTGTCAAATACCTGAATTGAACCCAGATTCTGCTGCGACGCAGGATGACACCGATGTGTCAGTCCCGCATTCTCCCGCCGCAAGGGCGCCGCGGGGGCGTCGCAAGATTCTGCGGGGAAAATTCGAATGATTCGTCGCCACCTGCCGCGCGGCTTCGCCGTGCCCGCCTGCCGCGTGAAACCGCTGGCCATCGCCTGCGCCACGGCATTTTCCCTCGCTTTCGGCTCTGCCTGGGGGCAGGATCAAACGCCGCAGGACGGCACCGCCTCCACGCCCGCGAAACCTGCCGAAACCAGTCCGAAGCCCAAGCGCAACACGAACCCCGATGCCGTCAGCAATCTCGACGCCGTGGTCGTCACCGGCATCCAGGGCAGTATCCAGAACGCGATCAAGGCGAAACAGAATTCCGACAACATCATCGAGGCCATCTCGGCCGAGGACATCGGCAAACTGCCCGACAGCAGTATCGCGGAGAGCCTCGCCCGCCTCTCCGGCCTTGCAACGCAGCGCGTGGACGGCCGCGCGAACCAGATCTCCATTCGCGGACTGTCTCCCGATTTCGCGGGCACCACGCTGAACGGACGCGAGCAGGCCACCATCGGCGAGAACCGCGGCGTGGATTTCGACCAGTATCCGTCGGAACTGATCAGCGGCGCGGCGGTTTACAAGACACCCGACGCCAGCCTCATCGGCCAGGGCCTGTCCGGCACGGTGGATCTGCACACGATCCGGCCGCTCGACTTACCCAAGCGGGCCATCGCGGCGAATGTCCGTGGAGAGAACAACTCGCACGGCAGCCTGAACCATGGCACAGGCGTCGGCGACACCGGCCATCGCGCCAGCTTCTCGTACATCGACCAGTTCTTCGATCACACGCTCGGCCTTGCTGTCGGATTCGCGCAGCTGGATTCGCCGGTGCAGGAAAAGCAGTACCAGGCCTGGTGGTGGAACCTCAACAACGGCTCGGAAGGCGCGGAGAACCATTGGGGGGCGCCGCACACGCCGGGCATGCCCGACAACGTGCTGTCGCAGCAGGGTATGCAACTGCGTGCCAAGTCGGAAAATCAGCTGCGCAACGGCCTGATGACCGTGCTCGAATGGGCGCCCGACGACCATTACCACTCCACGCTGGACCTCTACTACTCCACTTTCGACCAGAAGACGTATCTCAACGGTGCGCAATGGTCGAGCAGTTCGTACGACAACGTGTCGTATTCGAACGTGGGCTACGTACCGGCCCTGCCCTATCCCATCGTGACCACCGGCCACATCGACGGCCTGCATTCGGTCTTGCAGAACGAGTACACGAAGGAGAAGGACCGCCTGTTCTCCGCGGGCTGGAACAACCAGTACGACTTCGGCAACGGATGGGCGATCAACGCCGATGCGTCTTATTCGAGCGCGAAGAAGCGGCTGCACGACGCCTACCTGTTTGCCGGACTGCCGGGCCAGGCCACGTCGTCCACCGACTTCGCGACGCCGAAGCACGAAGGTTTTCCGGACTTCCGCCCAGGTGTGAATTTCGCGGATCCCTCCGCGATCTTCTTCACCGACCCGAACGACTACGGCTACAACGGCCGCGAGGAATTCGACAAGCAGAAGGACACGATCAAGGCGTTCCGCCTCGAAGTCACCCATCCCGTGGGCTGGATCTTTTCCGATGCCACGCTGGGCGTGAACTATTCCGACCGCCGGAAGACGAAAGACGCCAACGTGTTCTTCGCCTGGTTGAACGGCAACGGCTCCACCCCCGAAGCGTATCTGCCCGGGTTCGCCGCACCCATCGATCCGTCCTACCTCCGCGGCACCACCGACCTCAGCTACGGCGGCATTCCGGGCATCCTCAACTACGACGTGCTCGGTGCGCTGGCGAACCAGTTCTACCTCACGCAACGTAATGGGCAAGCCGACTGGAGCCGCAATTACACGGTGAGGGAAAAGGTTCCGGTTGCCTATCTGAAGTTCAACATCGACACCACGATGGGCGGCATACCGTTGCGCGGCAATGTCGGCGTGCAGGCCGTGCGTACCGACCAGTCGTCGGTGGCGCTGCAGACGAACGGCGACGCCCTGGTCGGCCGCATTTCGGACGGCACGAAGTACACCAAGGTCCTGCCGAGCCTCAATCTGGTGGCCGAGATCGCCGACAAGCAATACCTGCGCTTCGGTCTCGCCAAGACCATGGCGCGTGGACGCATCGACGACGAGAAGGTCGCGACCTCGGCAGGCGTCGCGCTGGTGAACGACGGGCCGGCCGCGGGTCAGGTGCTGTGGTCCGGCAGCGGCGGCAACCCCAAACTGAAGCCGTACATCGCAGTGGGTGCGGACTTGTCGTGGGAGAAATACTTCGGCACGGCCAGTTATGTGGCGGCCGCGGTGTTCAACAAGAATCTGTTGAACTACATCTACAACGAAACCACCCTGGACTACGATTTCTCCAAGTACACCAACGACAATCCCACCCTGACCCCCACCAGCACCCGCGGCTCGTTCACGCGGCCCGAGAACGGCACGGGCGGCAAGATGCAGGGCCTGGAGTTGTCCGGCGCGCTCGAACTCGGGTTGCTCACCCGTGCGCTGGACGGTTTCGGTGTGCAGGCGAACTTCTCGCTCACCAACAGCACGCTGCCGGTAAGCGCCGTGTCCACGATTCCCGGAAGCCCTTCCACCCTGCCCGGTCTCTCGCGGAAGGTTGCCAACCTCGCCCTGTATTACGAGAAGTACGGCTGGTCGGTGCGTATCGCGGAGCGATACCGCTCGTCGTTCACCGGCGAGGCGGTCGCACTGTTCGACCAGCTGGGCTATACCAAGGTGCTGGCGGACAGACAGACGGACTTCCAGCTGGGCTATGCCTTCGACCACGGCGCATGGAACGGACTGTCGGTCCTGCTTCAGGTGAACAACCTGACCAACTCGCCGATGAAGACGCAGCAGATCGCGGCCCTGCCCAACAGTGTGAAGGTGGCGCGGCCGCTGGAGTACGACAAGTTCGGCCGCACGGTGATGTTCGGGGTGAACTACAAGCTTTAATCGCCCTCCGGAGGCGAACAAGCCCAGCAGGGCACCTCCATCTGGCAGCAGACTTCCTCGTCCACGTGGACGAGGAAGCCCTTGCCCTGGCATAGCGGACAGACGGCCGTTTCGTCGGCAGCTGACATCCTGTGGCCCTCGTGACGTGAGAAGCTCCGTTATACGCCGCGGCCTGGCCGGAAGCACTATGCCCGGTCGACGCGCGCCGCATAACATCCGTAGCCGGCGTAGTGCGCGTGCAGGTAGCTCACCTGCTCCATCGCGAACAACTGCTCGATGGCATGGGTCAGCTGCTCACCGTGCACCACCCTTGCATCGGCAATATGGTGATTGCGATCGAAGCCGCGCAGGGAGATGGTGCGCACACGCAACGGTTCCGGCACCTCGTCGATCGCGTCGTAGGCCACGGTGGCCCCTTCACGCACGAAGATCGCGTGGCTTGAACGAAACGGCGTGTCCGCCGGTTGATGCATGTAGTTGAGCAGCAACAGGCACTCGCCGCGCCGCGCGTTACGCAATTCGATGCGCTCGGGGAAGCCCGTGTCGTCCGACGCCCGCATGCGAACGATACGGCGAGCTTGCAACGACGCTTCGTCAAGACCGTACAGCGGGACGAAGGGCGCGGGATCGAGACCGGTGATGCGAAAGGACATGGCTTGCTCCTTGTTCGGGGATGGGACGTATCCTCCGCTTCGCTGCCCGGTGCGGCCATCCGGTTCTTGCGCATCATGTGCCTCCTGACCGCGTCTTGTCGATTCATGAACCCATGTCTTCGCAGTGCCGCAACGATCGCGGCGGTATCCTGCCCCGACGATATTGGGAGACGATGCATGACCATCGCGAAAGATCCCGGCGCGCATACCGTCGCGATCGTCGGCGGCGGCGCCGCCGGCATCGAGCTGGCGACGAAGCTCGGCAGGCGGCGCGACCTGGACGTGGTGCTGGTGGACCGTGACGCCAGCCACTTCTGGAAGCCGCGGCTGCATGAACTCGCGGCCGGCCTGCTGGGCGACGGCGAGGAGGCTGTCTCGTATCTCGCGCACGCGCAGGCCCATGGGTATCGATATGAGCCCGGCGCCCTCGTGCGCGTCGACGCGGAGGCCCGACGCATTGCCCTGGACGAAGTGCGCATGCCGCTCACGGACGAGGCCATCCTGCCCCCGCGGTCGTTGCATTACGACACGCTGGTGCTCGCCATAGGGAGCCGGGTGAATGACTTCGGCACTCCGGGCGTGCTCGACTACTGCGACATGCTGGACAGCCCGGCACAGGCCATCGCGCTGCGACGCAAAATTCTTGCGCTGGCCTTGCGCACCAGCGGCGATCCCTCGCGTCGCATCCGCATCGGCATCGTGGGTGCCGGGGCCACGGGCGTGGAACTGGCGGCCGAGCTGCATCATGCATTCAACGACATGCATCGCTATGGCGGGCTGGCGGGAGCATCGCGGCTCGACATCACCCTCATGGACATGGCCCCTCGCGTCCTGCCGGCCGTCGACCCGCGCACCTCGGCGTCGGCGGAGCGCATCCTCGCGGGCATGGGCGTGCATGTGCGAGTGGGCGTCGGCGTCGATGCCGTCACAACCGAGGCCTTCCATCTGTCCGATGGCGACACCGTGCCCTGCGACATCCGCGTCTGGGCCGCGGGGGTCACGGGCCACGATGTGGTCGCCCACCTGGGGCCGTTCGAGCTCTCGCGGGACCGCAGGATCGTCGTGGACGAATACTTGAGGGCACGTGGGGTACCAGACGTCTATGCCATGGGCGATTGCGCATTCGCAGCGGCGACCCACGGCGCGAGCGTGCCGCCGACCGCCCAGGCCGCGCATCAGCAGGCAAACTACCTGGCCGACACCCTGCCGAGCGCGATTCACGGCCGACCGGTGACACCATTCGTGTATCGCCCGAAGGGAACGCTCGTATCGCTCGGCGAATACAAGGCCACCGGCGAATTGCCGGTGGCTGAAAAGCGCGCCCCCATTCCGATGCGCGGTTGGCTGGCGAAGCTCGTCTATGTCTCGCTGCAGCACATGCACCGCGTGGCGCTGCACGGCTGGACGAGGGCGAACGCGCTCTGGCTGGCCGACTGGCTGCGCGACACCACGCTGCCGCCAGTGAAGCTGCATTGACTGTAGGAGCGCGCCCTGCGCGCGACATGTTTTGGGGCCGTGGCCCGGAGCTGGCGCGCAGTCCTGCGGCCTGACGCGAAACGATGTCGCGCGCAGGGCGCGCTCCTACGAGCGCCGCCCCGGCATGCTGCGCCTTATTTCTTCACCGCGTGTTCGAGAGCCTCGAAGTCCTCCTGCGACAGCTCCAGCGACGCGCCCTTGATGTTCTCTTCCAGATGGCCCGCGCTGCCGGTGCCCGGGATGGGCAGCATGACGGGCGAGCGCTTCAACAGCCACGCCAGGGCCACCTGCCCGTCCGTCGCATCGAGTTTCTTGGCAATGGACGAAAGCACCGATCCTTCCTTCGCCAGCTCGCCCGCCGCGAGCGGGAACCAGGGGATGAAGCCGATGCCCTGTTCCGTGCAATAGTCCAGCACGGCCTCGCTCTGCCGGTTGCCGAGGTTGTAGAGATTCTGAACCGTGACGACCTTGAAGAATTTCGTCGCAGCCTGGATCTCCTCCACGTTCACCTCGGACAGGCCGACATGGCGGATCAGGCCTTCGTTCTGCATGTCGCGGATCACGCCGAACTGCTCGTCGCGCGGCACTTTCGCGTCGATCCGGTGCAACTGCCAGAGATCGATGCGGTCGACGCCAAGGCGGCGCAGGCTCATCAGCACGCACTGGCGCAGGTACTCGGGCCGCCCCACCGGCGCCCAGATATCCGGGCCATGCCGGGTCAGACCGCCCTTGGTCGCGATCACCATGCCCTTATAGGGGTGCAGCACCTCGCGGATGAGGTCCTCGCTGACGAACGGCCCGTAGCTGTCGGCCGTGTCGATCAGGTTCACGCCGAGGGCCGGCAGTTTCTCCAGCGTGCGGCGGGCCGCCTGAGGATCGGCCGGGTCGCCCCAGATTCCCTTGCCGGTGATACGCATGGCGCCGAATCCGAGGCGGTTCACCTCGAGGTCACCGCCGATCCTGAACGTGCCGCTGGCCGCTGCGTGGATGCTGCTCATGGATTTGCTCCCGTGGGTTGGATGAAGGGTGTCATGCACACATTGGGATGGAGTCCGCGCGCCAAAACCCCCACGCCGAGAATCGAAAATAATCGCGACGGCGTCTTGTCAAAGATGCTCGTCGATCCTGTCGAGCAACTCGTCGATGTCCCCGCGAGCGACGGGCCGGGCATGAAGCAGCGCTTCCACCTGTTCCACGTCCCGCGCCACAGTCGCCGCCCCAAGCATGAGCGCCGCGCCCTTCAGCCGATGGGCAACGTGCAGGGCGCGTTCGGGCGCGGCCTCGTGGAGGGCGCTTCGAATGGCCACGAGGTCCAGCCGGGCTTCGTCGCGAAAGGACTGCTCGGCGATCGAGGTGCCGGGCGCCCCGGCGATGGCATCGCGCAACCCGCCCAGGGTCAAGGGCTTGCCCAGCACGGTGTCGATACCGCTCTCCTCGCAACGACGCACGTGCGCTTCCCCATGGTTCGCGGAGATGGCGATGAAGCGTGTGCGCGTCCCTCCCGCGTCAGCCTCCCGTGCGCGCAATTCCGCGGCGATGTCGTACCCCTGCATATCGGGCAGCTCGCAGTCCAGCAACACGCCGGCGAACATGCCGGGCACGAAGGCGTCGATCGCGGCCTGTCCGTGATCCACGGCGTGTGTGTCGTAGCCGAGGAACTTCAGCTGCGCCGCGATGATCTGGCGGTTCGCCGGGTGGTCCTCGACAAGAAGGATCGTGCCCTTCGGTTCAGGGGCGCTATCGTCCGACGCTCCGGCGAAATCCTCGGGCGGTGCGACCGGCACGCGACTGGTCGGAATCTCGATGCGCACGGCGGTACCGGACCCGAGGTCGCTGCTGAGGTCGAGCCGACCGCCGAGGTGGCGCACGATTTCCGCACAGATGCCGAGTCCGAGGCCTGTGCCGCCGAGACGCCGCGAGTGCGTGCCGTGCGCTTGCGAGAACGGACGAAAGAGTTCGCGCTGCCGCTCCGGCGGTACCCCGATCCCCGTATCGAATACCTCGAGCACGAGGTGGCGCACTTCATCCGTGCCATCGTTCGCCGTCTGCCAGAGAGCGATGCCTACATGGCCGCGTTCGGTGAACTTCACGGCATTCGACAGCAGGTTCTCCATCAGCTGGCGCATCCGGGTTTCGTCGAGCAACAACCATGGCAAGGGGCCCATGGGCAGATCCAGGCGCACGGCCAGACCCTTGTGCTCGATCGCCGCCCGCTGCCCTTCGATCACCTCGCGTGCGACCTCCACGATATCGCACGCTGCGAGGTCGGGGGTAAAACCCTCGCTTTCCGAGCGGCTGTAGTCGAGGGCGCTTTTCAACAGGTTCTGCAGGCTGCGGCTGCTCGACTGCGCGATGGCCATCAGGTCGCGTTGCGCGCCGTCCAGCGAGGTGCGCGAAAGCAGGTCCACCGACGACGCCACGGCGTTCACGGCATTGCGTACCTCATGGCTCATCACGGCGAGCAGCATCGTCTTCTGGCGTTCGCCACGACGCGAGGCGAGTTGCGCCCGCCGCAACTGCCAAAGGGCGAACACCAGCACGACGATGAGGGCGAGCCCCAGGCCGATTTCCACGCGGTACGCGGAAACCACCTGAGACAAGGTCGGCGCACGAAGGTAGGCCGTTTCGAGCCAGCGCTCGATCACTGCGCGATTGTCGTCGGGCCCGATACTCCGGAGGCTGTCGTCGATGATGGCCAGCAACTCCGGCGCGTCCTTGCGCACGGCGACGCGCACGCTGATCGGCATGTCCGGAACATCGCCGGCGATGCGCAGGCTCAATGCGTAATCGCGGCGCACGATCGGATGGTAGGCCACGTCGACGCCCACCCCGGCATCGGCGATGCCGCTCTCCACCGCCGCCAGCACCTGATGGATGTCGGCAAGGGGGAGACGGGTCACCGCGGGATGCTCGCGACGCAGCCACGATTCGTAGACGCCGCCCCCCTTGAACGCGACCACCCGGCCGTCCAGGGCACGCATGTCCAGCGTCGCCGGTCCTACCGTGCGGCTGATGATCAGCGTGCGGCCGATGTAGAAAGGCTTCGATAACAGTGCACGATCGCCGACGTCGGTCTCCAGCAGCCGGTCGCTGAGCGACGGCAGCATGTCGATGCGGCCTTCATTGAAGGCCCGTACCGATTCCTCCCAGGATTTCGTGCGTACGGTGACGAAGCGCAGCCCGGTGTGCCGGGACACCAGTTCGAGGTATTGGCTTACCAGCGGATTGCCCCAGTTGCCACCGACTTCCGATCCCTGCTGCGGGTCCACCGCAATACGCAACATGGGATGCTCGGCGATCCAGGCCCTGCGCGCGGCGGCTCCGACCTCCGGCGTTTCCTTCGCCACCACGGCAAAAGCGAGCAGTCCGAAAAGGACGGCGAAGAGGAGCCTCACGCCGGTCCACCATCCAGCGCGAGGATGTAATCGCGCAGCAGGTACAACTCGTTGTCTGAGGAAATCCGCAGTTTGCGGAAGGCGGCCGACTTCTGCGTGCTGATCGTCTTCAGGCTGCGCCCGGAACGCGTGGCAATCTGCCCCACGGTCAGGCCTTCCAGGAGCTGGCGTATCACTTCCCATTCGCGCGGCGACAAGGGTACGAGCGCAGGAGGCTCATCGCTCTCCACACCGCGCTGGGGCAGGAAGCCGCGCCCGGTCATGATGGCGTCGATCGCGCGGATGACGTCGTCCGGTTCCTGGCTCTTGGCCACGAAACCGTCCGCGCCGGCCTGTCGCAGGCTGTGGATCACCAAGCCCTGGTCGTGCGCGGAGACCACGAGGATCTTCATCCGCGGATACGCTGCACGCAGCTGCTTGATCAGCGCGATGCCGTCGATGTCGTCGAGCGCCAGCGAGTAATCGATGATGGCCACGTCGACCGGCATGGTGGCCAGCATGGCGCGGAATGGCCGGCTGCTCGAATGGCTGCCGACGATGGTGATGGAAGGGGCTTTTTCAAGGTGCGCGACCAGCCCTTTCAGGACGAGCGCATGGTCGTCCAGCAAGGCCACGCGCACAGAGCCGAGATAGGATCGCGCGGACATGAGTGGACCAGATAGCCGGGTATTGCCTGTCGAATGCCTACGTTCGTGGGCGATGCAGGCGCACCATATATCGGTGCGCACCCCCTTGTAAATGTCGCCATTCTAGTCCTCGGGCGGCTTCCGACTGCACGCTATCGGCCATTCGACCACCTCCGTAAGCCATACAGGCAATTCCGACCCGTGTTGCTACGCTCTCATCGCCCCGCCCGACGGGGTTTTTCGATGCCAGAGGGGTAAATGCGGGCATGGACATAGAAAGTCGCACAGCAGCGGCCGGCCCCGCCGGCGTGGCTGAATCCGTCGCGAACGCGCGTCCGTGGGACGCGCCCGCCGGCCTCCTGGACCGCTCCCTGGAGAGTGTCCGTTTGGGCATTGTCGGACTCGGCTATGTGGGGCTGCCCCTCGCGGTCGAGTTCGGCAAGCGCTATGCCACTCTCGGATTCGACATTCGCACCGACCGCATCGACGAACTGCGGACCGGCCACGACGCCACGCTGGAAGTGGACGCCGAGGAACTGGCGGCGTCCGCGCGCCTGCGTTTCTCCGCCAGCCTCGACGACCTGGCGGCATGCGACGTCTATATCGTGACGGTACCGACGCCCATCGACGAGGCGCGCCGCCCGGATCTGACGCCACTGCTGCGGGCGAGCGAGACGCTGGCGAAAGTGCTCAAGCGCGGGGACGTGGTGGTGTACGAGTCCACCGTCTATCCCGGCTGCACCGAAGAAGTCTGCGTTCCGGTCCTCGAGCGCGGTTCGGGCCTGGTGTTCAACCGGGACTTCTTCGTCGGTTACAGCCCTGAACGCATCAATCCGGGCGACAAGACCCACCGTGTCGGCAGCATTCTCAAGGTGACCTCAGGCTCCACGCCGGAAGCCGCGGATTTCGTGGACGCGCTCTACCGGTCGGTGATCGGCGCCGGTACCCACCGCGCCAGTTCGCTCAAGGTGGCCGAAGCGGCGAAAGTCATCGAGAACACCCAGCGCGATCTGAACATCGCCCTGGTGAACGATCTCGCCATCCTGTTCAACAAGCTCGGCATCGACACCCTGGAAGTACTGGAAGCCGCGGGCACCAAGTGGAATTTCCTGCCCTTCCGGCCCGGCCTCGTGGGCGGGCATTGCATCAGCGTCGATCCCTACTACCTCACCCACAAGGCCCAACAGGTGGGCCATCACCCCGATGTGATTCTCGCCGGGCGTCGCACCAACGACAGCATGGGGCCGTATATCGCCGGCGAGTTGGTGAGGCTGATGGTGCGCAAGGGCATCAACCCCGTGCATGCCCGCGTGCTGGTGCTGGGGCTCGCATTCAAGGAGAACTGCCCCGACCTCCGGAACACCCGTGTCGTGGACATCGTGGCAGCCTTGGGCGGATACGGCGTGGCGGTGGATGTGCACGATCCATGGGTGCGGGCCGGCGAGGCGCGGCACGAATACGACATCGACCCCGTCGCCGAACCGGTGCGCGGGGCGTACGACGCGATCGTGGTGGCCGTGGGCCATCGCGAGTTCGTCGCCATGGGGGCCGAAGGCATTCGCGCCTTCGGCAAGCCCCTTTCGGTAGTGTACGACGTGAAGTACGTGCTGCCCCGCGACGCCGTGGACGGCAGGCTCTGAGCCTGGGAACCGTATGAAGATCCTGGTCACCGGCACCGCGGGCTTCATCGGTTCACACGTGGCAACCCGCCTGCTCGGGCTCGGCGAAGAGGTCGTCGGCCTGGACAACCTCTCCGACTACTACGATGTCGGCCTGAAGGAAGCGCGCCTGGCCCGCCTCCGGGCATTGCCCGGATACACGCACGTGCATGCGGACCTGTCCGACCGGGATGCCATCGAACAGGCCTTCGCCGTGCACAGGCCCCGGCGCGTGGTGCATCTCGCCGCGCAGGCCGGCGTGCGTTACGCCGCACAAAACCCGCACGTGTACGTATCGAGCAACGTCACGGGCTTCCTGCATGTGTTGGAGGGCTGCCGAAAGCACGCGGTGGAGCACCTGGTGTTCGCGTCCACCAGCTCCGTGTACGGCGCGAACACTCGCATGCCGTTTTCCGAACATCAACCGACGGAACATCCGCTGACGCTCTACGCCGCCACGAAGAAGGCCAACGAGCAGATGGCGCACGCGTATGCCCATCTCTATGGCATGCCTTGCACCGGATTGCGGTTCTTCACCGTCTATGGCCCGTGGGGCCGTCCGGACATGGCGCTGTTCCTGTTCACCCGGGCCATCCTGGCCGGGGAGCCTGTGCGCGTCTTCAACCACGGCCGCCACAAGCGCAGCTTCACCTATGTGGACGACATCGTGGACGGCGTGGTCGGCGTCCTCGGGCAAATTCCTACGCCGGACGCGCACTGGTCGGGAGAGCGGCCCGACCCCGCCGGCAGCGGCGTCGCGCCTTACCGAATCTACAACATCGGCAACGAGAAGCCGGTGGAGCTCCTGCGTTACATCGAGGTGCTGGAAAAGTGCCTGGGTAAGACCGCACGCCTCGAGATGCTGCCTTTGCAGCCGGGGGACGTACCGGATACCGAGGCCAACGTATCCGCGCTCGTGCAAGCCACCGGCCATGCGCCGAAGGTGGACGTGCACGAAGGCGTGGCGCACTTCGTGGACTGGTATCGCGGGTATTACCGTGCATAGGACGCCCCATGACTGCCCACCCGGAGACCCGCGGTGATCATCGACTACCTCGACCCACACGCCGCCGGCGACTACCGCGCGGACCTGTGCATCGTCGGCGGCGGCCCGGCAGGTATCGCCATCGCCCTTGCGTTCGCCGACTCGCCGTTCACCGTATGCCTGCTCGAGGGGGGTGGATTCTCGGGTGAAGACCGCAGCCAGTCGCTGTACGAGGGCGAATCCGGGGGCGATCTGCCGCTCGATGCCGGCACCTCGCGCATGCGTGTCCTCGGCGGCAGCTGCACCTTGTGGGGCGGTGGTTGCATTCCGCTCTCCGACGACGACCTCGCGCGTCGCGACTGGGTGCCGGACAGCGGGTGGCCGCTTCGTTACGCCGACCTCGCCCCGTGGTACGACAAGGCGCGGGAGTTCTGCCGGATCAATGCCACGCAACGGCCGGGCCATTTCGACGGGACGCCACCGCGCACCCCGCTGGACCTGGACCCGGAGGCGCTGGTGAATTTCGTCTTCGCGCGCAGCCCGATCACGTTCGGCGACGCGTATCGCGAGGAGCTGCGCCGGTCCACCAACGTGACGGTGCTGCTGCATGCGAACGTGATGGAACTCGATGCGACGGCCGATGCCGCCACGGTCACCGGTGCACGCATCGGCTCCCTCGACGGTCGGCGTGGATACGTTCACGCGCGGCATTACGTGCTGGCCGCCGGTGGCATCGAGAATGCGCGCATCCTGTTGCTTTCCGACAGCGTCGCGCCCGCCGGCCTGGGCAACGACCGCGATCTTGTCGGCCGCTACTTCATGGACCACCCATGCGGCGCCATCGGTAGCGTGCGCTCGGACGATCCCGACCGCCTCACGCGGCCATACGAACGCACGATCGGCAAGGTGCGCGCGCCGCTGTCACCGGAAATCGGGCTGTCCTTCGAGGCCCAGCGCGCGCACCGCAGCCTCAATGCGCGAGTGCACCCCTTCGCGGTGGAAGGCCAGGTGCCCCAGGGCATTCGCGCGCTGCGCGACGTGCGCGCGGCATTGCGCCCGCCACGCCACACCGAAGCGACCCTGTTGGAAGCCCGGATCTGCGCCGCCATGCAGAACGGTCCCACGGGACCGGCCGTGGCGGCGCACCAGAAATTCGTGCTGAGCGCGATGCGCGTCGGCCTGCATATGGGCGACGTGGTAAAGGCGGCGGCGCAGAAATTCGCCGACCGCCCGACGGTACGCAGCGACCGGGCAGAACTGGTCGGATTCTTCGAGCAGGCACCACAGCGCGACAGCCGGGTGCTACTCGGCGAATCGCGCGACGCCCTCGGCCTGCGCCGTGTGCGTGTCGAGTGGCGGCTCAACGACCTGGACAGGCATACCTGGCGCGCCACGACGATCGTTGCCGGCGAGCGCCTCGCCGCCGCCTGCAACGGTCGCTTCGAGCCCGCGGCCTGGGCCATGGGCGACGCGCCGCCGGAGGTGCACGGCACCGCCCACCATATGGGCACGACACGCATGTCCACCGATCCGGCCGCGGGCGTGGTCGACCCCGACGGAAAAGTGCACGGCATGACCAACCTGCACGTTGCCGGCAGTTCGGTGTTTCCGACCGGTGGATGGGCGTTCCCGACGTTCACCATCGTGGCGCTCAGCCTGCGCCTGGCCGAGCAACTCCGCGCGCTGCTGAGCGAAACCGGCGGCCTGCTGTAATGGCAGGGCCCCTGCATCGTTTGCGAGACGGCCATTCGGACTAGCCATGGGCCGTCCGGAAGTGTAATCGACAGCCAGCGGCACCCAACCTAGTCTCTCCGCTATCCGCACGCGGCAGTACGCGTGCTTCAAGGGGATGACCGATGATTCGCCTGTTCAGACAGCCGATCGTGCGCTGGCTCACCCTCATGGGTTGCTGCGAACTGTTGCTTCTTGCCGCGTCGCTCAACGTCTCGACGTGGATACGCTTCGCCCCCTCACCCGAAGACCTCGCCGCGTCGTCGCACTCTTTGACGGCGCGTGCCGCGATGTTCGCGATCGTGGTCTTCCTGAGCATGGCGGCTCTCGGCGAGTACCGAGCCACCCTGCGCATGAGCTGGCGAGGACAGCTTGCACGGCATGCCATCGCTTTCGCCCTCGGCGGTCTGGTCCTCGTGGTCGGCTACTACGTGCTGCCGCAGGCCTACGTCGGCCGCGGCGTCCTCGGCATGGCCCTCGTCATCGCCTTCGTCGTCACAGCGGGGTTCCGCGCGCTGTTCATGCGCCTCGTGGAACTGGAGTCGCTCAAGCGCCGTGTCCTGGTGCTGGGTGCGGGCGAACGCGCCGCTCAGATCCACAACCGCATGCGCCGGCGTTCGGACCGTCGCGGGTTCTGCCTGTTAGGTTATGTGAGGGGCGTGAACGAAACGGTGGCCATTCCCGAAAACCTGCTGTTGAGACCAGCCGAATCGCTGGCCGATCTGGCCCGGAAGGAACGACTGGACGAGATCGTGGTGGGCGTGGACGACCGTCGCGGAAGCCTGCCGATGGATGAGTTGTTGGCTTGCCGCCAGCTCGGCGTGCAGATCACCGACCTCACTACCTTCGTCGAGCGCGAGGCCGGCCGCGTACAGCTCACCATGCTCGATCCGTCTTGGCTCGTGTTCTCGGGTGGATTCAACGCCACGCCGGTGGCCCTGTTCCTGAAGCGGGCCTTCGACCTCACTGCCTCGGCACTGATCGCCCTGCTCTGCTGGCCGATCATGCTCGGCGTCGCGCTGGCCATCCGCATCGAGTCCGGCCGCGGGCAGCCGATCTTCTACCGCCAGGAACGCGTGGGCGAACACGGGAGGACGTTCTGGCTCTACAAGTTCCGCAGCATGCGTACGGACGCGGAAATGGACGGCATCGCGCGCTGGGCGTCCAGTAACGACGACCGGGTGACCCGCGTCGGGCGGATCTGCCGCAAGCTGCGCTTCGACGAGCTGCCGCAACTATGGAATGTGATCCGTGGCGACATGAGCATCGTGGGGCCTCGCCCCGAGCGGCCCCAGTTCGTCACCGACCTCGAAAGCAAGATCCGATTCTACAATCTGCGCCACAGCATCAAACCCGGGTTGGCCGGCTGGGCGCAGTTGAGCTATCCGTACGGCGCGTCCGAAGAGGACGCGGCGGAAAAGCTCAAGTACGACCTCTTCTACGTGAAGAACCACAACCTCTTCCTCGACATGGTGATCCTCATCGAAACGGTGGAGGTGGTGCTGTTCGGTCGTGGAGCGCGGTGACGAGGCGGGCCCTCAGGGTTGGGGGCCGGGCGTGGTCACGCGCAATGCACGTAGCGGCGAACTGTGCCAGTCGACCAGTGCGCCCGCTTCGAATTGCACCCATGAGGGCCCGTATTCCCAGCGATCTTCGCTGCGCCGCGTGGGCTCCCCTTCAATGGCCAGCACTTCGTCCTGCGTCATGCCGAGCATCAGCACGGGCGCACGTGTCGATACCGGGGGCACGATCCTGACGGGCACCTCACGAACCTCCATGTCCACTGCCTCGTCGGCAGGCCACAGCGACCAGACGAGCAGCGGTGCCACGATCGCCAACGTGGCCGCATACCAATGCTTCGCCTGGACACGCTGCGGTGGTCCCGGTGAAGGCGGCGCTGCGGCTTGCGGTTCGGGCGGCATCCTCTCGACATCGCGCGCGGGAAGCGGCGCGCCGGGAAGGCGTCCGTGCCGGCGATGGAAGTCCATCGCCGCCCCGTATTGCGCCGTGAGCCGTTGCAGACGAGCGGCGGCCAGCTTGTCCGCACGTGTGCCGCGTCGCCTGTCGGGATGCCACAGCGCCACGTTGCGGCGATACGCGCGCTTGAATTCGTCGAGCGAGCAACCAGGCTCCACGCGCAGCTTGCCGTACAGGTCGATGAAGTCTGTTTCGTCGGTCACCAGAATGTCCCCTGCGGCGGCGCACTCGACATACCGTCAGGTCCGGGGCTCGCATACGCAAGCGTCGCGCACGACCTTCACGCTGACAAGTATCACTTTCGGAGAATCGCCATGCCCTTGCTCTCCTTCCTTGCTGCCGCCTCGGTCCTGACGGTCTCCGCCGCCCAAGCGCCGACCCTCGGTGCGCATGTTTTCCTGGGTCAGGGCGAAGGGCTGGGCGTCAGCCCGGCGGTGACCCGCGCCGTGGACACGCAACCGGCGGGCAGCGTCTTCGTCGTATTCAACGCAGGCTACGCCAGCAACGATGCCGTGCCCACCGATTCGTATCGAAATCGCTGGCGTCCGCTGGGGCGGCCCCTGAGCTATGCCAACTACGGCGACCGTTTCGCCGTGCAGGGCTATGTTGCCGTCGCCGGCAAGGGCGGCCCGGCGCACACGGTATCGATCGAGAAGCACGGCGAACCCGCGGGCGAACTTTCACTGCCGTTCGTCGAGGTGCGCAACGCCACGCGGGTGCAGGACGTCGCCCAGTCCTACGCCCAGGCATCGCTGGTCGTCACCAGCGGCGACGTGCGGGTAGACGGACCGGCAACCCTGCTGGCTTTCTGGTGGGGCGACGGCGGCGTGAAGCGCATGGCGGTCACTCCCGGCGATGGCTTTCAATTGATCGACGCGTTCACCGAGCTTCCTGATGAAAGCGGTGTACAGGGCGCGGTGGCGTGGAAGCAGGTCGATCATGCCGGCACCTACAGCGTGCGGTGGACCGTCTCCCCCGTACAGGGCGCAGCGCTGTGGTTGATCGCGATCCGTTGAAAGGAGGCTGTGTTTGGCATCCATTCACATCGCAAAATGCACCTGCCGTCCGATACCGGACAGTGTGTCGTCGATGTAACTCGTAAATAGCCGCTCCGTACCGCGACCTGCGTCCGAAGGCGGACAAAAATGCGCATGCGGCTATCGCGGAAGTGTCCGCAACCGGACATTCAATCCTACAACAATAGGCCTATTTTTCTTTTCATTACATAGAGATAGCCTAGCTTCTCGATACCCCGAGCCGCGGCGGATCAAGTCAGGGACGCCACGGACGACGCAGGAGCACATTGCACAGGGACGTGCCGGAGGGAGGCGCAGGGAGCGCACAGGCCGCGGCCGAGGTGTCGACCCATCGAGGACGCTCGTTGTGCGTCCATTGCCCCCGGGGGCCGCGATCCATGCGCCCCCGGTCCGGGCAAACTCAAAAGGTGACGCGTACGCCCACATTACCGGCGAAACCGCGCATGCCGTAGCTGCCGACGGCGTGACGGTAATTGGCTTCCCCGTAAATCTGCACGCGCTTGCCCAATTGGCTGACGGCACCGGCGGAGATGCGGAAGCCGTTGCCCACACGGCCAGAACGGAAGCGATCGGCCACATTCCACTCGTCGCTGGACACATCCACGGACGGGTCGCCGTTGCTGGTGTGAGTCAGGTCGATGCCCGCGTACGGCATGAACACGGTGTTGGCCGTCCGCGAGATCCGCCCGCCGACCGTGACGCTCGTCTGTTTTGCCGTCCCCAGCCGCACGTCAAGTCCATCGCCATCGCGAAAGTCGCGGAAGTTCAACGACTGGTGCTTCAACTGGAAGCGCGGTTCCACTGTCCATTCATTACCAAGGGCGAGCGGCTTGCCCACCTCGACGGATGTCGTCCAGCCGTTGGCACGGATGCGCCCCACATCGGAACCGCGCAAATCGGTGGCCACGTCGCCGCGATAGCGGATGGCACCCACCACGCCATCGACCCAGAAGCCATCGCCGCTTTGCCACGTGGCCCAGGCGGAGACGCCATTCGCGAAGTACTTTGCGCGGCTGTTCCCGTCGGCTGCCTTTGGCGTGACCCGTGTCGTGCCGTGATCGACCGCCCAGCCGGCGCGCAACGTTCCGTTGTCGTGATCCAGCGCGATCAGGCTTCCGCCCAGTTGCAACGCATTGACCTGCTGGTCGAAGTCGTAACCGTAGTCGCCAAACGACCGGTTCGAGCTGTAGCGCAACTGGCCGCCGAGGTAACGCGCAAACACCTCGCCGCCCACCGGGTCGTGCGACGTGCCCTGCCGAATATCGCCAAGGCGCTGGTGCAGGCCGTCGGTCATCATGTCGCCGTAAGTGAGCAGTGCGGCAGGTGCCGACAGATACGACGGCACCTGCGGCACGACTGCATTGCGGCCGTCTTCCGGAGGCGGCCTGTCAGGATTCGGGTTCTCGCCTCCGTCCCCACCACCGTCTTCGGGATTCTCGCCTCCGTCGCCTCCGTCCCCACCACCGTCTTCGGGGTCTTCCGGTTCGCATTCGTTCTCGCAGACGATGCGATTGCCGAGACGATAGTCCCAGGTGAGATTCCCAGAAGGCAGCACGTTCTGCGCAGGATCCGCCTGGCCAGGACCGAACGCGTGCAACGTGTATTGGTACGGGCCGGCGGCAACGTAGCGGCCGCGCAGTACGAAAGCATCCGCGCGCGATGCGCCCCCTACTTGTACCAACGAGATGCCTTCGTGCGCATCGACCAGACCGTCCCCATTGATGTCGGTCAGCGCACCCGAACCGTTCGGTACCACGTCGATGGCGATGGGTCCGCTCGTCGTGACATTTCCTTCGACCAGAAGGCGGTCCGTCACTTGGTTCGCGAGAGGACCGCCTTCATTCATCGTGGTCCTGAGAGTGACGACGCCGCCCTCTCCTGAAAGGTCGCCTCGCACCACGAGCGAGAGAGGCGAAGCCGCCCCCGGGGAAAACGCCAGCCTCCCGCCCGACATGGCAAGCGAGTCGACGGCGGAATCGCTCCGTACATTCCATACCGAGCTCGTGGCCAATCCGAGCGCGACGGAGCCCGATACGGCTCCGCTCATCACCGCGCCATTCGAGAGATTGACGACGGCGCGCGCACCGTCCGCCATGACAATGTCGCCATCCACCGTACTGTGGTCGACCGACATGTCGGCGGTTGTGCCTGCCACGCCTTCCAGGGCGATACCGTTGCCCCCCCGCAGCAGGCTGTTGTTGGACAGGCGAATGACTCCATCCGTGGTCTTGCCCGGGCCGAGCACATCGACATAGATGCCGCTTCCCGTGGTGCCCTCGACTCGGGAAGCATCGACATTCAAGAATGCCAGGCCGACTGGGCCGCTTCGGTCGTCCTTCATCATGAGAACGCCATTGATGTCACCCAGAAGTTCCGACTGAGCGCCTGCGTTCAGTGTGCCGGCAGAGACCTGCGCCCCCACTCCATACCCGTCTCCCGTTCCGCGGACACTAACGCCTTCCAGCGTCAGGACGCCCTCCGCCGCCACGCTGGCCCCAAAGATGCCACCACGCAGCGATCCTCCCTTTACTGTGGCCGTCGATATAGCGGTGTTCGAATCCGTGTTGGTAATAACCAATCCGATACCCGATGAGCCGTCCACATCCGTGTTGACGAGGGTCGCCTGGGCGCCGCTACTCAGTTCGAGCCCTTGGAACAAGCCCACGATGCTGGCGCCATCGGCAGTGCTTATCCGACCACCGTTTGCGCGAACATCCAACGCCGACGAGCCCGCTAGCAATGTGAGTGTTGCCGTGCCGGGAACGCCCCAGCTTTCCGGCGCATCCGACGGCCCCACGGTGGCGGACTGCCCGGGGTTGAGAATTCGTGCGTGCGCGCCGCCGAACGGGAGCCACAAGGCGGAAGCGAGCACGAGCCAATGGCCTGCGTTTCGTTGCGGAGTCATGGGCATAAGTCCTCGATCAGAACGATATCTATCAAGCTGCGAAGCAGGTTGCGGCGGATTCATAGTTCAGCACAGCGTGGGAAACCCGCTCTATAGGAGTACTCCCAAATCTGCCCTTCCCGTTTTACACCGGCTGAATGGCATCTCAATGGAGATGCCCAGGATCGTCATGCCCTTTCCCCGTTTCTTGCCGAATCAGCGCCATCCCGGAGCGTCGCTCCTACGCTCTTTGGCATATGGCTTGGCGGCTCTCATCACGGCTAGGCTTCTCTCCGGCCCGGTCTTGCCATTGAATTCCCACGCAAGAGCGCATGTGCCACGGACTGGTCGGCAACCAATCAAGGATGAGGATGACGTCATGAGTAAAGTCGGCAAAACTGCCCGTCAGAAGCTGTTTGCTCCCATATTCGACCCCCGGGCACCGCGCCGCCGAAGGCCACCGGCTACCTTGCGCAGCGCGACCGCCGGGCCTCTTGTCAACCTGACCGGCGAACTCACATTCTCAGCTGGGGATCTCGCTCCATCGCCTCCGCCCCCCTTGCCGCCCGACAACTTGCTCCTCGCAGTGGCCAACGGTAGGGAAATAGCGGTCAGGGTTCCACTCCCCCCCCCAACGGAACTCGGAGAAGTCAAAATCCGCGACTCCGTGTGGCTCGAAATCGACGGAAATCGGTTGCCTGTACCCAAGGTACTCGTTGCTGCAGACATCACCAATGGTTATGCCGACGTTCCTCTTTCGATCGCAGATCGTGGTGGCGAGGGCCAGCACCGCATCCGGTACGTCATCAAGCTCACCTCCGGAGACCAAACCGACCACCCGGGACCGAGTCAACAGTACGTCGTAGACCTGACGCGACCGGGCGACCCCACCCTTGCGGACCTGGAATTTCCGGACGCTCCGGATGGATTCGTCACCGTCGACTCAATCATCGATGACGGCATCAACGAGCCGTACTTGCTGGCGACTGTGGACGGCTACTCGGGTCTGGCGCCGGGTGATGAAATCATCGGCTTCATCGACGGGAATGAAGAGAACCTGCACAGTACTTATGATGGTATCGACCTGAGTATTCACTTCACGCAGAGCTTCATCGAATCGCAAGGCGACGGTGACAAGGAGTTTTCATACGAAGTGGTGGATCGAGCCGGTAACCGGTCGATAAGATCACGCGTCAAGCTCCTCAAGGTGCTTGTCAAGGATGCCATACGCAATTTAGCCCCGCCGTCGGTGCCGAGTTACGACAACGACACCGTCGATCCCAAGGTCATCGACGAGGCGGACGCGCGCGCAACCGGTGGCCTGCAGGTGATTATCCCGGCGAATCCAAGCATCCGGGCCGGCGACGACATCTACGTACTGTGGGGCGACGCCGAGGTCGGGCCCACCGCGGTGCCGGACCCAGCCCAGACCACGCCGGTCGGAGTGCCGTATGCCCCCATCCTCGACACATGGGTCGAAGGCGGCGACGAAGACGATGCGCCGGTGCCGGTCACGGTCCACTATCGTGTCGAGCGCGGCGGGATTGTAGCCGGCCGCACGGAAACGGGCGCCGATGTGGAAGTGAACCTGTACCAGGCGGGCGGCGTGGACCCCGATCCCGAGACGCCCGAGAACGAAAACCTCGGGCTACCGACGTTGCAGAGCGGCGAACCGGGCGATCCCCCGAATACGATTTCGCTCGCCGGCTTCGAACTGGACGCCACCGTCACCATCCCCTGGGAGACGGTCGACGCAAGCGGCACGCTGCTCTTGGATGACGTCATAGACGTGCAATACGGGGCAAGTGGTGCGATCGGTCCGCGTACCGTTCTTCAAGACGACGTCGACGCAGCCCTGCCCATCGAGCTGACGCTGCCCAAGGACACCATCCAGGCTGAGGGATCCGGCGACAAAGCGCTTCGCTATACCGTGACGAGGCCACTCCAGGAGAACGGGCCGAATGTATCGGTGTCTCCTACGCAGGCAGTGACTGTCGTGGGTCAGGACGGCCTGCCTGGTGGTGGCACGCTTGCCCCCATAGAGGTGCCCGTGGCAACTGGCATTGACCCGATTGATCCTGACCGCCTCATACTCGCTCCCAGGCATGCTCCGGCCCCCACGGACACCGTCGAGTTCGTCATTCCGCACTACGAAAACCAGAACACCACGGACACCGTCGTCGTCAACGTGAAGGCATACGATCTGTTCGGGTACGAAGTCCACACGCCGCCAGGAATTCCAGAGGTCCCGTTGCCCGATCGCGACATGCTGGACATTTCGGTTACCGTCATAAGCACTACCGCGGACACAATCGTTCGGATCAACGGCTACGACCTGTTGGGCTTCAACCCCGACCCGACAGACCAAACCAGGTGGAGGGCGATCCATACGCATGTCACTTACAAGGTGACGAATGCCGCAGGCACGGTCGAGTCCACCGATCAGGTCCTCGATATCGACGGACGCAGCGGTCCTGTCAATCCCTGACGCCAGTCATGGACTGTCCCGGCGGCCGCACCGCCGGGACAGTCCCAAGGGTTTCGGCCAAGGAAGGCTATATGACAACCTCTCGCGATGACTCCTCCGCGTCCGCCACGCCGACCGAATTGACGGAGCGGCTCCAGATTCCGCGGGCAGCATTGGCCCCACTCCCGGCCGGGATGCCGGCAGACGACCTCCTCCTTGCTTCCGTGCGGAACGATACCCTCGTGCTCTTGCTCGCGCGGGAGCCCCTGAAGGTCAAGGCGAGGGATACCGTTCAGCTCCTCGATGACGGACGCCCCATCGGCGGGGACATCCTCGTCGATCCCTACCTCGGGGACACCCACATTCCATTACCGGTGAGCCCGGCGGACCGCACGGAAGAGCGCATCTACCGTATCAACTATCGCGTGACTTACGGCTCCGGCGATCCGGGCAACACCGTCACGGGGCCCGACGATCAGCAGTTCATTGTCGACTACACCGCGCCCGGCGGGGACGAAATCGCCCACCCCGAATTCGCTGCGGACGTGGTGGCCGACGGCGTGACGCCCGACCGGCTCTCCACGGACCCCGACGGTAACGAATACCTTCCCGCCACGGTGACCCCCTATTTCTTCATGCGCGACGGAGACCGCATCGACGCCTTCATCGACGGGCAGCCCGTTCCGGTGGGGGCAGACGTCGGCTATCTCGAGTCCGGCATAGCGCAGGAACTTCGCTTCCCCCGGGCGCTGCTGGAAGGACTCGGCAACAGCGCCGCGCCCGATGGCAAGCACGGTTTCGCGATCGGCCTGGTCGATCGCGCGGGCAACCGGTCCAGCTTGTCCCAGGAACAGCGTCTACTCTTGCGCCTCAAGGAGGCCATCGACGATCTGTTGCCACCCCGTGTCCCCGGAGCGGCCGACGGGTTGGTGACGGATAGCGACGCTCGTGCAAGCCTTGCAGGCACGAGGGGCGTGCTGGTGGAGATTCCGGGCCACAACGCGATCAAGGAAGGCGACACGGTGGTCTGGTGGTGGAACATCACCGAATTCCCTCCAGTCCCAGTCGATGCGTCGGAGGTCGGCGCCGACCCCTTGATGACCCTGGTGGCGCCTTACGAACGGGTGTACGACGACTGGTTCCTCGTGGCCGGCGACGCGGACCGAAATGTCGCGGCCGAGGCCGGCTACCGTATCGA
>Ga0065165_1000501_pt1 | contig 60618 bp, 46 predicted proteins | sample AraplaMF_Cvi_mMF_FD_63813 | JGI IMG/M metagenome (GOLD analysis project Ga0065165, IMG submission 63813) | Arabidopsis root microbial communities from the University of North Carolina, USA - plate scrape MF_Cvi_mMF (version 2) (version 3) | ecosystem: Host-associated > Plants > Roots >...
GGTTCCGATTTCGTCGGCAATATATTCCTTGCCCGTCGCCATGAACTTCACCTTGTCGCCTTTCCTGATGCTGCCGTTTTTCACACGGAAGATTACCTCGATGCCACGGTAAGAGTTGAAAACCGAGTCGAAGATCAATGCTTGCAACGGGCCTTCGGGATCGCCTACGGGGGCAGGGATACGTTCTACGATCGCATTCAGGATGTCCTCAATGCCGATACCTTCCTTACCGCTGGCAGGGATGATGTCGGAACGTTCGCAACCCAGCAGGTCTACCATTTCGTCCTTGATTTCCTCGGGCATAGCGCCAGGAAGGTCGATTTTGTTCAGAACGGGGATGATTACCAGGTCGTGGTTGATCGCCAGGTAGAGGTTGGAGATCGTCTGTGCTTCGGTACCTTGTGAGGCATCCACGAGCAGCAGTGCGCCTTCGCAGGCAGCGATCGAGCGCGAAACCTCGTAGGAAAAGTCCACGTGGCCCGGAGTGTCGATCAGGTTAAGTATATATTCTTCTCCTTTATAAACATAGTTCATCTGGATCGCGTGGCTCTTGATAGTGATGCCGCGTTCACGTTCCAGATCCATATTGTCGAGCAATTGCGCCTGCATTTCGCGCTGCGATACAGTTTTGGTAAATTCCAGCAGACGGTCCGCCAGGGTACTTTTCCCGTGGTCAATATGGGCAATAATGCAAAAATTACGGATTTTCTTCATGAAAGTTGTTCCTATTCCAATGCTTTGAATATATAGTTCAGGTCAAAGCAATCACAAAATTACGAGGGTAATTAATATTTCAAGATGTTTTCAAACAGAAGTTCAAACTAAAAATGACAAGCATGCTCACAGGCCCGCAGGCGAGAGTACCTTTCTCATGCGCTTCCGCTGCGGCCACGCGTAGAGCCAGTACGCCACCACCACTACTAAGGTTAGGGGAATTAGTTGGCCATAGCGCACCGTAGCGGCAGCCAGGACGGTCATGGACAACAACATGGCAGGATGCGCGATGTAACGCAGGCCGGTTCTGAGCCAGCGCATCGGTGACTCCTTTGTATTCCCGGTACAAGGACTCATTTGCTCATTAAAATCCAGCAGCGTCAGCCATTTGACGAGCACGTTACTGTGCAAACGGTTATCGCAAGCCAGTTGCTGCGGCCATGTGAGCAGCGAACCGTAGGCGGTCACAAGAGCAAAGAGAAACGGCCCGAACGTCATTTGCATGAGTAATACCATCGGTAAATGTAAAACAAGCGCCAATAGCATGGCATAAATGACGGTTACCCGGCGGAGCAGGAGGATCGCGATACTGATTTGTAATACAATAACCCCGATCCCCATCATCTGGGACAAAAGGCCAGGCGGGAATATGCTGGCGGCCTTCATGTAGGATGCTATCTGATGTTTGGTCACCAAAAGAGTTTCCATACTGGCACCGGTCCACCAGTCGGGATCGAAAACCTTGTTCAGGTCGGCGCCGAGGTAGAGTACGGCGAGCTGAAAACGAATCAGGTTCGTGCCCGTGACATGGTTGCTGAGCGCGGTGCACAGGAACACGCAACCCGTAAAAAGGTGGGCCACGGAGATGCAGATCTGGCAGGAGAGGAGCCCGGTAACGAATGCCAGCCCGACGCCCAACGCGCCAAGACGCACATAGTGCGAAAACAGCAGCATACCGATGCCGCTCAGGAACAGCAGCCTGACGCCGAGATTGAATTGCTCGTCGGTACCAAGTTGATCCAGCAATTCAATGAGCGGATAGAACCTGCCGCCGCCCTGGTTACCATTGAAAGGGAACTCTCCGGTCAAAAGCAGGTAAACTGCGAGCATCCGTACTGCGAGCACCAGTTCGGGAACGACGGTCTTCCCCTTGACATAGAAAGGATTAAGGTGATGCATGGAGTTCAACGACTGGCTTTCCAGAGATAGGTTTGTTCCGGTGCCCCGTTCCGGCGGTAGGAGATCCTGACGCTGTCGGGGTGGCCGGGGGCTTTTGCTTCCACCGTAGCGACGAGCCGCATGATATTACCCGGCGCGTGGGCTTCCCATTGGGTTTGGGCTAACCCGTAACGGGCCTCGATGGCCTGCTGGTCCCAGGTAACGCCGTTCTCGAAAGCGTCGATCCGGTAAAAGACCTGTGTGGTATGCGGCGCCCAGGAGATCGTCCGGGTATCCTGGGTGAGTTCGTACAGTGTGTTAATGACTTGGGCCGAGAGAAACAGGACTCCGGGAAGCCATTTTTTGAAAGATGATGAAATCATGAGTGCGCGGTAGATTTACGGGTCATAGAGCTATTTAAAGTGGTAGAATTTTTTTGTAAAAGTTAATGAAAAGAGTGTTAACCAAAATATTTAATCATTTGATTAAATATTTTGGTTAAACCGAAAATCGCATTTACCTTTGAAGCATCAAACGGAAATTGACAGATGGCGAAAGCAAAAAAGGCGGAGTTGGATCTGAGCACGGAAGAGAAGATCAAGGAGGCGGCGAGCATCGTATTCACCAAAAAGGGGTATGGCAATGCACGCACGAGGGATATTGCCGAAGAAGCGGGTATTAACCTGGCGCTGCTGAACTACTATTTCCGTAGTAAGGAGAAGCTTTTCCAGATTGTAATGGCCGAGCGGATCGACAAGCTGTTCGGTGTACTCGGCCCGGTGCTGAACGACGAGTCGACCACATTGGAGGAGAAACTGGAAAAGATCACCGAGAGCTACATTAATATGCTTCTCGAACATCCCGATCTGCCGATTTTCGTGCTGAGCGAAATCCGTAACAATCCCGAGCAGCTTTCGAACCGCTTTCAGGCCCGCAAGCATCTCACGGAATCGGTCTTTATCAAACAGCTGATGACGCGCAGAAGCGATATTAATCCATTTCATTTTCTCATGAACCTCTTGGGAATGAACCTGTTCCCGTTTGTGGCAAAGCCAGTGCTCCAACCTATCCTGGGCAATGAGGAAATGTACCGGCAGCTGATGGAGCAGCGTAAAAAGCTGGTTCCGGCATGGATGAAGCTGATATTGGATCAGGGTTAGCAACCCTATTTTTTTGCATGGAAATTAATCAAATGATTAAATAAATCGAATAAATAAAATGATTAATGGATTTAGAATCGCAATGTTAATCAGTGTTTTGGCATTGACAGTCATGCGTTTGCGTGCGCAGGATAAGCCGCTGACGATCCGGGAAGCTTATCAGCTCGCCCGAAAAAACTACCCGATGATCCGGCAGCGGGGGTTGATCGAAAAGACGCGTGATTACTCGGTGGCCAATGCCGCGAAGGGCTATCTGCCGCAATTCACCGTGCAGGGGCAGGCCACCTACCAATCGGCCGTGACGGAATTTAAACTGCCTGTTTCCATCCCGGGCGTCGAATTCCCGAGCATTAGCAAAGATCAGTACAAGGTTTATGGCGAAGTAAACCAAACGATTTACGACGGGGGCAATGTTCGTACGCAGGTACGCTCGCATGAGGCGAATGCGCAAGTGGAATCGCAGAAACTGGAAGTGGAACTGTACAAGCTTAATGAACGTGTGAACCAGCTGTTTTTCGGAGTATTAATGCTCGACGAACAGCTGAAACAGAACGATTTGCTGAAAAAGGATATCAATCTGGGTATTCGTAAAGTACAGGCGCTGATCGACAACGGGACCGCATTCAAAAGCAATGCAAACACCCTGAAAGCGGAATTGCTGAAAGTCGACCAGCGTGGTATTGACCTGAATGCGAGCCGGAAAGCATACCTGGAAATGCTGGGAATGCTGATAGCGCAGCCGCTGGACGGTTCGGCGGTGCTGGAAAAGCCGGCGAATCTGACGGCAGGAAGCGATATTGGCCGGCCGGAACTCAAATTGTACGAGGCCCAAAACCGGAGCCTCGATGTGCAATCACAGCTACTGGACGTTCGTAATCGCCCGAAACTCAATTTTTTCTTCCAGGGAGGTTACGGTCGGCCCGCATTGAATATCCTCAGCAACGGCTTCGATCCTTATTACATTACCGGGCTACGGCTGAACTGGTCGCTTTCAGGATTATATACCGTTAAGAAAGACCGCGAGCTGATCCGCAACAGCCGGGACGCCATTCAGCTTCAAAAGGAGACATTTCTTTTCAATACTAATCTGGTAGTCAAACAGCAAAATGCGGAACTCGACCGTTTCAGCCAGTTGCTGGCGACCGACGACGAGATTATCATCCTCCGTGAAAGCATCAAGACCACTGCTGCAGCACAACTCGAAAACGGTGTGATTAACACCAACGACTTCCTGCGTGAAGTGAATGCCGAAGATCAGGCGCGACTGAATAAGATCCTGCACGGCATTCAGCTGCTGATGGCGCAGTATAACCTGGATAACACCCTGGGAACCAATATTGAATAAGCATTTAAATACAAGCACATGAAAACCTATTCTTATCTGATCATATTGGCTGCGGCGGCGATGGCGGCCTGCAATGGAAAAGAGAACCCATATGACGCTTCCGGGACATTCGAGGCAGTGGAAACGATCGTGTCCGCCGAGGCAACCGGCCGCATTATGGCGCTGAACCTGGAAGAGGGTCAGCAACTGAAAGCCGGGCAGACCGTGGGTTATATTGATAGTTTACAATTGTCGCTGCGCAAAAAGCAGCTTGAAGCGCAGATCAGGGCTACCGGTAGTCGCGTGCCCGACATTGCGGCGCAGACAAATGTTTACAAGCAGCAGATCGCAGTATCGCAGGTGCGGCTCGATAACCTGCTCCACGAGCAAAAGCGTGTTCAGAGTCTGTTGAAAGCCGATGCGGCCACCCCCAAGCAGCTGGACGATATCAATGCACAGGTGGAAGAATTGCAAAAGCAACTGGACGTGATCCGTAAGCAGGATGCCGCGCAGACGTCAGTTTTGAAAACGCAGACTTCCGGCCTGCGGGCGGACGTGCAGCCATTAGTTGTCCAAATCGAGCAGATTAACGACCAGCTCGCCAAAACGAAGATTGTCAACGAAGTGAATGGTACCGTGCTGACGAAATATGCCGAGGCTAATGAAGTGGCGGCGGCGGGAAAGCCTCTGTATAAAATCGCGGATCTCTCCACAATTATCCTGCGTGCTTACGTGACAGGCGACCAGCTGACGGGTATCAGGCTGAATCAGCAGGTTAAAGTGCTCGTGGACAGCGCCGGCGGTCAGTACCGCGAACTGCCTGGTACGATCGAGTGGATCAGCAACAAGGCGGAGTTCACACCCAAGACCATTCAGACCAAAGATGAACGCGCGAACCTGGTTTACGCAGTGAAGATCAGGGTGAAAAATGACGGGTATTTGAAAATAGGCATGTACGGCGAAGTCGCATTGAAATAATGGAAGCGGTTGTTGTCAAAAATCTGGTCAAAACTTACGGCAAGGAAAAGACCGTGGCAGTGGACGACGTGTCGTTTTCCGTAGACAAGGGCGAGCTTTTCGGGCTGATAGGACCCGATGGGGCCGGCAAAACCAGCATTTTCAGGATGCTGACTACGTTGCTGCTGCCAGATAGCGGATCCGCGAGCGTCGACGGGCACGATATCGTGAAGGATTTCAGGCAGATACGCAGTTCGGTAGGGTATATGCCGGGTAAATTTTCGCTTTACCAGGACCTTACCATTGAAGAAAACCTGCATTTCTTCGCCACCGTCTTTGGCACGACGATCGAGGAGAACTACCATTTGATCAAAGACATTTACGTGCAGATTGAGCCATTTAAAAACCGGCGTGCAGGAAAGCTGTCCGGCGGAATGAAGCAGAAACTGGCATTGTGCTGCGCATTGATCCACAAACCCACCACATTGTTTCTGGACGAACCTACCACGGGTGTCGACCCGGTTTCGCGGAAAGAGTTTTGGGAAATGCTCAGGAGGCTGAAAGAACAGCATATCACGATCCTCGTTTCGACGCCCTACATGGACGAAGCCTCCCTTTGCGACCGTATTGCATTGATCCAGGGCGGCAAAATATTGTCCATCGACACGCCGCAGGGCATCTTAAATAGCTACCCCGATCCGTTGCTGGCCATCAAAGCCAACGAAATGTACCGATTGCTGAAAGCTCTCGAAGGGTATCCGGATATTCTGAACAGTTACGCCTTTGGCGAGTACGCGCATGCAACGCTGCGCGACGCGCATACGGACACACATGCATTGCAGGTTTACTTGCGCGAGCAGGGGCTTACGGGTGTGGAAGTGAAGGAGGCCGAGGTGACGATCGAGGATTCATTTATCAAATTATTACATTAAAACCGCCATGATGCAGGACGACAAAGTGATAGTCTGCGAGAAGCTTACCAAGCGGTTCGGGGACTTTGTAGCCACCAACGAGATTACATTCGACGTACATAAAGGGGAGATTTTCGGCTTCCTCGGCGCAAATGGTGCCGGTAAAACCACTGCTATGCGCATGCTGTGCGGTCTTTCCGCTCCCAGCTCGGGCAAGGCGACTATTGCGGGCTACGATGTGTACACCCAGACCGAGCAGATCAAGAAGAATATCGGCTACATGAGCCAAAAGTTTTCGCTTTATGAAAACCTGACGGTACTGGAAAATATCGAGTTTTTCGGAGGTATTTATGGTCTTTCGGACGAGCGTATCAAATCCAAAACCGAAGAATTGCTTCAACGGCTTGGGTTGAAAAGTGAGGCAAATAAGCTGGTAGGCTCGCTGCCGTTGGGCTGGAAACAGAAGCTATCTTTCTCGGTAGCTGTGTTGCATGAGCCCAAAATCGTGTTTCTCGACGAGCCTACCGGTGGTGTAGACCCGGTGACCCGCCGGCAGTTCTGGGATATGATTTACGAGGCGGCGCATAGCGGCATTACCGTTTTCGTGACCACGCATTATATGGACGAGGCCGAGTATTGCAGCCGTATATCCATCATGGTGGATGGAAAAATGGAAGTCCTCGACACGCCGACAAACCTGAAAAACAGCTTTCACGCGCGGTCGATGGATGAAGTGTTTTACCAGCTCGCACGCGGCGCAAAAAGAGGGGATTAGTCATGAAACAGTTTCTTGCGTTTGTCAGAAAGGAATTTTACCACGTGCTACGCGACCGCCGCACGCTGCTGATCCTGTTTGGGATGCCCATCGCGCAGATATTAATCTTTGGCTTCGCTTTGACCAACGAAGTGAAGGATTCAGAAATCCTGGTGGTGGATTATGCCAAAGATAATGCTTCGCAGGAGTTGCTCACGAAGATCGGTTCAAGCCGGTATTTCAACATCCGGCAGGCTGCGCTGAGCCATAGCGAGATACTGGGCACGTTTCAGAAAGGTAAGATCAAGGCGGCGGTGGTGTTTCCGGCCAATTTTAATGAGGATTTGCTGCACCACAACAAGGCCCAGATCCAGATCATTACCGATGCCAGCGATGTGAATACGGCGAATATGGTTACCAATTACCTGTCGTCGATCATCGTGGATTACCAAAACCAGCTCAATCAGAACCTGGAAATCCCTTACCGCATTACGCCCGAGGTGCGAATGCTTTATAACCCGCAGCTCAAAGGCGCACACGGTTTCGTGCCGGGCGTGATGGCGCTGGTGCTGCTGTTGGTTTCGGTGATGATGACCGCCATTTCGATCGTCCGCGAAAAGGAAACGGGTACGATGGAAATCCTGCTCGTATCTCCATTCAAGCCGGTGCTGGTGATTTTCGCCAAAGCATTTCCCTACCTCGTATTGTCGCTCGTCAACGTGACGGCGATATTGCTGCTTAGTGTTTTTGTGCTGGACTTGCCGGTGAAAGGAAGTGTAGCACTGCTATTCGCGGAAAGCACATTGTTTATCATCACTTGTCTGGCGCTGGGCATTTTTATATCCATTAAAACCTCCTCCCAGCAAATTGCCATGCTTATATCGCTGATGGGTATGCTGTTGCCGACGATGATGTTCAGCGGATTTCTGTTCCCGATCGAGAACATGCCGGTGCCGCTGCAGGTGATTTCCAACATTGTGCCTTCGAAATGGTTTTACATCATTGTTAAATCGATTATGATCAAAGGGTTAGGGGTGGCTGCACTTTGGAAAGAGACGCTGATTTTGTTAGGCATGACCGTTTTTCTGCTGTTGGTGAGTTTGAAGAGCTTTAAAATCCGTTTGCAATGAGGACATTACGATTTCTGTTACGCAAAGAGTTCAGGCAGATTTTCAGGGATAAGGCCATTGTGGCGATGATCTTTTTTATGCCGATGGTGCAGCTGATATTGATGCCGCTCGCAGCCGACTATGAGGTCAGGAACATCAATTTATCGGTGGTCGATCATGATAAATCGCCCTATTCTCAAAAACTGATTTCTAAAATTGTGGCGTCCGGTTACTTCCGGCTTACGGGTTATAATGCGTCATTCAAGGAAGCATTCGGCTTGATCGAATCCGATAAGGCCGATCTGATCCTCGAAATCCCGCACGATTTTGAAAGAAACCTGATCCGGGAAGATCACGAGAAGCTTTTTGTGGCGGTGAATGCGATTAACGGTACCAAAGCGAGCCTGGGCGGGTCCTATCTGGGGAGTATTATCGGGGATTTCAATGCGGATATCCGGATGCAGCTTGTCACACCGCCGCGGTTCAGGCAGTTTCCGGTCATCGATGTGGTAGCTTCCAACTGGTTTAACCCGGTTTTGAACTACAAAGTATTCATCGTTCCGGGCATTCTGGCGATCCTGGTCACGATGGTCGGCGGCTTTTTGTCCGCATTGAACATCGTACGGGAAAAGGAAATCGGGACTATTGAGCAGATCAACGTGACGCCGATCAGGAAGCACGTTTTTATATTGGGGAAACTGATCCCATTCTGGGTGCTGGCGAATATCGTTTTCACAATAGGCCTGCTGGTAGCACGGTTTGTGTACGGGATCGTACCGGTAGGAAGCTTGCTGACGCTCTACGCATTCATTTCAGTGTATTTGCTGGCAGTTTTGGGTTTTGGTTTGCTGGTATCGACCTTTTGCGATACCCAGCAGCAAGCCATGTTCATCATGTTCTTTTTCATGATGCTGTTCATACTGCTGGGAGGGCTGTTCACGTCGATCGACAGCATGCCGGAGTGGGCCAAGCTGATCACGCGCGTCAATCCGGTACGTTACATGATCGAGGTCATGCGGATGGTCATACTCAAAGGAAGCAGCTTCGTCGATATTCTACCGCACGTCGGAATAGTATCATTAATGGGCGTGATACTTAATGGCTGGGCGATTTTGAATTATAAGAAGACGAATTGAGTTGTTGACCGCCGACCGTCATTCCATCTCCACCATCGCCTTAATGACCCCATTCGCCGGATCGAGCCAGCTTTCGAATTCATCCTTCACCTGCCCAAATGCTACACGGTGGGTGATGTATGTTTTCGGATCGACCAGGCCGTTTTTCATGCTATGGATCACATGCTCGAAATCGGCGCGGGTAGCATTGCGGCTGCTCATTAATGTCGCCTCACGCTTGTGAAATTCGGGGTGGCTGAATGCGATTTCGCCTTTTTGAAGACCTACCAGCACATATTTTCCTCCATGGGCCAGGTACGCGAATGCGGTGTTAATGGCGCGTAAATTGCCCGTCGCGTCGATGACAACGGTGGGCATATCGCCGTTTGTGATTTCAGCCAGACGTTCGGCGACATTTTCACGAAGGCCATTGATGGTGTGCTCTACCCCCAGGCGCTCACGGCAGAATGCGAGGCGCTGGTCGTTGATATCCAGGGCGATCACCTTTCCACCGGCAATGCGGGCAAATTCCATGGTTCCCAAACCAATAGGACCTGCTCCGACGACGAGTACAAATTCGTCCTTACGTACATCCGCGCGGCGTACGCCATGCGCGCCTATCGCGAGCGGCTCCACGAGCGCGAGCTCGTCGAAACTGAGCCCATCGCCGTGCACAAGCGAATAAGAGGGGACAGCGAGGTACTCCACCATCCCGCCGTCGATATGCACGCCCGACACTTTCAGGCTGGTGCAGCAGTTGGGACGGCCATTTCGGCAGGCAACGCATTTACCGCAGTTGAAATACGGGACGAACGTTACTGCTTCGCCTTTTATAAAACCCGGCGCGTCGGTTTCTTCGATCTCGCCGGCCAGTTCGTGGCCGAGTATCCTTGGGTAGTGAAAGAAAGGCTGCGTGCCCTCATAGGCGTGCAAATCAGTTCCGCAGATGCCTATTCTTTTAATTTTCAATATGGTATGTCCCGGGGAGGCTACCGGCGCCTCGGCTTGTTCGTAGGAGAACGAGCCGGGCGTCGTACAAACGAGTATTTCCATTGATCGGTATCAGGAATTGGCCAGCGCGCGATCGAGGTGGACATAGCCGCCGTCGACATAAATGAGCTGTCCGGTAGTATGGCTGGATCTTTCCGAAAGCAGGAAAACGGTCATGTTCGCGATTTCTTCGGCGGTTGTCATGCGGTTTTCCAATGGGATATTCGCCGTGATCGCCGCCAGTTTCTCTTGCGGGTTAGGCAGGGTTTCGATCCATTTTTCGTAAAGCGGTGTCCAGCATTCGGCAACGATCACCGAGTTCACGCGAATGCCGTATTTGAGCAGTTCTACCGCCCACTCGCGGGTCAATGCATTGCGTCCGCCGTTGGAAGCGGCATAAGCCGACGTTCCGCCCTGGCCGGTATCCGCGGTTTTGGAACTGATATTCACGATGGAGCCTTTGGAAGCTTTCAAAGCCGGCAATGCGTAATGTGCCATCAGGTAGTAATGCACTACATTTTTGTGCAAAGAGGCGATAAAGCCATCGTACGTACCGTTTTCAAGCCCCACACCGTCATTTACTCCGGCATTATTGACAAGACCGTCAATCCGGCCATATTTTTCCAGAACAGCATTGACTGCTTTTTCGGATGCCTCAGGCTGGGTAAGTTCGGCCGCTACCTGAAAAGACTCTTTACCGGCCGCCGCCAGCGCGTCGACTACCTTCTGGTTGTCTTCCGCATTTCTGCCTACGATCACGGGAATCGCACCTTCGGATGCCAGCACTTGTACGATGCCCTCGCCGATACCTTTGGCACCGCCGGTCACGATGATCACCTTATTTTGAAGTTTTAAATCCATTATGATTAATATAAAAGCTTATAAATGAATAGCTTATCTGTTAATGTGACGTGCTCAGCGTCACACTTTTCACGGAGCTGTTACGGATCGCGAAGTATAGTACTACGAGAAAACACACCGCAGGGACTATGTAAGCTGTTTGAATGGACGAAATATCCGATACCTGCCCCATAATTACCGGGAAAAACGCGCCACCCACGATCGACATGATCACAAGCGATGAGCCGATTTTGGTTTTTTCACCCAATCCGCGGATACTCAATGCGAAGATCGTCGGGAACATGATCGACATGAAGAATTCGACGCCTACCAATGCGTAAACCGAGAACATGCCGTCGGTAAGTACCGCAATGATGAGCAAAACGATATTGGCAACGCTGTAAATCGCCAGCAAGCGGGGAGGAGCTACAAAACGCATCAGGTAAGTACCGATAAACCGGCCGATCATAAATGCCAGCAACGCACCGGAAAGCAGGTATGCAGCCGTTTTTTCATCGATACCCGCCACATGGTCGGCGAAACGGATAAAAAAGCTACTGATACACACCTGCGCACCCACGTAAAAGAATTGCGCTGTGGTACCCAGGATCAGGTTCTTCTCGCCCCAGATAGAGCCGCTCGGTTTTTGATCTGCCACTTCTTCTTCCTCCTTGATTTCAGGCAACGATGTACGCCAGATCATCACCGCTACGAACAGTACGACCAGCCCGATCAGTATAAACGGGATCTGTACAGATGAAGCTTCTTCATTCAGATAGGCATTCAACTGGTCGGGCGACATGGCCTGGTGCTCGGCTTCGCTGAGTGTTTTACCGGAAAGAATGAATTTTCCACCCATTAATGGTGCCAGAAACGCTGCCAGGCCATTGAATGACTGGGCAAAATTGAGCCGTTGCGTAGCCGATTCGGGATCGCCGAGCACGGTAATGTAAGGGTTCGCTGCGGTTTCGAGCATGGTCAACCCGCTGGCGATCACAAACAATGCAAACAGGAAGAACCCAAAATGCCGCATTTCGGATGCGGGATAAAAAAGAAACGACCCGGTGGCGAAAAGCAGCAATCCAAAGGCGATACCCGCTTTGTATCCATACTTTTTCATGAAAAGCCCGGCGGGCAATGCGATCAGGAAGTAGGCAATGTAGGAAGCGGAGTCGATCAGCGCTGATTGAAAGTCGCTGAGCTGACAGGCTTTTTTTAAATGCGGGATCAGGATCGGGTTGAGATTAAGGGCGAAGCCCCAGAGAAAAAACAGTGACGTGATGAGGATGACAGCCAGCCGCGTCTTACGATCGGTCATAAAGGTTAAAAATTAATAGATGCAGGAACGGCTGTAAAGTAAAACAAAACAATGCAAAGGAATTATATTTTTTTAGGGGGAAATACTTCTTTACCCCATAAATATTCCGATACATTGTTTTGCAAAGGCTGGATTTCAGATGTTCAGTTGCCGTTGGACTTCGTCCTTTTTCCGGCGTGAGACCTCGATGCGCGAGCCGTCGGAGAGGATGATAAACTCATTGTTGTTGCTGATCCGGATGATATGGTCGAGGTTGACCAGGTGGGATTTATGGGTGCGGATGAAACGGAACTTGGCCAGCATATCCTCGAAATGTTTCAGCGTTTTGCTGGCGATGAATGGCCTTTTGTTGATCAGATGAATGATCGTGTAGTTCCTGTCGGCTTCCAACCGAAGGATTTCATGCACTAAAAAGAAGAAAACGCCCTCGCTCGAAGGAACCGCCAGGCGGAAATCCTTCACATCCCGCTTGTCGATATTGGCGGCCAGGTTTTCGAACAGCATTTTACGCTGCCGCGAACTCTCGTTTTTCGTGTGGTGCCGCTTCACGGCCTCTTTCAAATCTTCCGGACTAATGGGTTTCAAGAGATAGTCCAGCGCACTGAATCGGATCGCCTGGATGGCGTACTGGTTGTGAGCTGTAATAAAGATCACATCGAAATCGGGGTTGTTGGGGAGCTGTAAAAAGTCGAACCCGTTCTGGTGGGGCATCTCTACGTCGAGAAAAACCAGATCGGGTTGATAGAATTCGAGTACGCCCCTGGCTTCTTCCACGGATGCGGCAGTTCGTACCTCGTTGATTTCGGGCACAAAGCTGATGATAAGCTGGTGCAAAACATTGCGGGCTCTTGGCTCGTCGTCGATGATCAGCGCTTTTATCATAGTGGGTATGGTGTTAAAATACCTTGTGAATGCAGCTCACCCGGCTGCGATTTTTTCACAAAGTATGATAACGGGCACAACCGAGCTTATTCCAATGTCCGTATGGTACCAAACGGTTATTGAAAGGAACGGCAGCCCCAAACCAATCCAATTTCATGCGCTTTTGAAGGTGATTTTAATGCGCTTGCTCTTCGTAGCCGATCGGCTTTTTCTGGAAACTGTAAATCAGGTAGAAAAGCGCCGGCAGTATCAGAATGCTGCCGAGCAGCAGTGCCCACGCCAGCGTCTCGATCGTTTTTTCCTGGCCGGCGTGCTCGGTGAGCGACAAATAGCCGCCGCCTTTGAGAATAACGATGTTGGGAAAATGCCTGAAAGTGGTTGTCAGAAGGATCATCGTCACCTGGAAACCCGCCAGCGGGCGCAGCAGGCTTATTTTTCCCTGGTAGAGCAAAGTCCACATCCAGATCAGCGAGAGCGTAGCGGATAAGATGGCAATGCGGCCGGTCCAGCTTCCGAAAACCCAGTCGAACAGCGGGATATGCTCAAACCACGCAGCAGCAAACACCAATGCCCCGCAGACAACCGCCGCGATATTGAAAAACTGCGCTTTATGTGCAAACCGCAGCCGCTCGTGCTCGACATTCGTTTCGCCGATGAGGTAAACCGATGCCAGGAATCCGCAAATGGATACCGTGAACAGCCCCACAGTGACCGAAAACCAATGCAACCAGCTGAAAATATAGGCATCCAGGAAGGAACCGGCCTGCGGATCGATATGCCCGGACACCGCGCTCCCAGCGATGATACCCAGAAAAAGCGGCGTAGTGAAGCTGGAAATCGCAAAGATGGTATTGTAGAGATGCTGCATATCGTCTACAACGGCGTCGTAATGCCGGAATGTGAAGGCCGTTCCCCGGGCGATAATGCCGATCAGCATGATCGTTAGCGGAATATGCAGGTTTACCGACATGGTTGAATAAATCACCGGAAACCCGACGAACAGGATCACAATCGCGATGATCAGCCACATGTGATTGGCTTCCCAGATGGGCCCTATGGCCGAGTACAGCGTTTTACGGGTAACCTGCTTGTTTTTCTGCGAGGTAAAAAGCTCGATTATCCCCGCGCCAAAATCCGCCCCGCCCAGCAGCAGGTACAACAGGATCGACGCCCAGAGGTATGTGATGACGATGTAGAGCATGATACTAGTTTGTTAGAATTTTTGACCGCCGACCGCCGACGGCTGACCGCGGATTTGGGTTTGAGCACGGACCATCGACGATAGACCATGGACCATGTTTTTAATCAAGGGTATGGTCGGTGGCCGGTGGTCGATGGTCGGCGGTCACATCGTACAACCTCCCAACCATCCGGATTTGCCGGTAGAGCATGAATACTACAAATGCGGCCAGCGAGGCGTAAATGCCTGTGAAAAGATAAAACGAGTAGGCAATGCCGGGCATGGGGGTAACGGCATCGGCGGTGCGCATGACGCCGTAAATGATCCACGGCTGGCGGCCCACTTCGGTCACGGTCCAGCCGGCTTCAACGGCTATGAAACCCAGCGGAGTCGCTATGGCGAACAATTTCAAAAGCCAGGGCTCCTGCAACCACTTTCGTTTTTTCCATAATGCTACAAAATAGAGTACCGAAACGAGCATCATGGCCATACCCATCCCGACCATAATCTGGAATGCATAATGCGTCACCGCGACCGGCGGATGGTTTTCCTCCGGAATGCGGTCGAGACCCGTTACTTCTGCTGTGAAATCGCCGTGCGCGAGAAAGCTTAGGAAACCCGGCAGCTTGATCGCGAAATCGACCTGTTTTTTAGCTTCATTGGGAATCCCTCCGACGATCAGTGAGGCCGATTTTTCGGTATGGAAATGGGCCTCCATCGCTGCCAGCTTTGCAGGTTGACGGATTGCCACATCCTTTGCGGAGATATCGCCGCTCAATGGCTGCACGAGCGCCGCCGCACAGCCGAATACTGCCGCGATCGTAAAAGATTTGGTATGAAAAAGCACATTGCTCCCACGCAGGATCATCAGCGCATGTACGCCCGCCACTGCGAAGCCCGTGGCAGCGAATGCGGCGATCGTCATGTGCAATGCCTGCGAGAACCACGCTTCGTTGAACATCGCCGCAATGGGGTCTATATGAAGGTATTGTCCATTCAAATACTCGAAACCCGCGGGACTGTTCATCCACGCATTGGCAGCCACTACGAGAATCCCGGACGCGAGTCCGCTCACACCCACGACTACGCCCGTGAACCAGTGGAACCACGGATTGAACCGGTCCCAGCCATAGAGAAAAAAGCCCAATGCGATCGCTTCAATAAAAAATGCAGTTCCTTCGAGAGAGAACGGCATCCCGAAAATCGGTCCGGCGTGTTTCATAAACTCCGGCCATAAAAGCCCGAGTTCGAACGAAAGCACCGTACCCGATACCGCACCGGTTGCGAAGAAAATAGCAACACCTTTGCTCCAAGCTTTTGTAACGTTTTTATATACGGGTTGACCGGTTTTGAGATAGTAATAATGGGCAACGGCCATAAAGAACGGCATGACCATTCCGATGCAGGAAAATATAATATGGAAGCCCAGGGAAAGGGCCATTTGGGACCTGGCGGCTATGAAGTCGTTCATGGGAATAGATTTACTGAAAAAATACCTTTTTCCGGGTTAGGAACAGCTGCCAAAGGGTATTTCAAAACTAGTCAAGACTTTCTAGAACAACCATCATTTGCGCTAAAATGATCGTCTTTTTGGCCTTTTTTTATCAAAATGTTTCAAGCGTTAAAAATAACCATGAACAGGGTGAAAAAAATCATTGCCATACTGCTATTGCTGGCCGGCGGCGCCAGCGCACAATTCCAACAACCATGGCTGATCGACGCCCGGCATATCCAGGTCGATACCCTGCTTTGGGACCTGAATGAGCTCAGCAGAGCCCCGCAGTCCCGCTGGCTTGATGACACCAGCGCCGTGCGATCGCTGTTGTACAAAAGCGTCGATTTCGAGGGCAGGCCGACGGAAGTATTTGCCTATTATTCCAATCCGGACATCATCGCCGGTCGCCCCACGACCCATCAGAGGTTCCCGGGTCTCGTACTCATCCACGGCGGAGGGGGAAAGGCATTTCGCGAATGGGTGGAGAAATGGGCGAATGAAGGTTATGCAGCCATTGCGATGGATCTGTCGGGCAATGGCGCTGACGGTAAGAAGGTAGAGCAACCCGGGCCGGAGCAATCGAATGAAAATAAGTTTCAGAAGATCGAAAAAGGCAATTTGAAAGATGTATGGACGTACCACGCCGTAGCAACCGGCATTCTGGCACATTCGTTGTTGCTGAGTTTCCCGGAAGTAGATCCGCTGCGTACCGGCGTGACCGGCATCAGCTGGGGCGGCTACCTAACCTGCCTGGTGGCGAGCCTGGATAGCCGGTTCATCGCCGCCGCGCCGGTTTATGGCTGCGGTTTTTACGATGAATCCGACGTTTTCAAACAAAATCTGAATGCATTATCCCCGGCGGCAAAAGCGCGTTGGATGAAGTTTTTTGACCCGTCGGTTTACCTGACGTACTCCAAGCCATTTATGTTTTTTATTAATGGAAACAAGGATAAGCATTATAATGTGGGGCCTTACATTAAGACCTATGAGTTAAGTAAAAACAAACAGATCTGCATTATTCCCGATATGCCCCACAGCCACAAGGACGGTTGGGCGCCTGTCGAAATCCGTACCTTTTTCGATGGCGCATTAAATGGCAACCCTCGCCCGTTCGTGACCGCGAGTGTCATTGGTTTGGATAAAAATCAGCTAACGGTCCTCCTGAAACCCGTTGCAGGCAAGCAGGTAGCCTCCGCGGAGTTTTATTATACCAGTGACCTTACCTCCGACAACGAGCACCGCCTATGGCTGCATAGCCCGGTGACGATCAATGAGGATGCGCAAACGATCGTTCAACCCATTCCGAAGGAGGGGTACAAGTATGCCTTTTTCTATTTGAAGGATACGGATGGAATCTCCGGGACGACGGTGTTTTTGAAAGACAGCAAACTCGAATAATATGGAAAACGAGGAGATCGAAAATCAGGAATTCGAAGACCAGTTATTGCTGGAAATCATGCAAGAGCGCGATAAAGGTGATTACAATTTTCTATGACGAATTTTGCGAAGCAATGGGATGAAATAATCAAGATTCCTGATTCTTTTTTTCAGCCAGCCGCCGCTTCACAATATCCCCGGGATACTTCAACGCCAGTTCACGGATATCATAAGTAAACTCTTTAAAAGTTTCTTCCCAAACCTCCGCTTCGCCTGGCTCGTATTCATAAAAGCCATGGGAATTGAGTACGCCTTTGCCGCCTTCGCGCACGACTTTGTCGATCAGCTCGGGCACTTCGGTACTGTTATTGAGCGTGGGGAGGAGGTTTTTCATGACCGTATGATAAGCCGGAACACCCGTGAGATCCATCCAGCGGAACACTCCGACGAGCGTCATGAAATACCCTGCATTGTTGCGGCAGGAGCGATCGACGTCCTCAATGGTGGCATAACCGTTCTCGACGAGGCTGATCGCCTCGCGGTACATGGCGTACATCAGGCGGTTGGTAATGAAGCCGGCAATGTCCTTCCGAACCAGAATAGGCTCTTTGCCCCACAAATGCGAGAGATCGTACAGGTATTCCCCGTTTTGAATGTCGGTGTCGTCACCGCAGATGATTTCCAGGAATCGGGTCGTGTGCGCGGGCTCGGTCCAGTGCAGGCCCAGAAACCGCGACGGGTGCTGGGTCAGTTTTTGAAGCTGACTGATCGGAATAGCCGAAGTGTTACTGGTAAGCAGCGCGTCTGGCGCAATCTCTTTCTCGATCTTCTGATACACCGAATTTTTGATATCGATGTTCTCGATCGTGCATTCATTAACGAGTTTGCAGGGATGGAGAACTGAATAGTCTTCGGTAATGATCAGTTTCCGCAAATAGTACTCCGGCTCGTTGTCGATAATCCCGTTTTGCCAGGCGTTCTGCAAATGTTCACGGATTCGGCGTTCGGCGTGATCGAGATCCGCAGGAATAGGGGCTACGGCGGCCACCGGGTGGCCGGCGATCAGCAGGCAGGTTACGATGCTGCAACCCATTAAACCAAGACCAACGATGCCGACAGGGATTTCATTTGGATTCATATCAGAAAACGGATTTAGGATTGAATGCGGGTAATATACTGTTAAAAGCGCTTCCCGGCGGCTGGTTACTACAAAAAAAGCCCCGGAATCAACGATTCCGGGGCTTATATCGACCTGTGTCAGGATCTAGTTCGACCAGTTGTTCACTTCACGTTCCACTTCTTCTCTGGTTTTACCGATCCTCTTCTGAATTTTTCCAAGAAGTTCATCTTCTTTTCCTTCTTCATAAAGCAGGTCGTCGTCGGTCAAGTCAGCGTATTGTTGCTTGAACTTTCCTTTGAGTTCGTTCCAGTTACCTTTAACTTGTTGTGTGAATGAGCTCATGATTGTGTGGTTTTAAGTTTGATAATGGCGCCCTTTCAAGCGCTTTGTACATGATCATTTTAAAGAACCATTCCAATGCGCAAACCGGCTTGCCGGCCGCATTTGGCACGAATCACTGAGCAAAAATTTACACGGAACGTCCCAAAAGCGTGGCTAATTACTTCCAATCAGCTTATCCAGGCGGACGATCCCCTGCACCATAGAGCGCACCGAGTGATAATTAACCTTCCACGAGTGGCTCATGTGCTTCCAGATAGGCTCACCCTGGCGTGTCAGCAGCGGCAACCACTCGCCAACCGAATGGTGGATCATTTTATCAATCACAAAACGGTGGGTAGCGTCGTAAGCTCTCAAATACTTTTCGTCGCCGTAAACCCGGTAAGCATCGAGCATACCGATAATGACTTCGGCCTGCTGCCAGAACTCCTTCTCGCGGTCGTACACCTCGCCTGAATGAGAGCCTTCCACGTACACGCCCCCGAACTCCCAGTCGATACCATATTCGACGGCGTGGTCGTAGGATGCTTTCAGTTGATCATGGTATTCGTCGTAAGGAATGCCGGCGATGTCGAGTGCGTGCATAAGCAGCCACGCGAACTCCACATTGTGGCCATAGCTGGTGTTATCTTCGGCAGCGCTCTTCACGCCATCCTCGGTAAAGCGGTCCCAACCCCAGATAATGTCGAATTTGATCTGCGGCGCTACGGTCCAGTCTTCCCAGAACTGCGGGATGCCCGTTTTGTATTGTGGGTGCATGATTTTGTTGATCAGCAAACGGATAATTTCAACGAGTTTACGGCGATGAACCTGTTTGCCCGACGCTTCGTATAATGTAGTGAATGCCTCCATGAGGTGCATATGGGCGTCGAGCGTCTTGCGGTCGCCGCCCGCCGCGCCGGGGCCTTTGAGATCCCAGTTGCGGTGGAACATTTCGAAATAGCCCCCATAGTAGGTGTCGGCGCCGTGTTTTTGTAACAAATCAAAAACCTTCTCGGCATATTCGAGTCCGCGCGGATCGCCGGTGGCCAATGTGTATTCCGCCAAACTGTAAATCGCGAAGCTATGCCCGTAGACGATCTTTTCGTCGATTTTTACATCACCCTTGCGGTCCATCAGCCAGTAAAACCCGCCATATTCATTATCCCACATTTTGTTGATCAGAAAATCTACCCCGTGCCGTGCAATTTCGGCATAGCGGCCTTCGCCGTACCCTGCGCGGTGCGCCGAGGAAAAGGTATAAACCGTGCGCGTCTGCGCGATCAGCGACTTCTCGTCCTCGCCCGAATCGTTGCCTGCATTATCGAAATGGGTGATAAAGCCGCCATTTTCCTTGTCCACAGCGCGGTTTTCCCAGAAAGGAAGCAATTCGTTTGTTAAATGCTGGCGGATTTCCTCGCGGTAGCTTTTCAATTGATCTACATTCATTGGTCTAAAATATGGTCAGAGTTTTTGAAATGGTTGTTGGATATACTTTCTCGAAGCCGGCGTCGGCTATTCGATTCGGGTTAATTATCACTATAAATATTTTTTTATGGAATATTTACTCTGCGAAGACCTTCGCGGCGGGGCGCAGGCTTGCAAATGCTGATCCATACTTCGTAATTCGCAGAGAATTCATCAATCCCGATCCCCATGAGTAATTCTGAAATCGTAGAAGTCCTCGAACTAACTGCCAAGTTGCTGGAACTGCACAATGCCGATCCTTTCAAGATCAAAGGGTATTCCGTAGCGGCTTTTTACCTGGATAAATACAAGGAAGGCGAGTTGCAATTTATGACCGAGCAGGAGCTCACCAAATTGCAGGGGGTTGGGAAAAGCACGGCCACCAAAATTGCGCAAATCGCGAAAACCGGTACATTCCCCGAGCTCGAAGAGCTGATCGCCAACACGCCGCTGGGGGTGATGGAAATGTTCAATATCAAAGGTATAGGGCCTAAAAAGATCGCAGTTTTGTGGCAGGAACTGGGTATCGACAACCTGCACGAGCTGGAACTGGCCTGTTTGAACGGTACTGTTGCCAAAGTCAAAGGGTTTGGAGCCAATACCCAGCAAAAGATCCTCGATTCGCTGGCATTCCTCAAAGACCAGGCCGGTAAACTGCGCATGGATAAAGCCGAGGTAGCGGCGAACTCGATCATAAATGAATTAAAGAAGACATTCGATCAGGTCGAAGCGGCGGGCGAGATCAGAAGGAAATCAGAAGTGGTGGAAACGATCCGGATTCTGGTCGGAACCGACTCTCCGGCACTTCTTCAAAATACGATCGGCTCTATCGGGCTGTTGGTACAAGATGAGAAGAGATCATCGCCATTTGTCTGGCGTGGCAATATTCAGGATGTTGCCGTGGCCATCGAAATCGTGGCGGTGAAACCTGAGCGGCTGGTGAACGAGCTGTTTCTTGAAACTGCGGGCGAGGATCACCTTGGGCTGGCAGGGACTTCGGGTAACACGATCTGGCGCCATGCCTATTATGAAACCGCCGATACGGAGCATGCGATTTACGAAAAAGCGGGGTTGCCTTACATCGTGCCGGAAATGCGTGAAGGGGCAGGGGAGCTCGCGTGGGCGGAAACGCGTACGCCTGATCAGCTGGTGACCTGGGATGATCTGAGGGGTATTTTGCATAACCACAGCACCTATTCCGACGGGCAGCACACCCTCGAACAAATGGCGCTCTACTGCCGCGAGCTCGGTTTTGAATACCTTGGTATTGCCGACCACTCCCAGACTGCCACTTACGCGCAGGGGCTGAAAGTGGAAGACGTAATCCGTCAGCATGAAGAAATAGCGAGGTTGAATGCACGTTTCGCTGCTGAAAACCCTGCTAAACCATTCAAAATACTGAAAGGAATAGAATCGGACATACTCGGCGACGGCTCGCTCGATTATCCGGCGGATGTACTTGCTTCGTTCGATTATATTGTAGCTTCCGTCCACAGTAACCTTTCGATGACCCTCGAAAAGGCCACGGCCCGCCTCTTGAAAGCCATCGAAAATCCGTATACCACTATTTTAGGACACCCTACCGGTCGTTTGCTTCTTTCCCGCGAAGGCTACCCGATCGACCATCAGGTAATTATCAACGCCTGCGCCGCCCATGGAGTGGTGATCGAAATCAATGCTTCTCCCTGGCGCCTCGACCTCGACTGGCGCTGGATCGCCTACTGCATGGAAAAAGGTGTCATGCTCAGCATCAACCCCGACGCCCACGCGATGGAAGGCTACCTGGATATGCATTATGGCGTAGCAAATGCAAGAAAAGGCGGGTTGACAAAGGATATGACCTTTAATGCACTGAATCTCGGGCAGATGGAGGAGTATTTGAAAGGGCGGGCAGGTAAGATAGTTTAGCGATTTTTAAAGTGCAGATATAAAATAGTTATACTATTTTTAAAGTATGATTGTGAAATAGTATAACTATATTTGCAGTGTACTTTGAAAATAGTAAGTCTATGTTCGTCACACGCTACGTCTATCCTAAACTTCTGGCTCACTCGACCAAGCGTCAAATCACCGTGCTCACCGGAATGCGGCGGACGGGGAAAACTACGCTCTTGAAGCAGTTGATGACTCAATGTGATATCTCTCAGAAACACTATTTCGATTTAGAGCGGATAGATGTGCGTGCGCTTTTCTCCGAGCCGAACTATGAAACTGTTGTTCAGGCGCTCAGCCGTCAGGGGACGGATTTTTCTAAGAAAGTGCTGATATGCATCGACGAAATTCAGCTGGTACCCAACTTGCCAAGTGTGCTCAAATACTTGTACGATACTTACGATGTTAAGTTTATCGTCACCGGTTCAAGCGCCTATTATATGAAGAATCAGTTTTCTGAATCTCTCGCCGGGCGGAAAAAGATCTTCGAGATTTACCCTCTGACATTTGGGGAGTTGCTGGCTTTCAAAGGAGTACAAGCCGGCAGGCCGGAAATTCACAAGGCGTCAAAATTCATTCCTTCTGAATATGAGCGCTTAAAAGGGTATTATGACGAATACATAGATTTTGGAGGATTTCCGGAAGTTGTACTGGCCGATTCGGCAGAGGATAAGCGTGATTTGATCAGCGACATTGTAAGCTCGTACATCAACTTTGATCTGACCATGCTTTCTGATATTCGTAACCCGACGAATTTGTTCAAATTGATCAAGTTGTTGTCGGTGCGCATCGGGACTAAACTGGATATTTCAAAATTGACAAGTCTGACGGGAATGGCACGGCAAACTGTTGAAAACTATCTGGATTTGCTGGAAAAGAGCTATTTGATCAAAACGGTCCCCGTGCTTGCAAATAGCCCCGACCGTGAAATAGTGAAAGCGAAGAAAGTGTATTTCCTGGACAATGGCATTGCATCGTTGGCGGGCGAGCTCAGTAGCGGATCTAAATTTGAAAATGCCGTTTTTAATCAGTTGATGCATCAAGGCGAAGTGGCTTATTATCAGCTTAAAACCGGCCGCGAAATTGATTTTATCCTCGACCAGAAGCAATGCTTCGAAGTGAAGGAAACCGCAACCGAGGCCGATTTGAAGAATACCGCATCACTGGCCAGGAACCTCGATATTAGTGAATCGTATGTGATTGGCAGGCATCCCGTCAGGGTGTTTGAAGGGTTAATCTGGGGAGGCTTTTTGCAATAAGGCCTCCCATTTTACCTACAAAACTTTCACCTCCAAATCTTTATTCAATATCCCCTCAGGCAAATGCGCCATGATACCTTCCCGCAGCGCGTCGATCAGCCGGGCCTTCATTTGTTCGCGGTTGACGACGAGGCATACCTCGCGCGCGGGCTCGGGGAAACGGAAGTGGCGAATGTGTTTCTGGCGTTCTTCGGACAGTTCCATGACGGCCATTTCGGGCAGGATGGTGATGCCGCCGTTGCGTTCCACCATGCGGATGAGCGTTTCGATGCTGCCCGAGCGGTAACTGAAACTGCTGCCGAACTGGCTGCTGCGGCTTAGCTCGCACAGGCGCTGGATCTGTGTGCGAAAGCAATGGCCTTCTTCGAGGAGCCAAAGCTCGTTGGGTTCGATGTCCGTGGGGAGAATGTATTGTTTGGAATACAAATCGGTTTTTTCGGAGACATAGGCATAAAAGCGTTCTTTGTAAAGCGGAATTTCCTGCAAACTGTTCTCTTCCGAGACGGACGCGATGATGCCTACATCGAGGTTTCCCATTTTCAGTCCGGTAATGATGCGGTCGGTGATCATTTCCGAGACGTGAAGTTTAATATCCGGAAAATTAGAGATAAACGGATTTACGAAATGGGGAAGCAGGTAAGGCGCAATGGTCGGAATCACGCCGACGTGCAGTTCACCCGAAAGGTCGCCATTGAAATGCTTGGCGATTTCATTGATTCGTGAGGTTTCGCGCAAAATCACCCTCGCCTGATCGATGATCTCACGTCCGACGCTGGTAGGGACAATCGGCTGTTTGGTCCTGTCAAAAATCTTGACCGAAAGCTCCTCCTCCAATTTGCGAATCATCATCGAAAGCGTAGGCTGCGTGACATTGCAATGCTCCGCAGCCTGAATGAAGTGACGATGGTTGTCGACTGCGACGATGTATTCCAGTTGCTGGATATTCATTGTTTGCTAACAATTTATAAATTTCATTTATGCAAAGATAATAGTTATCACTTTGATTGATCTGGCAAAAGGGGAGCTTTTTGGAGTGATTGGTTCGTAACAAGTGACTTCATTTGAATAATTGCAATCCTGTTTAGTTCGATAGCCCTCTCAATTGCCGGTCGTCCTTGACCGATCAGCATCGCATTGATACTTTCCAGATTCGAGAGAACGACCAGCTGTTCCAACGTCGCAGTATCGCGCAGGTTTCCACGATTTGGATTGCTTTGGGTCCATTCACGGGCCGTCATGCCGAATAATGCGAGGTTTAGAATGTCGGCTTCTTCGGCGTAAATTTTATTGATAGCGATCGGGTCAAGCTCCTTGGGAATCAGATTCTCTTTAACGGCATCAGTATGAATAGTGTAGTTGATCTTCGCCAGGCTGCGTCGCAAATCCCAGTCGAGTTCAAGTCGCTTGTTTTCTTCGTCTTTCAACCGTTGAAACTCTTTGATCAAATAGAGCTTGAAGGATGCTGAGATCCACGATGCAAATTCGAAAGCAATGTCCCGGTGTGCGAATGTGCCGCCGGTGTACCTCCCTGATCTTGATATAATACCGATTGCATTTGTTTTCTCAACCCATTGTTTGGACGTCATTACGAAGCTGTTACTCCCCGCTTCATTTTTAATGTTATCGAATTCGAGTAGTTTAAAATTGGGATTGTGCATCTGCCCCCAAAGGCCGTTAAATTCAATGGTGAACCGGTTACGCATCCAGTTTGAAATTATAAGGCCCGGAGCTCTGTCCTTCTGCCGCGCAATGTCTGTCAGAGAAATGAAATCGCCATTTTCACGGCTCAATACACCAATCTCCTGATCATTGACAATAAGCTTCTGATTTTTCATTTCGAAGAATGTTTTGGTTGATACATTCTTCTTTTACGACAACCACTGCAAAAGGTAACAGCATGTAGTAGCATTAAATCCTCATTAAACTTACTTATTCCAGGGTTGGCCCCGCTTGCATTTCCCTCAGGAATTGTAACTTAGCCCCACTTTAGAATATCGCTCACATAAATTTTTGTCAACTATGAAAAACCTGAAAGCATGGATGTTGCTGGCCCTGATGGCGGTGGCGACACCGATTTTTGCACAGACCACGGCAGAAAAACAGAAAACAGAAGCGAAACTGAAAAAGGACGGCACGCCTGATAAACGCTACAAGGAAAACAAACACCTCAAAAAAGACGGTACCCCCGACAAACGCTACAAAACCAACAAGGCCGATACGACCAAAGCAGCGAAGAAAAAGTAATAAGTTGAAGGCATAAGCCCGAATATTTTTCGGCAAAATTTAGGGTAAGCGCCCGACCGGTTGTCAATATATCGTACGACCCGAGTCGGGCGCTTATTTTTTTACATAAACCAGTCGGTGCAATGAATGCAGCCTTAGCGGATGACCACGTAACGGTTTTGAGCAGGGACAGGGAATCGGAGTTTGAGAAGGTTTTTAAGAAACATTTCAAAGGGCTGCACGCCTATGCCTGCACTATTTTGAAGGACGATATCATGGCCGAAGAGATGGTCCAGAATGTATTTTGCAGGTTGTGGGAGAAGACCGACCACATCGATATCCGCGAATCGGTCAGCGGCTATTTGTATCGGTCGGTGTACCACGAGAGCCTGAACTACCTCAAACACATGAAAGTACGGGAGGCGCACCGCGACTACACGTTGCAACAGGAGCAACAGAGCGCCAGCGCTTCGCAGGGCCTGGAACTTTCGGAGCTCGAAACACGCCTGGACATAGCGTTGCGGGAACTACCTGAGAAGTGCCGGACGATCTTCCAGATGAGCAGGTTTGAAGAATTGAAATACCAGGAAATCGCTGATCGCCTGCAATTGCCCGTCAAAACGGTTGAAAACCAGATGGGAAAGGCATTGCGGCTTCTGCGGGTCAAACTGGCCGATTTTCTTCCGGCGTCCTTTTTACTTTTTTTCCTCAGCTGATCAGTCATGAAAACAGAACACAACCCGAACATAGATGAATTGCTGGTGAAGTCGATGCTCGACGAGGCCAGCATTGCGGAGCAGATCGAGATCAAGCAATGGCTGCTCGACGACGACGATAACCAACGTTATTTCGAGCATTTTGAACTCATCTGGAACGAAAGCAAGCGCCTCGCCCGCATGAGTACCGTGGATGAAAATGCCGCTTGGGAACGCTTCAAAACACGTACAAGGGCGAAAGAACAGGAGGCGGAGGTACTACCCATGTATCCCAAACCGGTATTCCGAATCCTGCGGATGGTGGCGATGGTGCTCATGACAGCCGGTGTGGGCTGGCTGAGCTACCTTTTCTCAATGCGCAGTTCCTCTCATGAAATGCTGACGGTCAGATCGGGTACAGAGACACTTTCCGACACGTTGCCGGATGGCTCGGTCGTGACCCTTAACAAGAAATCGAGCATCAGTTATCCCAAGGATTTTGAAGGAAAAACACGCGAAGTGCAGCTTGCCGGTGAAGCGTTTTTCGACGTAAAGCCAGATAAATCGAAACCTTTTATTATTTCGGTGAACGATGTGACGGTAAAAGTGGTCGGTACTTCTTTCAATGTAAAAGACAATGCGGAGAAAACGGAGGTAATCGTCGAAACCGGTATTGTAGAGGTTTCCAGGGACACGCAGCGGATACGCATTACCCCCCGGGAAGAAGCTACCATCATGAAGGCGAGCGCACAAATGCATAAGGGCGTCACGTCGGACGAGTTTCATAATTACTACCGCACCCGCAGGCTGTTTTGCGACGGTACACCACTCTGGCGGCTGGTTGAAATCCTGAATGAAGCTTACGAAGCTGATATCGTGATCGGTAACGAGCGCCTGAGGAACCTGCCCATCAACACCACTTTCGACCAGAATTCCCTTGAAAGCATCCTGGGCGTTGTGAGCGAAACCCTTTCACTTAAAGTTGAACACGACGGTGACAAGATCATTTTGAAATAGCCTTATCTTTCGGGATGAATCAAAATTCTATATTCCGTACTGTTTTAAGGCTGGCTGTGATATGGGTAATGACCCCGTGCGGGAGTTTTGCGCAGCAGATTCTGAATAAACCGGTTGATATCTCTGTAAAGGGGCAGCCGGTTTCTGCTGTTTTGAAAACCATGAGCGAGCAGGGTAAATTCTATTTTTCCTACAACAGCAACCTCATCGCGGGCGACAGCCTGGTTACATTAAATGTGAGCCGGCAGCCGGTGCGGCAAGTACTCGACCAGCTTTTTTACAACAGGTTTCAATACAAAGAAAAGGGCGATTACCTGATTATTCTGCCGGGTGTGAAGGAAAAGTCGTTCCATATCAGCGGCCTTATTCTGGATGATGAGACCGGGAAACCGGTCGATTATGCGAGTGTTTACTCGCGGCAATTGCTCGTGTCGACACTGTCGGAAGACGACGGCGGTTTTAGGTTGCGTATTAAGGAACGGGCTTTTCCCATTTATCTGACGGTGAGTAAGGTAGGGTACGGGGATACGACGATGGTCATCAACAGCACTGAGGAATCGGCGCGAACCATGCGGATACAGCCCAAAGCCGTGGATCTCGACCCGCTGATTGTACGCTATTCGGAAGGTGAGTCTACCTGGCTCGGCCGCCTGTTCCTTTCCCAGCGCCTCCGCGCGCAGAGCCGGAATATCGGTCGGTTCTTTGTGGCATTGCCGTACCAGGCATCGCTTACACCCGGGCTGGGCACGCATGGGCGTATGAGCGGACAGGTAGTCAACAAGTTTTCGCTCAATATAGCGGGTGGATATACGGCTGGCGTGAATGGAGTTGAAATAGCCGGTGGTTTTAATATTTCGAAGGAGAATGTTCGCTACGTGCAGCTTGCGGGAGCATTCAATGTAGTATCGGGGCATGTGAGTGGAGTGCAAATCGCCGGTTTCAGTAACAATGTGCTTGATTCATTGAACGGCGTGCAGATTTCCGGATTTAGCGGAATGGTGCGGAAGCGCGTCGATGGAGCGCAGGTGAGCGGTTTTCTGAGCAGGGCAGGGGGAGGCATTGCCGGAGCGCAGATTACGGGTGCTATCGGCCTGATCCGTAACGGAGGCCACGGCGCGCAGATTTCCGGTGGGTACAATCAGGTACGGGGTGTTTTTGAAGGAGTACAGATTGCCGGTGCGGCGAACAATGCCCGTGATTCGATTCGCGCGACGCAAATTTCCGGAGGGCTCAATATGGCCAGAAATATCAGGGGGGTACAGCTTGCGCCATTCAATTATGCCAAAGTAATGCGTGGTGTACAGATAGGCATGGTCAACATCGCCGACAGCTCCGCTGGTGCGAGTATCGGTCTCATTAACATCATCAGGAAAAGCACTTCCAACATTTCGGTGTATGCGACGGATATTGCGCCGGTGAATGTGGCCTGGAAAATGGGAACACATAAATTTTACAGCTTACTGCTAGTCGGGACCGGTTTCAGCGGAACGGAAAAGGTACGGACATTTGGCGCAGGTATCGGGCGCGAGTTCTTTCCGTTCAGGAAAACAGGTTTCTTCGTGGAAATACTGAGCCAGAACATGTATCAGGGCGATTGGGAAAAAATACCATCGCTTTCCCGTTTGCAGATCGCTGCAACTTACAAGGTCGGGAGGCACTTTTTGCTATTTGCGGGACCTTCCTATTCAGTGTTTGACAGCGATGGCATAGAGGCTAAGAAAGGCTACAAGTCATTTCCATTGTCTGGCTATCCCAATATAGATCTCGGAAACAAGAACGTGACTTCATGGATAGGCTGGCAGGCAGGTATCAGTTGGCGGTATGGCAAATTGTAGAGGGTTAAATGCAAAAGAGGGTTTCTCGCGATGAGAAGCCCTCTTTGCATTACTACTTATTAGTTACGTATTACAGTTTCCTTACAGACCATACAATTCCGTTGGTGATACCAGTGCCTCCCAGGTTGAGGTTGAGGGTGAGGCCGTCGGCAACATATTGGAGGTCCAGGACGTCGCCGGCGCTCAGCGGAAGGTCGCCAGCCACCACTACTGTACCGCTACCCAAAATTGCCCGTAATGTTAGTACCAGAGCCACATTGACGTTGAGAATAGGGAAGAGTCCCGTCAAAGTTTCTGTACCGTTCACACGCAAGGCTATCCTTGGATCTACGCTGGCTCCCAGCGCGACCGAAATGGCCGCAGTGGTCGTGTAGTTGACCGTGGCTGATATGCGGTACCTGCCTGTTGCCGGCACAGTGTAAGTACCTGCTGCGGTATTTAGGCCTGTTCCGTCGGCATACAATTGGTTGTATCCCGTAATCGCGCTGTTTGCATTGACGGTCAAAGAACTCAACGCCGCGGTAAAGCCCGCAGGAGAAGCCGCAACACCGTACATAAAAGGTTGCCATGTGGTCCCGTCAAAATACCAGAAGCCGGCAGCACCATTGGTCTGATAAACCAGCAAGCCGGTAGCAGGGCTTGCAATACCAGTGCGTTCGGTATCGGTCATACGCGGGATCAAAAGCCCTTTGCTGGTCGATGTAACATCCAGCTGTGCGCTGGCGTTCGGCGAAATCGTACCGACACCTACCTGCGCATTAGCCGCTAAAACGACCAGGGCGAAGAGAGCTGTCAGCAATGTCCCCTTCCATTTCGAAGAGGACAAGAAGACATTTAAGATATAAGATCTTTTCATGTAGAATACGTTTTTGTAATTCTTAGTTAATGCCAACACCCGCACTGACGTATCCGGTTACTGTATTAAGAAGGGAAAGTCCTGTTGCGGTAGCCGAATAAACGAGTAACAACCTTGTCCCCGCAGTTACCGGAATACTTAGGCCGGTGGTCTGTCCGGAAGAGGTAGAGCCAATTGACACTATGCCGGTCAAGCTTGGTGCGAGGGTTACGGATGCGCCGGGAACCGGTGCAAAGCTATTGCTACCCGCAGGCGCTGAATACAATTGGGCCTGTACGGTAACCGTGGAACCTACGAGGGCCAGAGCAACCGTATTGCTGAAAAAGCCGGCAATGGAAGTAATTGTGCCGTCTCGTGGCACGGAGAAAGCCAAGTTGGTGAGGGTCGTGGCATCGATCAGGCCTCCAATCAGCGACACGCCCGGTGTGTTGATTCCAAAGCCTACTACCGAAGTGGTACCGACCAAACCACCCAGGATGGTAGTCATCACAGCAGGAGTTCCTGACGCGTAAGGAATGATGGCGCCGCCGCCGGCTGCCGCGGTGCTTTTCAGGGGAACCCACTCTGAACCGGTATAGTACCAGAAGCCCGCATCTCCATTGGTTTGATATACAAGCAAGCCAGTGGCAGGTGAAGCAATACCTGCCCGTTGGGTATCAGTCATGCGGGGAGCCAATAATCCTTTGGTTGTCGATTGAACATCCAACTGAGCGCTGGCATTTGGTGAGATAGTCCCAATACCAACCTGCGCATTGGCAACGAATGCGGACAATGCGAGAAGCAGAGTCAGGATTGTCCCCTTCCATTGCGGAGAGGACGGAAGAACGTTGAAAACATATAGTCTTTTCATGGGAATGCAGCTTTATTGTTTAATGATTTTGATTACCTGAGTCTTGCCGCTGGCAGTCTCAACCTTCACCAGATAGGTGCCGGCAGGGTAGTTTTTCAAGCTAACCTCCTGGCCTGGTTTCGGTTTCGATAGTTCCATAAACTGGCGACCCGTCAGGTCGGTCATTTTTACACTAGCGAGCGCTTCCTTGGAGCCGATAAGCAGTTTGTCCACAACCGGATTCGGGTAGGCACTGATCAGCCCCGCAGATCCAAGTCGTATGGACTGGATTTTACTGTAAGCAAAAGTGCCGTCAGTGTCCACCATTTTGAGCCGGTAATACTGCGTACCATAACGTTCCGCCGCGTCGTCGAACGAGTAATCTCTTTTAGAGTTGCTCGTGTTCGCTGCATTGATGATGCCCAGTTTGTTCCATTTTTTCGCATCCTCACTTTGCTGAATTTCGAAGAAATCGCTGTTTTTTTCGTCGGAAGTCTGCCAGTAAAGTACCGTTGCGTTCTCCACCCGTTTCAGGTCGAAGCTAACCAGGTTGACAGGCAACGCATTTTCCTGTGCAGCGGTGAGCGATGTGAAATTGGTAAGCGGCAGGGTGTTGGAAATATAATGCTGCCCTACGTTGACGGTACTTCCCGTAGTGGATACAAAAGTGGCGTTACCATGCGTGAGTTGCAACGTGCTTTCGACATTGCCGTTAAGCTCCGAACCACGGTAGAAGAAACCTGCAACGCCCGTGAAATCCATCGGCGTCGTAAAACTGTAAACCCTCGCGATACTGGGCGGAGAACCCGGGATCGGTGTCGGGGAAATTGTAAGCGTTTGCGATGCGATCGTGAAATCAACGCTTGGGAGCAGCGTTAGGCTGTCGATAAAGACTTGCGTGTTCTGGCCGATAAAGAAACCATCAGTTCCTGCTGTAAACTGTGCGTGTGCGGCCATTGTTGGAAGTAATGCCAACTGGCAAAAAAGCAGATAGCGTTTCATCATAGTGATATAGATTAAGTGTAAGAGGAAAAAAATGCTAATGTGATAATGAACTAAATGTATATAAATATTTAAAGAATATAAGAATTACAAATAAAATTATTTCTACCAATATGTGTCCGGTGTGAACTTAGTTTGTAGAGATATATTTACTATTCGGTAAAAGAGGCTATTTCAGTCGATATATTTTTTGAAAAAAATTAGGGTAAGGCATTATCCGGTTGTCGGTTTAATGCATACGGTTTCTGACCGATCGATTTGAAGGCCTGCAATGAAATCGGGGTAGCGTGTGCAATCAGACATTCATTTTCAAATGCATTACCCATGAAAAATTTGCTTTTTAATCCATCCCGTCTATTTTTCATCAGCACACTGCTGATCACCTGTTCATTTGGCGCAATGGCCCAGCGCGACAGTTCCGCAGCGATACATATCGGTTTCATATATCCTGTAAGCTCCAACGGCAAGCATGCAGGAGCCATTACCAACCGGTTTTCGCTACACGCCATCGCCGGGCTTTCCAAGGCCGAAACGGGCGCATCCATTGCGGGTGTGGCCAATGTGGTGAAACAAAATGTAAGCGGCGGACAAGTCGCCGGTGCTGTGAATGTGATCGGAGGCTCGGCCAGCGGCGCACAAATTTCGGGTGTGGCCAACGTGATCGGCGGCGGAGCAGCGGGTGTCCAGCTGGCTGGTTTCTCCAATATTACAGGAGGAGAAGCGCGCGGGGCGCAGGTAGCGGGCTTTTTAAATCTTGCCGAAGCGTCGGGTGCGGCGCAGGTAGCCGGTTTTGCGAACATGGCCAAAAAGGACGCGAAAGGTTTGCAACTCGCCGGCTTTCTTAATAAAGGCGGCGATGTGAACGCCCAGATTGCCGGGTTTGCTAACGTCGCCAAAAAAGTGAAGGGAATCCAGCTGGCCGGTTTCATCAATATTGCCGACAGCAGCGATTATCCGATCGCGATCTTCAACTTCATCAAAAACGGTGAGAAATCGGTGGCGCTTACCATCGACGAAACCATGACGGGAATTGTGTCCTTTCGCTCGGGTGGGCGCGTGCTGTACGGGATCGCGGGCATAGGTTATAATTTTAAGGACAATCCCAAAGCGATGTATGCTGCGGAGGGTGGTTTGGGAGCACATATCCCGCTGGCCAGCAGTCTGCGGATTAACCTGGAAGCGGTCAGTACCACGCTTACTGATTTTCACGGAGGTAGCTACAACAAGAACTCGCTTCGCATACTGCCGGCGTTAAAGCTGGGCGGTCGTTTCGAAGCATTCGCGGGCCCGACATTCAATTACGTGTCCTACGATCGCGAAAATGACTATGATTTTATCAAAAAATACATCTGGAAGAACAACAGTTCCAAAGACTTCCAGGGGCTTTTTGTAGGGTTTAACGTAGGTATGCAGTACATCTTCTGATGCAGGCGCTTCGGTTCAGGCTGGCCCTATGGGGCTGGCGTTCCCTGTCGGACCTGATCTTCCTGGTCCTGTTCAGGGTTTGGCCTTACCGCCGCAATATGGTGCTGCTGAACATGGCCCGCTGCTTCCCGACGCATTCGGAAAAGGAAATCCGCCAGATGGTTACCGCCTATTTCCGCCATCTCGCCGATCTCATGGTCGAGCCGTTCATGATCGGCGGGGTGGCCCGTGGTAGCCTGGGGAAATTGGTCACTTACGAGAACACGGCGCTGATTGAGCGACTTTTGCGTGAGAAAAAGCACATCGTGTTGATGGCTTCGCATTATGGCAGTTGGGAATATTTGTTGTCGCTCCCGTTGCAAACCGATTGCCAGGTACTGGCCGCATATTCGCCGATTTCGAATAAATGGGTCAATAACAGGCTGCTGAAACTGCGGGGGCGCTTCGGGGCAGTGATGATTCCGAAATCGGAATGGTACCGGCGGACTTTGGGCTGGAATGCGGAATCATCCGCCATTTTCGTCACTATCGCCGATCAGCGGCCACCGGAGTCGGGCAAATATTACCTTAACTTCATGAACCGGAAAACCTTCGTGCAGTCGGGTGCGGCGCGCATTGCCGTGCAGCGGGATTGCGCGGTGGTGTACCTGGACGTTACCCGGCGGGAGCGCAATGCTTACGATTTCAGGTTCCGGCTCATCACGGCGCAGGCGCGCGAGCTGGGTGAGGCAGGTATTATGGAGCATTACTATAAAGCCCTGGAAAACACCATAAAACGGCAGCCGGAGCTTTGGCTTTGGTCGCATAACCGCTGGAAATTTCATTCGCGGCAAGGCCAGAAACCTGTCAATGCCCTGGGATTGTTGTAATATTCAGCAAAGGGTAGGTTCTTTTCCCCAACTAACCATTTTCAAGTCGTTTTTGTAAATAATTGGAATACAGCGTGTTGTATAAACTAGGTTCGAAAGGGAACCATAATTTTACCTGGCGGCGGTCAAACCAATTTTTTACTAAAACAAAGCATTATGAGAAAATTAGCATTCATGGGTGTGTTTGTGATCGCCGGGATGGTGGCAGCATGTAATGACGACGACAATCCGACAGACCCAACTCCCGTATTGCCCGAGCTGAAAGTGTCCACGACGCTTTCCGGTGCAAACGAAGTACCCGCTAATCCATCAACAGCTACCGGTTCAGTAGATGGTACATTAGATCAGGAGACGAGGATTTTGAGCCTCAACATCATGTACAGCGATTCCGCGGCATCGGATTCAACGGGCGCCGATTCGCTCTTTGTACCAACCGGCTGGCACATCCACAAAGGATCGTCCGATTCGACAGGTGCAGTAGTGATCGACTTCGGCACCGACTTCAAAACCCCCTTCGCATTTAAAGACACCCTTACCGAGGCACAAGTGGCCGATCTGAAAGCGGGCTTGTACTACGTGAATATTCACACAGCCAAGTATCCTACCGGCGAGATCAGAGGTCAGCTGAAAGCTGAGGAATAATCCACTGATTGGGCACTCACGCAGTGCAAAAAATAAGAGCGGCTCCGTGAGGATGCCGCTCTTATGTTATGAGCTGATAAGTAGTAATGCTTGTCTAGAACAGGTCTTTTGCTTTTTCCAGCGCGGTATCCAGCCCACTGGCATCGGAGCCGCCCGCCGTAGCGAAGAATGGCTGGCCGCCGCCGCCGCCGCGGATTTCTTTCGCGAGGTCTTTCACAATCTTACCCGCATTGAGGCCGGTTTCCTGCACGATATTTTCGGCGATGAATACCGAAAGCTGCGGCTTCCCGCCGATTTCGGCACCAAACACGGCGATCAGGTTTTCGACCTGGTCGCGGAGTTCGTAGGAGAGTTGCTTCAATGAATCCGCGCTTGGAACAGCCACTTTCTGCACAATCAGGTTGAAAGTACTGTGGGTTTCCATACAGTCGATCAATGTGGTTTTCAATGCCTGGATCTTCTCGTTTTCGAGTGAAGCAATTTTTTTCTGCAACGTCGAGCGCTCCTCGATGAGGTTTTCTACGGCTTTGATCAGGTCCGCCGGGCCTTTGAGCAGGTCTTTGATTTTGTTCATAGTTTCTTCCTGCTGGCGCATCAGTTCCAATGCTTTCTCGCCTGTTACGGCTTCCACGCGGCGTACACCTGCGGATACCGAACCTTCGGAAATGAATTTGAACACGCCGATCTCACCCGTCGAAGGCACGTGCGTACCCCCGCAAAGTTCGAAGGAGAATTTGGGATCGAAAATGATCAGACGTACAAAATCGCCGTATTTCTCGCCAAAAGTAGCCGTAGCCCCTGCATCCAGCGCCTGCTGAATGGGCACATTACGTCTTTCTTCCAAGGCAATGTTCTCGCGGATCTTCTCATTTACGCGGTCTTCGATTTTGCGCAGCTCTTCGTCGGTCACTTTCGAGAAGTGGGCAAAGTCGAAACGCAGTACTTCGTCGTTCAGGAACGACCCTTTCTGGCTCACGTGCGTACCGAGCACCTCGCGCATAGACGAGAGCATCAAGTGCGTAGCCGAGTGGTTTGCCTTGATTTTATTGCGACGGTCAATGTCGATTTTAGCAGTAATTATGCCCGCTCCCGACAACACCTCATCCAGGTTTTTATCCCGAGAAATATGTACAAAAAGGTCGTTCTCCTTCTTGGTATCAACAATATTAATCCTCCTTTCACCATCCTCCTTACTCCCCAGAACCAGGGTGCCGGTGTCTCCTACTTGTCCACCCATTTCGGCATAGAAAGGCGTGCGGTCGAGCACGATATGGTATTCTTCGCCAGCCTTGGTTTTCACCTTGCGGTATTTAACAATATGGCTGTGTGTTTCCTCAAAATCATAACCGAGGAATTCCACGCCGTCGGATTCGCGCAACTCGATCCAGTCGGTCGCTTCTTTGGCTGCATCCTGGCGAGAGCGTTTTTTCTGCTCGGCCAAAGCGTCCTGGTATCCGGTTTCGTCGATCTGGAAGTTCTTTTCGCGGGCGATCAATGCAGTAAGATCCACAGGGAAACCGAATGTATCGCTTAGCTCGAACACTTCGTCACCCGGAATGGTATTGAGGCCGGTCTCTTTTAGTCCCGAAATAATGCTGTCAAGTCTTTTCAAACCCGATTCCAGCGTGCGCAGGAAGCTCTTTTCTTCTTCCAGGATCACACGCGTTACAAATTCTTCCTGGTCTTTCAGTTCAGTAAACACATCTTTGAACTGCTCGGCCAATACCGGCACCAGTTTGTGGAAGAATGGCTCCTGGAAGCCCAGGTAGGAGTATCCGTAGCGCACCGCGCGACGGAGAATGCGGCGGATCACATAACCCGCTTTGACGTTAGAAGGTAGCTGACCATCGGTAATCGCGAACGACACCGCACGAATGTGGTCGGAGATCACGCGCATGGCGATGTCCGCGAACGGCTCGTCGTTCTGCCCGTATTTCTTGCCCGAAAGTGCTTCCAATACGCCAATTGTATTTTGGAAAACGTCGGTGTCGTAGTTAGATGTTTTTTGCTGGATAGCCATGCAAAGGCGCTCGAAACCCATTCCGGTATCGACGTGCGTCGACGGGAGGGGGATCAATGAGCCATCGGCCTTGCGCTCGAACTGCATGAATACCAGGTTCCAGATTTCCACCACTTGCGGGTGGTCGTTGTTCACGAGCGATTTACCCGAAACCTCTGCTACTTCCGCTGGCGAACGCAAATCGATATGGATTTCCGAGCAAGGGCCGCAAGGGCCGGTGTCACCCATTTCCCAGAAGTTGTCCTTTTTATTACCCAGGATAATGCGGTCTTCGCCCACAATGCCTTTCCAAAGGTCCCATGCCTCCTGATCGAACGGTACGCCGTCGGCTTCATTTCCTTCAAATACAGATACATACAGCCTGTCTTTCGGCAGCTTGTAAACCTCCGTCAGCAGTTCCCATGCCCAATTGATCGCTTCTTTTTTGAAATAATCACCAAACGACCAGTTGCCGAGCATTTCGAACATGGTGTGGTGGTAAGTATCAAAGCCTACATCTTCCAGGTCGTTGTGCTTTCCTGACACGCGCAAGCATTTCTGAGTATCCGCGATCCGGCGCGAAGGAGGGGTGCCATTACCGAGGAAAAAGTCCTTGAACTGCGCCATCCCCGAGTTGTTGAACATCAGCGTGGGGTCGTTCTTGGCCACCAAAGGTGCCGAGGGTACTATTAAATGCTCTTTGCTGCGGAAAAAATCAAGAAAAGCCTGACGTATTTGATGCGAGGTCATTGTGTCTGTTTTGATACTATATCATCGTGAAATTTGCCGCAAAGGTACACAGTTGCATTGAGATTAAGTTACTACGGCTCCGCATATTCCAAATTTCGAAGGCACCCGATAGTACAGGATGGCTTTTTTTGAAATAATTTACTAACGACTCCCAAAGTGAGTATAAACCCTGAAACGCCTCCTTTTTTAGACATAAAGCTTAACAAACAAATAATACCCTGGATGGTCTAAATCCGGATTTAAGTTTGCTAAGTCCTAAAATTCAATCTACTAATATCGATGAAACCGTTTTCAGAGTTATCGGCTGAGGAGTTGGCAATGGAAAACCTCTTCATAAGATGGGTACGGTTTCCGGATGATCCGCCAATCCGCTCGTTTTGGGAAAACTGGATCCTCAAATATCCTGCGCAGAAGGACACCGTCGCAAAGGCCCGTGAGCTGGTGCTGATCGCCTCCGACTGGAAGCCCGATAGCCTTTCCAGCCAGGATGTGAATTCGATATGGGGCCGGATCATGAGCTCACTCGACATCATGGGTGATCGCGATTCGAGAAAGAATGCACAAGATGGTCCGGTCAGTGGCCTCTCGGCGGGCAACATCGTGCTGATCCTGATGTCGGTCACGTTCCTGCTTTTTATCTTTTACTTTATACTAGGGAATCACTAAGCCCACCTGCCTCTCCGCGTTTGATTTTATTATTTCCTGAAAAATATTGACTTTTTTAAGGGTGATGGGAGAATTCTGCGTCACCTAAAAATCATTGTGCAGTTACATATTGCCAATGGTTGCCTGAACCGAAAATTAGCCAATCTCAGCGAACATGGAAGCTATAAACCTGACTAACAACCGGAAATTGAACCCGGCTGGCGCCGCCGCATCCGAACCTGTCGTGCCTCAGCCGTCCGGGCAGCCGGTCTCACCCCTCTGGAATATGCTGAGGGCAGGGAGCGGGGAAGCTTTCGAACAGATTTTCAGGCATTATTATCCATCGCTGCTCAACTACGGGCTTCGTTTCAATAAAGACGATGAGGAGGTGAAAGACTGCATTCAGATCCTCTTCATGAATATCTGGGAGCGAAAGGCGTTTCTCGGCAATTCGGATTCCATCCGGAATTACCTGCTGGCATCGCTTCGCAGGCTTATCCTCAAACGGGCAAAGGCAAATCCGATGACCGTCGCACTCGAAGAGGACGATTCACTTTTTCACGTCGAACTATCGGTGGAAATGCAGATGATCCATGATCAAACCCTGAAAGAAAATGTACTTTCATTGCAAAATGCGATTCAAAACCTTCCGGCGCGGCAGAAGGAGGCATTATACCTGCGGTTCTACAACGAACAGTCGTTCGCTGAGATCGCGCTGATCATGAATATTTCTACCCGGGCTGTTTACAAACTCATTTACAAGGCGCTGGATGCATTGAACGAAGAACTCGCGCCGCAGGGACGCGACGTGCCTTTTGTGCTCGGCGTTTACATGGCATTACTGGGTGTCGGAACCGTCATAGGAAAGAATGTAGAAGTTGTTAGTGATTTCATCCGGGCATAGTTAGAAGGTATTTGAAGGAAATGTAAAAATTTTTACAAAAAATTTAACCGGTCGAGGGTCACTCTCTATTTATTCTGGCTTTATCAAAGTAAAGAATAAATATTATCCTATTGGAAGCGCACAAATACGACCGGTTTGGCTATAAGGATTTCGTTCTCGACGACGATTTTCGTGCATGGCTCAACGGCACCGCCCCCGAAAAAGACCATCTGTGGGAGAAATGGCTTCTCGCCAACCCGTCCCGCCAGGCAGAAATTGAAAAAGCCCGGAAAATTGTTCTTGCCTTGCATTTTCAGGTTAAATCCGTTCCGGATTACGACATCGGGCAGCAATGGAAACGGCTCGAATCCTCCATCGCCGCTTCCGAGGCTGCGAAAGACAACGAAACGTCGCCCCGCCGCACTACGCTCACCTGGATTTGGAGGCTCCTTGCTGCCGCATGTGTGGTGGTTGGGGCGTTTTTCTTCATGAACCGCTACCTCATTGGGCATCATGCCCCGGCGTTGGCTTACGTGCCGGTGGAACATAAGGCAGCAAACGGTCAGCAGCGCAAGCTCCGGCTTCCGGACGGTACCCGCGTGACGCTCAATGCAGGTTCCTCCATTTCCTATCCCCAGGAATTTGATGAAGATGTCCGCAAAGTAAGCCTCTCCGGCGAGGCATTCTTTGATGTCAAGCGAAACGAGAAGCAACCTTTTGTTATCACGACAGGCGGCGTAGTGACCAAAGTTCTCGGTACTTCGTTCAATATCAGCGCTTATCCCGAAAATAAGGCCGTGCAAGTGGCGGTGGTAAGCGGCAAGGTGAAAGTGAATGCCCAGATAGGCTCGGAGGATCAGAATGCATGTGTTTTCCTGAGCAAAAGTGAAATGGCGACTTTTCAAAAAGAAGCCGGCGAGCTCATCGTCAGCACTTACGACGAAAAAGAGCAGATAGGCTGGAAAGACGGCATGCTATACTTCCAGAAATCGGATTTCCATTCTACCATTCTTAAACTGGAACGCTGGTACGGCGTGAAGTTCGATGTGGCGCCGGGCGTACGCATGGATGCCGACTGGCGGTTCAGCGGGAAGTTCCAGGATAAGCCGCTCGATTACATCCTCGGGGTGATGAGTTATCCCGGCCGGTTCTCCTACAAGATCAACAGCAGCATTATCAAACTTCAATAACCGAAACTACCGTATGCGGTCCGACACCTCCTGAAAAAAGAACCGGTAACCATCGCTGATTACCGGTCCGTGTGACTTTCCCGTGCTAAGAGTTGGCGCTCAATCAGGTAACGGGGAAAGTCACGTGTAATGAACGTGAAATTCAAAACGATCAAAAATATGCAATATAAACTACTACGACAAATTGTAGCGATGTCTAGGTATGCGGTTATCGGGACGGTTTTGCAATGCATTTTCGCGGGTTTGCTGTCGGCTTCCGACGGCAAGGCCCAGGAGCAGAGCATTGAGAAAATCTACATTTCCATCGACCTGCACAACGTGCCGCTGGAAGATGCCTTTGTGGTGATCAACGACAAAACCAATTTCAATTTTCAGTACGATCACAAACTCGTACGGAACAAAACGATTGACCTCAGTTTTCCGCAAGCGAGCGTGGGGAAGCTGCTACGGCATATTTCCCAGGAAACGAGCCTCAGTTTCAGCAGGGTCAACGAAACCATCTATGTTTCCAACGCCAAAAAGCATGCGGTGACCGAAGTGCTCAATGGCGCCTCGGTGTTCAAGGCATCGGCCACGGGGAAACCCGAGGCGTTCGTGGGTTCCGCTGAGGCCTATCATGCGCAGCGGCTCCGCCAGGTGATGGATGATGCCATTGCTTCGTTGACTGTGACGGTGACCGGGGTGATCCGCGACGAAAACGGGATCGGCCTGCCGGGCGTGAACGTCGTCGAGAAAGGGACCCTCAACGGGCTTTCGACGGATACCGAGGGTAAATATAAAATCACTGTTACGAATAATGCTTCGGTGCTGGTATTCAGTTATATCGGATACGTTTCGCAGGAAATACAGGTGGCCGGCCGCCGGTCGCTGGATGTGAAGCTCGTGCCTGAAAATAAGGCGCTGGAAGAGGTGGTCGTGGTGGGTTACGGCACGCAGCGTAAGGAGAGTGTAGTAGGAGCTATTTCACAGGTCGACAACAAGGCACTCATGCGCTCGGGTACGTCCAACGTCACCAACGCGCTCGCGGGCAAGCTTTCGGGCGTGCTCACGATGCAGCAGAGCGGTGAGCCGGGGAGCGACCATTCAGAGATCGTGATCCGCGGACTTTCGAGCTGGAACGGCTCGCAGCCGCTGGTGATGGTGGACGGCGTGGAGCGCGATTTCCGCGATATGGACCCGAATGAGATCGCCACAATATCGGTATTGAAAGATGCTTCGGCTACGGCCGTTTTTGGGGCGAAAGGGGCCAATGGGGTTATCATCGTGACGACCAAACGCGGGACGATCGGTAAGCCCAAACTGGACTTCACAGCATCCTACGGTCTGGCAAAGGCTACCCGCATTCCCGACCACATCAGTTCCTACCAGACGATGTCGATGTACAACCAGGCGCTGATGAACGGTCAGCAGTTCACCGACCTCATTCCGCAATATGCATTGAATGAATACAGGAACCCTTCCACACCGCTCAACAGCCTGCGCTATCCGGACGTGAACTGGTTCGACCTGATGACAAAACCATTTGCAACGAATGCAAATGCCAATTTCAATGTATCGGGCGGCACTAACTTCATCAAGTATTTTACATCATTGGGCTATTCCTACCAGGGCGATTTTTTCAAAGCTTATCATGAGGGGTATGACGACACCAGATATTGGTACAACCGCTTCAACTACCGGACCAATATCGATTTTAACCTGACCCGCTCGACGACATTGTCCCTGAATGTAGGCGGTGAGACGGGCATCAAAAACCAGCCGAGCGGTACGCCGTGGCGTAATTTGTATTCGACGGGGCCGTCTCGTTACCCGGCTTATTTCCCGGCCTGGGTGCTCGAACAGGTACCGGATCCCGATTATCCCAACGACAGCGGCGACCGCCTTGCGATGAACTTCGGCGAGTTTACGGGTAATCCTTACACTTCGATGAACCAGGGTTCTTTCGACCGCTACCTCGATTCCAAGCTCTTCACCGACCTGATTCTCGATCAGAAGCTGGATTTCATTACGCCTGGGCTAACCGCGAAAGGCAAGGTTTCCCTGAGTACCTATTATAAGAACCTGTCTTTGACCGGTCGTTACACATTCCCGGAATACCAGCTGAATTACGATAAGATCGGCACCGAGGAAAATCCGTGGTTTCGCGCCGGACAGGGGAACGAGGTATTTCAGCAAACGCCATTGGATATCAATGTAGGCGCGCTGGAAGGAGGCTACTATAAGGATTTATATTATGAACTGTCGGCCAACTACAACCGGTCGTTCGGTAAGCATAATGTAAGTGGGCTGGTGCTCGTGAACCGCCAGCAGCGCGACCGGGAAACGAGCTTTCCGTATTACAACCAGGGCCTGGTAAGCCGCGGCACCTACGATTACTCAGGCAAATACCTGCTTGAAGTAAACGTGGGCTACACCGGTTCGGAGCGGTTTGCACCGGGTATGCGGTATGGCTTTTTCCCGTCGGGCGCCGTGGGCTGGGTCGTATCGGAAGAGAAGTTCTTCAAGGAACGCATCCCCTGGATCAGCAAGCTGAAATTGCGGTATTCGGATGGTAAGGTGGGAAGTGACATCGCAACCAACCGGTGGCTGTATTTGAGTGATTATTTCAAAGATAATGCCGGATATATCCACGAAGACCTAGGCCCAAACCTTGTTTCACAATGGGAGGAAGCCCGGAAACGGGATTTTGGAATCGAGCTCGGACTCTGGAACGACACTTTCACCTTCGGCGTCGACCTGTTCGACGAGCGTCGCAAGAAGATGCTCCTCGATCCGCGAAGTGTGACTATGCTGGTGGGCAATTCATTCAAGGAGCTCAACCTTGGACGGCTCAAAAAGCACGGTATCGAGCTCGAAGCGGAATATCGGAACAACACCGCATCGGGCCTCAGCTATTTTGTGAAAGGGTTGTTCGGTTTTAATGAAAACCGCATTCTATTTAAGGACGATCTGCCTTATGCCTATGATTACCAGAAAGACGCCGGCAAACCGCTCGGCGCGCAGCTCAGCGGCGTGGAACTGACGGGCAGCGGCTACTACACTTCCGTGGATGATATTCATAACAACGTGTCGGCCATTGACCTGCAAAAACTGAATGTAGGCGATTACAAATTCCTCGATTTCAACGGCGACGGCAAGGTGACCAACCTCGATAAGTATCCGATTCCCGGCTCCGACTATCCGCCCATTACCTATTCGTTTTCGGCAGGGTTTTCCTGGAAAAAGTTCGATTTCAACTTCATGTTCCAGGGTAATGTGGGCAAATATGTCGAATTCAACCAGCCCTATGAAGTCGAGTTTATCAAAGGCGACTGGCGCGTGCACGCCTCGCAGCTCGACTACTGGACGCCTACCAATCCGGGTGCGAACCACGCCACCTTGCACTACTCCGGCGGCGGAAGCACCGATAATCTTTTCTGGGGCGGCGGCGAGGCCGACAGGGGTTTTGATATCATGATCGAAAACCGTTTCTGGCGCAACTCCAACTACCTGCGTCTGCGGGAGGTGTATGCGTCATATACATTCAATTCCAAATTCCTCCGGCGTGTAATCGGCACCTCGAACCTGGTGTTTTTCGTGACCGGCAATAACCTGTGGACCTTCACCAAACTCATTGAAGGCGATCCGGAAAGGAAGGATTTTAACCAGGGTTTCTACCCCCAAATGACCAGTGTGAAATTTGCCATCAGGGCGGCATTCTAACCCAAACCAACAGACGATGAAAAGATTAATTACGATACTGTGTGTACCGGTGCTGTTCATTTTGCTTTTGGCGTCGTGCGTAGAAGACTATCTGGACAAAGCGCCGGAGTCGGGGCTGACGGAGGCGGATGTTTTTTCAAAATATGAAAATTTCAAAAAGTTCTTCGACGGCATTTATGAGGGCAATAAAGTAGACGGTACAACCTGGCGTGCCTATAATATTAAGACAGGCTATTCACTGTATTTCGATTTCTGGGATCAGAAATATACCATGGAGGCGCTTACGGATATGAGCGATATGGGGCGGGTAATGGATGCCCAGGTGATCAAAAGCGGCCAGATTTCGGCTATTATCAATAAAATGACCTACGACCCGTCGCGCCGGCCCATCCTGGGGGCGATGTTCTCCATTATCCGCAAATGCAACATGACATTGAAAAACATCGGAATGCTCAAAGACGCCAGCCCGGTAGATATTAATGATTTCAAAGGTCAGGCGCACTTCATACGCGCGTTTGCGCATTTCGAGCTATTCCGGTTATGGGGACCGATGCCTTACCTTACCAAGGTGATCGGGCAGGGAGATGAATGGGATATTCCAAGACTCTCGAAACGCGAAACACTGATCCGCATTGCCATGGATATGGACTCGGCCGCTGCCTATTTCGAGCAGGCCGACCTCATGCGCCGCGACCCGGGCCCCGGCGTGGCCGGACACCTCAATAACCCCGAACAAAAACGCCCGACCGGCGTAGCAGCGAAGGCATTCAAAGCCCGCGCATTGCTCTACGCAGCAAGTCCCCTGAACAACGAACAGGGCAATGCCGACTGGGAGGCAGCCGCCAAAGCCAATTGGGAAGCCATTCAGATCGCCGAGAAATATGGCTACGACCTGCTTTCGCTTGCCGATTACAAGAAGAACTACATTGGTACGACCTATTCCAATGAACAACTATGGGCATGGTATGCGGGTACGAAAACCTATAACGACGGTACTTTGAACGGCCAGATGAACGGAGTTTTCGGAGGCGGGAAAACAGGGTGGTCGGGAGAATGCCCTACCCAGAACACGGTCGATAAATTTGAAACCAAATGGGGGGAGCCATTAAACACCCCTGCCGACCGGCAGGCCGCGGTGGCCGCAGGGCATTACAGCGAGCAGGATCCCTACAAAGACCGCGACCCGCGTTTTTACATTGACATTATTTATAACACCGCACCGGTGCCGGGTTACGGCAATGCCAAGATCTACTACGAAACCAAAGACGGCGCTGCGGTATACGGTCAGTTGCTGGACCAGTCTTACGCAGGCATTACACGCACGGGCTACTACGAGCGCAAGACCTGGGGTGAGCAGAGTGTGAATAACAAAACTACCCCGCAATATACCGATCCGCTGATCCGCCTCGGGGAGTTGTACCTCAACTACGCTGAGGCCGCCAACGAAGCTTACGGCCCTAATGGTGCGGCTCCCGGTTCATCCCTCACCGCCTTGCAGGCGCTCAACCGCATTCGTACGCGTGCAGGCATGCCCGATGTGTTGCAGGCCTATACCGGTACGAAGGACAAACTCCGCGATCGCATCAAGAATGAGCGTATTATTGAGCTTTGCTTCGAAGGCGGGCATTATTACCACGATATCCGCCGCTGGAAAGACGCCCCGAAAGTAATGGGCGGCACGCTTTACCGGATGGATGTGGAGAAAGTGCCTGCAAGCACCGCTTACCCGACGGGCTTCAAGTATACCCGGATGCCGCTCTCGGCAGACCGCCAGACGCGGTGGAAAGAAGCGATGTACTACCTGCCGTTCAACACGGAGGATATGTACAAAATGAAAAATTTCGTCCCTAACGAAGTCTGGTAACCCGTAACGCCCAATCCATGATGAAAAAAATAATCCATTGTACAGCGCAGGCGGCTATCGGAATGATCGTACTCTGCCTGCTGTGGGGCGGCAGTGTGCTCGCCCAGGACAAGCCGGCCAAAAAGCCGAAGCCGGTGAATGTAAGTCTTAAAGTGACCGACGAAAACGGTAACCCGATCCCGAATGCCTCGGTCGTGGTAGGCGAGGGGCAGATCCACGCCGAAACCAACGAGAGCGGCGATTTTGACTTCGAAGCATTGCCCGAAGATTTTGTGACGGTTTCTTCCTACGGTTACAGTAAATCGGTGTCGCTTGTGGGAGATATTGTAACCAACAGCGTGGTGGAACTGAAAAAAGCCAAGTTGTTTGCCACGGCCGATGATGCCATACCCATGCCTTTCATGAATATGCCGAAACGGCTGGCAACGGGAAGTTATGTGACTTTAAAAACCGCCGATCTTGAAAAGTATCCCACCAACGACCTCCGTAATGCATTTTCGGGGCTTGTCAATGGCCTGGAAGTGGTGGAGCGCGACGGCTCTCCCGGGCTGACGGCCGAAGAGGAGCTGGGTAATTTCAGGATCACGGAAAAGATAGGCCTCGCCACGCGCGGCCGCAGCCCTATTTTCATTATCGACGACATTCCGACGGACATTACGGAAATGCCGATAGACCCACAGGAAATCGAGTCGGTCACAATCATTAAGGACATTGTGGGCAAGGCCATGCTTGGGCCAAGGGGGGCGGACGGCATTATTTACATTAAAACCAAAAGGGGGAAAGTCAATGAACGGATTCTAAGCGTGAATGCAGAACAGGGCGTGAGCATTGTCGACAGGTTCCCTGGCTGGGCGTCGGGTGCGGAGTATGCCGGGCTGAATAATATGGCACGCACCAATAGTTTGCTGTCGCCGCTTTACAATGAGAATGATATTGCCGCTTACGCTAAGAATGATCCGTACGATCTCTATCGGCCGAGCGTCGATTTCCGGCGGATGATGCTGAAAGACTCGAAGCCTTTCACGCGGGTAAACCTGTCGTCGACCGGTGGCAATGAGACCGTGCAGTACAATGCCTACCTGGGCTACAACGGAGAAGGGGATATTTACAAAATCGGCGGCAAATCCGATTACAACCGCATTAATGTGCGGTCGAACATCGACATTAAAATCAATCCGCTGATCAAGGTCAAATTCGACTTCTTTGGCGGGCTTGCGCTGCGGCGCTCACCCAACTATGGGTATAATGCCAATTTTACGAGTGACGATTTCAACGCCAACACGGCACTGGACCTTGTGGAGTTCAACAGCGTCATTAACGATATCACCAACACACCGCCGATCGCATTTCCTGTGTACGCGGCATTTGGGGATAATGCGGTGGCACCGTGGTACGGGGTGAGCTCCAACTATAAAACCAACCCGATCGGTAACCTCATGCATAATGGCTATTATACGGAGACCGGCCGGACGGGGGCTTCTAACCTCACTTTCGACTACGACCTGAAAGAGCTCGTGCCGGGCCTCAGGTCGACGACCTATGCCGGGTTTAACCTGTTCAACAGCTTGCGGATCGGGAAGGCCGAGGATTACATCGCCTACATTGCGACACCCGGTAAAACCGACGCCGGCCTGGATACGATCAGGCTCTCAAAAGTACACGACGGTGTGGACATGGCTGGTCAGGCGAAACTGCACGATTACTATTCGCAGCGGTTTGTCGTGTATGAAAACCTCAGCTACGAAAAAAGCTGGAACGTACACAGCATTCAGGCAGGGCTGACCTATTACCTGGGCAAATTGTCACGTAACGGGATCGAGGAACCCCAGCGACAGCAGAATGCAGTGTTTAATGGGGTGTATTCGTTGAAAGACCGGTACGTGTTCCAGGGTGTGCTTAACTATGCCGGTACTTACAGTTTCGACAAAGGTAAGCGGTACGCATTGTTTCCTGCTGCCGGCGTGAGCTGGGTGATTTCGGAAGAGGGCTTTTTCAAAAATCTGAAAGGCATCGATTACCTCAAAATCCGGGCGGAAGCCGGGATGCTCGGCTATGAAAGCTTCCTGCCGCCGTTCTACTATCTCGACCGCTGGGGCGTGAACTCTACCGGTTCGGCATTCGGGCCTTATTCGACCGGGCAATGGTTCGGCAGTAATACCGACAACCTGGTTTACCGCACCTCACCGGGCCGCATCGGTAATCCCGACCTGACCTGGGAAAAAAGGAAAGAGTTCAATATCGGCATCGACGGTTTGTTTCTGAAACGCAGGCTTTCGATTGAAATTAATTATTTCAATAATCTGCGCGACGGAATCGTGTCGCAGCTGGCCAATACCGTGCCGCTGGTGGCGGGTATTTCCGGTGCGAGACCCTGGTATAATTACAACAAAGTCAGGAGTTTCGGCGTGGAGGCTGCACTGCAATATACCGAGCGTGTGGGGGAACTACGGTTTTCTATCGGCGGTAATGCCACCGTGCAGAACAGCAAAATCCTGAAATGGGACGAACCCAATTTCCGCTTCGCATACCAGACGCGCATTGGAACACCTTCCGATGGCTACTGGGGGCAAACCTATATGGGAAAGTTCGCCAGTGATGCAGAAACCGACGTTATCCCGCAGATTTATGATGAAGACCTCCAAGCGGGCGACCTGAAATACCGGGATATGAATGGCGACGGCGTGGTAGACGACAATGACCAGAGCCGGATCGGTCACGTGGCGCCCCGGCTGACCTATGCCCTGAACCTGAAACTGGCATTCAGAAATCTGGAACTCACCGCCATCGGTACCGGCCGGGCATTCTATCAGATTCCTTTCACCAATAAGTACTTCTGGAATGGCTGGGGTGATAACAACTACTCCGATTTCGTGAAGGAGAACATGGGAGGCCAGTATCCGCGGCTTACCTATTATAAGGTTAACAACAACTTCGTGTCTTCGGATTTCTGGCTGCGAGATGGTGGGTTTTTCAAGATCCAGAATGTGGAGCTGGCCTATAATGTGCCGGTCAGGCTGGGTAATCTGATCGCCGCGCGCGGCATCCGCGTGTATGTGCGTGGGGCCAATGTGTTCACATTCTCCGGGATCAAAGGGGTAGACCCGGAGTCGGTGAACTCGGGTATTTCCGCCTACCCGTTGTTCCGCACGTTTTCAGGAGGGGTTAAACTGACATTTTAAAGCCAGAGCTATGCATTTGAAATCATTTTATATCAAAAATATCCTTTCGGTGACGATCGCCATGCTGGGGCTCGCGTCGTGCGTCGACTATCTGGAACCTTACCCGAATGGCAACAGAACCACAGACGATATCTGGAAATACCAGGACATGGTGCAAGGGCTTGTGGGGCAGTGCTATGATAACATGACCCGCAACTACAACGACAACGAAGGCGTTTTCCTCGACGGCGCCACTGACGACGTGGTTATTACGAGCACCACGCATCCGCTCAACCGCCTCGCAGTGGGTGCCATGCCCACCAGTCTCGACCCGTTCAGGACCTATTGGGACAGGGATTACCGCTCTATTTATCTTTTGAATCTTTTTCTCAAAGACCGGCGGGGATATAATACCCGCTTTCTGGTGGACCCGCACCTCGACAGTCTGGTTAAAAACCGTTTGCAGGGTGAAGCATTTGCATTGCGGGCGTGGTTCCAATGGGACTTGCTTCAAAAGTTCGGTGGAATGGCCAATGGGCAGCTGATGGGCTTCCCGATCGTACTGGACCCGGTGGATATTAAAGCGGAGACGAATCTCGCACGCGGGACGTACGACGCCTGCGTGAAGCAGATCATCGCCGACTGCGATTCGGCCTACAAATACCTGCCCATTGCCCACCGCGATTTTCTGGTCAAGAATGTCAACGACCGTGCTTATGCCGGAGGGCGCTATTGGGGGCGAATGGACGGCATCACCACAAGGGCGATCAAGGCATTGGTATACCTTACCTGGGCCAGCCCGCGATTCAACCCCTCGAACGACATGACGCGCTGGGACCTCGCAGCGCAGAATGCAAAGGAGGTGATTGATTTCAAAATGAAGACTGATGCCGTTACCAATGGCTTCAATGCAACAAAAGCCGTAAACTGGTTCGATCCTAACTTCCCGGGGATCATCTGGGCATCGCGCTATAACAATGCGAATGACGCCATGGAGCGGATGTTCTACCCCGGCGGTTTCCAGGGCACCGGATCGGTAGGGGCCACGCAGGATCTGGTAGACGCGTTCCCGATGAAGAACGGTTACCCCATTACCGATCCCCGCAGCAAATACGACCCGGCCAATCCCTACGCCGACCGTGATCCCCGCTTCTACGCCACGATTTTTCATAACAATGCCAAAGCTGTGAAAATCAATAGCGATAAAGTGATGTATACGTTCGAAAACTGGCAGAATGCGAAGGATGCCGCCGGCCCGGCGGTGAACAGCCGCACCAATTATCATATCAAGAAAATGGTATTCATGGGCTTGAACTGGTCGGATAACTCTATCAACCGCCAGCCGCATTCGAAATTCTTCATTCGCTGGGAGCATATGCTACTCGCGTTTGCGGAGGCTGCCAATCAGGCGGAAGGGCCCGAAGGGGGGAAATACGGTATGTCGGCCAGGGATGCGATGGAGTATCTCCGTAAGAAGGACAATACCGATGGAGGAAAAGGCTTTACCACCGATCCTTACCTCGCCGAGGCCGCATCCAAAGGGAAAGCGGTTTTCGATGGGTTGATCAAAAATGAAAGAAGAATCGAGACCTGCTTCGAAGGCATGCGGTTTTTCGATCTGCGTCGCTGGTCTACCGATCTTACCGACCTGAACAAACCCGTACGGATGGCGAAAATTACCCGTCATTCGGACGGGAGTTTTGAATATAAACTCGACGAAGTGGTGGAAGCTCGGTCATACCGATCTGCATTCCTGCCGATTCCGTATGACGAAGTGCTTAGAATGTCTAACCTGGTACAAAACGATGGCTGGGAGGCCTGGAAATAAACATGAATGCTATGAAAAAGAGAATTGCCGTCGCCCTCGGGCTCACCATGGCACTGAGCGCTTGCTATGACGATTACATCAAGGATTTCGACTACACTTCAGTCTATTTCATGTACCAGACCAACGCGCGTACGTTCGTGGTGGGTGAGGGGATGAGCATTGAGGTGGGCGCTGCGTTGGCAGGCGTGCGCGAGAACAGGCAGGACCGTGTGGTAGGTTTTCAAATGGATGCCGCACTGGTGAATGCGAACGCACTAGAAGCGATGAAAGCCGGGGCAGGTTACATCCGGGAAGCAGTAAGCGGCGTCGACACGCTGAAACCGCTTCCTGCCGACTACTTCACCATTTCTGATAATTCCAGAATGGTGATCAAGGCCGGCACGCATATGGGCTCGGTGGTGATCAAGGCCGACTCCGCCCGGTTTCTGAAAGACGCCGCGACGATCCGCGCCGGGTATGCGATCCCGTTCTATATCACCTCGGCCGACGCCGATTCGATCGTTCGCGCCAAGCGTTCGGCAGTGGTGGCGCTCAAATACGAGAATATGCTTTTTGGTAACTACTGGCATGGCGGTGTCACCACCGTGAAAGATGCAGCAGGTAAAGTGGTGAAGACCGTGAAGTACTATACGACGATCCCGTCGCCGGAAGCCAAAATTTTCAAGTTGAAAACTGTGGCGCCCGATGCGCTCGTGACCAACATGATCAGCGACCAGGAGGGTTCATTTAAAATTACACTCGACGGGAATGCCATTAAGATCAGCAAAGCCGATGGTTCTGCCGTCGATGTGAAGGCCGATGGAGCGAGTACCTTTAACCGGGCAAAGCTGTTGCAGGAACGAAAATTGTTTTTGAATTATAAATATGAAAATGAGGACGGTACGACCTCTTTCGCGCAGGATACACTGACATTCCGGAACCGCATCCGCGACGGTGTAAACGAGTGGCAGGACGAGAACCCGGACCATTATAAATAGGTGTCAGATTACCGCTTCATCGGCAAACCGGGTGCCATATCTGCTTGGTAATACTCTTACTTAATATTGTTTAAATGCAATATTTGGAAGGGATGTTTCCGGTGGATATGGCATTTTCGTATTCGTTTGTGCAAATATTTTATAATAAAATATTGGAACGAGCCTATTTTGGCAACGTTCCCGATAACGATTGCATAAATAAACTTCGCGGATCGTTTTCAATTTTCTTCCCGAATCTCTATTCTCCGAAAGATTTCCTAATGGTACTTTTGGTACAATAAATAGGCTTATTGGAATTGTTCAAATGAGCCTATGACCGGAAATCAAAAGTACCTTATCATCCCTAAGTCCCTATCCAGATAAAATATTTTAACAGATTAGTTACAAATCTGTGTTAAGTAACCTTATGTTTATTTGTAACTATTTATGGAAAAAATATAATTATTTTGTAAGGGGTAATCTATCAAGTGATCGTCAGAATTGACAGTTTATGGTGAACTACTATTAATGGTTAAACAATCAATGCGTATGAAAAGAAACTTTACAAGTATTGGCCACTGTATGATGCGTTGGGCAATGGCTGGTGCGGTGATGACGGGTTTTACAGGGCAGGCCTATGCAATGAGGCCTTCAAATCCGACCATCAGGGTTATCGACAGGACAGTTTCAGGAAAGGTGACATCCGTTGAGGATAACCTTCCGGTTCCCGGTGTTTCGGTTGTACTGAAAGGAAGTAAAAGCGGTACCAATACCGATGCCGACGGAACTTTCAAGATCAGTATTCCGGAAGACAATGCGGTCCTCGTGTTTTCAGCAGTAGGTTTCGTGACGCAGGAAGTTACTGTTGGAAATAAAAGCGTGGTGGACATTGTACTCGCCAGCGATCAGAAAATACTGACGGAGGTCGTGGTTGTGGGTTATGGTACGCAAAAGAAAAGCCAGCTGACCGGCGCGATTTCGTCGGTTGGCTCAAAAGAGATCAATGAAATGCCTATTACAAACCTCGGGCAGGCGCTGCAAGGCCGTGCGGCCGGGGTGGACGTGACGCAGTCCGGCTCGAAGCCGGGAACGGTGCCCAAAATCCTGATCCGCGGCCGTCGCTCGTTCAACGCGGGTAATGATCCACTGTATGTGGTCGATGGTATCCCGTTGGCGGGGGGCTATGAAGATATTAACCCCAGCGATATTCAGTCGATGGAGGTTTTGAAAGATGCTACCGCCACGGCGATCTACGGTTCGCGCGGTGCGAACGGGGTGGTGATCGTGACCACCAAACGTGGTGGCCAGAAAGGCAAAACGACCGTCAGCTACGATGGTTATGCAGGGGTTTCCAAAGCGCTCGACAAGGTGAAGCTTTTTAACGGCGCTGAATTTGCCGAGTTCGTGCGGGAAGCGTACCGTGCCACAGGCGGTTATAAGGATGCTGCCGGCAATGCCATTCCGACAGGCGTAATCAATGCAGAGGCCGACGCGAAAGTGGCGGTATTGGGCGGCGACCCCAACGTGGCCAAAGGTATCGCGAATGGTACCAGCACCGACTGGCAGGACCTTGTAGTGGGCACCGGCATGATGCAGAGCCACTCAGTGGGTATCCAGGGGGGAAGTGATCGTACCCAATTCTATATTTCGGGTGGTTATTTCCGGGATAAAGGAGTTGTGAAAGAAGCGAACTTCACCCGTTTCTCGTTGCGTGCGAATATCGACCACAATGTGAACAAATGGCTGAAAGTGGGCCTTTCTTCCTACATGATGAACAGCATCCGTAACGGTGAAAACCTGAATACCTACGGGATGACGATCAACCAGAACCCGCTCGCGGTGCCCTATGATGAAAACGGCAAGCTGATTTTCTCGCCTACCAACGACGCCTTGCTGACCAACCCGCTCGCGGAATTGGTGAAGGGAGCGCAGGTAGATCAGATGAAGCGTTATCGCATTTTCAACAGCCTTTATACGGAGTTCAGTATCCTACCGGGTTTGAAATACCGCGTAAACTTTGGTCCGGATTTCAATATTTATCGCTACGGACGTTTTGTGGGCTCTATGACCAACGCGAGAAAGGGCGGTGATGCACAAGCCAGCACCGGCAATGCAATCGGTTTCAACTGGACGCTGGAAAACATTGTGAATTACACCAAGACTTTCGGTGGCAAGCACAACCTGAATGTTACTTTGCTACATTCTATCCAACGCGACCGCACCGAAGCATTCACATCGTCGGTGCAAGGGGTACCTGTTGAAACGCAATCTTTCTATAACCTCGGCGCAGCTACAACCGTATTCTCTCCCGGTAGCGGTCTGGTTGAATGGACGATCAACTCGTTCATGGGACGTTTGAACTATGATTATAACGATAAATACCTGGTTACCTTGACAATGCGTCGCGATGGTTCGAGCCGTTTCGGTGAAAACAGCAAGTATGGTAACTTCCCGGGTATCGCGGTAGGTTGGAATATCGGTAATGAGGATTTCCTCAAAGGCGTAAGCTGGATCGATCTTCTGAAAGTCCGTGCAGGATGGGGTAAAGTGGGTAACACCGGTTTGGCCCCTTACCAGACACAGGCTTTCCTTGGCCGTACCAGTTATGCATGGAACACAACGGCAGCGTACGGTTACCGCCCCGGAACGATCGGAAATGCGGATTTGCGCTGGGAATCATCTGCTACTGCCAACGTAGGTCTCGATTTCAGCCTCGTTCGCGGACGTGTACAAGGTTCATTGGAGTTTTACCAAACCAATACTACCGACTTGCTTTTGTCTGACCAGCTTCCGGGATCGATCGGTTTCAACGCTGTTACCCGCAACGTAGGGGAGACCCGCAACCGTGGTATCGAGTTGGGCATTACCACTACGAACGTCAACACCAACAGCGGTTTCAAATGGACCACAGACTTTACTTTTACCAAAAACACCGAAGCTATCCTGTCGCTTTATAATGGAAAGGTGGATGACCTCGGTAACGGCTGGTTCATTGGCCGTCCATTGAGCACGGTTTATGATTACCGGAAAATCGGTATCTGGCAGACCAACGAAGCGGATGCTGCGAAAGCGGTTAACAGCGAAGTGGGGCAGATCAAGCTGAAAGACATCGACGGCGACGGCAAGATCAATGCGAACGACCGCGAGATCATCGGTTCGGACGTTCCTGATTTCAGCGCAGGTATTACCAACCGTTTCAATTTCAAGGGCTTCGACTTCTCGTTCTTCTTCTTTGCACGTGTAGGTAACCTGATCCGCAGCGAGTTCCACAGAAACAATAACGCGCTGGCTGGCCGCTACCAACAAATGAAAGTGGATTACTGGACGCCAAACAACCCGACCAACGAATTCCCCCGCCCGAAAAGTAACCAGGAGTTCCCCGTTTACGGCAGCACGCTTACCTATTTCGATGGAACATTCGTGAAATTGAGAAACGTGAACGTAGGTTATACATTTACACCGGAAATGTCGAAAAAACTGGGAATGGAGTCGCTTCGTCTGTATTCAAGCATCCAACAGCCGTTTATCTGGGCAAAATACCGCAGCAAATACAACGGTGTTGACCCTGAGACAACCGGGCTTGCGGCAGGTGGAACAGGTGTTACCCCCGCAACGATGGTAATCACGTTCGGTTTGAATGCGAAGTTCTAACAGCCTGGTTTTGAAATTTTTAAAAGATACTGACAAATGAAAAATATAAGAAAATCGATCGTGGTGTGCGGCATGGCGGCGCTGATGCTGGCAGGGCAGGGGTGTAAGGATGTGCTCGATGAGAACATCATCTCCGGTGTAGGTAACGATTATTTGAATACTGCCAAAGGGTTTGAGGATGGTGTGAAAGCCGCTTACTCATCGCTGCGTTTTTACTACGCAACCCAGCAAGGACTGACTTTGACCGAGTATGGTACGGATATCTACGCAACAGGTGCCGATGGAGGTTATAAAGGCTTCCATTTTTACGACGGCCAGCTGAACCCGACAGTGGATTATCTGGCGACTACCTGGGATGAGCTTTACAAAGGAATCAACACTTGTAATGCCGTTATCGAACGCGCTCCGAATGTGGTGGGTGTTGCGGATAATGTTAAAAAGCTGCGTGTTGCCGAAGCCAAATTCCTACGCGGACATTATTATTATCTCCTGCACCAGCAGTATGGCGGCGTGGATCTTCGTCTGACGGAAACGGTGCTTCCTACCAAGGAGACCAAGCGTGCAACCGATGCAGAAATGTACGCGGCGATCATCAAGGATCTGAGTGATGCGGTTAACGATCTGGAAGCAAAGGCACAGTCGAGCGATTATGGCCGCGCGACCAAGCCTCATGCGCAAGCGTTGCTGGCGAAGGTTTATCTCGCGAAAGGATATTCAACCGAAAAAGCAGCGGACGATTTTACCAAAGCAGCTGACCTTCTGAAAGAGGTTTCTACCAAATATGGTTACAAACTGCTCGATGATTTCTCGGCCGTGTTTGATGAAAACAACCAGAACCACGCCGAGGTAGTATTTGCCGTGCAATACACCACCGACGCTTTGACGAACGGAACCGGTAACAGCTTGCACCTCTATTTCGGGATGCAGTACGATGTGCAGCCGGGTATGAAGCGGGACGTGTACTGGGGCCGTCCATTCAAACGTCTGAGACCGACCGAATATCTGCTCAACACTGTCTTTGCCGACCGCGTGAATGACTCCCGCTACAAAAAGACTTTCCGGGACACATGGTTGTCCAACAACCCCGGCACCTACAATGCGGCGTCATTCGATGATTCCAAAACCAAAGTGACGTTTGCAGCAGGCGATACGGCGATCTTCATTCCGGGTTATGAAATGACTAAAGAGGTACGTGCTACAAAAAAATACCAGGTGCTTGTGCCTAGCAAATACTCGGAAGCATTGTTCCCGACCTTGCAGAAGTTCTTTGATTCGAAACGCCCTGATATGACTTACGAACCCGGTAGCCGCGATTATTACGTGGTGCGCCTGGCAGACGTTTATCTGATGCTCGCGGAGGCTTTGCTGCAAACGGGTGATAAAGCCGGTGCTGCCGAAGCTATTAACTTGGTGAGATACCGTGCGGGCTGGCCTGGTAAAAAGGACAAAATGCTGATCGATTCGAAGGACCTTACGATGGAAACCATCATCGAAGAGCGTGCACGGGAGCTTGCCGGCGAGCAAACCCGCTGGGTGGACCTCAAACGCTGGGGGCTGCTTGTGGAAAGGGTGAAAAAATATAACCCGCAAGCTTCTGCGATCCAGGCTTACCACGTGGTGAGACCGATCCCCCAGACGCAGATCGACCGGAGCGCGAAAACATCTGACGGCAAGTCGGTGTTCCCTCAGAACTCGGGGTACTGACCGGTTCCGTCATAACAAACCAAGAGGATGGTTGCCTTGCGCGGCCATCCTTTTTTGTTTCTTAAAAAGGGGGCTTTGAAAAAAAAGCTACCGGAGAATCAATGGTATTATCCGGCTGAAAATTAGGACTTAATCTGAGTGCGGGCGGGCTGGAATGGGTGGCGTCAGGGTGGTATATTTCACTCAAAACATCATCTTAATCCACTTACCTATGCACATCACAAAAGGATTTTTTACCTCCTTGCGGCGCATGAGCGGAGTATGCATATGTGCGATATGCATGCATCCGCCGGTGCCCGCCAGCGTCGTCGCGAGTCCGGTCGCGAAGCTCGACTATGTAATGCGAACCGAGAAAACTGTCACCGGTACTGTCTCGACCAAGGATGGAAATACGCCCATACCGGGTGTGACAGTCGTTGTCAAAGGGACCAACCAGGGAACGACAACCAATGCGGATGGGAAGTACACCATCGAGATATCCGGCAATTCAGCAATACTCGTGTTTTCGGCCGTCGGATATGTCACACAGGAACAGGAAACGGGCAATGCGAGTGTGGTTGACATTTCGCTGGCCACGGACCTGAAAACGCTAAACGAAGTCGTGGTGGTTGGCTACGGAACGCAAAAGAAACGGGACCTCACGGGTGCGGTTTCTCAGGTTAATGCGACACGGCTCGAAAATGAAAACCCGCAATCGGTGCAGGACGTGTTGCGTGGGAATGTCGCAGGTATGAATGTCGGGTTTTCCACCTCCGCGAAAGGAGGCGGGAATCTCTCGGTGCGCGGTCAGAACTCCATCAATGCAGGATCCACCCCGCTGATCGTGCTCGACGGTACTATTTACTACGGCGGTTTGGAAGACATCAATCCCAACGATATCGAAACCATCGATGTACTCAAAGACGCAAGTTCTTCGGCGGTTTTCGGTGCCAAAGCGGCCAGCGGCGTCATTCTGATCACTACCAAAAAAGGGAAGGAAGGCAAGCCGCTGATCAATGTCAACAGTAATTTCGGATTTGCCGAAGTGGCTAAAAACCAGCCTGTACTGAGCCCGCAAGGCTTCATCAACTGGCGGCAGGAGGTAATGCGGAACATCAATGCCACCGCAGAGCCTGCGCGCTTCGCCGATCCAAACCATCTCCCGACCGGTGTAACCCTCGACCAATGGCTGGCTTTCGACGGCTCCACGGGGGATCCCACGACGGTTTGGCTCCAGCGCCTGGGAATGCAGCCCATAGAAATCCAGAATTACAAGGACGGCAAAAGCGTGGACTGGTATTCCAAAGTATTCCAGAAAGGTTTTCGCCAGGACCATACCGTGAGCCTCTCGGGGCGCAACGACCGCATTTCCTACTATATGTCTTTGGGATACCTGAACAATGAGGGCATTGTGGTGGGCGACAAGTACAGCACGGTCCGTGCGCGGCTGAACCTCGAAGGTAAGGTGAACAAGTTCCTTTCGGTGGGGATGAATACCCAATTTGCGCGGCGTGATGAGAGCCAGGTACCTGTAAACTATGATCTGGCGCGGACAATTTCACCTTGGGCCTCGGAGTTCGATGCGAACGGTAATTATGCGTGGCGGCCCAACGGCGAGGCAGCCGGAGGAACTCACCCCTATTATGCCCGCCAGTTTATCAAACGTGATCAGGGGGCTCAGACATTGAATTCTGTCCTTTTCGCAAAAGTCAGCCTGCCGCTCGGGTTTACCTATCAAATCAATTTCACTCCCCGTTTTGACTATACCCACCGCTACAATGCCGAATCCGCGAAGCACGTAGATTGGGCTGCCGAGGGCGGCCGGGCCTCGCGCAAGGATTCGACCGTATTCAACTGGCAGGTCGACAATATCCTTAAATGGAACAAAACCATTGCCGGAAAGCATCAGATCGACCTTACTTTCCTGGTTAACGCCGAACGTTTCAGGAGCTGGCGCGACAGTATTTCCAACAAAGGCTTCGCTCCGACGGACGTTTTGGGTTACCACAACATTCAAGCGGGCGGATTGCCGGTCGTTTACACCGACGATCAGACCAGCACCGCCGATGCATTGATGGCCAGGCTGTTCTATGCATTCAAAGATAAATATATGCTCACGCTGTCGAGCAGGCGGGACGGCTATTCCGCTTTCGGACAGAAGAATCCGCGGGCTGTATTTTCATCGGCGGCATTGGGCTGGGTATTTACCGATGAGGGATTTTTGCACTCTAAATGGCTGAGCTACGGGAAACTGCGGGTTTCGTATGGGAACAATGGCAACCGGGATATCCCGCGTTACGACGCCCTCGCTGACCTTACGAGCGGCAAATACCTGCATGTGAAGCCGGATGGGACGGTGTACCAGGTAAGCCAGCTATATGTAAGCCGGATGGCAAACCCGAATTTGAAATGGGAGAAAACCAATGCGCTGAACGTCGGGCTCGACTTTGCATTGTTCAGCAATCTGGTGGATGGTAGTATCGAGTTGTATAAATCGACCACGAAAGATTTGCTCGTAAAACGCGCGCTGCCCAATGTGCTGGGTTTTGACAACGTTTGGGATAACCTCGGCGAAGTGCAGAACAAAGGGCTGGAAATCAGTTTGAATTCCAACAATATCCGCCGCGAAAACTTCACCTGGCGCAGTACATTCAACTTCCAGCTTAACCGCAACAAAATCGTGCATTTGTACGGTAACATGGTCGATATCAAAGACGGCAGCGGCAAGGTCACCGGCCGCCGGGAGGCCGACGACGTGACCAATCGGTGGTTTATCGGTCATGCGCTCGACGAGATATGGAACTACCGCATCCTGGGCGTCTGGCAGAAGGAAGAAGAGGCCGAAGCAGCCAAATATGGCGTGAAACCGGGTGATTTCAAGTTGAAAGATGTGAATGGCGACGGCAAGTTCACCAGCGACGACAAGGAATTTCTTGGCTATACATCACCGCGCTTCCGATGGACGTTTCGGAACGAGTTTAAACTCTTCAAGAGCCTGGATGTTTCATTCATGATCTATTCTTACTGGGGACAGAAAGGCACGTTCAATCAGATGAAGAACCGTGATGGCTTCGTAGACCGCACGAGTTCCTATGTATTTCCTTACTGGACCGAACAAAACCGCCAGAATGAATGGGCAAGGCTCTATTCCAGCGAAGGATCGGCCACGGGCTATGCGGTTTACAGAAGCAAATCCTTTGTGCGCTTCGAGAACCTTTCGGTGGCTTACACAGTGCCCAAAGTAGTTTCACAAAAAGTGGCCGTGCAAAGCCTGCGCATTTATGGCAACGTCCGCAATATCGGCTTCTGGGCGCCGCAATGGAATTTCTGGGATCCCGAGAATGGAACGAACGGCACAACCAACAACAGCATTGCCACTTCGGTACCAAGCCCGCGCATTTACACCATCGGGCTGGATATCACCCTGTAATCACCATCACACAAAACTATATGGATTATGTTTAACCAAACATCAAAATATATACTGGCAATAGGTTTGCTCGGAGCGGGCATGGCGATTACCTCCTGCAAGGAAA